>Ga0179591_1240653_pt1 | contig 23080 bp, 22 predicted proteins | sample CZOMad2_1_08_16f_FD_182891 | JGI IMG/M metagenome (GOLD analysis project Ga0179591, IMG submission 182891) | Vadose zone soil fungal communities from Angelo Coast Range Reserve, California, USA - CZOMad2_1_08_16fungal (PacBio error correction) | ecosystem: Environmental > Terrestrial > Soil >... | reverse complement strand
CCCATCCTTATTAGAACCTCTCTTTTCCCGGAAGTGTCGTCCCCCATCTTCTGCCTTAAGCCCTTTTAGATTGAGCCAGACTGAGCTTTCCGGACAGCCTTAGTCTTCCTTCCCCCTGATTTTTTCCTAAAAAAAAGGTGGTCCTCCCTGCTCGGGCCCCTCCAGTAAGAGGTCTCTTTTCAACCCCCCCTCTAAAAGGTAGCGACTTTCGGACATCCTTTTTTTGAGTTTTCCATTTCCATGATGTGGCCTGGAAATATGACTAGATCCCGGTGAGGCTGTTTTTCTCCCTTTCCTTTTGCGTGCGGCGTTTCTCTTACCCCCAGCGACCTTCGTCTGTGCATCTGGTCGAGTGCTGCCTACAAGCCCGTTCGTTCCTTCTTTCTTTTGGTGTCTGGCGTTTCGGCCCCTTTCCCCCCTTACACGCCTTTGCATTCAAAATCGCTGCTGGCTTCAAGCTTACAGTTTTTTGTCGCCCCCCCCCCCTCGATATGAGCGGCCGTCCTGTTGTTTCCCGCCTTTTTCCTCGTGTCCCTCTTCCTCCAGCGTTCTGACGAGAATCCCTGGCTCTCCTTTCCCATTGGACCAGTTCCCCCCTTTTCCCCCCCCCCCCCGAATTTCTTGGACCCCCGCATGTCTGATAAGCGGATGATTCCTCCCCTTTTCTTTTATGGGTCCATCGCTCACCTTCTTGTCCCTCTTTTCTTTTTGGATCATAGCATGTGCCCTCATCCTTCTTTTCTCCCTTGACGAACCCGGGCCTTTCTTCCCCCCTTTTTTTTTCCCGGCGGTTTTTTCGCACTGCGTGCCTGGTGTCCTGATCTGAGAAGTCTGAGCCCCCTTGAATTATTAGAGTTTGACCTTCTGTCCCTCTTCCAATCTCTTTTCTTGATTAGGACCATTTCCCCATATTTTTTGCATTGCTGTTGAGGAATGGAATCTTTTGTTTTCTTTTTCACGGAGCGGGAAGTACATCTATTTCTCTCTCGTGCTGCTGGATTTTATGAGTAATAAATGAAAAGGTCCCCAGAAGCAAGGGTGATCCCCGTTCCTTGGCCCCCCCATGGACCTTTCGCCTTTTTTTCCCATTTCCTTGCCCCGTAGAAGAGTTAACCATGCCGTTTCAATTCCCTGTCGAGCTAATGGCCCCAGATTCTTGTTCCCCCGTGGTCCACTCCTTTTCGTAAGAAAGAATTAGGGTCTATTCACGTTCCTCCCCTTCCACGCGAGAAGTTATTCAGTCATTACGTTCTTATTTTCCCTTTGCTGCTTGTTCAGAAGTTGGGTTCGTTCGGAAAGGTGGGACAGCCATGACTCGTCGCCACCAAGATTGGCTTCCCTTTTTCTTTTAGGAATGCTTAAGTTTTTCTCCTCCTTTGCCCTGGTTTGCCGTCTTGTCTAAGACTTCTCCCCAAGTCCATTCTGTCTGGCTCATTCCGTTGTTAGACCTTGTTTTCTTTCCCCTCCGGCTGCCTTTCTCTTGTTCGGCGTTCTTTTGAACTCAACTTCCTTCTTTCTTTTTCACATCCTCTTTTTTTTTTTTTCGAGAAGTTGCGTTGACTCCCTCCGATCAACTCCCGGGCCTTCCCTGCCCACTCCCAGAAGTAGGACCCCCCCTTTGATCCCGCCCAAATGCATGAAACTCCCTTTTTCTCCCCCAGACGTCCAGTCCCCTGAAAGATGATCTGATGCCTCCCCCCCCGAAAACAGCTCCCCCGGCTCCCCAACGTGTGCGAGAGTAAGAATGCTTTTCCAAAATTGGCCTTCGGCCCTAGGAGAAAAGAAGTCGGTGCCATCCGCCTGTCGATTACCCTGCTCGACGGCACGTGAGGGAAGAAAAGGACCTGTCACGAATGAGTGTGGACGCCCCTCGTCTTGGCCAAAAGATGGCTCCTGATAGTTGAGAGCGAAGACCCGTGAACCTTCCCCCCCCTTCCGCGGAAATAGAGCCAAGGGCGCACCCCTCCTCAGAGCCCGCAGGCGACTTGCTACCAATTTCTAATGAGGGATAAGGAGGTACCCCTACTCCTCCTCAAGCCTCTCGCATGCGATCGTCCGTTTCCCCAGAAGCTTCCCAAGGTCCCCCCTTCCAGATCCCCTTTGTTTTTTTACTTGTTGGTCAGAGTCCAACTCTTTTACTGCAGCCGGTTCAGCGTACGGCTCACAGATTCCAGGCTGTCCTTTGCCAGCCCCATTTTCCCCTTCCCCTTTAGCAGAAAAAGAGGACCCCGACAGCCGGTGCCCCATTGTTATGTAAAACCCCTTTCCTTCCCGAAGGATCCTTTCCGGTCGATGAAATCCAGTTCTCTCCCACGTCTTTGCCCCCCTTCATTTGCTCTGCCGGTAACCATCACGCAAATTCTAGCAGACTATTCACTAAATGAGTCAATCCCTCCGTTTTTTGACCCTCTAACTTTTTGATTGAATCCTGGACTCTCAACTCCCTCTCTTCTCCAGCTGGCAGAGGAGAGTTCCAACTATTTCCACCTCTTTAACTCTCATCTTTCCTGAGATATGATAGAACAAACCCCTGTAATCTTGAATCCACCTCCCGATTTTAATGTCCCCTTCTGTGCGGTGGAGAGCGAAATCTACCCAGTCCCCCCCCCTTCTTAGCCGAAGAAGATGCTGAACCGTCCTATCTCATATCAACTGGTCAGGGCGCGTTCCGGCGACGACGCCTCGCCTCACTTCTGAAGAAAACAACCTTTTCCCTTCCTTCCCTCTTTAATGGCAGTCACCAGACATGTCCACTGGTCCCGTCCCCCTAATGATTAGTTAAGCCCTCCCCGACGACCGTTTCAGGTTCGACAAGGAAATCCTGCTTTTTCCTTTTTTTTCTCTTAGAAACTAAATACAAATTTTGTTCCTAGGCCCCAATTGCAGAGTACTAAGACTAGGCAAGTTTCCTAGACCAACCGTATCTAAGATGGTAGACCTTCCTCCTAGGTCCACTATGCATAAGCTGGAGGGATAGCCCCCCTATCGGAAGGTCTGCCCCTTCCATGGTCTGGATGATGGCGACGCCCACACTCTACAGGGCTGAGTTAGAGAAGGATGGGGAATGACTTAAACAGGGCCCCTCGACACCTCGCACGGCGCCCTTATTCTTCCTTTCATCGCTCCTCAAAGGGGAACGCTACGATCTCGAAATGTCCTCCTCCTCACTGTGAGGAAAGTTTTTTTCGTGAATTACGCCCTCCCAGCAGAGACGATGCGAGAGAGTTACCCCCCTCTTACAAGTAGTGGTTACCGATCCGCCTGGAAGTCTTAGCTACCCTGTAACTGTCCTGCCCCCCGTCTCCCCTTTCCTCCCTTTCGTGGGGTTTCTGGCCGTCTCCGGCAAGTGCTTCACACGATAAAGCCCTTCGCGCTCTTTTCGTTTCTCGGACTTTGACGCGGATCCTGGTGACCATTAAAGTCCCCCCAGAGAAAGCCTTAAACGTTTGCTGGGATCCCCGGTCCGGTCCTTGTTAGAGTTCCATGTCGCCCCAGGGCCCTTTGAAGGCGTTTTCCCGAGTGCCGGAAGGAGATGTTAATCCCCGTCCCAGAAAGTGAGGACACCCTGTAGCACGCGGAGGAGTTGTGAAGGAGTGATGTTTTCCCCCTCCTGATCTTTCGAAAAATGAAAGGAGCAAAGTACGTGGTCTGAATTGCTTAAGTGATTATAACGCTTTTTTTCCTTGCTGAGGGCGGCGGCCGATGATGATGCCCCCCGTTCCGCAATTTTACCCTGGTCGATGATTGGGAGGTGATTGAGACCCCCTTTTGATCCCCCATTTGTTTTACTATGGTCAGACTTCGCGAAGTGCCGATCCCCCTCCGCGGGCGTGGGGAGGTCACACCTCCTTTTACGGGATGAAGTGGTGTGTGTGAGATTTTGGTTGCAGTTCATGGGATTTTCGTTACCCTAACCCTTCTCCCCGCATCTACCGGCAGCGAGGTTTTCCCTCCCCGAGTTGAGGAGGCAAGAGTATTTCACCGTTCGGAATTCATTTGCAGTTTGTGGAGCTTGATAGACTGTTCAGGGCATCGGTTGTCTTCCCGAGAGCCTCTGGGCTATCATTACCCCGCAACTTTATGACGCCCCCTTTGCTTCCCTCTCTTTAGGATCTGCGTCTCGGCGTACGCTTGGGCCCTCTCACTGCATTTTTTTTCGAGGATGTGACAGTATTTACGGGGGGGCTTTTATCAGCCCGGCATGGGTAAGCGGAATCTTTCCTTTCTACATATGATTTTTCCGTACTGACTCTGCTCCGTCACGATATAGTCCAACACACCCTCTACCCCGTCCCCGCGAGCCTTCCTTTTCACAGGCCTCTCCAAACATGTAGTAACTGCTGGGATTTTTGCCTGCGTTCCCCAACCTTCGTGTTTCCGATTTTTCCTTCCACCAGATTCGACGTCCATGGTCGTAGTCGTCCACTCGATATGCCAGAGAATGCAGGGGGCATGACTTGCAACTCGGACCGGAGTTTTACAGGTTGGTCCCCCCTGACCTTTCCTTTTCCGCTTTTACAAACAACCTCCTAATTCTTTCTTACACCCTGTGGGAAGTTGGAAACCTGCCTGGGATTCCTCTTTTAGAATGCCCCGAAGGCCTCGTAGATGGGATCTTCTCTTAGCCCCCTTCCCCTTTTTTTGGAACCCAAAACTACTACCCGAAGATGACGAATATGTTCCCTCACAGCCCCCCTTATGTGGCAATGGACCGCCCCTCCTCCTTTTTTACTTCGTGAGGGAATCCCCCGGCGTGACCCTGCGGTTTGTCACATTGAATGCACTAATCCCCCTAGAGGGGTCCCTTGGGGCCCGTTGAAATGTTTTTCCTTCCTGGGGTATTGTGGTCCTCTGAGGTCCTCTTCCCTCTCCCTTTCCGTCGCCAGGAATACCCGGATTTAGCTTGAAGACCAAACTGTCGCACCCCTTTTTTGGAGTCGTATGGCCTTGACACGGCGCATTCCCGACTCCCCAGTCCACTCCACTCCTTTTTGGCGTATTACTGAGGGCTTCTACACTGCCCCCCGAGGAATCCATAGAAGATGCCATCGGCGTGTTGAAAGTCAGGAGTTGTCTCCCCCTGTTTTTTCCATGGACAGCTTTCTTCTTCTTTCGCTTCTAGAATACTTCCCCTTTTTTTTCCTGTGTTCTCATTTGTCTGGTTGCCGCCAAGCCCTCTGTCAGGTATACTTCTGCACCCCAGGTATCCTTACCCCTGCTGTCCCTTTGCCCTTTTAGTCTCCATGACCGGAGGGTAATCACCTCTCTTTCTCCAACCTTTCCTCCCCTTCCCCGAAAACCATGCGTGTCGACCTGACCCATAAGACCCCTGACTGAGGAGCTTGCGAGAGAGGACCGCGTAGTTTATTTTTTTCTTTTTTTTTTTTTCTTGTTTGGTTTTTTTCCTTTTGCTCATCAATGTCTGAGTTTCAACTTTCAATCTTTCCCCTCTACCACTTCTTATGTGCCTTCCTAGTAGAAGATCAGGCTGCGTGGCGAAGTGTCCCTTCGGATCGTCTCGGATCGGCTTAGCTCGCCTTTTTTGAGATTCTCTTCCCCACAATGGCTTCCCAGCCTTTGTTCCCCGTTTCCTACGCTGCCTGAAAAGAGGAGATTCCCGTAATGCCCTCCCAACCAGTCCTTTGAATGTGAAAGGCCTGCCCCTTTCCCCCCGACGAAAGAACGTTGGTTCGGGACCCAGTGTGAGGCTCTGACCGCCCGATCAGTCCCTATCTATATTTAATAATACTGTTGTTGTTGATCTCTATTTTTCCTATTGTTGGCCATGGATTCTCACCCTTGGTCCAAGACATTGCTCCGTTTCTCTTGTCCCCCCTTCAGTTCCCTTTTACCAGGATGATGAGGATTTTAATAGTCCTCTTTGGTTCCCGCGTCGGAGGACTTTACCCCCTTTTCTTGGGGTAACAATGGTTGCAGATTTCCTCCAAACCCTCTCTATCACGAGCGAGCCGCAGACTTCCCGATCATACGGAAAAATTCCCTCCTGCATCTTTCCCTGTATATAGCTACGTTGAACTCATCAAGTTTCGAAAAAGAGCTTTTCCCGTTCTTCCCGTAGTTCTGGATTCTACTTTAACCCTCCCTCGTCCTCTTCTTAAGTCTCGGTCTTTTGGCCTTCTCCCCGACTCCTTTTCGAGGCACGCGGTTTTGGGCCCCTTCTCATTTGCCCGCTCGTTGAAGAGAGGGATGCTTCTTTTCGCTGCGCCTTCCAGGTTAAAAAGGGAAGTCTGCATTCGACTGTTTTTGCCGCCTTTCACCCTTGGAACCCTTTTTTTTCTGTCTTGCCTCTCCCCCCCCCCCCGTGATACACCTGAAAGGTTTTTTCCCCCTTGGGTCCTTCTTTTTCAAAGAGGTCAATGGCACGTCCTCCTGTGGCCATAGAAATGTCAGCCATTACTCCTGACTTTCCCCCCACGGCGGTCGGGAGGTCACATGCCTCTTTTTTTTCCTCTATGGTATGTTCCGCCCCCCCGTCCTGTCCCCTGAGCCGCACGCTTTCAGGTGATGTCCGTGACGGCTTTTCTCGAGTGTCTTGTCCTCCCAGGACGTCCTTCCCCCTCCCTTTTGCCGCGTTTGTGGCGTGGATAGTCGCTCCAGCGGGTCTTCCTTTTGTTATTTATCCGGGCCCTTGACGCCGTTGAGGAAAACAAAACACTTCCCCCCCGCCCCATCACAGTTTAAACGTCAAGAAAAGGTGACCCCTCCTTTTTTCCTATGTTTTAAGGTAAAGACTAACCTCCGCCATTTCCACCTGAATTTCCCCCTGGGAGGAAGTCGGGACCCTGAGTCCTCCTGTCCCTTGTCCCCCTGGCGGGTGCGGAACCCTATCCTGGTTTTCGCGGTGTGTCTCTGGTTGACAACCCGTTGTGCTTTTGTTCATAGAAGCTCGCCCACGTACTAATGAATGCCCGTACCACTGAGGGTTTCACTTCCCTCCCACACCGGGTTTATAGATACCCCACCCTTTTGTATTTTGGTTCGCATAGCCGGCCATTTTCTTCAGGCTGTACTACTAATCACTCGTCCCCTCTTTTAAAAGTTCCTGAAAAACTGCCTTTTTTCCCCTTTTTCATGGACCTAGGACACTTTTCGGCATCTGTTTGGGAGATGACTTCCTCCACAAGATGTATTTCCGCCCCCCCCCACCTTTTCTCATTGAATAGCGAGTTTTTCTTCCAATCTTCATAGAAATTTTAAGTTTTTGGAGGGTTTCTCCTGCGTTGTATAGCAACCTGTCTCTTTGTTTCCCCCTCCCCCAGGGTTGTCGAAGCTGTCTCCATCGCCACCCAGGGCCATTCTGATCCACACCTGCTTTTCCACGCCTTCCTCCCCCTTTTCCCTTCCAATGATCTTTCCACCCAGCGACTTTCGCCCCGCTCCCCGCCGATTTTTCCAGCGCGGTTCCCCCTTTTTTTCCCAGCAATTTGATCCATGCTCGGAGCTCTCTCTGCCACAGCCCAAAGATGGAGGAGGTTGATAACCCCCTCCCTGACCAACTCCTCACCCCAACGGGTTCAATACGGGCTAATATAGGAAGTTTCAAGGGCTTTTCCAATCTCGGAAGTATTATCTGATTAGGCGAATGTTTCAGAGAGAAAATCGGAAAGGACAGACTCCTCTCCCCCCCCACCCCAAAAGTAAGAGAAAGGAGTTTTTCTCCATCCCCCCCGCTCCGAATGTATGGATTACCTCTCTGGAATTTCTTTCCAGAGCGAAAAGGGGAGAGGAGGGAGTTTCTTTCCGACCCCCTACTTCCTCCGATCCATCAAGACATCCTCTTCCCCAACTGACGCCTTCATCCTCTCCCTCCTCCAAGCATGAAGAGCGCCCGTATTTTAATTTTCCTCTTTTCCTTCCATTACCCAGGATTCCCTTGAAGGTTGTTCGTTAAATCCCCCTTCTTCCTCAACCAACTCATTCTTACCCCTCCCTCCCCTCCAATTCTAGCATTGTGCCACTTTTATGGACTGTTTTAATGCCATCACTCCTTTCGGAAATATGGAGAAGTAAGTCTGAATCACGTTCGTTTGAGATTGCAGTTCCCTCCGAACCTCCCCTTTACGTTATCCAAAAAACTATTGCTTTCCCCCCTTGCGTCGGCACGTCAGGTCCCCAAAAGAGGATGATAACACGTTGCCCAGCGCACACAGAATCCCAATTAAGAGATATGGTTCCCTACTCTCGGGACAGGCAATTTGTTCTGAGATTCTGCCCCCCCCGGAAAAGAAAGATTAACCTTGTGAAGTTTAGATCCCGCTGGTGGTTTCCTTAGCATGATCGAGAGAGGATCTCTCCCCCTGTGAATGAGTTTCGCTCGTCCTCATTGCTTGCCTTCGCGGAGGTCACGAATTCCTCTGGTTTCTTGCCTGTGCCGGACTGGAGTAACGATTAGCTAGGAAAGGAACCCTTTAGCGATCCGCCAATCCCATAACTTCTTTCTCTTTCTTTTGTTGTCTAGTTCCCTGGGTTTATTCCAAGACTTATTCGAACTCGCCTTTGAGTTTCTCCCCCTCGATCCTGGAATTCCCCTTTCGTAATGCGTTGAAGTTTCCTCGTCATTTCGCTGGCCGCTTCAGGAAAGCCTTGCGTTTCCCCTTGAAGTAGGCACCGAATTAGATAGCCCCCCCTGTTTGCCCAGGAGCTCGCTGTCCCCCTTTCCTCTCTTTCATTCTTTGCCTTTTAACACCAGTTGTCTTCTAGGAGGCCATTTCAGCTCGAGTATTTTCCTACTTTGGCGATCACCTCACCCAGTGTTCCTCTTTCTTCGACGAGTTGAGTGTTCCCCCCGTTCCTGTTTTTAGGCAGGGACAGTCTTAAAGACGAGGCGGTTTCCCCCTGTGTTTTTTCTTCAGAAAGTCTCTTCTTTTTTATCTAATGAAAAGTGTAGTTTTAATCTTCTTCTAGTGCCGGTTCCCATCAAGTGTTAGCGATAAGTCGTCGGGTGGTGTGGGTTTGTTTAGTCATGGCCGTAAAAGCCCTTTTTTTTTCCCTGCCAATCGGTTTCCATGTTTTTATTCAGATGCAGTTTTTTGTCGTCAACTATCCACTCTAGCCCAACCTTTGTATTGAAGTGTCTTATTTCTTCCCCAAGAACCAGCTTATTCAGTATAAAGAAATTGTTTTCTTCTTCTTTTACTTCGAATTTAATGTTAGACTTTGTCCACCCTATTACGTCTTTCTGAAATAAGACTTTTCCTAGCGGAGGATCTTACCTTTTAGTTGATTTTGACCTGCATGCACTCCAATTATTGAGACTTTTCAGCATTCGGTATCAACTCCCACTTTCCTTCCAGAATTCTTGCTATTTTTGCCCCCCCATCACCCATTGTAAAGGATGGCACCCGTGGTGACCCCCGATGTTCCTTTCTATTGAGCTTTCGTTTTTCTTGACAGCAGTTCTCCTGTCCCCAGCCTGATCCTTCTTTGTAATTATCGTGAACCGTTAAATAACAGCTATGTGATATGAAAAAAACTTTCCCCCGTTTGGCGCTGACGTCCGGCCGCTGCTTTCCGACTGCCGGGAAAATTAAATTATTGGAGATCAGCTTTGCTGCGGCGTGCGGTGCGTCATCATGATAAAGACTCTCCCCCCCTGTTATTTACGTACGCTCAGTGTTCTTTCGTTCTAGGTGCCCTCTTTAAATGTAGAAGAGTCACGCTTAAGTTTCCTTGTAGGGATTTTTGCACCAGGATCAAAGTTGGAATCGCTCTTGTTCCCCTTCGTTTTGTACCACGTCTAGGGATCATCCACGAATTTTTTCCCGTGCTCGTCACCGGCTGTTCCCATAAGATCCCTCTCTCGTCCTCGGACGGGAGGATGGACCTGCTGCTGTTCGGCCCCGTCGGTTTGCGACGGCCACGTTTTTAATCTGAATGAAGCGTCCCGTGGGGGAGCAGGCCCTGTGTAGGTGGTATTCCGCCCTCCTCCCCTGTTTCGGACGTTGCTCCTTACCCTGGCTCCCCTCCCCTTCAAGGGCCTGGAATAGGCATTGGTGGGCGACGACGGCTTTCCTTGAATAAGGAGTCTTCCTTTTTTCGTTCCCCAACGTATATCTATATCTTAGTTTGATATCTCTATGTTGCGGCAGCTCAGCCAAAGATCGCCCCAAGTCCCCCCCCCCCGAGTAGGCGCCCACCAAAAGACAGCTGAATCGTTGCTCCCTCCTTCTTCCGCCACGAGTAAAGTAAAGGGCAACTTCTTTTCTTTTTCAGGCCGTACCCCCATCAAAAAAGTTCAGGCTCAAAATCGTTGCCTTGCGATTTCTGCAGAGCTGGTTCAAACGTGGCAGTCGACAGCTTCTTACCCTTTTTCGGCAAGACGAATTAGTGACCCTCTCCCTGGTTCTTTCTGGCCGACAGACCAGGTGCGATCCTCCTAGGTGCTTCCTCACGATAGTGGACCCTCTTCCACGTTTCACTATTCTTTCTTGAGCGTTGCAGACTCTCTTTTCCACGTCCCACCATTGGTATTCCCCCCCCCTTTTTTTCCATGGGCATTCAGCTCCAGGCCCCTTAGCCTCTTCCCCTGGCATGATGGATCAGGAGACGCCCGCACCGAACCGCCCTTATCCAAGAATCCCTTCCTCTTTTCCCCAGCCAGGAAGGCCCCTCCCTGAGAACCCAACAAGATGGTTTAGTTTTTTTAGCTCGATTTCTTTGCAGCCGGTCACGCTCGTTTCAAGAGGCTCACAGAAGGCCAGGGTCGCTCAGCCCCCCCCCCCAGTCTTCCGGCCGCCAAGCCCCCTCTTGCCCCCCCTTCCCGCCGGGCCATTGAGGCAAAAGGAAGGCACTTCTTTCTTCACTGGGCGATTTCATCCGCCCCTCTTCCCTAGCCTTTGCTGCAAGAAGTGTCGCTCCTTCCCCCCCCCAAGAAACCATTTGCTGACATCATTCTCTAATCATGCGTAGGCGCCCTCTTCTTTTCCCGTTTTCTACCTTTGGCCTATGGACCGAAACCTCCCGCTTTCCTTAGCCACGCTGGCGCTGGACGAAAAACTTGATTTCCACATCTGCTTCGCCGTCTACTCTGTCCGATGGACAAACTTCATTCATCCCCATTTGTGAATGCCCAAGCGGGAGTGCCTGCCCTTAAAACAGCCCCCAAAAGGAGCGACGAACGAACTTGTTTGGAGCAGGCCTATCCTCGTATGTCACTATGTGTACGGAGCGTCCTACTCTTCGCCACTGCTGGACCTCCCACCGCCGTTTGTGGCCTCTCCTTCTTTCGCGGGCCATGCTGTGACAAATCTCCCTTTCCCACTCCTCAAGTGATCTTTCTTCCCGAACTCGTCTCCTTCGCCGGTGATCGACACCTATTCCCTCTCTAGTGGCTGTAGAGAGGAGACCCCCTACTTAACATGTTTTTATTTCAGGTCAATAAAGAGGAAACGCTCTCGGCCAGCAAGCTGCAAAACCCCGTTGATAGTCGACGTCTGTTTAGCATCAGAGCGTTAAAAGATCCCTCCCCTGCCAGTTTTTCTGGGGATCTCCACATTATTTATGAAGGAGACGCTCACCTACTTGGATGTCTTATTCTTCTGATTCACCGCAGACAGGCTATTTCGTAGACCAGCTGTGGTTAAGGCCAGTCCCTCCTACCCACGCGCCCCTGAAAGACAATGTATGAACGTTCTCGCGAATAAACTTTTTCCTGGCAGACGAGCCCATGGAAGACGCCTCCTGTGAGCGCCTGCTTTTTCCTTGTCAATTCCCGCTCTTCAAGAGAAGATGCGACTGATCGTGGAAACCTCCCTATCCAGGCTTGTGCCCCGATAGAGCCGTTTTCTCGCTTCGTTAGGAGCCCACCATCGATCCTTGCCCGTACCATTGTTACGTTGAAGCGTTCCAGAGAGAACAGAATTGGGCATGATATTTGAGGACCCACTCCCCTCTTTCAGGGTTCTTTCGGTTCGCTTCCCCCTGTGATTCAATGATGAAGGTTTGAAATTTCCATTCCCCTTCCACCATTAGTACATGCTTTTTTGGGTCTCCCTTTTATTCTGGGAGAGGGTTCTTGGGCAGTCCTCGCCCCGGACATTTCTTCTTCCTTTGCGTGCTGAGTGGGAACGAAGGATGTTCTGGACATAAAAACATTCCCCCTTTGGTCACCTCAACCGGCGAGTCAGTGAGTGGCGAGTGGTTCAGTTTCTGTAGCATTCCTTCAGATTTCCCCCTCCAAAGTTAAGTTCCCCCACCTTCCGGGTTTAATGCACCTTCCTTATTTTCCACCTTCGGCGGCCTCTGCTGAGGGAGGTTCATGCTCATGAGTCCCGTCCGAAATTGAAGTTCTGTGTTCTCCGTTATAGGGGAAGCACTAAATCCTTCCGCCCCGGGCCTACTCATGAAGAAGTTTATCTTCGCTCAAGACCTTTTTCTCTGTGGAGTAAACTTTTTTTTTTTTCCTGTCCTCGGGGGGCCTGCGAGATTCGGTTCTTTACGCTTTCTGGTTAGACCTTTTTTCTTCGGTTTTGAGTTTTTTAGGGGTAGTACTCGGAAGCTTTAGTTGAATCCTCCCCCCACCAGATGGTTATTCCCGGCGTCTTTTTTCCCCCTTTTTTTAGTGCGCTTACCTGGTCCATTTCGCGTTCTAACTTTTATAAGTCTTGAAAATTTGCTGTCGAGATTTAAGGGTGTCTCCTTACCTTTCATCCCCCCTTTGTTAATTTCAGCAGATGGCTTGCGTTTTATTCTTCTACTCGCTGGTTCCCCCACCCCCAGAATGGTCTTCTGTAGTCCGGTTACCCTTCCGGGGATAATGCACGGTCTTGTGTGTTTCTCTCTCATCCCTCGCGTTAGAAAGGCCGATTTTCAAAAACCCCCCCGGGTTTTTGGGAAGATGTCTTACCAGTCCCTCCCCCCCACCCCCGCTAAAATTTCCCAGGGACCGATGTTCCTCTTCCTCGCACAAAGTAGGAGTCAATGTTTAGAGCCGGTGATTGCGTCGACCTCCTTCGTTCTGTTTGGGAAGCTCCCCCCAGCTTCTTTTCCAAACTGTAGAGGAGTAAAATCCGATCTCCCTTCTATCCGTTTGTCATTTGTTTTTCCATTCTGCACTGATACGAGGAGTAAAACAGAGTCCCTTTTCACGATGTCCCCACACCCTCCGGAAGTCTACCCCCCGCTTATTCTCTGGTCCACTCCTTTTAGAGGAGAACGGAATGATTATAGTATGGGCTTAAGAACCAGTATGCTGCCATCCCTTTGTTTTTCCCCCCAAACCGCTCAAAAAGCAACCGTAACGCTTCTTTCCGCACCTCACCCATTATGTGAGCCGGTAATGAAAATGTCCACCTTTTCGAATTTAGTCCCCTACCCGACATTGTTGAATGAAGTTTCTTTTTCTTTCCCGTTCCTCACTTACCCGCTGGGTAAGGGTGGTTTTACGTAACTTTTTTTGATGGTGCTTTTTATCCACGTTTTTTCTGTGTAATCCTCAAGACCTCCATACTCTCAGGAAGAACCTTTTTCGAGAATATAAAAACAACCCCCCCCCCCCCCCCCCCCCCTCGAACCAGGATGGATTCTTTTTTTCTGCCCCCTGGCCCAGGAGAACTAGGACGTCCAGCACGGACCAGCTGCGGGGATTGCTGGCCGTCTTCGTGTATTCCTCAAAATGCTCCTCTCGCCCCTCCCCCGGTTCCGGCCCTACCGGATTTTTTTCATCCGAGGCTTATCGGACCCCGGGATCTCCTGTTAACCATGCTGTAGCTCCCTGGCTTTTCCTCCCTTTGTAGATAACCTCATTTTTCCTTTCCTGTTCGTCTTCAAGGGTTTTTTTTCTTTGACAGAATGTCTTTTTTGCATTTGCCCCCCCAGGCTCTACTGCTCCCTTTTTGTCCCCTCAGGCGCACCCTCGACCCGGAGGGTCATCTTTTCTTTCCTCAAATTACTCTCCAACGACCGCTCGACCTTTCTCGCTATCCCCCTGACCGAGGATTGCCGAGAGGACCTCCTCCTGAGTTTACCGAGTGAATCCATCCCTTTTTTGAAACTCGGACTTTCTCTCCCCTTGATGATTTTTTGCTGAAGTCGGAGCCATCGGCGCTTTTAGATGTGTTCCAGGCTTCTCTCTTCGCTCTTTGGTCTCCCGTCTACGATAGAGGGGGGTTTTTTTATATTGCTCTGCAAAACACTGTTCACCACACATTGTCATTTCCCCCTCGCCTCACCCATGAGGACTTCTCCCTCCCTTGCACCTGCACCTCCTTCCCTTGAAGTGGCCCACCTTGCCGCCCCATTCCCGAGAACAAGGGGCGGCCAGTTTGAGGCGCCCTTCTCAGCCCCTCTCAGGAAATTATATATCCTTTTCCCTTCCCCCCTTTTTTAGACCGATTTCATGATATTGGATGGACTTCTTACTGCCATTCCCCCATTGCGTGTTTGGCGATTGCTTAATGTCTTTTGCCATTCCCCCTCTGGGATTGTCCCGGAGTCTCTTCTCAGTCCCCGCTTTGTTTCCCTTAGTGGTTCCTTCTTGATTGTGGACAACATTTTTTCATCTCTCAAACCCCGATCTTTCGGGTAGAGAGGCCTCGACGAAATCTTTTCCTGATTCCCCCCCAATTCCCTTCACCTCAGAAGCGTTTTGATCTTTTTGTTCTCCCTCATGTCCCTCAGCACAGGGTCGCGCCCCCTTCCTTTTCGTTACCGCGCATGTCCTTAGTTTGCTTTGGGTTTGTCTTGGGGTTTGGGGGGGTGTGTTTGTTGGGGGTTCCTCTACAATCGCAGTGAGTTTTCCCGTAACAGCTAATCGGTCCTGGAGTGTTACTTAGATTCAGGCCTCTCCGACAGGTTAGGAGGGATATTTTCTCTTGCGCTTTGAAGAGTGGGATACCCTCCGGGTTAGGGGCGCACCTGTTCCCTCCACATCGACGTCCTTCTTCTCTTTGTTCCATGAAGGAGACCTCAATTCCTTTCCCTCTCACCCCCCTGGATACCACCTGGAACCTTTTAAAATTTTTCCGGCGGCGTGAGAGGAAAATAGGCTAACCGGGAACAGAGACCGCCTTGTCCCTTGAGTATCACATGATTTTTTTGTAGATCAGATCATGACTTCTCCCAACCAGGAAGGTTTGGGCCGGCCAATGATGATTAATAGTTTTTTCCCTCAGGTGTAGGCCCGCCCCCTTTTCCCAGACGAAAGAACCCGCCTTGCTGTACGAATGGGACTGTCCTTTCGTACGAGTATTCAGTTCCTTCCCAGACCGAACTCCAATTCTTTTGCAGCGGGGGTTTTCTTTTTTTTATCCTCTCATTTGGTCTCACTGGATAGATGGAGTGGACCTTTACAGTTTCTTTTTCCCAACCAAAACTTCCTCCTCCCATCAACATGTCCACCGGAAACGCCCCGGACCCGCGAGGGTATTCTTTCACGGCCACGACGCCACAGAAGAATTTTTTTTTTACTCGTATGAAGAAAATTACCCCTTTTGGCCAATGCTACCTTCTCCAGGGCCACATAGTTTAGTGCCGGTCACCTTCCTAGTTCCATCTTCAGGGCTTAGACGGTCTTTGTTGTTTTCCCCCCCCAGGTTGGTCTTTTCTAAGCGACCTATCCGTCGAAAATTAAGATTGCTTTCCTTCTACTGATCCCCCAGCCCCCGGAGTGGACACAGACTTCCTTCACCCTTCTTTTCCCCGTAAACCCTTATTAGGAAATCTTCCCTGGACTCATTGGAATACTCTTCCTAAGGCAAAGTCCATGAAAAATGATTACGCCGGGTTTCGGCCTTGGTCCCCCTACAAATTTTTCCGGTCGATCTTGTGTTGTTAGATTCCCCGCCAGCCTGCCTATGGATGTTCCTCCCCCAAATACTTATCGTCCCCTAAGAATGATTTTGCTCGTTCTGCTTCCCCTCTTCCCCCGATTCCCTGTGGCGGGTAGCGGTGTTGTCTCTCCTACTAGCGTAAAATACGCCCCTTTCTTACGGCTTCTTTGCTAAGAGTTCAACGGCTTTTCCTTCTTTTATTTCCCCCCCTTTTTTCCAAAACATTTTCAAAGCTGACTTCCCAAATCTCCCAATTCTTCGGTCCCCCCCAGCTCGTAGACCGATTCCCTCCTCGCCCCAGCGCCCTTTATTTCCAAAGAGGGGACGTCATCCCTTTGCTGTAATTTTGATCCACGGAGGCGCTGAGAAGCCCCTCTTGACGCCTAGACAAGTAGGTGCATCTCCAACCTGCCACTTTCCTCACCCCCCCCCACCCTTTGTGAAAATTTCCTTAGCTCCTTTTTGAAAGGATTTTTTACCTGGACGCCCCTCTTCCTAGATGGTAGGAGGGAGACCCCCCGGAAGGCCCATACCCTATCTTCCCCACCTCTTCAGAAGAGAACGGAGAGTCAACGTCTACCCTCCTATTGTGTGGATATCAACCTCTACTCCTTCTTCCAGTCGTATGACAAGTGGCTTTTTAATAGTTCGTGCTTCCCCCTCCATCCCCTAGAAAAAGGTAATCGTGCACCTTCGGCCACTTGCCTCATCCTCCTGACGTGCACGAATCGCGGAAGCCTCTGGAATAACTTCGCCTCCCCCTACCCTCCCCCCTTTTTTTTTTCCAAATTTCGGAAAATCTCAGTAGCATAAAATCCTCCAATAGAACACTCTTCCCCCCGACACCCTTCCCGACTGGGTTTTACGTGGCAAATGCGATGGCTCTTTGATTCAATTCCCTAGTCCGGACCCACTTCTTTGACAGCAGTATCAAGAAGGGACTTGGATCGGAAGGGTAAGTCCCCTTTCTGCCCAGTAGGATGGGTAATCCCCCCCCAAGAATTTCATGCATTCGCAGGTAACTGTCAGGTCCCCACCCCGGCAACTCTTTTCCCCAGGCCTCCAAATTCCAACGACCTGACCCGATGGTCTTCCGCGGTTACTTCCCCCTTATGTTTGTCTCGGCACCAGAAAAAGTCCCCCCTATCAGGTCCCTTTTCCCCGGCTTCCGGGGGTGGTAGGCCTACCGTACTTGACCTTTTCTGAATCGGCCTTGCGCCACTGCTTGATCGCGGTTTCCCAGAGTCGCGCATCTTTCTTTTCTTTTTTTCCATCCTATCACGCCGAGGGACACCACCTTTACATCCCCGGTAACTCCTCTTCGCCCAGAGGGAGGGGTCTGCCCTTTCTGCGCTAGTCAACCACTTCGGATCCTTTCTTCACGTCCATCCATTGGCCGCCTGCGCTTGATCCGGTTTCTCTCCACGCCTTCTCCTACCTAGATGGCGCCCTTTGCATCTCGCAGAAGCAAGCCATTTTTGACCGCCCCCCTTCTCAGGAAGCCTTCGTTCGCTTGTTGCCCCCTTCTTCAGGCCCTTTTCTGTAGTGGACTAGCGGTAAGGTCCCCCCCCCCGTCACCACCCCAACACAAAACCCAGTCTTTCCTGATCCCCCCCCCTTTCGGCTAGTTTTTCTGTCCTAGCGTAGAGACTGTTGCTCTACCCCATGGTCCTTCTAGTCGCTCGGCCACCCCCTGCTCGTATAGCGTCCTAGTTGTCGTTCCCACCTCGACCCTGTCGTCTATTTTCTTGCTACGTCTTTCTTTCTTCTTCCATGGCCAATGCTTTGTCGTGACCCCCTTTCGCTGTTTCAAGATCTGGTTGCCCCCTTGTTTTCTCCAGCAAGGTCATTGCGTGTATTGTCGCCGGTCCAGTCCCCATGGTCAGGTAGTGCATGCGGAGGTCTTTCTCCAAATTCCCTTTCTTCGATCTTTTGGGGGGCTTTTTTAATGGCCCCTCCTCAAGCCCTCTTTTTTCCTTTCCCAACGGATTGGATTAAGATTACCTTTTGTCCTCAAATCTGAGCAACGCTTCGAGCCTAAGTTAGATTTGACGCAAGTGTCCCTGGACTCGTCCTCCGCCATCGTTCTATCTCCTACCTTTTCTTCCTTTCCCGGTTTTCCCTTTTCTAACGTTCGCCTTTCACACTATCTCTTCTCCCATTAGCGCATTTTCTGATGAACTGCTGCTTCGACTTTAGTTTGCTTTTTTTCGCCTCAATCTTTTCCCTAACCTGTTCGTATTGTTCTACATTAGAAGCCTTATTGAATTATTTTTCAATAACCCCTTCCGGCTTGCAGCTGTTGAAACTGATTGGGGGAAGAGGGAGGAGGTCATAAGCGCGACCTCTCTTCTCCTACCCCCACCCCCTCCTCCCCCCCCTAACTCCCTCCCGGGACTAACCTGTCCCCATAGCCGGACTCAAGCGAGATGCTCTGGCCCGACACACTTGGAAGACTAGAAGCTACACACGTCGGCGGACGTGAAACTCCCCCCCCCCCCTTACGGCACCTGTAGAAGACCATCTTCGCCAGCCCCCCTTCACCATTCAACCGCGCCTAGGCTTCACCCGACACCACACCGACGCAACTTCTCTAACTCGGCCCCCTCGACAGGCCGTAACTGACCCAGCCAAGCATCAAAAAAAACGGAAAAGTGAAATGGTCGCGCTCCCTGAGCAGCCCACCGGAGCGACCCGAGCGAAGATCCTGGTGCTCGAAACTATCCAGTAGTTCTGGGAATGCCACCGTAGAGAGTAACGATTGGGAGTCTCAGCTGCGTAAATGCCAACAATCATAAAGACCGAAAACCCTGGCAGCAGGCCGGAGACTGCGGTTAGACTGTTCGAAGCGGCGCACCTGTTGCATCCCAGCTTAACCACCCCCCTTTCCCCCCCCCCTACCTCCCCCAACCCCTCCTACACCTTACCCCCGTATCCTCACAATCCCTAACACCCTCCCCCATTCGATTGCTCCCGCGGGGCACCCAACCGGAGCCCACATCCCCCTACCTTGTCGCCATAACGCTACAAATACTAGCGCGGTATCCTCTGCGCCCCCCACAGTCCTACGTTGCACAGGACACTTCCCAGGCCCCCCAGCCAGCTTTTCCCTCGATTTCTCCAGCTCCTGAACCACCCTCCGACTCGCGTATGCCCCAGCGCACCCTACCCGCAGTATGCTGCGCCTACATGACGGAGGTCCTCACAACTTCCCCCACCCTACATTCCAGCCGCCACCTCCACGCGCTTCACCTGTAGCCCATTCAACTCCCCTCCAAGCTCTGCAACCGCCCAAAGCCGACCTCCACCCTCTCTCCCCCCCTAACGCTATCGGGATTATAAGCGCTGCCCTCACCGTCCTACGCGTCTATCCTCCAGTCCCCCGGTACAATACTCCCCACGAAAACAGCCCCAAACCGTTTCATACCCTACACATACCGGCACTTCCGTCAGAACCAACCCTGCCTCTACTCCCCTAACAGACCCCCTCGTATGCCGGCTATTAGGGCAGCCCAGGCACACACACGCCAGCCGGATGCCCTCGAACCCCCCCCCTCAACACTGTCACACACTCTCCCCAAAAAGGGGGGAAATTCCTCCACCTCACATGAGAGCATTACACCGGCACGCACCGAAGACCCCACCCACACGCAATGAACGAGATCGGGACAAAGACATGGAACAAAACGCCTTGCACCCTAGTCTGCCGCTGTCAGTGGAACTCCTCCCCGCCAACGCCAAGAGGCCAACACGTCTTAAATCGCCACCATGGCACCCACTCCTGTTATCCGCCTAGGGCGTCCGATAAGACCAGGAGTTCTAAACTACCCCAGCGCGGGAGGGTTACCTTAGGCAATTTGTACGTCCTTGAATAGCGGAATGCTTGCATTACTTAGCTCCCACCTGCTTACGTTTGATTCCGATTGGAGGATATGCGCACAAGTCATCTCTCTCTTTTTACTCCTCGCTTTTTTGTTTGTTTGCTATCTAACTTTAGGACTTTGACTCCCCTCCTATCCCCACGAAGAGGAAATACCCCTCCTCGTTGTCCCCCCCCCCCCCATTTGCCGATTTTCATCCAAGAAATGGAAGAGGTCGAACCGTCCTTTCTTCTTACACAAGCCGTCGTCAAAGTTTGAAAGATCTGAGTATTGCCTACCCCCTCCTGTCCCCCCCCGTTGCGGCTCAGAGCATTGCGTCAGGCAATGTCCCCCCTTTTTTCAGTCGCCGACGGCGACCCCGACGCACTCGTAGGGACCTTTCTCCATTTCGTGTTTCGTTCCGTCAAGGTGGAAGATCACTTGACCTCCCTTTTCCCTCCTGAGTCAAGTGGACCAGGCCACCGAATGTTTATTCCTTGAGCCGGTGCTCCTTTTGCCTTTCTTTTAACGCGTCGAAAAGGGAAGAGGCCCGACCTCCCCTTCCCCTGAGCAGGCCCCCCTTCCCTTATGCTTATGACGCCCAGAATCGCTCCGTGCCCATACAGAGAATTTTCCGTTCGCCATCCCTCGTCCTTTTTCCCCCAGCCAGGAAAACAATGGCTAAGGTTTTGTTTCAGGTTCATCCATTAGTGGGCCTGGCTCTCACATGTCTCCCATGGTCATCTGCCTGGAACCCCCAGCCATGCTGCCACACCCCGAGAGGAACCGGACCTCATGTTTTATTTCCAAACTTTGACCGGCCCTTCCTTTGATGGGCCAGTGGCGATGCTTCCCCTCCCTTTCTCCGCCCCCGTGCTGGATGAATGTGTATCTCCCTTTCCACTCACAGAAAAGCAGTTCTGCTTCCCTCCCGAGTATACTCGATCTTTACAACGGCGACCTTCGTTCCTTTGACTCTCCCTCCTGTCCGTATCACCAGCTTTCTCGTGGCGAGTCACCCTCTTGAAATTGAGTTACAAATCTTTACATCTCCCTTCTTTTGTCCCGTATTGCCTACAAACAGGTCGAGGACTCCAACCTGATTTTGAATGCCACAGGCGGTGGTGGGCCTCGGGAAAAGGAAGAAACACCCCCACGAAGTCTCCTGACGACATGGCGGAGAAGGGTCCTATACCAGACAGGCCAAGACCTGGTCCTGCCCTCTGGCCGGCAGCCCTCCCGGGGAAGACAACCCGCGGGGAACCCGCTGCGTGAAGTTTTGAGCCAAAAAAAAAGAAGCCCACCGCCACCCACCACCCCAAAAAAAACACACCCCACCCACCCCCCACAAAAAATGGGAAAAAAACCACCACAAAAACCGCAAACCAAACCCCACCCACCCCCGCCCAACAAACCCCCCCCACCAAACCAACACCCCCCCCACAAACAAAAAAAAAAACAATCCCCCCCCCCCCCCAACCCCCCCCCCCCCCAAACCCCAACGCGCCCCCCTCCGTCCCCCCCCCCATGGGAAAAACAGCCTGGCCCCTCCCTCGGATCGCCCTCAGAACCTACGACCTTCGATTTCTTTACAATTCTCTTGTCGCTCTGTGTCAGTAGCAGACCGTTGCATCCCCTTTTTTTACTATTCCATACCGGCAGCCCAGCCCTAGAGCCAGTAATCGCCTGCATTTTCTAGAGCCTATGGGCGCAGATCCGAGTTCCCTGCTCCTCTTCTAAGAAGTGCCCCTTCCCCAACATAGCACGGCACGGGCCCCTCCCTTTTTTTTTTCTAGTCGAGATGCCATAGACTTGTCTCGTTCCTTCTTTTACGGCTCCCTTCACCTGTCCCAAGAAACCCCCTCCCTTCTACTTTATTGTAGGTCTTTTGTTCCTCGACCAACTTCTTAGATGCCCCTACATTCCTCCTCCTCCTCTGCACGCCTTCGTTGCCCCTCCTGCTCCTCGATGAGAGAGAGAGGACTTGCCCTTTATGGCGGCACGAAAGAGATATGATGAGATTGTTCCTCCCTCCCCCCCCGAGCTCACAACGTATGGATGTGCCTGTTTCTTTTCTCCGCTTCCCCCAAAAGAGCCTGCCCTACGGGAACAGCCATAGATCGTCAGTTGTTTTAGGTCTTTTTTTTGATAGTTTTCTTCTCCCTCAGATAGGGGCCCCCCAGGACAGTGATTCCTCCCCACAAGAGTTGGGGGAGTCGGTCCCTTTTTACAAGGTTTGTGAGGTCCCAGACTTCCCTTTTTCCCCAAGGGAGCACAGGGCCGCCTGAGTTCTGGGTAACCCCCCCCCCCAGTAACCCCTACCCAGGCCGATTCGTCGTTTCGCTTTAGTGGGTTCACGTCTTATCTTGAAGACGCTTTTCCCTGACCCCCCTCCCCGGGGAACAAGTTACGTGGTATGAATTCCCTACGCTTTTCTTTTCCTCCCTCTTCGTCCAGCTTTTTGCGGGCGGCTGGCATTGTTTTTGTGGGGTTGTGTTTTTTGTTTTTTGGTGTGTTTCGGTGTGTTTGCGTTGGGGGTCGGTTTTGTTTTTGGGGGTTTCGGATGAGGCGCCGAATTCTCCCCATATTTTCGCTGCTTTTTTGGAATTTTTTCTTAGCCGGCCCCCCTGTCCGAGTGTAAGATAACATCCTTCTTTCGCTCGGGGCGAACCCCCCGTAGAGGTTTAAGAGGTGGAGTTTTATTTTTTTACGTCCGCGTTTTTTTTTGTAAGACCATCCCCCTTATAGGAACGTAGGGTTAGAATAAACTAGTAGGCTCTTTGCTCTTCCCCGTTGGCGCTGAGGATAAGAATTTGGGAAATGACTTTCCGTCTTCCCCTCTGTGGTCTTGCCTCTTGTTTACTCCGGGTGAGCATCGCATGTCCACTGGTTGCAGGGCACGCAGCTGGTAACACCTCTGTTCGTTGCTCATATCTTTTTCCCCCCATAACATAATGGTTAGCGTACTTTCCCCCCCCCTGCTCGACTTGTCCCCATTATTTTGGAGGGTTATCATTCCTGGGCCTTTGTGTAGGCTTAGACTTTACCTCTGTCGGCTGTGTTTGGACAGATCGGAGCTTCATTTCTATCCAACCACCCTCTAAACGCACCGTCGCCGAGGATATTAAGAGCTTGTAACCCACTCTTGATGCACTTCGATTTTTGTTTTGTCTTCGAACATACTTTCTTCCAGGGAGGGCAATTCCCCTCTTAATTTGAACCCTTTTTTCCTTTCGTCCCCCAATTGCCTGATGCCCTTTGAGTAGAAGTGCATTACTTTTCCCACTCGGTGACGAGGAAACCCAAATTGAACTTCCCCTTGACCCCTCCCCCCCCCTTCACTCACTTTTATTTCTACCACGTGTGTCGTCTTCGTTCAATCCCCCTTTTCCGGAGCACTTTGAGATTCTCTTCTTATCTGTTTTTTCCTGA
>Ga0179591_1275331_pt1 | contig 23081 bp, 25 predicted proteins | sample CZOMad2_1_08_16f_FD_182891 | JGI IMG/M metagenome (GOLD analysis project Ga0179591, IMG submission 182891) | Vadose zone soil fungal communities from Angelo Coast Range Reserve, California, USA - CZOMad2_1_08_16fungal (PacBio error correction) | ecosystem: Environmental > Terrestrial > Soil >... | reverse complement strand
ACTGAAGTCCTCCTGATCTTCTACGCGGCCTTCCCGAGGGCTTTAACGACTTTTCCACCCCGTGTCAAGTCCAGTCGAACCCTCCCCTGCCGCCTTGCAAATAATTTAACCTTCTGAGGGCTTTTCGGAACCCCTACCCGCGCCCCCTCCTTTGATCCTGTCTACTTTTCTTTTCTGATAGTTTCCCATTATCCGCTTGTTTCGTTTTCTCCCCCGGATATCTTCCATCCCTCTGGTGAAAAGCTCACCGCATGTTTTTGCTCTCTGCAGTCGGGCTGAGGGATTTGGTTCACGGTTCTTTCCCCCCTCGCCCCAAGTGCGAGTCGGGAGGCGATTTCTTCTTCCTATTAGAACCCATAGATAGGCTCTAAGCTCCAAAGTTGGTTTTACTTTAGCTCCGGCCTAAAGGATTTTCGTTTGACCTGGCCAACCCCACCAATGATCTTTTGCCTTTCTTCCCCCCAGTCGATTTCCTCCGGCGCCCCGCTATGAAGATCTGTTGGTGCTTTATTATCTTGTCAGACTTAACCAATAGACGGAACATGTCCCTTCCGGTTGATGTTCGAGGTTTGTTCTGCCCCTTCCTCCTTGTAGCTGATATCGGCGGCGTAAACGCCTCTTGCCGCTGTTTTGGGCAGTAAAGGTCGCTCGTTGGACTTTGTTCTTTTACGCCTCGCGCTGTCGACACTCACAGTCTGAACTTCTTTTTTCGCTCTCTTAGGTTTATCGGCCAGGGTTTTTGGGTTGCGACGACACTTCGAAACATGTTTTCCCCCAATGTTTTTTTTTTCCCTGCATGGAATTCCCCTGTCCCCCTCGATACTGTGCAAGTGTCCGTGACGCATCTTCTCGGTGATTCCCCTGAGACCATGGCAACCGTCCTTCGGCGAAAAGCTTCCCCAACCCTTCTTTTGACCCCCCCCCTCTTAAAACGAATTTCTTTTCTGCCTTTTCTTCTTCAGCCCAACGGTGATGTTTTGCGCATCTACCGTCTTAACTTCGATTTTCGTCCTCGTACCTTTTTGTGGAGGCATTTATAGTACCCTTTTCCTGTCTTCGTTCATTGTTGAACAAGACTACAGCAAAAGACTCCTTTTTCCTTCCGCGTTTTTTTTTAGACTCTTCCTTCTGTGGGCGTCCTGACTTTTTTTTCACCCTATCCCCTGCTTGCATTATGCAGGCAAAAGGCCAGCTCTTCAGCCCGATTCTTGTTGCCTCTTTTTTCTTTTTTTTACTAGATCTTCCGGCACACCGCCCCTCCTCATGACAAACCCTGTTTCTCCCGGTTGTAGTACTCGATTACTTTCGGATTCCATACTGGCCTGGCAAGCGTGTGTAGCTACCCATCCGACATCAGCCGATATCCCCTGCCCTTCTCCCCATGGCTCTTGAATGTGCACGGACTGGTTGTCCCCTCCCCGTCACCCGGCCTGCCGAGCTTTTCTTTATTTCGATTGGCGTCTCTTTCCCACACAGTTTCCTTTCGAACAAGAGTTAACACCCATATACCTTTCCCCTTTATACGTGAATGTTGCAACTTCTTTTCGCGTCCTGGGATCCGTGCAGGGCAAAGGAGATCCATCCTCTCTTTACTTCCCCCCCCCCCTTCCCTCCTTCACCTCCGGCATCGCCTCTGCAGTGTGTTCCCAAATTCATCAGATATCGTTGTGTTTCCCTTTTTTGCTGTTTCCTTCCTTCACGACGGTTACATCTACTCTCTCTACTCTTCTTTTTTTTGATCGTAGATCTGCGTAGGGTTTGCACCCGCGTTTTGCCTGCTCTTCCCAGCCTATTGAATTGTCAGACCTTCGCCCCCGAGTTTTGCTCCTCTTTCATTAGTTTTTGAGCCGCGGGCCTGGGATGGGGTCTCTCTCCCTGGCGACATAGCACTTCTCACCTGCCTCCACGAAGAGTGAGAAGCCCTTGCAACGTGTTCCTGAAGTTATGGTTGATGACCTCTCCTGACTGGTGGGGCTCTGACTCCCTCTCCCGTGAGACGTAGAGAAGGGACTGGCGCCTCAATGTCCTGCAGTCCACTCTCCATTGGCGCCCCGCAACTCGTTTTCGGTCGATGTTAGCTCTTACATCCCTCTTGGTTCCTTTCCCCTGCTCTTCTGGTCGTACGACCAGCCGGGGCTTAACTTTTTGGGAGGGCTTTCCTTCCGACTGATCTGGAAACCTTTTGGACAGCTGAAGGATTATTTTGACTGTTCTGCATCTCTGGGCTTTGACGGCCTCCCATGGTTTCCCCTCATTGACAGAGGTTCCCGCCGAGAAATCCCACAGCATGGCCTCTCTTGTTTTTCCGCGCCCACTTTGTTCGCAACCTTTTTTGTTGTTGACCTAGTTTGTTCTTTCAAAGAGAAATGCTTCTGTCCCGACCGACCAACTGGGCTTGGGAATGACTTCTTCGGTTTTTTTTCCAATGGTGGCCTTCTCCTCCCCTTCTAGGCGTGAATCTACACAGTTTCAATCGAGATTTTCCCTTTTTTGGCCCAGGTCTTTCTCAGGGTTTTCCCGATACGCTATTACTTCGGTGGAGTTGATATTTGTTTCCAGTCGGTGACGCTTACCTCTCCCTATGTCACGAGTTTCAAGCGAGTCCCTTGTTCCCAGGGCTTCCCCCGCGCTGGTTTTGCTCGTAGACAGTTTTCTCCCACAACTACACTCCCCTGCCGATTTATAAGCCCGTCTCTTGCGGTCCCTTTGTCGTTATTCGAACTTCGTTTCTCAAGGAGCCCTGTGTCATAGACCAGCCGGTCCGACGACCTGGACGTTTTCCACCCCCCCTTTGACCCCCCCCCGGACGCTCTCTGCGGTTCAAGCTCACATCGACGATCTTGGGTGATTACCCGAAGGAAGAATAACATATGCCGGTCCCAGGCGACTTGAATCTTACATGTTCCTCGAGAACGCCCCGCCCGTCGGCATCCTTTTTCGTGGCGATTTTTTGACTTCTTCCGATAGATCAGGTGTTGCTACAGTCTCTTTGTTTCCCGCAGGCCTTTAGGTCCTGCAGGGCTTTTCCTCGCAACTGGCTTGCTACTCGAGGAAACTGCGTTTTTTTCTCCTAAGAAGTATCCCGTCTCCTGACTGACGGTAGTCCTTTGTTCCCAAATTTCATTGGCTGCTTTTCCGGGCACTATCCATTTTCTATTCTTTCTCGTAGGGAGCGGATGTAAACGTCCTCTTTTTTTAGAATCCCGCGAATCCCCTCGCTGTCTGAATCGCCTTTGATCGCATTATTTCCGGAGTGTAGGAGTAGGGTTCTTTTTCCTAAATCTCCCTCTCTTTTGAATCCATGTATTTCTTATCTTTTTTTTCGCCCTTTTCTTTTTCGTTCGTCAGAAACGCGCAGTCCCCGACGCCTGCACGGAAGTAGTTTTCTCCAGTTGTAAAGCGTTCCCCTTCCCTCAACACGGAGGCGCGTCTTTTCTTCTTCGAGAGCCGCCATGCGTCGCGATTCGTCGGCTGCCACTTAGGACGGTGATCGCGCTTTCGCCCTTATGCGCGTCTGTCCTCCTTTCTTCCGGGATCTAAACAGGACTGTACGCACGACGGCCTGGTGCCTGCCCAGCCGAGCGTAAGATACGGTCGGCACGTCTTTGCCCAGTCAGTTTCCTCCTTCTCCCGGAAGCCCTGGTCTTAGAAGTGTCATCGGCCGCAGCCCCAGAAGGACCTTCAGGTGGCAAGTCCATAAGGAGCTATGGCGCTTCTAGTCCCTTCTCCGCCGGCACCTTGTCTGCCTCCCGGGTTTAGCGGTGTTCCCTAGATGAGCGTTGTACCGGTTCGCCGCTTTTCCATTCTCGTCTAAGACTGTATTCTTTCGCTCGCATAGGGTACGCCCGACCTTCCTTACTCTCGCTAGGCGCATAGTCAAACCCCCCCAGTTCTAGAGGTGAAATCCGTTTGGCGTTGTCTCGTAAAGTCATCGTCCGCCCTCCTCGCCTTAGCCGCCAATGGCCTAGCCCTAGCTTTTTTTTTCAGAGCGGCAGAGCTTCCCCCCCTCCGTGACCTTGACTTATCAAGTTGTGCTCTCCTGAGACTACTTTTTTCCTAGCTCTCTTTTCTTTTGAGCCCGCGGACAAACCCTGCCACTTCTCTGAGAAGCCCGAATCCCTCCTCATCAGGATACGGCCCGCACCGCATTAGCCTCAAGTACGCAGAATGATCTCTGCATTGCCACAGTGGCATTTCTAGCTTCCAAGAATTAACGCGGTCCTTGCTGCACTTTTTTGACTTTTGTATTTTCATATCTTGAGGCTCGACCCAAAAATTTCCATAAAGTCTGTAGTTTTTGATCTTCGAACCCCATCAATCAAGTGGCCCCGCTGCTTCATGATCGAGATCCCCCCTTCCTATTTATACCACTAATGTAATTTCTAGCCCAGTGCAATAGAGTTAGAATTTGCGCAGGCGCCCTCTTCTTTCTCTCGGCGGTACATCCCCTCTTCATGTTGTTTCAACTTGCTCGACGAGTGGGCGCAGCTACTGGAAGAGGTTTCCCTTCCTCTACCGGCTCCTCTGAAGCGTTTTGAATTTCAACAGAAAGTATCATTGGAGTTTTGATTTTGGTTTTTTTTCGTTTTCTGGCCTTACGCGTGCAGCCTCTTTCCCGATAGGAGCAGGTCTCTCAAGGTGTCACGCAGTTTTCAAAGCGGTTTCTTGAACCCTCTTTTTCCCTTTTTTCTCGCTCCCCCCCCCCCCCCCCCCGTTTTTGATCTTTTTACCACTCGGAGCATAATGGTTTTCCCCCCTTTAAAGCTTCATTTTTGAGATTTTAATAATCCTTTTTTGTTTCTCTATCATAGATCTCCTCCTTTGAAGGGAGTTCGTCTGTACTTTTGACTGATTTCGACCTCGCCTTTACTTTAGGGGGTGCCAAATCCCGACTTCCTGTTCCTTCTTTCGCAGTAAACGGTGCATCATGACCATTTCTGTCCCTCTGTCTCTCCCAGAATCCCCCGTCATCTCAATGGACGTGCTGTTTACCACGTTTCTTCCTGCCTCGGGCTAATCAGGAGACTGCTCGCCTTTGTCACTTTTTTCCTTTTTTGCGGACCATCCCCATCGTCCTCTGCCGAGTGAAAAAAGATCGTCTTTTCGTGCCGTCGTCTTGCGACTTCGATTCCGGGTAGAAGTGAGAGTGCCTTCTGCCCACCCCCCTTTTTTGATTCTATGTGGCTTATAGACACCCCCCCCATTGTGTAAATACCATCTCGATCCTGGGTCCCTCCAGTGAGACAACCTTTTTTTGATACTATCGAGCCTGGTTCTACCTTGTTCGGCCTCTCCCCTGTCCTCATCAGAAGGAATTTTTTTTCCCCCAAGAGAGGCTGCAGCTGACGTTTTCCTTTTCTTAGACCCCAATTCCCCGAGTTCAAGCCTTGAAGGACAGATATCCTTTCGTCATAGGCTTCGACGAATTTTGTTGCTTTCCGTTGCCCTCTTTGAGGCTTGTCTTCTGATGACTTATTGAGAGTGAGCTACTCTCACCTGTCGAATTTCCCCCTGTCTTATAATTCTATCACGAATTGCTTCCCAATTTTCTTCCCACGTATGGAAGCTGCAGCTGATGGCCATGAATAGTGGTCGTGGTTTTGGTGCCAGGTGCTCAGTATTCCCCTGTCTCGGAATGGGGCGTCTCCCCCTGCCTTTTTGCGTCGAAGCGACCTATTGTTTGCTTCTGCTTGGAGCACATCGCCTTAAGATCAAAAGCGGTCCAGTCCTAGCTTTGAGATCTCGGCTTTCTCACCGATGACACAAGCGACCTCTTTCGTTTTTTCCTTCCGGCCCGGGCGTCGGCGCATCCAATGTTTCTAAGAAGAGATCCTGGATCCAGGCGCCTAGTAGTCTGTGGAAGTGAGCACCCGGATAGGGCTGCCGCTTTTCTTTTCTGATGCCGATTTTCGAGGGTGAGTCTTGTCTTTTGCGAGCCGCATCGCTTTTTCATACCATGACGGCTAGACGTTCTATGTTACGGAGTTTCGCAGCCGCTCCACGTAACATCCGCTTTGCGGAAGGCATTGTTATCCCCTTTTTACACACCCAAGTTTTTCTTTGGTGTTTTTTTTTTTTCCAATCCTCACCTCAGCCTTTTGCGCCTAGGCATTTTACGTCTCCGCTCCTTGCCTCGAGGAATTCCCGGCGCTGTTTCTCTCCTCTGTCATATGAGCGTGCTCGCGTTTTTTTTGGTTTTCGGCACGTTCGCCCCTCAGGTCAAGCATAATTGCATGAGCGTGCTTTTATTTATCCCCCACCGTGTCTTGACCGAAAGACACGCCGTCGATTTCACCCTCTGTGCAATGCGACTTTGCTAGTAGGGCAACCCCCATAAGGGCCGGCCGCACTTCATTTTTTCTGAGTGAATGAACACCGGTTCGCTTGTTGTGAACAAGGGATTACGTCTAGCTTTCAGCCAATGCAGACGCACCCTTGTCGCTTGCAATGATGCCGACGGTTGGGTAAAAGTTTTTCCTTTTTCCCTCCTCATCGACCCCATTTCGTCTTCTGACCGAGAGAGCATGTTTCTCGATCTTCGGTCCATTCTTTAACGCTCTCCGTCTTGCCCCTGTGAGAGAAACGCCGCTGCAGGCCCCCTAATTCCTTTTTTTTCTTCTGTCCGATTTCTCAACAAACCTGACTCCCCGTTTTTTTTTTTGAAGCGATGGCCGACGCCCACTCCATATGAAGATTGGCTGTCCTTTCTCAACGTCCGATAAACTCGCATTCAACCTCTTCATGGTTTTTCAGCGGACCCCCCTTCGGCTCTTCGAGAGTCTTTCTGAGGCGGCGTGAATCAGATTGGCAGGAGAAGCCGTTCGGTAGGATTGTCCCGAATTGTGTATTTTCCAGTGCGCTGTTTTCGAACAAGCACGTTGACTATGATGCTTCTTTCCTCGCGAGGTGATCCTCCTGGAGGTGTCTTTTGTTTCTTTGGTAACCTGAGTCAAAAGGCTCGCCCCCTGGAATTCTTTTTCAAATTCATCATGTGTTCCATTGAACGCTTCCCTCAATCGCGCAGTTGGCGTTAATGTTGACAAGATCATCGCTTTAGTCCAGAGGACCACCCTTCGCCTTAAGGACCCAATCTTGACCTTTGTTTGGTTTTTGTGATTTACTTGCTCTTATCGTTTGCCGTTTCAAAATATGAGGTGATGAGCGCTCAAGCATTTCCCCATGATTTCCACCGCATTGAGGATGTTGAGGAATCTTTGAGGAAGTTAGGACTTTCCAGGTCCCCTACTCCGGCTAGAAGCCGTGAGACGGACGATTTAGCTCCAATAGGACAATTTTGGAAGTTAGTCTGGAAATAGATCATTGTCTAAAGGCCCCCCCCCTCCCTTGATCGATATTACGCCCCGATTACTTGGAAGCTTCTTTTCGTATTCTCCTGGTCGAGCGCCCTTCGATCAAGGAAAGCCTCTCACCCCCCCCCTGCGGGGGGGGGTTTGGGGGGCTTGGGTTTGTTTTCTACGGTTTGTGCGAAAGGCCCATGTTCTTTCTTTTCTACCCTCATAGGGCTGAGCAGGTCCTACAAGGTCGTGTGGTAGACCTAAATCCGACATACGTGGCCCTTCCTTTTCACAATGAGATTGCGCCCGGAAGGAAATGGATGGATTTTTGCCCGCGAACGTGCGCCTTCTTTTTTTCAGCCCCGGAGAAGTACGATTCCACCACACGTTCTTAGACGCTTTCGAGTGTTCCCTTTTTTCTTGCTACAGATGAGTGGCGCTCTGTGATTACTTCGCCGTTTCCCAGCCAGTGATAGATAAAATTTTTGTCTTTGATCTCTTATGAGAAAATTTTTCACCTCATTCCCCGATTTTTTGCGGCGCTGCGTGCATGCATGCCCTCAGGTGACTTTTCTCCTCGTTTGGATAGCTGACGTCGGGCTTTTTGCACCCCCAGGATGGAATCCCTCCTCTGAGTGGGAAATGTCATCCCTCGCTCGGCGAAACTGGAGTCGTCCTGCCGCTGGGCTTGGTGACTTTGGCCCTTCGGGCGATCCGCCCCTTTGACTGGTATATCGTTACAGCGTTCTCCTTGAAATGGGTTGGTCCTACTTCGCCCTGTGTGGTTTCTCTCCCCCCCTCCTACCCCTTCTCGACTGCTAATCCCCCAGTTCCTGCTTTGCAGACAACGGTGGCCGGCACTTCCCCCCTCTCGAGGATGGTAGAGAGGAGAGATCCACTACGCCTTTTTTTCCCGTTCTTCCGCTCGGTTTTTTTGTCGTTAAATCTTCGCACCCTTGGTGATTTGGTGCAGGAGGGAGGGTTTCCGCATGTCTCGGCCGGTGATCTCACAGTTCCCCCCTCTCTCTCCCCCGAAGGATTACCGAATTTTGCCTCCTGATTGTGCACATTATTGCTTCCCCATGGCGGCTCTCTATTCAAGTCGGCACGGACAGGAATTTCTCTTCTGTGTTCGTAGAACCTACTGGTTCCGGGCTTTTCCGTCTTCTGTTTCTGAATCTGACACCTTTTCTCTATATGCCGACCCACAGCCGGTCCTTGCGTTCGTTCTCGCCATTTTAATGCTGATCGTCATCACCGGATCTTGCTGTCCCAGCAGCCCCTCCCTGTCCGCCTCCTCTCTTTCCTCTTTGGGTCGGTATTCCCGCGACTTCTTTGTGCTCCGCGTGGTGATCCCATGCTATATTGTGCACTGCACGCCCCCTCCTATTCGGCACTCCTTGGGCATCCATTACCTGACTTCCAGGTTTTCGAACGTTCGGCGAGGCCCATTATCTTGTCTTCCCTCCCACCACCCCATTTGCGCTAAGCAACTCAGAGCAAGGACCCCTTCCCATGACATTATTTAGAACCCCCTCCGGAGAGCGGACCCCATGCCCCGCGGCGAGAACGGGACCCTTTTTGGTTTTCTTTTTCTCTTTTTTTTTTTTTTGCTTTTTTTCTTCCTTTTTCTGTCTTTTTTTCTTGTTCTTTTTTATTTTTTTTTTTTTTTTTCTCCTTCTTCTCCTTTTTCCTTTCCCTCTTGGTTTTTGTTCTTTTTTGTTTTTTTTTTTTTTTGGTGGGTTGTTTGTTGTGTTTGTGTGTGGTTTTTAACGGCCTTACTTGGATGCAGTCCGATATCCCTACTCTCTCCCCCGGGTGAGGCCGCTGAGGAGCCTCCGCCTAACCCATTGACGTTTTGCCTTGATGTTCAATAGGAATCCGCTCAACCGTCCTGCCCTCGGACCTCTCTTGGCCGGTCCGGACGCGGGAGGCTTGACTTTCTTTCCGGTTGTTCTCGCAAGCCTCCCACCGCGCACAACGCGCACACTCATTACCTCCCCCCCAAGTGCCGCCGTGACCCCCTGTTTGACCACTTCCATCAGAGTGTCTCCTGCTGTCTAGGCGACCTGTTCCTCGCGCGTCCGATTTTCTAAAGGTGACGGGAAACCCCCCATCCCTTCGTCATCGTATCTCTGGAAAGCATTTGCTTTTCCTAGATCCTATCGGATGCTCTCTTATTTAGACAGCCGCGTCCAGATGTCATTCTCCTACTTGCCCCTCGATTAATGAGTTCTTCGTTTCCCAGACCGCCCCCACTCGTCTTTGAAATCTACTGATTTTTTACTTTTCCCGTCTTCTGGAGGGTACTGTAGACCTTTCCCCCATGTTGCCCCGTTCCCTCCCCCGAGAAGCACCCGCCGGAGGATTAGTGGTGTTACCCGAGTCGGCTTTTTCCTGAAACAAGGCTCCAGAGCTCTTCTCAGATAGCCGAACCGCGCCCGATAGTAGGAGATTTTTCCAAACTTTTCTCCGGTGACATCCCTCCGCACATGTTGATGTCCTTCTTTCTGGCGCTGAGGGAGGAATCTATCTCCCAGGAAGGCCTACTCGGCTTCGTTCGAGAAAGCCCGCTGAACAGGTTCCGGCCACCGGTTTTCTTCCTTTTTCCTAGGATGCGGCCGCCTGGCCTTTTTTTTCCCGGAGTGTCTCGGATCGAAAAGACCATTAGAGAGAGTTTTTCTCACTCTAACAGTCCCCCGTTTGCCCTTTCTACTGGCAGTTCCAGGCGCTGAGCGACATGTGGCCGAGGCCGACTGCATTGCGCGGATAATTTCGCGCTTTCGTTTCTCCCCCTCCCCTTTTCCGATATAGTCGATCTCCCTTTCGGCTTTTTTTTCTCGTTTTCGTATCCAGCATGGCCTGAGGGCCCTCCTCCGGCAGAGGCCAAAACAGGTCGCTTCGAAAGTCTTTGTTCTCGCCCAAGTCGCGGAGAGAATATATTAGCCTTTGCTCTCCCCCATTCCCGATTACGGCTTTGCCTGGCCTTTTTTCGGCAGAGAGCTTTTCATGCAAGCCACCCTTTTATCGCTGAAAGTAGGATTTTCCTAGCCTTATGTGCACTCGTTCTCCCCTTTCTTAGCTAGGCAATACCAGTCCCCTTTTTCCGTTTGCACTCAGAACGCCGCCTCCATCTTGCAGCAGCTAGCCCCCTTCTTCATAGAATTGAATCTGAAGTACGTCTTACTCTTTTCCTGCGCCAGAAAATCGGGCATTGCTATTCTGAATCACGGCCGGTGCAGGTCTTTTTCTTGGCTTGTTTTTTTCTCCCCTCCTTCACTCGTGTCCCGTGGTCTAACAAAATCTATCCCACCAAAGTGTCTTTATTGATCTTCTCTCTAAATTAATTGCCCTTTTTAATAAACTTTAATCGCAGTTCATGTTCTAGCCTGTGTTTCTTTTCCTGTGCTGCCTCAGCGGCGCATGTCCTCTTTTTTTTAGACCAGACCGATCTTTGCACCCACAACTAACGGATAGGAGTTTGATTCGCCTTCCCAGGTGACCTAGCGTTATGCCCGGCGCCTCCTTCCTTTGATTAACCCTTGCCTTTTTTCAGACGGGGAGAAAGCTTTTCTTGAGTTTCCCTTTTCGGGTGGCGGCCGCGCAGTTCCGACAGCTTCGCCGTTTTGCTTATCTTCCACCAAGCGGATCTTGTTTTACCTAAGAAAAGGTCAACATTGTCGTGTAGAGACGTTTTCTCTCTCACGTCAGTTAATTCCGTCCTCCAAGAAAGTTTCATCTCTCTTCCGTTGTGTGGGTTTTGCGAGACGCTCCCCTCCCTTACCAGGAGAAGTAGTTGTCGGTATCTCAGATCGAGAGACAGGGATGGAGGAGGTTTACCCCTCTTCAATTTGTGTTTTCGAATCCTTGATAGTTTAACCTTTCCTATCGTCCATTGCACGCGCGGCTTTAGGTTGACCTTCCCAGCTTCCAATCCTTATTGAGGTTCCCGGACGTCTCAGAATAGAGCGTCCCCATATCTTTAAGGAAGAGAGTGCGGTCCATTTTCCCCTCGAGACGGAGGTGGTGCCCAGCTTTCTTGTTTTTTTTTTGTTTTTTTTTTGTTTTTTCCTGTTTTTGTACCAGCGCGAGCCCCCTCTCTCGGGAAGCTGTGCCTTTTTGGTCCGAGTTGCACCTTTGTAGAAACCTTAGTGCAACTTTTCTTTTCCTTCGCCAAATTAGGCAATATGATCCGCTCCTCAGTTTTCTCCTTGAGACCAATAGTTTATTTCTCTTTTTTCTGAAGAGTGTGAATCCTTTTTCCCCCCCCACCCCAAAACCAACGCCCTCTCCTTCCGGCCCGAAGAGCGGCCTTGATTGCCTTTTTTTTTCTTCTGGGGTGGCTAGTCCAAGACCAGTGGAAACTCTTCGCAGGTCCGGATAATTCGTCGTAATTCGGATATCCATGCTGTCTTTTTCTTCCTATGGAAGGGCGTCCGTTCGGCTTGGACCTGTGCAGAGTTTGACTAGTCTCTCCATCTCCTCGACTTGTCCTGTTCTTCGTTCTAATTATCTCCGACTTTCATTCAAAGCTCCGTGCCGTACGTGCTTTAATCTACCGCTTTGAAGCCTGCCCTTCGATTAATAGAGACATTTTGAAAGGCCCTACCAGATGGCTCTTTTTGGGCTGACAAGCACGACGGGTAGGTCACGTCCTTCCTATGTTTTTTCTTCCTTCCTCCAGCGAACTACCTGCTGCCCTCTGGCGTTGTTAACGAATAAGTCGTCCCTCATGACGATCGCATTGCAGTTTCCCCCCCCCTCTACCATGATCTTGTGCGGCTTTATCGCGGCCCGGTTGACGTCTGGAGACAGTCTGCAGAGAATCACTACCCGTCAATAGTCTTTCGTTGTCTCTCGCTTCGAAACTCTTTCTAGTTTTCGGAGCGATGATCTCTCTCAACAGGGAGGACCCCTTACCAATGTACCTGCACAGACGGGCCTTAAATGCTTTTTCGCGGAAGCTCCGGGTCTTCCGTCCCTCCGCTGAGTCCTTCTTTTCCTTTGGTTTCGATTCTCATTAAGCGCCCCTAATATAAAAATTTGCGCCTGGCTCGCTTAGTCCTATCGCGAGAGTTGATTCTCTTCGTCGCCTTAGCTTCTCCCGGTTTAGGAATACGTGAACCTCCATGAAGTTCCGCTTTTCCCCTAGAGGCGCATTGTGCTGCCCCGTCTTGGAAGATTCTAAACGCTTGTCGGCACATCTTTTTTCTGTCATGAGACGAGGTTTTCGCCGATTCGGCACAAGCCGACCTCATTCTTCCCTGGAAGAGATCACCTTCATTTCCATGAAATTCGATTTCTGGTTTTTGTATTTTTTCGGTGTCGGTTCCCTTCCGTAGAAGATCCACGAGCCCCATTCCCCAGGATGGCCCTCTTACCGAGGCGAAGATGTTGGGGCCGTCCCCCCTGGGACCATCGAGTGCGAGTTTAGGCGCCTTCTTATTTCTCCTTCGAGTATGACATTGCTGCTTCTGACCCCTTCTTGACGGACGCGGCCAGGTGGCTCCAGTGCATCTATGACCCCAACTTCCTGTATCAGGTTCCTTACCCCCCCCACCCTTTCTTTCTCTCTGGAAAGGTGCCTTTTTCTTTCGGGCCGGTCTCCCCCGCCTTTGAGATATGTTCATGGCCGTGTCCCCCCCTGATTAACAATTCCCAAATAAGGAAGGGCTTGATTCTTTCTTCGAATCCCTTGGTGCGTCTAAGTACTGCATCTTCACCAGCAATTTCTGCAGGGGATTTTGCCGTTGTGTTTTTTCCTTTTGTTTCCTCTTTTCCGCTATCCCTGTTGACCGACGTTTCCTACGACTTTTAGCGTTGACGGGATCTTCCATGGCTTGTGTAGTTTTTTTGTTTGAAAAGCTCCTGGCGCCGCCCGTTCGACTGGTTCCATTTTCATTACCTAATGTTTTCACTTACGCCTTGCCCAAGGAGACGGTTTGCGCTTTTAAAGCCTTCTTTTTCAAGATAACCAATCTCGCTCTGCCCCCCTCGGCAAATGGTTCACCGACTGAAACCAGTCTGGGCCCTCGCCTCTGTTTCATGAGGCGTCACGCTACTCCTTGAGCGCCTCCCTCCATTCCTAATCGAATCGCCCGTTTCGCCGCGTCTTGGCGGCCTTTCGTTGAATAATTGCTTCATTCACCGACTCTAGCCGTGAGAAGGTTCTCCTACATACTCCCGGAATTTCTGTTCAGTTGAGTTCCCCCTCCGAAATTGACGCGGCAATGGTCAGTCAAACTTGCCCCCCCCAGAGCTTGACCCGTCTTCGTTAAGCCCTTCGGATCCTGTCGTCCCCTTTTTGCCTTTGTTTCCTTTCCTTGGAATTTAGTAGGCAAACCGATCATTCCCCCCCCCCACTCCGGCTTGTCGCCCGGCTGGTCGTATTTAACAATGTTTTGCGTGTAAGCAAGGGCCGTGTGCTTGGAGCTATACATCTCCGAACAATCCCGCCGATTGCCTTATCCACCCCTTTCCCTATTGAAGGCAGTGGACATTTTCTTTTAGTTCGGCCTGGATTCTCTCCGGGATCCCCGTAGTAAGGGTCTAAAACCCCCCAACCCCCTCCCCTTTGAAGTGAATCTCTTTTCCTCTTTAGTTGAAGGGGAGGACGTGTCCTGTAACCTTTTCACTCCCTTACGCTGCTTCCTATTCGCCTTGCGAGCAATTGTCACTTAATCCTGTTTTGACCGCGACCGCTTTCCCCTCCCTGGGCAGAAGGCATCTATCTCTCTCTTTTTAGCGAGAGAGGGCAGGCCCTTTTTCCCGCCAGGAGAAGCGGGTTCAACTCCTCCTGAGTCTCGGACAATTGTTCAAGAGTCACGGCGCCCCCCTTTTGAGTCAATGCGGGCTGTTTTTTCGTGAATTTGCCTGACTTCCCCCTGGGAACGTCTCCGTTTGAGCTCCTTGAAGCGTATTTGAATTTCATATTGTGGACTTCCCTTTCCTTTTTTTTTTTTTTCTCGCCATTTTTTCGTCTCCACTTTTTCTTTTTCCTCCTGACCTTTTCCTGCCATTTCCTGGCATCGCAATGGGTTCTCTTCAGTCGGTATTTTGTCGAGTGTAGAGCTCCAGCCCCCGCGAGGACTTTCAACCCTCTCTTCTTTTTCCCCCCCTCTACGACATCCGGGCGCACCCGTTGTTTTTTCCCTTTTGCGGGTTCCTTGCTTTCTGCTGAGAGAAGACCTGACGAAAGTGGAACCAACTCTCCGGTAGCGCAGTCCTTTTTTTTGGTCCCCCTTTTCTCCCCTGAATCCATCGCGTCGTCATGATAGAGGTTCCCGCCTGCACCGGAAACTTCCGTCGAGTAAATCTATAGAAAGGATGGAGGTTGAAGTCTTTTTTCATTCACGATCCTCCCTGACGCTGTCCTCTATGCCGACCCACAGCCTCTTTTAGGCCGGCGGGTCCCTACGGTAGGGACCTTCTTTCATTTCCCCTTCCTTTAAAAGGATTTTGTGAACTCGCAAAGGAAACGAGATTTTCCGAATTCAGAGTTTGGAAGACTGTATGGTTTACCTCTTTCTCTGTGGCAGCGGCATCTCTCTTCTCGGGATATATGTTAAATGTGGTGAATCGACCAAAGTTTATTTGCCCGGTGATTGCAACTTCTTTTCCGAATTCCATTTGCGAAAATGCCTGTTGCCTTCGCACCAGTGTGTCGCCAACCCCCAAACCCTTTTCGCGCGTCGGCCCCCCTGATATCCTCCTAATTTTTTTTTAGCACCTTTCCGATCCGAAAATAGGCACCTAGTCTCGCCTCCTGCATGCACGCACCGCCTGCCTGCTTGAGTGACTCCTCGATCTTTCCTGATCTCAACATTTGAGGTCCTGCCGGCCTCCCGCACCCGACCTTCCTGCGTGTTGACCTTTGCGAGTTGACTTCTTTTGAATCCGCTCTTGGTTTCCCTATTCATACTTTCCCCCTTCCTGTTTTGACGTCTTCAGGATCTTGTTTCACCGTTTCCAGTAGCGTTTCCTGTTGTTCAAAGTGTTCACTTCGAACCGTCCAGGTCCTTTTCGGATTTGTTTTACATGGCAGCTTTCTTCTCTTCTTTCAGATTCTTAGCCTTCTTCGGCCGGCTCCCCGGACCGAAGACCGCTATTCGAAGCGTCCGTGGACCCACTCTCCCCCCCTCCTCTTAGGGGGCAAGCTCCATTGTGCGGATGGCGGTCCCCCGTCTGATTCCTTTTTTCTCCGAAAGAGCTCCCCGCGATGGTATTTCCCATCCATTTCACGGTTCTCCGAACTCCCCTATTCCTGCGTTCGTGCGCGGTTTATACGAATCGCCCTCGTCTGCCGGAAGGAAGTGTTCTGCCGTCGTATTACTTAAGGTATTAAACCTGATCCCAGGTTGTAAGCCCTCGCCGGCCCCCCGCGGAACTTGCAGGCGGGACCGAATTGTCCAGGCGTGCCTTCAACCGTTCCCGCCCCAGCCCCCTTAAGCGATAGAGTATGAGAGCTCTTCTTCTGTTATCGCATTTCTAGGGGATGCAGTCAGCTTTCCACGGTTTTTTGATGCTGGCGCTTGACCAAGAGGAATATCACCAGGAAGGCAGAAGCCACTCTTCTTTGCCGGCACCAGAGTTCGTCAGCGAACAGTTCCGGCCCCGTCTGTAGCATCTCGCTGTTAACTTAGATGCTGCCTCGGATTTTCGATCGTTTATCTTCTCGCAAGAACGGCCTCCCCCCCCCCCCCCCCCCCCCCCGCGAGCCCGGCCAACCGATTTCACTCAGATCATTGCCCTTGGCGCTTTTTATTCGTCGAGCTTCTTTTAAATGTTCCCTCCGTCGGGCCGGCATCGCTGCATCTTTGGTAATCCTTTTGAGCTCATTTTCGATCGGTCCTCTTTTGAGCGCTCCCGCTTTACCTCCCAGCTTCCTCTTCCGCCAGGGCAGCCCAAACTAGGTTGCTTACTTTTTCCCGTTTTGGCTTTGCATCCATTCCGCTGCGACTCCCCCCTCGCCCTTCGCCAATGCTCTTTTATCATCGAACCCATTTCCTTTCTTCAGCGGGCCGCCGAACCTTTCCTTCCCTTTTGTTTGTCGCCAGTGTGAAGATTCCATGCGACGAAGCCGTTCACCTCGGCGGTTTGAGATTTCCTTCTCCCTTCCCATACCTTAACGGCCTCGCGGGCAACCGAACGCTTTTAGGAACATTTTCAGGATCGTCCTCCAATCTCTTCTCTGTCCTAAAGAGAGATTCCCTCTCGGTTTTCCGTGGACCTCTTCCACTTTTTGAACTGCTTTCCCCCCCGTCGGCATTTGCAGGCGGACTTTATTGGTTTCATCCTCTTTCCTATTCCATATAAAGCTGAATCTCCCGCGATATATATCCCCTTTGCCAAGGATGGTCTATTCTCCTCTTGTTAATCGTGGTCAAATCTACTATTTTTTAGCCCCAACTCTTCCCTCTCTACCCCGGCTGCAGCGTCGCCACGGCTGTTCGCTTTTCCCCCCAACTCCGTCTTCTTTTTGAAACACATCGCTCGATATGGTGAGACCGAACGCATGTCCGGCCCTAGCGGTTGCGCTTTTTTTCTTGGCGATTTTGCCCCCCTTTCTTCCGCAGGAGAACAGCACGCTTGCGGGTCTTCGTCTTTTATGGACGCCTCGGCCGTTTTCAGCCGATGGATGAGCGCCTGTGTCCGGTCTTAGCAGGCCAAAGCGTTGATTGGCAACCCTTTACCCCTTTTCCCCCGCCGCCGAGGCCGGTCGGAGATTCCGAGTCATCCTTATAATGATATTTAAAGGGACTTATCTTCACGTTGTGTGTTGAGACTAGAGGCCTTTACTTGAGCAGTATCGCCTTGCTGGGCAGTTCTAGCAGTCCTTTCGGCGGTCTTATTTCCTGGAGGCGGTTTCAAATATATTTGACTTGACAATGAGACGGCTTTCATCGCCCCTTTGCTGGCACACCGCTCCCCCTTCTTGCACCCGTCGACCCACTCCATGCTAGTTTATACCCACCGTGTCGGCCTTCCTTTTCCAGTCCTCTTTGATGCTCGCAGAACGCTGCTGACCTGCGCTTGGTCCTCCCCATCTTCGTCCTCCGGAGTTTTCGTCGTTTTTTTCGGCCGCCGCGTTAGCCTTGTGCCCTTGTTCGCTTCCCTTGGTCTTCTTCTTCTGTTCCTTTGAAGACAATGCTTTTTGACCTTAGGGTATTAGCCCCAAACTATTAGTCCCAATTGATATCGTATCTCAATACAGGAGGGCAGACACTTAGTTTGGATTTGTTATATCCGTTCTGCGAAATCTTATCTACTACAGCGATTTCTCATGGCAGGGATCGCCTTCCTAGCGGCCGCGGGTAATGTGGCCTTCAATGCCTTGGTCCAGTGGAAGGAAAGTAGATAAGTCTTCTCCCCCCGATACGAGCCTTCTCTTCTTATGTCCTCTAATTTTCCTATGTGCTTTCTTTCCCGTCTGAGTGACCCGGCGAGTCATTTTAATTGAATAGTTTATTCAACTATATTCATCGTTGCACCCCACCCCACCCCCCCCAACAACACACCCCCACAGCGGCGTCTTCTTATATCACGCCCTTCTAAAGAAGGAAGGAGTCCGTGGAGTCTTGCCGATCTTCGGACTTATGCTAGCGATGCTTGGAGAGAATTGTCTCTTTCTCTTCATAGGGGCTAGACAACTCCCCGAGGGCGGTTCCCGTCGAGCTTTTTGTTTTCTTGCGCTTGCTTCTCCCCGGCCATTTTTTTTGAGGAGTTTCCGGTTTAAAGCATCCATTGATCTCCTATATAGCAGTTCCCCGACATGCGCATCTCGTTTCAGAGACCCCATATTGGCTTACCGGTTCTAGTCTCCTCCCCCCCGGTCACTCACGCGACCGGACGAATCATCCCCCCGTTAGGGTGCGACTGCTCACTTCTAGTGTTTGGTTTCCTGAGCCTATGATCCAACGCAGGGAGGTTATCCCCCGAAGACACATGCGTTGAAGGCCGCACCTGCTCCTTCCCTTGGTCTCCGCGAGTGCTGTCTTTTCGCTACGGCTGGGGATCTCCCTAAAGCGCCAGACTCTTTCCCTTTTCTTTCGTTCCGCAATCACCTCCGCTTGTCGGTTTTTTCCCTCCCGCGAGCTGATGGCTTTATCTCTTCCTCTAGAGAGCGCTATTTGTGCTGACTCGAAAGCTGAAACAGTCACGAAGTCACTTTGCTTGGGAGGCGCGCGGTTTACCCTGCTTCCCGTGGAGGAACGTAGCCTAATCGACGACCTTCCCCCCATCGTAAATTGCCTACGAGATTCTCCTACCGACAGTCACTGTCATGGAAGGCATCCCTTCTTGTCTGATAGACCCTTCTTTGCTTCTCCGGTTGGGGCGACAAGTTACTTCTCCTACATGTTGCCTTACCTCTGATCAAAAAAGTCGTTCCCTCATTCGCCCCTTTTTTACCTTTGTGGTACTGCCCTTCTACTCACATCGTATTTCCCTTTCCTTGAGAGGCGCTCTTTTAGGGTTCTACCGTGGAAAGCATCGACCTGCCCTGTTCCATCGCATCTCCCTTTGGCTAAGGCCTGTTCGGCCTGACTCCCTTGCACACAAACTGATCTCCTCTGTTAACAAGGTTGACCTCATCATTGCGGAGACATTGACCCCTTGCCTCCCTCTTTTCGTTTTAATGTTAGTTCGCACCATGCCGCTTCCTCCGGCACCGGTTTGATTCGTTCGTGACTTATGCAATTTGGATCTTTTTTATGCTTTGGCCCCTCTTCCCCCAGTCGCGGCCGTCGTTCGTGATGTCCAGGTTTTACCAGCGGCCTATTTCCGCTCTCTCTTTAGAAACCCTTTTTTCCCTCTTCATGGCCCACTTTGCCGCGAAGACTGGTTCCGGCCGGCCCCCTTTGTCGTGTCTTCCTCAGTTTAGACCATGGAGAAAGTTCTTTTTCCATGGTTGCATCTATCTTTGACTTCCCCCTCCGCCGAATCGAGCTGTGCGCTTGTAAAGAACTAAATCTCATACCTATCTGATCGTCAGAGCGTGATCAACGACTCCCCCGTTCCTCTTTGGCCGCATTTTCCCCCTTTTTTGCTTCCCCACATCGGTGATGAGAGACAATATTACCTTCTCTTCAGAACCTCTCTTGTCTGTCTTCGGCTCTCAGGAAGTCATGCCCGCTGTTTTTCGAATACGGTCTCATCGAAGAAAGCTTCCGAGAAGAGGCCCCTCCCTCCCTCCTCATGCTGTAGTTGAGGCGGGAGATCCTCTTTGCATGGATTGGATTTTTTCAATGCCCCATCTCTGAGATAAAGATTGAATTTGCCCTCGATTTTTGCCTGGTCGAGATATCAGGACGACGTGAACTCCCCCGTCATTCACCCCCCGACGGTTTGAGCCGGCAGCTGCCTTCCCTCCTCCCGTAGCTCTGAAAGGTTCCCCATGGTTTCTGTAGATCGAATCCCCCCCCCCCTTCCGGAGATTTTGATGCGCCACCCGAGTCATTGCTACGCTTCCTTGTTGGACTGCCTGCGAGGTTGGGGCCGTGGCTCAAGGTCTTGTAGGTCTCTCAAACAAATTGACGTCTTTTTTTCACGATCTCAAAAAACCCTAGTTTTTCCCCCTTCCTGCTGTCCTTCTTGCTTCACGTCTCGTGCGCGCAGGGAGTCCTTGAAGTTGACTTTCTCTTCACCCTCCCTTTTGCCCCTTTTTTTCGGTCTCCTTTTCTAACCCAGTCCTCAGCTCGTCATTTTTTTTGCCTTCTTCCGACGGCATTCTATTTTCTCCCCTCTTGTTTTTGAGAGATCGTCGTTTCCCTGAACCTCGCCTTTGAAAGTTACCATAGGTTTTTAGGGCAGGAAATTGCGCTCTTCCTTTACGAAACCTGGACTTTAGCGCTTTCCCCATGGCTGTGCGCGTGAGTTTGCCTTCAGTCATACAGATTCCGCCGAGTGATCCCTCCCCGTGACTTAGAATTTCTTTTATATTTTTTTTTACGCGTTGCTTTTTTTTTTGGGGTGCCCTCCTCGCCGTTCTCAGACACGGCTATTGACGGCACCGTTTATGTCAGCCCCCCCTTTTCCATCCCTTTTGAGAACGGTAGGTCCCCCTCGTGATGGTCGAGATGTAGAGTATTCTCCCTTTCAAATCTGAGCTTCTTTATTGTTCTATCTACCATGAGACCTCTTTGTGTCGATTCTTCGGTTCCGAGACCATAGCTTCCTCCCAGTAACCCAGACCCAGGAGCCTAACTTTCTTAATTATCCTTTCTTCTTTTCGAGGGAGTGGTCACCTTTATGCCGCTTTTCCGACCTCTTTCCTTTTTCCCGATCGAGCGTGCCGTCCCCCTACTGTTGCTTCGGTGATTTCGAAACTCGAGACGGCGTCTTCCGTTCTTCTCTTTTCCTGAACAGGCGACCTTACCCGTTCTCCCCCCATGGTAGCAAAGAAGACTTCGCGGGTCTGTATCGCCTTTCTTTAATGCTTGTTCGATCACCCGTCTCCTTTCCTTTTTTTTTCCGATCTGTCCACAGAGCGAGAAGAACCCTCGTTGGTCAGGTTTTTAGTGATTTTCCCTCTTGTCCCTCATACGCGTGGTTCCATGGTATCTTTTACGCACCTCTGCAGAGCGCCGGGTGTCCTTAAAATTTCCCCTATTCTTTCCCCGGGCGAAGCAATCGCCTGTTTCTAATGTAGACGTACGTTTACCTCCCCCCTTTTGCCACCCCTCCCTTTTAACCGCCTTATCTCCTCCGGAAAGGATAGTAGTTTTCGACAGGGCTTTTCGCCACTCGACTTATTCCTTATACTCCATACTCGGAGGCACCACTAGGACCTAGCCTCTTTCTTCCTCCAGAAATATTCCTTCTGTGAAGATATCATCCAGTGGTGACTCAGCAGGAAGCCTAGCCCCAGACCGTTTTTTGCCTCGAGTTGAATCTCTTTTCAAGACTCGCCATTCAAGACTCACCTCATTTTGTTCTCCGGTACCCCTATCCCCTCGTTCCCAGGGCATCTCTTCACTTTGTTGCCGTCGGCCCGGCAGAAAATTTTATGTGGCAGGTTTTCAAGAGGCGTTCTGGCAGGAACCCTTGTCCGCGCTCCTGCGAGGATTTCCCACTCGATCTCCTGATGCCAGAAATAGGCCTACTTCTCCCCCTCATCCCCTTCGCTGTCAGCGCCTTCTCCCCCAAAAGCAATAGAACCCTTTCGTTGCATTTCTTTACGCTCAATTTGCTTTCATGGTTATCTTTATCCTCTTGATTAGATTCCTTTTTTGCCCCAGAAAGTAGGCCTTCTCTCCCTGCCCCATCATCAGTTACTTTATGCCCTTCCAGGATATGCGCGGCTGTATTTTAATCGACTAGTCGGATTGAGCCTCTTTCCTCCTTCTGCAGGCTTCTACCTGTCTTCCAACTGATTTCGTCCAAGTTTTTTTCCGGGAAGGAAGTCGTATTCCTTTTGGATTGTCCCTCTTTTGCCTTTTTTCCAAACCATGCATACGAGCGAAAGACCCCTCGCCGCTCAATGGTCGCATAGTAGGGCTGCGTCCTTATCGGTGATTATCCATCGGTCCCTTTTTTTCTTTTCGTATTTTCTTCCGGGTATCTCCCCATGCCGGCCAAGAAAAGATTTCTTCGGTTCCGGTTTTTCGCGAACTCGGCGTTTTTTTTTCATGGCATTTCCGCTTCCCCCTATGCACGGCTCCGGTTTTTTCGACCTCCCGATATCGGATCCATGCTCCCCCTCCGAGAGAACGTTCTCAGTATCCCAATTCCTGTTTGGTTTACAGGATCGTGCCCCTTGCCAGCTCTCTTTCTCCCTAAGGTCCTTTTTGCGGCATCGCTCGGCTAAGGTCTGTTTAATAGTCGCCCTTCCGGCGATCTTCCGTCTAGACTGAGGGTCTTACAGTTTTAGATTTTTTCTTTTTTTTTTTTTTTTTTCGTTTCCATCCCATCATGGACGAGGCCTTCGCCTATGACAACAACTGTCGCTTCGCGGAAAGAACGGGTTTTTTAGTAGTAGGCCCTTTTCCAACGCATCGACCCAATTTCGCGCAAATGCCTCGCTATCCTCGGCTTCTTCATGCTAGCTTACAAACTCCGTGACTTCCTTGAAGGTTTCAGTCGTCAAGTGGGACAGCCCCCCAAGTTACCTCGGCCCCCTCGTTTTTTTCGTTGGTCAATCACCCGGCAGGCACGGACGGGAAAGTCTCCCCCTCCTCATTAAATAGTATCTTCATGAAAGCGAATGTAGAGCTATGATCCTTTTTTTCCTATCTTGGCCTGAGAAGCGTTACCCCTCTGGAACTTTTAAGATCTCCTAAAGAGAGGGCCGTCTTCTTCTGCTTTCTTCTGAAGATTTTTCTCGGCTTAGCACACACTAAACTTCTCCAGTGGTGATATAACCCCCTTCTTTTTGCAACCTTCTGGCGCCTTTTCTTTGTAGTTTCATCAGCTGATCAATTAAATCTTGTTTCCCCCCTCCCCCCTAAGTTCCTTTCCTTGTTTTCGCAAGTGAACTCCTCTTTCCCAAGTTGCTCGCCAAGCCCCGGGTAGGATAATGCGGCAGACATACCTCTTTGAACCCTGCTCGACGATGGAAAGAAGCCTCTTCGGCCTGATTTGTCGGGATTTCCCCTTCTTGACGCTGGCCCCGCGTCGGTCCGCAGTGGTTAAAGTCCTGGGTGTTGACGAGAGTGGGAGAGGCCTGCCGACTCCTCTGCAGCTCGTTTTTTTCTGTGGCGGTCACACGCGGTTTTCCCCCCTCCCCTTTTAACTTGTAATAGCCCGCTCCCTTCTGCTCTCCTAGTCATTTCAGGCTGTCCCTTTTAA
>Ga0179591_1274490_pt1 | contig 23090 bp, 21 predicted proteins | sample CZOMad2_1_08_16f_FD_182891 | JGI IMG/M metagenome (GOLD analysis project Ga0179591, IMG submission 182891) | Vadose zone soil fungal communities from Angelo Coast Range Reserve, California, USA - CZOMad2_1_08_16fungal (PacBio error correction) | ecosystem: Environmental > Terrestrial > Soil >... | reverse complement strand
AACCCCGACAGCGACACGTCCCTCTTGTAACATGCGACTATCTCCATTTATAGGTGCATTTATTGAAGGAGCTGATGCCTACTCATGATCTTGAGCACAAGAGCCCTTTTTGCCTGCATTCGCACACCCGGGCACCTTGCTTTTTCCCAGGCATTGTTCTACTCCCTTCCCTTTGTCTGGAATTCTTAGAAGCGTCCCCGGAAAAGCTGGCTCCACTGTGTACAGTTTTCCCAAACACGAATTGTGCTCCTCGGAAGAGGTCCTCCCCGAGTTTCTCGGTAAGTCCGGCCATGAGCTCCCATTTTCCACCCACCTACTTTCTCATGAGGGATTTCGCCCTCCCCCCTGATTGAAAAATCCCATCGTCCGTTCAGGGTCCCCTTTTCATGCACACGCACGGTGCCGTTCCTCGCGACGAATTCCTGCGTAGATCTGTCGGAATCGATGTTTTTAAGCTTGGCGGTGCACCATGTCTTGCCAACTCCTTCTACTGGAAAAAGAGTCCGCCCTGCTAAGAAGCCTTTTTTTCGGTGCTCACATGTAGGCGCCACCTTGTTGGTGGCTTCTCTTCTCTTTCTAGCTAGTGACCCTTAATTCTCCTGTCCATATATAGCCTTTTCCTAATAATCCCTTTTTGTTATCTCAGAAGTAATATCCGGTCCCTGAGGCTTCTTGCCCCTTATCTTCATCCTTTCTCCCTCTCTCGAAGGTAATTCTCACCAAGTTCCTTCCGCGACTTCACCGAGGAGAGACACTCTGGTCGTGACCTGCTTCCTGGGTCAGACCTGCTACCTCAACAAAAAGAAGATTTCGTCCTTTACTCCCGCATTTCCCTTTGTCATAGTCCCACCCCGACACCGTCGTTTTGTTAATCATTGAGCTGGCTTCAAGATCACTTCGGAAATTTCTCCTTTTACGTGGTGTCGGCGTGGGTGGTTTCAGTTTTCAATCCAAGGCATGAACTCGGTTGTCCCCCATCGTGAGAATTCCCCCGAACCCGACTCTTTTCTACCTGTCCTCTAATGGCTCCTTTTCTCTTTGTGAAAAGGTCTCCAGTGGTCGACCGCGTCCTCTGTCCTAGTCGCAGCCTCCACCAAAGACCGTTTCTTCGTGACAATAAAAACACAGCCAGGTTGCCCTTCCCTGTCTTCCTTAAGCAGGACCTTCTCTTGCTACCCCCTTCTTCGTCTGTCCCCCCTCGCATGGCACCCAATGAAACAAACTCTCCTTCCTTTAGTCCGTCCTCAGCTTCCCAAGGCGTTGGCTCTGAGAAACTGCCGCGTCGTTTTGTCAACTTGGGAGAACACCCACTCCCTTCTCCAACGGTTAGAAGTCGTAGAGAACCCCACCCGTAATTGGGTTCGTGTGCACTCCGCTAAGCTGAGGGTCATCTTCTCGAGAACGGCCCCCAGTCCGCTTTTGATCGTCGTAGCTCCCTTCTCCTGAAACAATGCGCACCGCTTCAGCCTGAAGAAGAGGCGCTGCTTTCTGACTGGTGATACTCCAACATGGGCTTTCTCATTGGCTAACCCTGTTCAATCGTCAATTGGGCGTTATTTTCGCCGCGCAGACTGGGGCGGGCATTGCTCCTTTCAACCAATCGCCCCCTTCGCTAGACCGGGGTTTACCCCCCTCCTGAGCACTTTTTCGACTAGATACGTCTCCTCGGCAGAAGCAACCTGTGATTTGAAGTGGGCTGCCGTCGGTCCAGGTACGCGTTTTTTATTTCGACCCGTTCCAATTACCACGGTTCCGGCCTCACGCTATGAACTCTCACTCCCGAGGATACTGGAGCCCTGCAACGATACTTTTTCCCCCGCCTAGAACCCCTTCTGTTGAGATGCTTTCGAGTGTATCAATCCCAACGGAGATTGGACTCCTGAGTCTTTTCCCCAGATCGCCTTTCTCTGTAATTTAAAACCTCCCCATTATTAGGATTCTCAGATGCCCACCCCCCGGATGTTTCGTCTCAGAGCCAGGAGATGCTTAGTTTGGCCTAGCTCCCATAACCTTTTTTTACCATGCACATCACCCTTGCCTCCAACTAAGAGTGACCATGCGGGGCGACTTGAAAAGGCGATCTTTTCCTCAACAAGAGACCCAGAGATTTTCCCCTTTGCTTAGTTCCCCTGTAACAGTTCTCCCCCGTTCTTTAATCTTACCCTTCCTTTAATGAGCATTTCAAATTACGCAGCACTGATTCCTCCCATGATTAATAATTTCGTTTTATTGAGATCTTCACCCGGTTTCCGAAGGACGTTTCGTGAGACTTTGCTTGGACTTTTATCGGCTTTGATAACCACCTGTCCCTCACTCTCATTTTTAGACATGTATTCCTATTTTACACGCGAGTCCACCCCCAAAACCATTTAAGGTACCAAATGTGCCTTCACCTTTTCGAGGCAACTCGTGAGGAAATGATGCCCTCGAGAGTCGACTCAGATAGATTCTCCCTCGCCTTTTATGAAGGACATGCTTTGGTTTTGAGATCTTCGAAACCCCCTTCTACGGAACGGCCCCGTTCTCACCCCTTTTGATCCGTCTCTCTCTTCCGGAGAGATGGATGCCATCGAGCCCTTGCAGAGTGTCCCGTTTGCTCCCGGGCCCCACCCCATCTCCCCCTCTCCCCCTTCCTATATCTCCTCCCCTATTGAGAACGACCCAGGTACGGAGCTGCTCACGCACCCCTCTGTCTCTCTCTTTTACTAATAATCATTGGTGGGGTTTGATCTCAATATGTTGCCTTAGGCCAATTCAGCAGAAGCTTCATTCTGCGAATAGTTCCCCTTGCGAAGATCTCGTTTCCTTTGGTTCGGTTCACGTGAAAGAGAAGTACTCATCGCGCCCCCTTTCGCGCGCTCTCTCGCTCTCCCCCCTTTTTTTTTCTCTCACTAGGTATTTCGTAAAGCCGTTCTTTTACTTTTTAAAAAAATTTCCGCCCCGCCCGGCTTTCCTCCGAGCCGACCCATTTCATTACAGGCGTTCTTTTCCCGACTGCGATGCGACGTGTAACGTCCGCGTCCTTTCCGAATTCCTGGACCCCCCTTGTCCCGTTGCGGTTGCCAAGAGACCTATTGTCATCCCGAACACCGGAGCTGCTGACTTGTGTGATTCAAGACCTGATCCCAGTAAAAGAACGTCTCCGAAACGGGACGCCGAGCGCACGCTTCCTGTGATAAGAGTTTGCCATTGAGGATCGGACTGTTATGTAGCCTCGTATGTATTAGATGGGACATAGAATTACCTTTAATGGTCGATCCCGCCCTTTTGTTTTGCGATTACGTTCCCCTTGAAGAGGAAATAGCGCGTTGTGATTTAAATCATCGCCGTTTGAACTTGCCGTAGAGTCCGTTAGTCAAGGGATTTGTCCTCCTTTTGCTTTGTTTCCACAGCGTTTCAAGTTTGTATCGCGTGGCCCCTTCCTGCTGGTAGGACCTCCTTCATTCCCCTGGGCCTTGTTTGCCTCCTTTTTTTAGGAGAAACGATCTCTGGATGACCCCTCCCTAGGTTACCAAAAGGATCCCAGGTGATGTCTGCATAGTTTTCCTCCTCGGAAATACCGAAGTCTTTGGGCCTAGCTCTCATGCGCCAACGCCTGTTTCCCATTTTCGTGGAAGGAGACTTTAGGATTCTCTACTGAATCCGAAGTACCCTTTTTTTGGGATGGCTGTTCATCGAGAGGACGGACGTTTGTCCTTTTCCTACTCCACGCGTACCCTTGTAAGTGCCGAAGTCTCGCCAATTTCCCCGCTCGGAGCCCTTGTCTTCGCTGAGAGGGCCATCGACGACGTTTGGCTGCATTAGCCGTCTTTTCTGTTAGCTCCCGTGGTTTCCCTCTTTGCCTTGAATTCCACTCCTCCCTCCCCCCGCTGCATTCGCGGATCCTATCATTGAGACTTGAGAATGCTCCGATAACGGCAATAGTTTTCTTTCCTTTAGCCAAACTTCTCCTTGGTCAGTCCGTAATCTCCTCCCCTCTTCGAGCTGTACGCCAGAGTTAGTCTTCTCGATAAGCTTTACGTTTGCCGTCTTTCATTCTCCTATAAATGCTGCTCCAGTGCCATTCTCACAAGTTCCCCCGTCTCGTGGTCCCCGTTTCCTTCCCTGCTTTTTTCTCCTTTTGTAGAGTTCTCCTATCCTGTCCAACGTCAGTCCAGCCCTACACACCCCCCCCAACACCCCACACCCCCCCCCAACCAACACCCCCCCCCACCCCCCCCACCCCCCCCCCCACCACCCCCCCCCCCCCCACACACACCCCCCCCCCCCCCAAAAACCCCCCCCCAACCCCCCCCCCCCCCCCCCCCCCCCCGCCATGTAATGTACGATCTCCCTCATTTCTTCCTTTAGGTAAGTTAACATTGTGGCCCTCGCAGTTCGCAAGATCGGTCTGAGTTTTCACAGGCGCCCACCTCCGCAATTTGAAATGGCCTGATGGCTGGCGTCTCCTCAATATACCCTTCCCTGGAAGGCTCCGACGCTTTGACCTCTTCCACGCGTTAGGTCAACCTTTTCACAACTATTACTGGCCCCTCGGCCCAGCGACGTGCATTTTCCATAGTAGGTCTTTTCTTTTCAGGAATGAACCACCCCTAATTAGGAATTAGTCTGAGACCCCCACGAATGAACACCACTTCCCCCCAGAAATCTGGCCACTTCTTTACTTTTACCCACGACTGTTGCTTTTTCTCGGAAGAAATGGATTCGTAGTCGCGGGGTTACTCTTTTTCCTCTTGGTTGTCGGCGCACCCGGGCCCTGGCGCCTCTCACCAAAAGTTTCCTATTCTCTTTCCGACACCTTTTGTTGTTGGGGGACGATCTATGGCTACAGGACTTCTACTGTGTTGATTGTTTGGGTGGTGGTTTTTTTTTTTTTTTGTGTCGTCTCGTCCGCTCAGCAGTTAAAAGGTGCGCCTATCATTCTTTTTTTCTAATTCGTTGTTGTTGTTTTCGTCGCCATAGACCTATACTCCCCGCACGATCCGGTTCCTCGAAGCATCCGTCGCGTCTTGCCTTCCCTTGGAGCCCCTTGTCACTCCTAAGACTCGACCCGCGCGCCACCCCCCGTGGCCATTCTCCCGTGCGTTCCACATTCGACACGCAACACGCCTCCCCTTCCCCCATCCCTCTTCAGCGCAGATCCTCTCCCCCCTTTCCTTGTTCTTCTAACCCCAGCACGCGGTTGTTGCCTCCTTTGCGAGATAACCGGTCTGCAATCGGGGTTTTCCCAAGCGGCTGCAGCGGGTAAAGAAGAATTCTCCCCCTTCCGTCGTTTCCCACTTCGGGTTGACTTCCCCTCGAAACTCTTTGAGGCAGGTCATTTCCCCTTTTTTTTCTTCTCCGGTTTGGCACCCCCTGCTGGAAGAAAGTGGTTCGCCGCGTGAGTCTTGAGCTTTCCCCCTCATGCCTTCCAGCCACATCCTCACAACGCCTTCCATTTCAGCAGCACGGGCTTTCTCACTGTCTGGACTCGAACGCTCTTGGCAAGATTCTCTTTCCCCCCTTCCATTCCCGTAAATCATACTACTCATGGATAGTCCGGTCCAGATGGCCCCCGTAGTGTCTTCTCCTCGAAAGTGCACAAATGCTGCCCCCTCTCCCTCCAGGTACAGCTAGATTCCCCAGACCGCGACACACTCTATACTGTTCCTGACTTACTTCCCTTTTCCCTAAGAGAAGTGAGATCTTCTGCCGCAACCCAAGATTGCTCGACGCTTAATCCTTGCCCCAACGTGCTTCCCCTCCGACTTCGCGTCGTCCTAGTGCTTGTGTTCAGTGGTGTCGCTACCCGCTCACGAGGTCTTTTCGCTGTTTCCCTTTCCTAAGTATAACTCCTAACGTTTCTTCAGATAGCAACTCCGGATCGATTTTTCCCTTTGCGACTTCAACTTCCTAAATAGGTCCCCACTTGCAACTTTGACCCTATGAAGACCTACGACGGAATCGGTACTAATAGAAGAGAACACCCCCTTTTTTCCCCCGCCGAGTCTTCCTTCTATTCAGTAGGAGTCATTAAGAGTCTGAGCCTCCTACCTCCCCAGTTTTCTCTAACCCCCCTCTCCTCCCGCGGGCCACGACTTCTTTATTTGCCTCTTTCCGACACGTCTACCTTCCGACGAAATGGTACCTATGGGATCCTCTCGCGCTCAATCCCACACGGAGATTGGCAATTTGACCCCGATGCCCCAGAGCTCCTTTCTAGTGGAATTACAGACAGGAATTCCATTCTTCTCGTGCTCCAAGCTAGCCCCACTTCTTTTTGTCGACATTTCTTCCCCGTCTCTTCCTTCTTTTAACCTCTCATCCCTCCGCTTACCCTGTTTTCCTCCCCACGTGCGCGCCAGATCCGTCTACCTGCTCGGACGGCCACTTGGCGCGTACACGGCGATGATTTCCTCCCCCGCGTTCTTTTTTCTTTCCTTTCACGACACGTCCCCTGTCACAAGGTCTTCCTTAAGGAAGTCATGCTTTCCTAATAATCCGTCTTTAAGCAGCTTACATTTTTCCACGTGACCGCCCGTTCCCCCCCCCCTCGTGTCCAGCCCCCCCCCCCCCCCAACCCACCCCACCCCCCCCCAACCCCAACCAAACAGACCCCCCCCCCACAAGTAAAACAAATCACCCCCAACACAAACAACCTCACCACCCCCACCCCCACCCCCCCCCCCAAACCCCCCACAACACCACCCCCCCCAACACCCCCCACCAAACCACCCCTGCCGCTTTTTTTCGGAGCTTTTTTCCTGGCGCTGGTCTTCTTACTGATCCCCCTTTCCCTACACGCTTCTCCTTTTTTTTTCTGCCAACGTCCCCTCTGTCACACCTCTCCAGAAAAAGGTACCTTATGATATCCAATATACCTTTCCCCTAGCCCATCTCGAGTGAATGAACTACTTTGCAGCACTTTACGACTGAATGTTGCTGCCCTTCAGGCGCCGGGTCACCCCGCCCCCCCCCTCTCTTGACCTGACTCCCTCCCTGGTCCCGTTTTCACTAGTTTCTGACCCCTTTTTGAAATCCCCCCCTTCTCCCCCTTCTTTCAGTCTATGCCTCTCCGATCTCCATGTGCGTGTAACTGCTCTCTCTTTTTTGTCCACGTTCATCGCCATTCCCTCCCTCTACTTAGACCTCTTTAAGCAAATTCTTCTTCGTGCTGAATGTGTCGTGCACCCTCTGTTCTTTTTTTTCATCAATCTTTGTTGTTTTCGCTTATATCCCCCATTTTGAAGGCCACTCCTTCCAAGTACAGACAAGCTGCAAGGCACGACGACTTACCTAAGTAGCCACGTCTTCTTCCTTTTACCGTTTATATGTTTACATGAGAACCCTAGCGCACCCACCGACGGGACCCCTCGTTCCTAGATCTATAGAATTCTGACCGCAGCACACTTTTCTTTTTTTTCGCGCGCCACGCAATCCTCTCTCCGGCCCCCCCCCAGCCCCACCTGCCACCCCCGGCCGCCCCCCCCCCCCCCCCCCCCCCCCCCCCCCTCCGCCCCCGCCGAAGATTATACCAAAACACGTCCTTTAACCTCCCATTCTCCCTGATCAGGAGTAAGCATTTTCCACGCGAGTTGTCCGTCACGCTTTCCTCGGACCGTAGGACTGCGGTTACTATGCTGTTGGCCTCCTGCGGATTACCTCCTGTTTCCCCGAAACAGGAGAGATTCCGGTCCCTTTTCACCCCGCCCGATTCCATTCACCTCAGGCGACGAAAACGCCGCGCCTTTTCTCCAAGGTTGCCTTTCTTTTCATTGTCCTTTCGTCTCGTGCTCTTGGCCCCGTATGTAGATGTCCGGGTCTTTCCCTTTACGCTTTTGACATGATCCCTTAAGTCCATTTTTTGGACCCCTACTTTGGCGCCCCAAAGGACAATAGCTCCGTTGGAGTGGCAATCCCTCTCCGGTTCTGAATTCGACCCTTGCCTTCGGGCTCATGTGCGGACACGGAGTTGTCGTCCTCCAGGTTGTTCACCCCCGCCGCAGGTTCTATGGATGGTTGCCACCTCGAATCGACTGTGCTTTTGACCTCCCTCTTTTTCGCATGATCTAAGATTTTTGGAGCCCCTAGGAAATGGCTGCCCCTGAATTTTTACTTAACTATCGGGAGGTTTCGTGCAGAAGGGCCAATCGCTTGAGGTTGGATTCTCTACGCGCTCGCTCTTCCCTCCCAGTGCATCTTCTGTTCCGTTACTTCTTTCATCGGAGTCAGAATAACTGACGTCTGATCTTCTTTTTTCGTTCCTTCAAGGGGTGTATGTTTTGCGACCAGTAGTACCTTTCATCCTACGTCATCCCCCTTTCATCTAGGCCCCTGTGTTTTTTCCTGTACGCAGTGGCGGCTTCTTAGGGCCCGGACGTCTTTTTTGCAACCGTGTCTCGCGCTTTTTTCTAGTTTTCCGCGCTGTCAATCGCCCTCTTAGCGTAGAGCGCTCGACCTGCATTGACTTGAGCCAGGGTAGCCATGGGCCCGGTCCCTTTTTTCTGCGTTAGTCCCTTCCTTCCCCTTGTACTCCTCTTCTCCTCGAGAAGGGATGCTCATTGGTAGCGCATCCCCCTGAAACGTTGAACGTCTTTTCAGAGCTCGAGATCCTGCGAGTCTCGTCCCCCTTGACCGTTGCACCAAGCGACCGTTATTTTTCCTTCCCCCTCCTATGTACTCGGTAAAGGGAGTTTAGTTTGCCATTTTCCTTAGAGTTCTTCTCTCCCCCTCACGCATCGCGTCCGAGCGCCTTTCGATAGTTGTGTACAGTTATTTTCATGCGCTTTAACTGCAGGTAGTCTCCTGGAGCTGTCTTGCTTCTTCGTTACTTCTCCATCCAGGCATGAGACAGTCTTTCTTGTTGATTCGAAGATGTGTCTTTACTTCCTTCTCAGCGGACATCCCCTGTCACCGCGTGGCGCGCTCCCTCTTGTTCAAAAAGAGATCGTACAGACGTGCGCCCCCGAGTGTCAGAGTAAGTCAGTTCCTTCTCCCTTCTTCCCACAAGCCCGCATTGGATGAGACTGAACCCCTCTCCTAACAAACGTCCCATCTTCCTCTTCCTCTTAATGAGAGTCTTTCCGAAGGTCTGGTTGTAAGTAAGAACCCCTTACCATGAGGCATCTAGTAGCTTCATCCGCTGTTAAGTGTTTTTTCTTTCATCCTCTCCTTCCTCAAGAAAAGAAGAAGCCTCTCTTGTACTGGGTTCCTGGTGCCCTTGCTTCTCCCTGTTCTAATTGAGAATGATGGCTCTCTCAGATGAAGCGCCTTCCCGCTTCTCTCTTCATATCTCTATATTTCCTACTCAATTTTGAGATATTCCTCGATATAAAAACCCCAGGACAAAAAACTTCCGAAGAGAGCTTCGAGTCAGATAAATATGCACGTCCGCCGTCTTCAGCCGCTTTAGCCAACCATTCCCTTTTTAGACATCCCTCTTCTCTCAGGTGGAGTTACCCTTCGTCTGTCGACCTCCCCCCCGCCATCCTCTCCGCGAATTCCGTCTTTCCGCTTTTTCGTCGACCCCCCCCGCCGTGGTTCTTTCATTGAGAGATCCATTCCTCTTCAATCTCTCCCAGAGTCTTTTTTTTTTCCCTCTTCTGCTGGTAAAATCCAGTAGCCTTCTGTTGCTTAATTTCGTCATTCTCCTACAGAGAAATTTTATGCCACCTTATCAGATGGCCTTTTTCTCCTTTCTTTGAAACAAGGCTTAACTTGTGCCATTTGTTTCCTTTTTTAGTCCGCCTCCTTTAAAGACAACATCTGTACGAGTCTATCAACTGCCTTCTTTCCTTTCCCCCCCCCCCCCTGTGCAAGGTTTCCCGGGTCTCCCCTTCCTGAAGCATTACGCTCTTGATCCACGCTTCTTCTCGGGATCCATGCACTCATAAGACACCAAATATCCAAAGTCGCCTTTTCACTTTTTTTTTCCCTTCCTTGTTGTCTCTAAGTATGAAGAGAGCCCCTGTGACACAATACCAAGCAGGCTAAAGCGCTCTCTCAAGTCCTCTTCTCTAATGAACATCTCTCTTTTGTGGATATGGCCCGGTTTTTCCGACGTCCTCAGGATTCGAACTAATCAGAGACTTGCACCAACGTGCCGGATTGATAGGATACTTTCTCGATGGTAACCAAGGAGTAATCTACTTCTGCTCTCGCATTACTTCTCTTCTACAAGTATGTCCTGACACCCCCCCAGCCCACACCACAACAACCCCCCAATAACAATTAGGCTTATATGATACCCTTTTCTTCCCGAGACACTTTCCTGTCTTCATCGAAGTCATCTTTTTTTCCTATTAAGTTGGCGACTACCCACTATCCCCCTCTTTCATTGAAAATGTTCAACTACTTTTTTCATCAAATACCTACTTTAGTAATGGAAATAGAAACCAATACCCTTTTCCTCAGTCGACGGAAGCGCTGACAGTCCGCCTTAGTACAGGTTACCTATTTGTAGTACTCCCCTCCCCCCTTTCCTGCCAGATATTCCCTCGACCTCGCTCGTACGATATGTTCTGTCGACTATTCGAACCCCTGAGTAACTCATGGTACCCTGCCTGGGCGCGCGCTTCCTCAAGCCACCCCCCTCCCTTATGTTTTTTTTTCCTTCTAATGAAGCTAGCTCAATGATCTTGTGTGACAATCCATGGCCTATCACATTAGAGAGTTTACCAAGATTCCCAAAAAGCCTCATTGTATCAGGTCCTCCCCCCGAGCCAATTGAGAGTAGTTCTTTTGTTCCCCTCTTGATCCCACCTTCCGTTGTGAGACCCTCCCACGGCGAATGCCTCCCAGGGACACATGCCGAAGTGAAAGGGCGACTTGACAATTCTCTGATTTCCACCTAAATGGAGCTTTTCCTTTCCCCTTTCCAGGGAACCCCGTTCGTTCCTTTAAAAGGATTACCTCTACCAGCGTTCCTTCAAGAAAGCTACTTGCTCATACCGATTTCCATAACTGTAAAATTTTTTTTTGAGCAATTCTGCACCCTCTTTTCTCGAGCTTCTTTTGTCTTTAGACTTGGAATTGAAAGGTTCTTTTTTCCGTCAACCCTTATAAAAACCGAAGTCCCTACAAGCTTCTGTCTATTGTCATTTATTCCTAATCTGAGCGTTCAACAGAACTGGAAAGTTGTCCCCCGTACATGATGATTCCATCCTTCCTGGAAAATTAGAGTGCATCAGTGATAGTATACTACCTTCTGGAGAGTTCATCGTCTTGCTGCCGTTAAGGTCTTTTTTCCTGGTTTTCTTTCTAGACTCCCGTGCCGGATTCTCCCCCAAGAGTTTTCTCCCGAAAATGTCCTACTTCTCTCTATTTCCGGAGATGGCGTCTATCGGCCCCCTCTTGATTAGTGGAGTTAAATCTCCTAGCCAATTACTATTAGGCTACCTGCTTGCTCAATGCACCTTCTCTTCTTTTCTTTTAAGTTCTGCACCCCGCCCCAAAGATTCATATATCTTCTTTTTTTCCCCCTTCCCCTCCTAGTTGTGTTGTTTGTCTCCTGATCCATGCTTTTTGAGTTTTTTTGCCTTTATAGACTCCGCCTCCCCTTTGGAATGTTTGGCCTCGTAGAATAGAGCGAGCTTTTCTCTTGATGTGGTTTTAACGCGCCGGACATCTTTTGGGTTCGACCTCTTCCCCCGTTTTTTCCAAGGCCTTCTCGCTGACGGTTGTCTTTTTTCACTTTCGAGGAAACATCCCGGTATGTGCGAATCATTGCGGTCAGACTCGAACACCCCTAGAAGTTCTTTATCCCCTCAGACTCGTCGCTTTCGTCGTCCTCGAATTTGGGTTAATTCGAAGGGCTTCCTCTGTCATCTTTACTTCCCCTTGTCCTCAGCTCCTGACCCGCCTTCGGCCCGATTAGGCATAACTGTCTTTCCACAGGAGAGTGTCGGTCCTTCTTTTTGATTCCCTCCCGATAAACGACAAGGCCGCCCTAAGACGCTTGCTCCTCTCCCAGAGTTCCCCTTTCTCCCAGCTTTGGAAGTGAGGCTGAGAGTCTTTTTTCCCCTGGATTTTTAGATGGCCCGCGCATAAGTCCTGGCAAATCCCTTTGCCCTAAATTTGTTAATGACCGTTCCCCCGCGCTCCCCTGAGGATGTTGGTTCGGGAAATCATCTCCTTTTGCACTTATCCGGTAGAGGAATGTTCGTTTTGTTTCTTAAGTTTGTTTTTTTCCACCCCGAGTCCCTCCTTTCTTTAGCGGGTGGTTGCACCCGAAGGCCTTCCTGTATGGGCGACGACCGTCAGCCAACTCTGGTCCTTTTTTCGATTGGTTAGACCCTCTAGATGGATTAATGAATGTTCTCCTTCCAAAGATACAGGTCTTCGCTGTCGTTTGTAGCAATGAGGCCCCATTCTACAGGAGGTTTCTTGTCCTCTCTCTGTGAGCAAACCCCTGTTTTGTGAAGTAGTCCGTTCGGCTAGTTTACTTGATACATGATTCGGTTCGTTTTCCTGCTGTATTTATATTCTTCCTTCCCGTGGTAGGGTTTCCTACACCGTCCGCTCATGGGATCTCCGTTAATCCTCCCTCTTTAAAGGCGAGGCGGAAAAATCCCCCGCTTCTTTTCTGCTTCGCGCTCCCTTCTTCGTAGGGAAGGATCGGTTCCAGGTCAGATTCCGATTGGACATGTTCAGTCGCCCCTCAAGATTTGCTGCGCGCGTCTGCCCGGACGGCCCTCTAATGAGCCCCTTTCTCCCTGGCTCCTTAATTCTTTGTGTGCGAATGTGTGGTGGAACTTGGCCTCCTCGGGTAGCTTGAAGTCGTTGCTTACGCCTTATCTTCCTTTTCCAACTCTGCAAAGTTGTATCTCTGCTGCTCTAGCAGGCCCGCCTTTTTTGAACCCCAAGGACAGCCCGAGTTTTACGAAGCAAGTCTTTCCTCTCTCTTTATGTCTTCTCTTTTCTCCAGGGTCTACTGGCAACGTTTATCCGCTCCCCCCAAGTCTTGTTCCTAGGCGCCTCTGCGCAAGTAATGAGTGTTGTCGTGTCCTAATTCGCTTCTTTCAACTCAGAAGTTCTTTCATTCCGTTTCCTTATATTACCAAGCTTTTCCCCTTGTAAAATGTCTTTGCGTTTTGCTTTTCTCCATCGACAGTTTTTTGTGAAGGCGTCGATTCGGTCTGACTTCCCCATGTCGCCCCCCTTTTCTTCCATAAGTGGACCCTGACCTCCCCCATCCTTTCCCCCGTCAGTGCCGACAGCGGTTTCTCTTAATTCGTCCAGGTCGAAAGATTGACAAACCGACATTCCAGGAATTATTATTTCGTCCATCACCCACACTTCGAGACCACCAACCACGTTTTCACTTCTCCTTTTCCGGGGAAGATCTCTGATACCCCACCGATTGTTTTGTTTCCTTCGGACGGCAGAGACGGGAAGTCCTCGTCTCGGAAATAGCTTGAAGTATTTTTAGTGTGCAGGATGACTTTTTATGCCGGCCCCCCCCAACTCTCCCTCTGGCGATTAGACCTAACCTGTTTGCTCTTTCCCTGCGGCCCTTGACGGACTGCATTCTCGTTTTATGACATTCCTCGCGTTTCCCCGCTCTTGCGATTCATTTCTCTCTTTCCCCTCTAGTTGGGGTTTTTTGCCCTTAAGTCGCATCTCGTGTCCCCCGTCCTTATTTTTCGGAATCGATTGGACTCTCCCCTTCTTCGCCGTAATGGATCTTTCGACAGAACTGGCAGTAAGCTACCTCCCCCCTGAGTTGCGATTTTAGTTCCCCTTCTTGCCTGTGTCCCGCAAACCCGCTTTCCCATCGATTCGTTCCGAGACCCTCTCAGTCCGTTTTCCTTTTCCCGTACTTACCTTACCCCTTCGGTGTTCATTCATTGCGCGTCCAGTCCTCTGAACTTCTAGATTTCCTTGGTGTTAAATGCTGTGGGCAGGTGTCGCAATCTCATGCTAAGTGCGGGTGTGCCCCGTTCGCTTCCTTCCGACAGCCCTCTTTTTGCTGCAATTCCGCTTAAGCGCTCTTTTTTTTTCAACGGCTTTCTCTTTTTTCGCCCCCGGCGTTTCCTTATGAAGCTCCTCCCTTCCCAAAAAATATGGACTTGCCACCACATCTCCATTCAAGTGCATTTTCGAATACAAGGCCGGCCAAGTCTGGCCAACTTCTAGGGAATTATAATAATCACCTAAATGATTAGTCCCCTTGCCTCCATATTCCAGGAGTGTGCGCTATCTTTGAGCTCAAGACAATCCCTGACACTCCCCCTTTTCAAGACGAGTAGAGTCCTCTACCCCATACTACCTTTCCTTGCACCTGGCACTTTCCTTATGGCCATCTTTTAATCGACCTTTTTTAGTACGGCAACCACGTGCAGCTGCATCCTCCCCCTCTGATACTTCCCCCGTGAGTAAGACGAATTAATCGGCTATTTATGCCCGTTCCTCCCCTGTGGCTACGCCACTGCGGGACGTTACCATTTTCTGTTCAGCGCTTCCCTTCCCTTTTTCTTTTCCCGGCCCTGATAGAAGACACGGTTGACTGGCTTCTTTCTCCCCACCCATAGCCACAGATGCATAGGGACCTACGGTCCTCCCCCCCGAAGAAGCGTCTTTGAATCTGATCAGCCCCAAAAATTGAAGACTCCTCGTTTGCCTTGAGTTTCTGCCGCGGCCGTCCCTTTTGTCGCTTTTCTACTCAAGAAAAAGCCTTCAGGCGTCTGTACCCCTTTGCCCCAGACGCGGACCTGATCAGGGATTCGTTCGTTTCTAACTCGTCCGAAGATTTTCAACATCGGTCGCCGACCTGGTTCCCCCCCCCAACCTCACCGGAGATTGGCCTTTTAGACCCCTCGAATGGCGCCTTTTCCTTCTTCCTTCCTACATGCCTTTTCCGCTCGTGCGCCCTTGCCAAACACCTTTCGCATAGACGTATTGCCCGGACCCGGTTCAGTCTTTTTTTTGCACCATAGTAACTTTTCCCGTTCTGACAGAACCCTTACTGCGAACTCCCCGTGCTCCTTCTCCGCGTCCCACGGGTTTGGTTCCCGGCTCTGTTACCCTCCCCCGGCGGATTTTCGTTCACGGGCCAATGTTTGCCCCCCTTCGTTCAGGCGTACCCTTCCGTAATGGAATGTCCACACGTTCTTTTTACTAGCTCTACGCGCCTCACGTAAATTGATTGCAACCGTTCCTATCTGATCTTTCTTTCTTCCCTCCGTGGAGGCACCCCGTCCTTAATGTTTTTCAAAACGCCGTCCTACCACGCTCTTGTCCTCAATGCGATCCATTGAGCCTCGTTACGACACCATTTTTCCTGCCCCGACCCCTTTGAATCCTTGCGCCACCTTCGGCCTTCGCGTGTTTAACAACTATTTTGACTCACAGTCGCTCGTATCCATCTCATTTTTTTTGCGGGAAAGGGGATTTGTTAGATTTATATTAGCCGGCCCTTCCGTTTGCATTTTTCTCGTACGTTCCCCCAGTGAAATACCTGCTGAGCTTATTTGCAAGGCGCGGGTCGAGAGATTTCTCCTTCCCTTCGAAGCCAGTGTCCCATTTTTGCAATAATCGCCAAGCTCACGCTATCAAACCTCCTCCCTTGCCCCCAATTTAGTTTTTCATTTTTTCCTACTTTCCCCCAGCTGGATCTCTCTATCCTCCTCTTTGGTTGAGAGATCCCAGCGGTTGGTTGCTCGCGCAGCTAAGACCGATCTCCCCTCCTTCTTTCTGCGTTCCGACGTTCTCTTTTCTCGTGACCGAGCACGGGAAAAGTGGCCCTGTCTACCTTCTTCCATGTGAATTTCCCCTCTGTGAAGCGCCGGTATTTACCTTTTTGTCGACACTCGGCGTGCCAACTCCTTCCCTTTTTCAGTGACGACTCGAAACCCCCTACACGTCTTGCCTCTTGATGAGCCACCTTTTCCGGAGGTTAGTCCTCGTTTTGGACGCTCGATTCGTAGTCCCTCGTCCTCGAGCGTGGAACCTCGGTCCTTCTTTGCCCCCCCCATTTTACCCTCTTGGGCCGATTGAATGTGACCAAAATTGGAGCGTGTAGGACCGGCGTTTTAATTTAAGCCGATCCCCATTTTCCCAAGAACGGCATCGAAAGTCCTACTCCCTTTGCCGTGAAGGGGAGTGTCGAGTGAGATGTCGTAGTATGCTCGGGACAACGTTAGATTTCCATGGACTTTCTCTGGTAAGATCCCGAAGTTTTCCCCATGGCCGTGAACTTGAGCGCCCTCCGGCGATTTTTTAAATCATCGCCGTGTGAATTGTCGCCAGCGCCGTAGAGAAGGTTCTCAGGTTGTGGCGGTTCGCCCAGTGTTGTCCCCCTCGTCTTCTTCTGTTCATTAGCAGAGACAAGACGTCGATTTTTTTTGATTCCGAAGTCGTACCCTTCCCGGAAGTTTTGTGCAGCTTCTGGCGCCCGTAGACTTTATGGAAAAAGAACGGCTTTCCACTTGTCTTAAATTCGTTGAGTTGCATCGGTAGCTATAATAGAAAGTGCGGTGGTCTTCATCCCCGCTGAGGAGCAACGTCCTGTTATTCTTATGAGTCATCCCTTTAGGTTCGCGTACGAATCCCCCCGATGTCCCCTGCTGGCAGAGTTTTCCTTATTTTTCACGTTTTTTTGGTCTTCTTCTAAACGCGTACATTGACGCAGACGTCCTACGCTTCCCCTGCGCCCCGAGTGAACCCCATGTTCGGATTTATCTTCAAGGGACAGAGCTTGCACCTGCAGGGTGATGGAATTCCTTCGGGCTTCTCAGGTAAGTTTGTTAGCGGCCCGATGGCTGTTTCCCCCCAACTTCCAAGATAGACCCCTGCGGTGTTGGTCTTTTCGCTTTAGTTCTTCCGAAACCCTCCGCCTGAGCATTCTTCGTGTATTAATTTGCCTACCTTTTTTGCCCCTCGTGTAGTGCTTCGCGCCAACAGGCGGAAATTCCTCCCCAGCGCTTCCTTTCGCCGCTTCTGTCTGACGCCTGCTAGAGATTTCTCTCGTATAAGCTTTTTTTGCACCGTTGTTTGCCCGTCTCTTCCCCCGCGAGACCCTTGCAGTTTTTTTCGTTCTTGACAGTCCCCAGGACCGAATCGCTTGTGTAGGCCGACTTCTCTCGATCCGGTAGCCGGTTGTCGATGTTAGCCCTGTCTCGCGGGCAAAGGTCTTCAGAGCACGGCCTTGCGTCTCGGCTCTCCTCCCCTTTTCATGATGTGGTCCAGTTTTTTTATGTCTGACCTAAAGGAGAGTTGACCCGATCGGTTGCTGATACGCCCGTCTTCCCAGCCTGTGCAACTTTTTTAGAATTCCTGCTGTTTTTGTCTCCCTCAAGGCTTGTTTTGGAGGGTTTTCGGATTGGAAAAATTCCCGTGTTTCCCTGGCCTTCCTCGTTTCCCCCCTCAGCGGCTTCTAGGGTGTGCAGCAAAATGTGTACCGTCAGGAATGCTTCCCCTCATGAACAAACCTGCATGATCCTTGTGTTCCTAAATGCTGATCCCCCCGCCCTCGTCGGAATACCGTCGTTTTAAGTCTGTATCCCATGATGCAAACCCCCTCGGTTGGTTTTTTTTAGGAATCAACTGGAAAATGATTGATTTTTTTTACCCCTAGATGGCCAGCTTCGGGGGTTTACCAATGCTGCCCTCTTGTAGCGCCGTGTATTATCCGGCCGCTCTGGAGCGGCGTGGCCCGACCCCCCCCATTGGCCCATCGCCCCCCGCGTAGCTGCCCTCCGGTGGTGGTTGGGGATGGTGGGTGCGCCGGGTTTGGTCGTGGAAGGCCCCCCCCCCAGAGACTTCTCTGGGGCTTCTTGACGGAATTTTTCCATGCGTTTTCCTCCGACGCGACCTTTATGGGGCACTCCCTCTGCTACGTCGTTACCCTTCTCGCGATGCCAGACTCTTCCTCCCCCCTCCCTCTTGTTGGTTTTTGAGGTTATGCAGCATTTTCAGTTTTTTACGGCCTTCCCGCATCGTTTGCGAAGCTCCATGCATTTTTTTCGGTATTTTGAATTTCAGAGCCCCGAAGGTTGTCTCCTAATCCCTCTCGGTTATTTCCGTCGCACTTTCCTCTTTTTCTGTTTTGCGACCGCAACACCCCCCGGCTCCTTGACTTCCCCAGCTGTGACCCAGTTCCGTTTCTTACTAGTAAAACAGCAACCCGTCGGTTGTTTCATCCCTTTTGCGCGCTCCAATTCAAGGCATTTCCCCTCCCTATGAATTTGTTTTTCAATCGGCTGGCAGGGTCCTTTCCCACTCCTGAAAGTCTTGTTTTTTTTTTGCGCTTTTCACTTTCCAGGACACCTCGTTTGCGGGGTCTCTGCCGATGATCCATTATCGCACCGGTCCTTTAGTGGTTCCTCCTTCCATTCTGTTCCGCGACTTCACCCCGTAAAATCTGTCGATTCGGTACCAAGCCTTACCCTTTCCGCCAGGTGACGGATTTCTTCACCCTCCCTTCACCTTTCTTTCCCGTCTGCTCGTTGTAATTGAACGCCATAAACTTTAATTCCTTCAGGGTACGCCACAGATGACCGGCGTTTGTGCGAGCGAGAGTTGTTTTTTCTTTTTTTTTTGCACCCCTGGAGGAACCTCCCTCCTTCATAGTTTTTTTTTTTTTTACCTTTTTTTTTTTTGGTTTGAGCGAAGAAGTTAAGCATCTCCTTCCCGGCTCATGGGAAACGTGTACCTTAGAAGTACCTTTCCGCCCATGAGACTTACCAACGTGCAGTTCTCTTTGATGGATCCCTCATATGTTCCCCAAGGTTTCAGCCTTCCTCCCCTCTAGAAGATCTGTCTGGAGGCAAAGTTCAGATGGTTCAGTGCTACGCCCTCCAATTTTTGCCTTTCTTCTCCAGTGCTACCTGCTGACGACTGTGATCGTGAGTTCTAAGAGCCTCGGGAGTTTTCTCAGTGTTGCTGCCCTCCACACCACACTATACCTTCCCCTGAAACTCCGGACTTACACCCGCAGTAGTTTCCGTAGTTCCTTTGTAATTCTCGAAAATTGCCAAATTTGAAGCCGACTTTTCCTTTCATACGTCGAGACGGCAAGCTGTTAGTCGAAGACCTTTTTTTGACCTTTTTTAGCTTTTCTCAGCACCAAGAGCTCCTCCCCGCCCTCAAGTTCGTTTCCTATAAAATTCTGAGTCACAGATACTTTTCCCTTATGTTCCCCTCCCGTCGCTTCCCCCCCCCCCCCAAAACTCCCACTGATGGCATCCTTCTAGAAAAAAGTCGCCTTTCTTGGAAGTCCTTTCCTCATTATAGGTTCTAAAAAGTCTGCCCCACAACCCCCAGGTTCGCCTTTTTCGACGACCCCCTCCTCCATGTTCGTTGGAAACTCGATACATAACTTCCGCTGTTTACCCTCCCTATTTCTCCCCCGACGTGACGACTGCCACACTGCTTACGTGCACACCCGTTTGATTCCCTCCCCCCCGCCATCTGTTTCTTCCCGGTAAAGGTGCTTACCACAAGTTCTGGGAAGCTAGAAACGTCCTTGCTATTTCTCAGTGACTTCCGCGACGATAAAATACCCAAGACCTTCACGAATCCAAAGCTGAGCACGATTCACGTTACTCTTTTCTTCTCCTGTTTCGGCATAAGTGGTTACGTGGTCTCCTCTTTCCTTGAAGATTAATACCCGCTTTCCCCTTTTTTTACGGAAAGTTCACACCACTCTGTTCAGAACGGTGCCCGATCTCCCTCGGAAGGGACCCTTCGCGTGAAAAGCCCTCTCTCTGTCGGGATCTCTTTATAATAGAGGTATGAAGGTAACTTTGTCTTATTTTTCAGATATCGACCGGACCTTTTTACGACCGTTCCCTCCAAATTTTCACTAACTCAGCTTGGACTTCCTAGATGGAGAGATTTTTCGGAGCCTTTCACCGTAGAGGGCCCCTTCCCCTCCCCTTCCTTGAACGTCTCAAGTCCTGTCCTATGTCAGATACCCCCGAACCTGGTTTTCCCAGTTGGAGAGAGATCCACTGTTTTGCAGGTCGCGCAGCGTCAGCACCCCCCTTGTCCTCCTTTTAGCGGCTAGTCCTCTGTGGGTTATCTTTTCCCCTTACCCTCCGGAAAGGTCGTTTTTAGTTATGGAAAGATCCTTTCCATCCTCCCCTATCCCGCGTCAATTTTCGTACCCGGTGACTCCCCTAAGTCTACGCAGTATCTATCCCGGCCAAAATACGACCCAGTTAAAGTCCTCGCTGCTCCCTCCTCTTTGATGTCTTCCTCTCTCTTTTCACTTGGTACGTCCCCTTTTAACTCTCGATACTTCCCCCTTTTATTTAAGATTGCGGTGAAGCGGACCGTCGTCTCCATTCCACCCAGGGAGTGTAGACGGCTTGTTTAACTTCTCCACCGTCAAAGCACGATACGCACCTCCAAGCTTCCCCCCCCCTATAGTTTTCCTCTTTGAATTTCCTTTCTCTTCTCGTTAATGATTCGCTTAGATGCGGGATTCCCTTTATCGGTGACATGTCCCACTTCCTGGTAAGATCCTCCCCTGTGAGCATTTCCCTTTTACCTTCGAAATCAGCTTCTTTCTTTCACACGTGTTCCTTCTGCCCCAAGTGCCAGAGTTTTATTTGGTTTCTCCGTTGGTGTCTTAAAAGAGGTCATACTTCTTTCTCCCCCCCCCCCCTCTCCTCTCCTAGTTCTACGTCTTTTACAATGCTGGTTGGGCAGTTTGGTTTGTGATGACTTCAAACTGAACTTTGCCGTTACTTTCCCCCAGATCCCTTCTCTCGCACGTTTCTGAATGAGGCCCTCAGCAGGGAGGTTGGTATGTCACCTTCGAGCCTTCTTTTTTCACCCCCATTTTCTGAGGGGAAGGCGACGTTCCGGCCTCTCTCCCTGCCGTCTCCTCTGGGTATTTCCTCTTTGAGATATGCATTTTTTGAACTTTTTTTTTTTTCACGACGAAACTCCTTTACTGACCCTCTCCTTAAGAAAACTTTCCCCCAGGGTTTCCCTTCTGGGCCAGGCCCTCTTCGAGGCGGAGGTTATTGACTGCTGGGTCCCCTTTTCTCTTCCGCGTTGTCTGAATTCACTCCCCTTCCATCGCCTCTCTCCTATTCATAGATGAGCAGCTGTCTCGAGAACAGTGTATCCATTTTAACGGACATCTTTGACGTTAGCGCCCTTAGTAACTTTACAGCATGCCAGGAGGAGCCGCTCAAGTGCTGATGTAGCCTCCCTCCCTCTTTCCTCCCTTCGTGTTTTTTTCTAGTACGTGCGAGATCAGTTCGTTTTCGTCCTTATTTATGCTCCGTTCGAGTTGTATGTGATGATTCCCTCGGAGATTTCCTTTTTGCCTGTAGTCAAAGGTTGTTCCCGGTTTTCAGGACCATTTTCCCTTTTGCCGCCGATTTGTATCTAGTTGTTTTCAGTGATGTTCCTTTTCCCATGAGGTTTCTCCGGAGTTGTTTTTTTCCCCCGTTCTCAGCACTCCGCGCTAAGGGTCCCTTCTACCTATATGGGTCGTGATGCTCCCCCTCCAGTCGGCACGATGGCCGCCCCCCTTTCATGAATTTAACGATAATTCAAGGGCTCATCGGACTTTGATACGTGATTGTGCCTTTCTTCCAGGAGTTCAACTCATTGAACAAACGACTTTCGGCCCTGTTTTTCGCCCCTCCATGATCTGAAAACAACGTCATATTTCCTTTAATGGGACTTGTCCTCTCAATTTCCCTGAGGTTGTGGTCGAGGGACCCTTTTTTTTCGGCATATAGGCGGTTGGAAGTGGTTAGGTTCTGCTTCCTCTCCGGCTACAACCCCTGAGAAATGAGGCCGTAGACGGCCTGTGTTCTTCCGCTTTTTTTTTTCACCTTCCTTGCTCTCGATGACGCTGGTACCCTTCTCTCTTCATCTCTCTATTAATCCTCTCCGTTGTTTTTTTTTTTTCGTCTCGATATGCCGAGCTCCGCCTAGTCGGTTCCTTTAGTCCCCTCTCTCCGTCAGGGAGAATGAAAGGTACGAGAAACGTGTTCCGCTTAACAGGCGTGTGTTTTTTTTTTTTTTTCGATGAAAAAAGAAGATGAGATTCCTCCTCTTTTGACGCATTAAGCCTTTCGTCCTCGAACCCACCCAGACAAAGTCATTTATCGTTATCAATTAACTCTTTAACATTAGTTGAAGTTGTTTCAGAGGATTTTTACTGTCACGACCCCCCTTCACTTCTCAGCTTTGGTTCAAGAACCCCCCCCCCCCCCCCCCCCAAGAATTACCGTATCTTGGCTTCCCGTCTGTTTCCGGGTAGCTCTCGTTTTCACCCCAGGGACCGCCCGCCTTTTTCGGGTCAGAGTCTCTCCCTTCCTCCAACATCTCTGGTAGTAGATACAATCTTCCCCCCTTAAGGTGAAAGGTCTTGCCTGTACAACAAACCCCCCCTTCCCTAGGACACCGCTTTTCAACGTTACGGCATTCATCGCGCATGAACTGACTAAACAACCCTATTAATGCCCCTCCATCTCCAAAAGGAAGTGGTCCGCCCTTTTCCTCGTTCACCGGAGTCCCCCTTCTCCCGCCATGTCATACGTCCCCAGCTTCGGAACCACTCTTACGGTCTTTGCTGCGGGAACTGGTTTCCTTCCGCCTTCTTCACTCCCTGCTACTTGACCCACCGTGGTCCCAGTTTAGATAATTTTATCTCTGACACGGCGGAAGCCTCCCCAGCTGTCAGAGACGAGTTGCTTGAACTTTACAGAATTGTGATTAATTACTAAACCTGGGACTTTATCCATCTCCTCCCTTTTCTCAGCTACTCCTTCCGAGTGTCGGCGATAGAACGCGCAAGATGAGAGATGGGCTTTCTACTTTCCAAACATCGCCTCCTTCCTGGTTCCTCCCTTTTTTATACTCCGCCGAGAGTTTCATCGCAGCTCCCCCGTTTCCATTTTTTGCCGACGCGTGTACTTTCTTTTCTCTCAATTGACGTTTTCGAACTCCCCAGACCCCCCTGTCGGCAGCCGCCTATGACCAAATTTTTTATCCGACGCGCCCGCCTGTTGGAAGTCGCGTTGAATTCGCGTTACCCTAAGATTTTTTCAACATGATTTCGAGGTATCGGATCACAGCAATCTTCTCTTGTTTTCCCTCATTCGACCGATTTCAGCTCTCCTTGTCTTCCTTTGAAGTGC
>Ga0179591_1298542_pt1 | contig 23093 bp, 20 predicted proteins | sample CZOMad2_1_08_16f_FD_182891 | JGI IMG/M metagenome (GOLD analysis project Ga0179591, IMG submission 182891) | Vadose zone soil fungal communities from Angelo Coast Range Reserve, California, USA - CZOMad2_1_08_16fungal (PacBio error correction) | ecosystem: Environmental > Terrestrial > Soil >... | reverse complement strand
CCCCCCCCCCCTTTTTGCGGAAACTGAGTAAATTAACCATGTTTCTATCCTGTTCTACAAGTCTGTCGTGGAAGCCCAATGTCCATCCTTTTCCGCAGCCCAGAATTTTCAGTCTAGGACCTTATGGCAACTTCCCGCTGAAGTCATTCGCGGCCCGCTTTTAGGAGTAATTCGAAAAGTCTGACTAACGGCAGGCTCGCCTTTCACCATACTATCCCGAGGAGACCTGAACTTTTTTATTTTCTCCCCTTCGTCACCAGCCCGGTAGGCCTTTCCACTGTCATCTTTCGGAGTCCCCAACAAGTTAAGTAATGATATGTAGCCAGATTTTCTGATTTGCCTTTTCCCAGCGCCAAGCTTACGCCGTGGCGGTACTGTGTCGTCCCTCTCCTTGGGGTGGGTGTGCTTGTATGTGCCTTTAGCGTCTAGTTTCCTTTGTTTTTTTCGTTTTAAACCCTGTGGCTCTTGTTTGGATGTGTTTCTTTTATTGTTTTTGTTTGGTGCCTTCCCCCATTTCCCGTCTGGCATTCCTCACCTTGTCAGGCACCTTGCTTTTTTTATTTTCTTCAGTAGATCGCGGAAACACTCTAACCCCCCCCCCCCCCCCCCCACAGTCCCCTCCTTCACGAAATCTTGGATTCTCCCTGCCCTCTACGCTTCACACTAAATCTCCCTACGCCTCAGTTTCTAAATACACGCCTTTCGCCTCCTCAAGGCCCCCCATTCCTCGTGCGTTGGAGGGGCCTCTTCAAGTGATTCCCCCTTCCTACCGACCATTAGCTATTACGTGTCGCTGCCAAGTCCCTCTCCACCTCTTCAGCCGGATCTATCTTTGCGGGTTTTTTACACATGAAACTCCACCCCGCAACCCGCCGGGAACTCTTCCTTCACGTTATGTGGATCGCGACCTGGTATGAGCATTGTTAAAAACATGTTCTCCAGCACTTTCAGGTCTGACCCCCCTTCCTCCCCAATCCCTTTCCCCAGAGGCTATACCTGTCATTCATCTCGCGTTGCAAGGAGAGGTTCCGAAGACCATCATACACAGTTTTTTTGCCGTGTTTGCCCCCCTTCCTACACCATCCGTGTTTCTTTCCCTTCGCGCTCCCCTCTGACCACCGATGTCCCCTTTCTCGTGATAGTTTTGTGATCACAGGACAAAACCCCCCCTGTGTGGCCCTTAGAGTTGAGCGTTTCTCTACTCTCCTAAGTTTGTTTTTGGACGAGATGGAGTCCTTCATAGATACTTTTTGCCCAAAATGTCGCGGGTGTACTTTGGTCTCTGTGTATATTTTTGGGGGGTTTTGGGTGGAGCTTAGTTGTTCTGGTTAGCACTGCATCGGGTTGAATCGGGCAAGCAATCTCCCATTTCCTCAAACGAGTGTTTTTGTTTTTTCTCTTTCCCCCTCCCCCAGAGCTTTGCTGGGTAGCCTTTTTATCTGTGGACCCGCTCTTGGCTTCCACGCGTACTATTTCATGAAAAACGATTGAAGTTTTGATCTTTCCTTCCATCATTTCAGCTTCAACTGCTGGCAATGAATTTGGTGAGTCACTGTCATCGCCAGGTCGCAGAATTTGTCCCCAAAATTCCCCCCACCTGAAGGCCTCACACATTTCAGTCGCTTTCGGTTGTAGTTATTTTCGGTGAAACCAAAACCCGTCCACTTACCACTCTCTTTTATTTCACGCCGCCCCCGCACTCGCAAGTTACCCCTTCTTTCCGAGCTGGCGCTTGCGGATTTTCTCATCGTTATTTTCCTTGCCCATGGGTGATCCATCCGTTATCATATGACTGTCGCCTGTCGTCCACTTCTAGAGCGCCCCTGGCTTCTTCTACCCCAGGAGGCGCGATCGTTTATCTTTCTCTATTCCTTGCGTTACGCTGAGCCGAATCATGAAGTGAGCGTTGCAGTTTTATCGATGTCTTTCCCCCGGGATCTTTCATCGTCCTGAAGACCCTACCCCCCGAAATCATTTCTTTTGTTTCATCCTTTCCTTTAAAATTCCCCACACTTTGAAATGGCCAGGGGAGGCTTTGCTCCCCCTCACCTCACCCAGGCCCCCTCATGGCCGGCCGTATCTCGTTCTTTCCACAACGATACGCCTCCAAGGATTTGAGACTTGATTTTTTCACTTCCCCAACTTATCATTTCCCATTGATGGCGTATGGTTTTTTCGCGTCCTTGCCTCTCCTTTTCTGTTCTTTTCCCCCCCGCCCGTACCCCTTCCTCTATTCATTGCAGTCTCCTTTCCCACACTAGTCCTTTCACCTAATTTGAAGCCTAAATAACAAAGGATTTTCCCCATAGCTAGTTCCTTATCGCCTTCCAGCCCCTTGGCCTTCTTCATAGACCACCCGATTCGTGAACTCCTTTCTTCCCACTTTCGGGAGCGTCCATGAATTCTTTTCAATACCAGGCTCTTTTCTTCTATGCCCTATAACCCTTCTCGCAAGATTCTTGACCTTTTCGCCCCCGACCGCCCTGGAGATTGGATTATATACACGGCACAGTTGGGTCCTAAATCGGCCTCCAAATCTTGTGCCTAACACTGTTGGTTTCCGTCTTGAAAATCTCTGGTACATTGCTCCCGTTTCGCATGGTCTTCGTGGTTCATTTCTCCCAACTCTCCTGGCACGACTTACTATCCCCTTCTCTCCCAATCTCTCCAGTAGGAGGCCGAAAATGAAAGGAGAGTCGAAATCTTGTTCTTCCCCCTCCCCAAACGTAACCCAACTATTCGGTTCATATTGTCCAGGCGTTGGATTTAAATCGTTGAGATTTGCTGTCTCCTCTGTTTTCGCTCCCGTATCCTTTTAAAGGCGACTACTCTCCGGCACCCTGATGTAAACTACTTTTGGGAGCAGCCAGGGCACGAATTCATCAGCAGGGGTGCCGAATCCACCTTTCCTCCCTTTGCTTAAACCCTGGATGCTTACTTTCACGCCACTCTATAGCCGAATCAGCCCCTTCTGCAATCTTCCTTTCTTGATTTATTCCGCAGACCGGCAACCTTACTTGTTCCCCCGTTAAAAAAAAGCTTCTATTTCCCCGCTGTCTTCCCTTCTCTTTGAGCAACCTCCTCGGGCCCTGGGAACTCCGCCCCAAACGGAAGACTCCTACTCTCTGGACGCGATGCAAAGCGGGAAGCCGCGCTATCCCATGCGTACACCATGAACCAGAAAGTTCCCCCTACTTTGGTTGGTCCACGCGCTCTGCTCCATGACCGAGAGATTTTGAACACTGGACCCCCCCCCTCCCACCCCCCCACATCCGATTGTGACCAACCACCTTCCCATCAAAAAATGCTAAGTAGCCCCAGAGAAATCTGCCTTCTTTGTCCCTTTTTCCCAACCGTGCTTCCCCTCGTTCATAAAAGGTTTTACCAGACTGGAGCTTTCGTGTTCATCCGCTCACTTATCCTAGTGATCCATGCGTTTGGTTCAAGTCCCTTTGGGCATCCCTTCTGCCCCTTTTCTGTACGCCCCCCTGAACCTCTTTAACTCTTTTTTTCTTTGAGTCGTGTGAAAGCCCTGCAACCGGCCGTTTTTTCTTCAATTCACCCTCACTCACCCCAACACCCACGAAAAGGCGTTATCCCCTCCCCCAACCGTGTCCGATTAGGTAATATCTGTTGAAACATGTGCTTCCAACTACATTCTGCACTTTCCTCAACATTGAAACTCGAATGCGGTCCAATGGTTCCCCTTCCTAGCGGCCATCCCTCTGCCACACCTTTTATTCACCTGTGTCATCCCACACAATTATCCCGATATGGAAGCCCCCTTATCTTGCCCCTTGTGATTTGTCTTTCCCCCAGGTTCCCCGTGGCCTGACACTCCTCAATACAACTGGATGCACCTTTCGCGAGGGAGCCCGGACGCATTTTTCCCTGTTCACACGTGACCCAGGTCCTGGACGACGTTTGACGATGTCTTAATCTACTTGTCGTGGTTTCGATTCAAGGCGCCTGAGTAATTTTCAAGACTTTGTGGCTCTCTACCTCCCTTCCGGGAAATTCTCCACCTACATGTTTGTCTCCGATCCTAATGGTGTTATGTCCCAACTCTATTCCTAGGCATTTTGTCCCGATTTTTCTCTCCAGCAGTAGATTCCGATTTTGGACGTATTTTTCCGGACAAAAGTTCCCTTTTTTATAAAAGGGGTCCTCCCCAATTGAGACATCGGCGGCAGCTCAACCATGTTAAAACCCGTTTTTTGAAGTTCCAGATGCGGTCCTTCCTTTTCTTACCTATACCGGCCTTCTAAGGCCAAATCTGTCTGTCTACTTTTTCGCCGGTCCCCCCGTTCGCTTCCAGACGTTTTGGAAGCCGGCGAATTTTGAAGATGCGCTCACTGCTCGATCCATTGGTATTTTTTGAAGGGACTGACTGTTGACCACTCATATCGCATTGCTGGAGCGCGTGACTCGAGCCCACCCCCAGTACGACCTTTCCCCCCCAAACAATTTTTACCAAGCGACTAACAACGGTTCCGCGGCCCCCCCGTTTTTAGAGGATCAACCTGCTCCCTGGCCTAACCAGCTCCTTAAGCCCCTATCCCAGTGCATTCGTTGAGATCTGAGCGGCCGAGACCACTTTGGTTTTTCCCCCAATGCTCGGACGTTTTATTAGGATCAAGAGGCTTTCCCTTGCTCTCTCAATTTGCGCATATTTTGATAGAGTTTTGTTTAGGGCGTTTGATTTTTCCGGCTTCTGATTGGGCACCTCCTTTTTCCGCTTTCCTCTCAGTTCCCCCCTCCCCCTCCACTTGGCGGGAAACGCAAAAAGACAAAGCACGCGCGTCGTACTGCACCCCCCCTTTTCCCCGGCACTGAAGCGATCCCCCCCCCCTCGGTAGAGATCGGCCAGACCAGGTTCGCCGCCTTCCTGTTAAATCTAAATGGTCCTATCGTTTTATCTTTCTTGACTTCGCAGATGCTAGAGTCGGGTTTCTGACATCGTCGACTAGTTTCCCTCGCTCGTCGTCCCGATGTTTGAATGGTTGTTACTCTAGATAGGGACCCTAAGAGGCTTTTCAACACACTTTTTTTCCTTTTTTCCTGTTTCCCCCTCCCCACGTACCGCGACTCAAGTTTCACTCGGTTCACGTTCTTACAGCCACATTTTCCGTTGCAAGGAAACCGGAGGGTGAAACCAACGTCCCGGATGCCACCCCCGAGTCCCACTCGGCGCCGGCTTTTACCTCAGTATACCAAACAGATCCTTATTTAACTCGTCTGTGTTTTGTTACTATCTCTCTTTTTGGAGGACGGTCGAAGAAGAAGGGAGCCCCCCCCGTTGGGAGCTCTTTTTCGCCCCCTTTTTCTTTTGGCCCCGTATTAATTTCGGCCTTTTTGTCTGTCCTTGTAACTTTCCCTCCCCCCTCTGTCTGTTGAGTATCCCGATTAGCTTAATTGGTTAAGTTAAGTTTGATTTTGCCTCTTTTTCTATGTCGCCCCCTAGTATATGACATGTTGTCACACCGCAGACTTGATTTCTCCCGCCTTCTCTTTCAGTACCTCTCCGATGAAAGATATTCCAGTTAACTCCCCCACTCTTTCTTTGGATCCCAATGATCCTTCTTCGGATTGATTCCTTATCTTCCCCTGCGTCCAGCCCAAGAAAGTTGAGTAGAGAAGTTGAGCAGGCCACTTTGTTCGTCTTGTGAGAGTGCCCCCCAGTTGAGTTTTCTTCCCCCTTTATGTTGATGTCCTGTGTTTCCCGCGGTTTTTATGTTCTATCATGCTCTCCATTCGACACTTGTTCAAGCAATAACGTTCCAGGAAGAAAAGCTCAAACCGCTATTCCCTCTTCGCCATTTCCTTTCTTTTTTTGAGGAAGGGGAACCGGATCGAATGAACGTCTCAGCCTCTTTTCCCACCAACGAATTTTTCCCGGGCTGTTCCCCCGTTTTTGATGGAAGAGTTCCCCCTCTTTCAAATTCCAGCCTGTACACCTGGTTTTTTTGATGGCTGTTAGGGCGAGAAGAATCTAGTCGAGTTGTTCTCCCATGAATTGTCCTCCTAGCCGCAGCCCTCTGTTGTTTGAATCTCATTCCGACTCCTCACCATTCACATTTAGCACTTCACATTGTCTGACTGAGGCCACATCCTTTTCCTCCTCCTGTCCTCGTCCCTTCCCCTGTTTAAACTCAATTTCTTGGAGCCCCTTTTACCCTATCGCCACGCCTACCAATAGGTATATCAATTGTACCCCCTTGGTGAGGCTCTCTCCTCTTTTCCAGCTAACATGGCTACAGGAAAACGGTCCCGTTTGTATGCTGCCTCCGCCCCCAGCTCTCATCCTTCATGAGGATCTGTCGTCAGGGGGCCGCTTGGAAACCACCTTTTGACCTACCATCCAGGTCCACTGAAATCCGGACAACGTTATTCCTCCTTTCGGATACACGGGAGAAAGCTTTCTCGGCAATTTCCTTTCTCTTGCCGAACATTCCCCTACCGCAATTCTGTCTGTTATTTCAGTCTACCCAACAGACAACGTAAGGACCGGACCCTTAACTCGCCTACCATGAAACTTGCCGTTCCGTTGAATTTCCCTCTCCGCTCCCGATTCCATCCTCTTGTTTTTCTTAACTAAAAAGGAAGTATGTGCCTCCCGCTCTCCCTCAGTCGATTTAGGAGGCCACTTTTTTATGCCTTGCTCCTTTCCCCCCCGATCTCAAGGTGTCGCCGGAAGTAGTCCCCCCCTTCATCCACATGGCCGGTAAAGCCCGTGTCGTTTCGCTTAGTGTGTCAGAGGAACCTTCCTCGAGATCTTGGCTACATATTTTCGTAAGTCTTGCCATTTTGAGCCACTTATTCTCCTCCGAGCCTTACTCCGATGAAAAAGGAACAGCCTGTTCTTTATTAACTGCCCCTTACTGGGGTCCCAATTGATTTACCCCCGAGTTTTCGTAAAGGAGCTGTTACGTATCCTTTTCGGTTCCAACTTCCTATAAGGAATCGGTCACCTTGCTCCTGCTCGTTTGGCATTCTTGTTTAAACAGGCTCCCCCCCAACTTTTTCATTTTAGTTATTTTCTTTCGTGCTTTTTTTGTCGACGGATGTGCCACAGCTGAATGTGTGTGAAGTTACACTTCTCCCTACTCTTTACTCCTCTTTATATGGACCTCTATCGTTCTTCCCTGGTCCCCTCTTCCGCTTTCTGCGCGAACCCGTACTCTAATTGGTCTCCCTCCTTTCCTTTTGTCCCGTGCAGTACCCGGCTACCGTTGCAACCCAAGCCAACCTTGATCACCATCTCCGATGACCCCTCTAGTTGTTGCAAACGTTATCGGCCATGCAGTATCTAGGCATCCCCTTTAACTTGTCAGCCCCCCCTTCAATTCATTCGCCGTGATTCAGAGGCTGTCTCCGAGAGTTTTTGAGGCTAACTGGTTATGCCCCCCAGTTTAAGCAAGGGTTCCGCCCCTTCTTTTTCCCCGCACCCCAGTCTTTGTACTTGAGTTCAGTTTTTTTTTTCCAATTTACCGATGTGTGATCGTCATTGACTCCTGTCTATTTTCGTGCGCTTTCCCCTTCCCCCGGGCGACATGACAGTCCCCCATTACTCAAGCAAAACTCCTCTTCATCCATGTCAAAGCTTTTCCACAGAGCTCTTGCTGCATCCCGGCTTAACACGCGGTCATCTCCCCCGCGTATTTTCTTTTATTTCCCTTCCTCGTAATTTTATCTATCACCGGACGTATTGAAGCAGAATTTCCCCTGGCGCCACCTGAGTCTCTCCTGATCCTGTCCGCATGGCAGCATTTCTTCCCCCACCACGTGTCCAGGGCGGCCAGTCCCGGCCAAAGTGCATTCTCTCTTCCAACCCCGAGGGTGTGAAGAATCTGCCTAGACTTGATGTCGCACGACTTGGTTCTTCTCAGCTGACCATATTTCTTGTTTGGAATCCTTTCCCGCTGCTTGGAGCCTTGTCCGTTCGGTCTCATTGTCTAGAATAGACTCCCATCTCGTGCCGTATGCCTACTGCGCGCGAATCGTTGTTGATTGCAGCCTATTCACAGTTTTCCCAGGGCTGTTGATTCCTTTATCACTTAATGTGGGCTCGTCCAACAAGAATCCGCCAGTCCCCCTTTCGCCCTTCTTCCATAACTATGTTATTCGAAGTACTCCGAGCTGGACCGATTCCTCTTTCATTCTTATCTTTCGACTGAAGAAATGTTGCCCGCTTTTCACCTTTCCTTCGATTCCTCGGACATTATCCTTTCCACCCCGTCGGCTTGAATGAGCCCTTTTACTGTCCTTCTTTTATCGTCCCGCTCGGTATATCCAAGGGGGAACATCTCTAACACATTCCCCCCCGCCGTCTCCTTTCAATGGAAGTTGTTCCGCCTCTTCTCCCTCCCATGAACCAGATCCCTCCCTTTATGCACATCAAAGCCAGAGAGAGCATCATGTTTTTTCCCTCTTCTGGATTCCCTTTTTTATTTCTTCCTGGAAGTTTTACTCTTCACTCCTATCCCCTTCCGCGCCCCTCTCTGAGCTCGGGTCTGCTCATTCAGTAGCGGCGGTCAACCCCTGCAATATTCCCTGTCGCTTTCGACGATACCCTGACATCCTGAACCAAGGCTCTTTCCATGTTTGATTGCCTTCCATTGAGTTGGCCCTACACTGGCATCGTTTGCGCCCCCTTTTTTCGGCTGGTTGCCTGGGGCCCCGAATAAAGCCCCCATCGGGCGTTACCTCAGGTGACCCCATTTTTTCCCAAATCCTCATCCTGGCTGCGCTTTTCACTTGAAGATCCTGGCAATAAAAGAGTCAGATTGCCGCGTTTTGGCCTCCCCACTTTCCAAAACCCCCCCCCACTCCGTGTGTGAGTACCTTCTCTCCCCTTGACACCCCGTAGCCCGTTTCTCTGAATCGCGTTTAGTGTGGAAGATCCCCCTTCTTGTCTGCCCTCCCAGGATCCCCCGATGTATGCCGGTTTTTACGACTCCTTAATTTTGTTGTTGTGATGATGAGAGAAGCTCCCTTTGAGCCTTCTTGAGGTTGGCCCCCTCCCTATCGAGAAAGCCTCCGGGGCACTTTACTCCGGCTTTTTACTCTTGCTCACACCTCCTTGTGTTGTATTGGACCAGAAAGGCAATCTTCCTCTGGTGAGTTTCCCGACGACATTTTGTCAACGCTCTTGCGCTTCTCTATTTGTCCCCCAAGACTTCCCTAAGGCTCCCGTTCTTCCGTCCCCCCCGTGGTAACCCTTCCCCAGTCCCGCACAATGATAACCCCCGACCATGTCGCTCTTCCCAACTCCCCTTTAGGGAATAACCATTTCAAGGAGATTAGGTTTTTAATTTTCTCGCTGTTCCAAACCATCTGACCCCCAGAATAGATGGCAGTGAGATCCGCTCAGTCTCAGTCACCCCGCGCTCGATATGCGCGGCATTGTATGTATTTTTGCTTCTCCCCGAAATTTCTTTCCGGGACGCTGTTCACCCCCCTTGTTGTTCTCGTATCTGCGCTTGGTATTTGAAGAAAAAGGCCGTCTTAGATCTTTCTTAGTGATGCTTTCTTTGCCGCCGAGCTCCGCCAGGGCAGTGAGTCTGACTTTTTTATCGAGATTGTTCAGGGGAGATAGTAATTCTTTCCCCCAAGACATTCGGTTCGGGCGGTTCGAATGGGCATGTCAATACTCCGTTAGTTTAAACTGAGGACTTTTTCCTGCTTTTTTTTTCCACTTGATCCGTCTTCGAACGGGCCCTTTCTTCGATCTTTCTTCCCCCCCACCCCGCAGAAACAAAGAGATATTCCGAACGCTTTTTTACCTTCTGAAACTCAATACGGTCCCCTCCTGGTCTCCGTCTCCTTTTCGCTTTCCCCCACTGTTAGAAATTGTCGCCGCTTACTTAACCCTTTCCCCCCGTGATCCCCGGTAACTTGTTCAACGGACTTTCCTATCTCAATTCACCCCGGATTTCTCACTGGGACATGCTTATTTTTAAATGAGAGCCTTTTTCCTACTCTTTTTTTTAGTCGTCACGTACGCTTCTAATGATCAACCCCACATTCTGACGGTTTCTTCATCCCGTTTCATTGCCCATAAAGGACACGCTTAAGAGGATTCCAAGTCGTCTTAAACCCCTTTTTATATTTAAAGATGTCGTACCAACCCTCGTCTTTTTGATAATTACGTCAATGAAAAGGGGGCTACCTCGGCCTCCCAGTGCTTACGTGGGCCTAAAGATCTGGCTAGCAAACTCCGGGCAGCATTTTTCCAAGATCTCCCCTTTTTTTTTGACCCCACTCTCAGTTAGTCTATCCCTCTGCACACCTCGTCGCAAGCAAGGAGCCCTGCCAGCACCCCTTCTTTTTGCCCTCTATAGCCAACTGAGTCTCCCACCCCCTCTTCGCACTACTTCGTTTCTTTCCCGAAAAGGTCTTGCGAAGTCTTGTTGTTCCTCGCCTGCTTGCCTGTCCCCTCAGCGCTTGCGCCCCTCCCCAATCTCCCTCCTCATGTCGACACATCATGTGGCCGCGGGCCCACATTTTCCGTTTTTTCCGTTCCACACGTAAGATCGGCTCCTGTTCCGGTAACCTCCCTGACCCTGGCCTCGACCGTCGCCCCTCCGACCCCTCCCGATTTCACTAGTTGAAATTGAGGTCTGGAAGACGGCTTCTTCTAGGACATTGTTAGTCCCGGCCAAAACTTCGCTCTCAATCTTTGAGGCTTGCCATCTCGCAGTTTGCACCTTTCTGTATCCTTTCACTGTACACCTTCGCTGACCCATTCTAGTCGCGTGGACCCTCAGTTTTTCCACTCGCCTTCTCCTCTCTAGCTTTCATTTGCCTAGCGCTCTCGTTTACGCTTTTCTTGCATCCCCCGTTCCCCCCAACATCTCTGGGAAAAGAAACTTCCCCTCAAAAAGCCCCCTTCGTCCCACTCCCCTCCCTCTCTTCGGCCGCAACTCGCATCCCCTCTTAAATTCGTACTAGGAGATGTCGTCGATTCCTCTCCAGAGCGAATTCGCGAGTAAGGTGCGTACATGCCTTGTGAAGACGCGAAGTGGTGGGAAGACCGGACCCCCTACCCGTCTACCTCTTTGTTATGAGACTTGTTCAAGTCTTTCGTCAGTGATCGTTTCATGTTCCCCTTCAATAAACCCAGCTTCCGGACAACAGTCCCCCTCTTTTGGTCCTCCTAAACCACATGGTTCACGCCAATGCAATCGGCAAGACCACCCGCAATTATTCCCTACATTTCCGCTGGATAATCCCCCCTCTGTTTCCTTCCCCCACTCCGCACCGTTTCATACCTTTCCCCAGACAGACCAAGGAGTCCTCCTTTTCCCGTCCCTTTTCCGCTTGGATAGTTGAAACCCTCTATTTCCATCCCCTTTCTCCCCCCCAGACAACTCCGCTTAGTAACTTTCCCGTCTATCCCTACAAGACGTGAGGTGCGATCTCTTCTTCCCGTCCTGCCGCACTTTTCTTTCTCTGCGAAGTACTGCCTTTCCTTTGAAGAACTTGTTTGACTGTAAATAAATAGAAGTTTCTTGTGATGTCTTGCGTCTTCCCTTCCCTTAATCTGGCCCCGTATCAGACAAACCCTGCAGTATCTTTTCCATAAGTCTTAAATTCCCTACTTCATTTCCGTAATAGAGTTCTGGTAGTACAAGTGTTTTTTTTCCAGATAAAGAGGCCTTTTATTCATTAGATCATATTTTATTCCCACGCCTTCCTCTCTCCATTAAACGTTCAAGGCTGGAGCCTGTGGTCTACCCGTTACTTCGCTCGATTTCGCTTCCCTGTTTGACAACCTGCTGACTATCCCCTATTCGTTTGGTATGATTATTAGGTGTTCAATCTCCGACAAGGATGACTTTTCTTCACCCTTATCTCCTTCTCTGTTTTGCCCGTCGACAGAAAGTTTTGAGTGTCCTTTTAAGGATTTTCTTTGTCATCATACAAACTGCGAAGGCGTTCCCCGATGATTTCCTCCGCCCCGTTTTAATTGAAATCCTATAATCGGCAATTTCTTTCATTTCGATTGGCCTTCACTCTCCACCACAATCTCGCATTTTAACTTTTTCCATCTGAGGAATCGATCCAGTGGATAGTGACCCCCAGGCAGGCGATCCCCCATTCTTGGTCATAATTCGGACGGTTTTATTCTCTCCTCGTCCCCTTTACCCACAGCTAATCAATGGAGGAAGCTTTATTGTCGGCTTGTTTCCTCGGTGATTTTGGCTTTTACGGGCCCCCCCGTGACCTCTCATGAAAAGAAACCCCTCCCCACCCCCTCCCTTTCTTTTAAAACCCCTATGCACAAGAACCTTAAATCACACGCTGCTGCACATCTCGTTACTGACACCCCAGTTTCCTGCATATGCAGTCGTTCTATCGTTACTCCTCTCGCAGTCCTCAGGAACCCGCCCTCGGCGGGGTGGCCATCCGCTATTTGTCATTCCGCTGCTTCCCATTGGAGTCATATTTTTACTTTCCCCGTCCTGTCTCTCCCCCGGCTATTGACTTGCCTTCTTCGATTTCAAGGTAAAGATCGACGTTACCAAAGAAGGGTGAAACTCACTGTTTTCTGTTGTGCTGTGCCTTTTTCGCCTCTCTATCCCCCCCGACCTCTTCTCCTTTTCGGCTCCCCCCCTTCCCTCCTTTTGTCCCTAAAGAATAATCCGTGCAAACAGATGCCCAGACCGTTTTCCCCAACTTTCGACGCAGGTCCTTGGAGACCCCTGCCCCCCCTTCTCAATATATTCCTTTTTTGTTTAGTGAGATTTTCCCTTTTTTTCTTTACGGTCCTCCTGAAGTAGAACCAGTTTTGAGAGAGGTAGCTTTTTTTTTCCTTTGGTGCAACCCGATCCTGGTCTTTTTGCTTTGCCCTTGTGGTCCTTCCCCCCTTTATGTGTTCAGTTCCCCACGACTTTTTCTTTACGTTTGCCCCCTTTTCACACCTCCTTTTCTGTTTGAATAAGTCTTGATTGGTTAATTAAGATCTCTGTACCTTTTCACCCCCCCCTCCTGGCGCTACTCAGAGAACGGACCGCCCATCTCCCTATTTTGACGGCCCTTCCGCAGAGATACACTGTGGGGACTCGATGTCAACCTTTTTTGACTATCTGGACCGCTCTCCTACTCTCCGCTTCTTCCCGCTCTGCATAGACCCCAGTACTACCTTGCCACTTTTTTCCATTCGGCGTTCTCCCTTGTTTATGCTTTGGCCCTTATTGTTTGTTTCTCTCCCCACCCTCCCGTTCTTTTCATTGTTGCAGTGTGTCATTATCGGAAGCGATCCCCACGTTCTCCCCCGGGTTTCATTCCCTCCAATCAGCCAGTCAATTTTCCCCTGCGAACCATCTGCGCCCCCCTTTGTTTTTTTTGATGCCCTGGTGGACCGCGTGCTCGCTCTTAGCGGTTTTTTTTCTTCTTCCTTCCCCGACGGGCACACCACAAAAAAACAACCCAAAACACACCCCCACCCCCCCCCCCCCCCCCCCCCAACAAAAAACCAACAAACCCAAACCCCCCCCCCCCAACCCAACCACCCCCCCAAAAACCCCCAAAAACACCCCGTGTTTCTTTTCGCGTTACTCCCCTGATTACCTTCTTTCCGTCATTGTTTTATGCCATTCCTTTCCTTTCGGTCTCTGTTGACACCAATTTGACGCGAGAGTCCCTAAGACGACCATTTACGTATAGTACTGAATGTTTTTTTCCTGTCTCTCGATAGATGAGTTGGTGTTTAAGTCACCTTTCCCCTCCCCCTTTTCCAAGTCCTCATTTCCCCCTTGGCTGGCGCTTCTGCGCGTCCATTTTGTCCTCTTCCTGGTCCTCCTTCTGTCGGAGAAGGTATAGAGCATAAGAAGAAAGAATTTATATCAACTGCCCCCATTTTTTCCTTTGCTCTCCTGATTCTCCCTAGTTAACCATGGTCGACCGACTCACCCTTTCCCCCCTTTGACTTATCTGGCTCTTTTCTGCCTCGCATTACCGGGATAGCGAGCTGCCCTCGGCTCGATTTTGAAACACCGGTTTACTAACCATTCCTTCCCGTCCAACATAATTCTGTCATTCCCCTCCCTTTCTTGATCAGAGGACTTCACTGAGAGGATCTTTCCTCTTTCATGACAAACTTATCGTTCACCCCCTCCCCTAGCCCTTCTTTGATTTCACTGTCTTCCAAAAGGCAACAGTTCAAAGGACCGTCAGACTTTAGATGAAGTTCATGACCACTCGCTTGCACGAGACCCAATGAGTTCTATCTTCATTTGGCTTTTTTCCAAGCCACGGCTTCTTGCCCCCGTATTCCTCATTCGAATTGAGTCTCAATCGAGTTTCCTTTTTTTTGCGATCGAACACTTGTGCCCTCTGGATTTTATTAGTGTGTTATACAGGCCCCGACCTTCGTCTTTCAGTTTTCCGCTTTTCTCAAGCTTCCCATTTTGGATCCCTATAAAATCTTAGGAGTATTTGGTACCTTTTGCCATGGACCAGAACTCCGTTGTCCGAGCACTCCACCGCAGGTAACCCCGGAGACGTTTCAACGTAACGGCCCTGCCCACTCCAACTCATGTAGAACCTATGTCTCTTTTTCCTTTTTTCTTCTTTTTTCCAGGAATGATGGAATAGGCTCAATGTTTCCTTATTTGAGGAGGCGGTACTGTTGTCGTTACAAAGCAAAATTAATGTCTTGTCTAGTTCTGTCGATCCGCTTCTTTTTTGATAGGTTGTTCCCCCCGTGGTACTTGTTTGTCCTGTGTTCTCCCCCACATTATTTCTTGTCTCTTCGGATTACTATACTTTCCACTCTTCATTCTATTTCCTAAGGAGGGAAAGAGACATCCCGAATATGCTGCCTTTCCAGCCCTTCTCTCTCCCCTGCCATATCATGGAATGACCTGCATTGTAAACGCATTCCCTGCTTGCGCGATTGTTTTTTGAAGGGAATCGGCCTGTGCGTCTTTCATTTTCTGCCTGGCCTAAGACCCCCTCCCCATTTTCCCCAATCCTATGACCCACGATGCGAGGCGGATCTTTTGCTTCCCTTTCCTGTCCCCAGGCCTCGGTTACAACCAAGGTCGCTCTTCTCGTTTTCTGAGCACGAACCCCTGGATTATCTTTCGGATACATTGACCATGTGGCAACGCTTAGTATGTATCTGTTTATTGAAGAATCCCTTCCTACTTCCCCATGAATGAAAAGAAAAAACGTATCTGCTCATTGGAACCTTGCTAACCGAACGAATTTCTCTAACTTTCTTCTCAAGCTTGATATCTAGGAAGGGAACATGATGGAAGAACCTAGAGAAGGCCTCTTGTCCTAAACTCTACGTCACATTGCCGAAGTTCAGGGACCTAAACGGCGATGTTCTCCTCAGTCGCAGACTTACATCTGTGATAAGGTTTCCATAGGGCATCCAAAGGTTGTGTCGACTTTAGTGTTGTTTTGTGTGGGTGGGGTTGGTTTTTTGTTTTGGGTTTGTTTTTCTTTTTTTTTTTGTTCCTTTTTTACTTTCTTTTTTTTTCTTGGGGTGTCTGGGCTGAAAACAATCCCGCACCAGTGTGCTCCGTCTGTTCCTCGAAGATTTAGAAGGATTGCTCCCTTTGAACACTTTTCCTGTACTTCCCATTCAGTCAAACCTGTTTTTCCTTCTCCCTCCCCCCCTGGTGTTTTCAGTACTTGTCTTTTCCTCGTATTGGGAAGGGTTCGGCTCTTATTCCTCCCTTTAACTGCCGTGCCAGTTTCTCGGTTTCCGGTTCCCTTTCCATCATCTCGGCTCGACCACAATTCAGGCCCTTCACAGTGCTACCAAGTGCTAGACTCGAGTTTCACCCCTCCCCCTCATGTAAGAAGGCCTGTGGCCGGCCTTGCACACCGTTTTATACTTCCCAGCCCTCTGCGGACCGCTTTTTCGCGATTCTCCTACAATGATTTCCTTTAGAGGATAAAGCCCCTGCGAAGGGGCCACCCCCCCACCCCCCCAGCCCCCCCTTCTTTCCCTCTACTCCTTCACCCGCCTTTCTTCTTTTCTTTGTCGGAGGATGAAAAGGGAAATTCTTTACCGTCACCCCCCCCCCTTCCCCACACACTCCACCACCGCCACACATCGCTTTTGACCGCCGCTCCCCTCGATTCCCCACCCTGAGCTCCGACAGAGACGTTTTGATTCATGGTCTTTTTTTTTTTATTTCTTCTTATCTTTGTAGTATTGTGATTGGAATATATTATTTTTGGTTTCTTCCAGGTTCTCTTTCACTTTTCCCCTTTTGACCCACCTGAGATCCCCTGTGCGCACCCCTTCGATTCTTTGCTTGCGACCAGAGACGTTCCCGGAGACAAGCGTTTTCCCTCAGTTTTTTTTTTTTTTGGATTTTTTGGTTTCCCCGTGACCCACTTCCACCTCCACCCTTGACACACACCATTTTTCCCCACCTCCGCCGAGGCTCACCCCAGGTGGAGTTGATTTACTTAGCTACCTTTACGATGTGATGATGACCGACCCATCACTTGTCCTCTTTCCGGTTCGACCCCTTCCCACCCGACACCCGAAGAAAAAGGCTTCCACAGAGAGACGCACGCCTTTTTTGGACCTACTCCTGGCGGTTCAGCGAGTTTACATTCCTCTGGTTCCTCCCCATCGAGAGATCCCGTTTCGTCCCCGCACCCCACCCCACCCTCCTGTAGTCCGTTCCTCTCCGTTTTCAATTGACCACCTTTCTACTTTAGTTGCCTATCACACCTCATCCATGTGTTTGCCCCCTTACCTTCCCTGCAGCCCTTCTTCTCCCCTCCTCTTCTAACTAGACACACTCCCGTTGCTGTTCGCCCCCCCCCGCGCTCACCGTGTCCATCCTTCTGGCGCTCCCCCTGTCTCAGTCCCTCGTTTATTCGTTCGCCAGGATCGGTGACACGTGAAAGCGCTGACGAAGGGATTCCCCCTTTGTGGTTTGTGGTTTAGCCCTGCCTTTCCTGCCTTTCTTTTTTTTTTTTTTTGTTGTGTAAGGTACTCCTATTGCACCCCCCCCCCCGCCGACACCCACATCGTAGCTATTATCCCATTCTTCGCCGCTTTTCCCAATAGCGCTCAGAGCGGCTCCCCTTTCCTTCTTCCCACTGATTCAAGAATTGACCCCCCCCCCTTCCCACGCGCGCCTTCTTCCTCCCTCTCCCACCACCCCTTAGTGAAGTTGCCACTTAAAGTCGCTTATTTAGTTAATTTTCTCGTGCCCACCCCCCCGTCCCCACAGAATGATGCACTTGATTTACTCCCCCCCTACGGCTCCTTACTAGAGTTTGCCTCGCGCCAGACTTTTCTTTTCAAATGTGCACATCCCCCTTTCCCCAGGCAACCGCAAGGGAACCGGCCTGCACCGTGCCCTTCTTCAGCCCGCACTTGTATTGAGCCCCCCTCCCCCTAATTAGCGCTATTTTCTCCCGTCTTCGAGTAACTCCATGCCCTTCCGTTTCTTGCTGACTTTTTACGAGGGATTTTCCGGGGACAGAGCCGACACCTAACCTTCCGGACATAATTCCCCTTTCGGATTCAGGGATTCTACCTCCTTTCACTTATTGCCATGGACTTTCATGCCTTTTTGAAGTGTATAGTCCCCCAAGGCAATCATCTTCCTACTTGCTAAGGACAGCTCCATCTTCTACCCTTTCCCTTCGCCCATATTATACCCGGTAAATTTTTCGAGGGCTATGTCCTTTCTCTACTCTGGGTCGTTTCCCTGCGCCATTGATTTCCGGGCCCTCCCCTAGATGGCCCAATTTAGAATACCTTGCGCACCCAGGCTTCTCGTCCATCCTTGCCCTATTAGTCCCTTCTCTGCTCCAAAGGTCTGGAGCCGCCCCCTCCCTTATTCCCCCTCCTAACTCCGCTCCAAAATTTCGGTAGCCGTTTTCGCAGGTTCACCCTACTTGCAGATTCGCATTACTCTCCCCCTCGATATATTTCAACTTCCCCCCGCTTGTAGTAAATTTCCTTGGGAGTTCTTTATAAGATATCAATCACATTTTTATTGCTCTTACTCATTCCAGACCACTGAGTTCTCCCTTTGAACCCTCCTTTGTCTCCATTTTGCGAAGTTGTTAAGAAGCGTTGCAAATCCGTTCTTTGTTGATTATCCCACGCGTTCAGAAAGAGCATTTGGACCCCGTCACTGACTTAGCTCCTGTCCACTTGCCTGGTGTAAGAATCCCAGAAGATTGTTGTTCATACATGTCCAGCTTATTACCTCCATTATTTCCGATTCTTTCTTCCCGCTTTCCCGTTAGAGTCGATTGAGATACCAGGTGAACCATCCTACCCAATGATACCAAATCCTTGGCCCCAGCCCTTCCTTTCCCCCCCTGCGCGTTTCCCCCTTAGCAAAGACGTAATCCCCCGCATCGTACCTGCGCCAGTCCCCCTCATCGACTCCTCGAAGACGGAGCCCCGCGAGAGAAAGACTGTCACTGGCTTTTTTCCCTGCCGAAGAAGCCTCACGCGCTAGAGTCCATTGGTCGTCCCGGCCAACTTGAACCGCGCGATCCATGCTCCTTTTTTTCTACCCCACTTAGCCTTTCCCCTCCAGGGAAGACGGAACTGATTTCTGACCCCCCCCGTTTTATCCTTTCTCAGTCGTGGTCACACAAGCGTCCCGCGTACTCGCGAGCGCCCGTCCTCGAGTCTTTTGCCCCAAGGCGCCGCTTTAATGCGAACTTTCTTGAATCTCTCATCAGGTCCCCCCACCACCCCACGCCGTGGGCACAAACTTCCACCCAAGACCTAGCGCCCCCATCCCTTCAGAAAGGATGTTGAAAATTCAGTCCCCCGTGCTCTCTATATTCCGATCTTCCTGTTCGGGACATCCAAGCACGTAAGGACCATCTTTGCTGTTCGCATGATGTTGGTACTCTTCTTCCTTCTTCCCCCGGTTACTCTGGAAACTTCCCTTGCACTATTGACTTCCTGAAACGGCGTCGGCTCCGGTCTTGGCAAAAATTTATCTCAACTGACCCAAATCCGAGCTTTGTGTTGGTTTCGCCCCCTCTAAAAAGCTCCTTGTGCCCCCCACTCGCACTTCCACAGCCTTGATAAGTACCCCTTTGGACTGGGATAACATAGGCCCCATGCGCGGGCCGCCAGCCTTGTCCACCCCCTTTACATACCTGAACTAACAAAAGGAGTGCCCTCCTTGTTAAGAACCCCCATGAGGGATTTTTTTGATGCCATCAGGCCGTGTATGTTCCATAAACCTTCTAGTCATCCGGTCTGTCTTGCTGCTACCTCTTCCGCCCTTCCTTCCGAGGACGTTAAGTTACGGAGTTGTCCTGGCACTGTTGATCTCTTGATAAGATTTCTAATTTTTTGTTTTCTCTTCCCAAGGGCCTTCGTGGAACCTCATTGCCGCAGTCAATTTCTTCCCCCGGCCGCTTTTTTTCCAGAAAGCGCTGCCATCCTTTTTTTTTTGTCTTTTTTCTTCTTGTCTCGTACCCCGGTAGTTCTTTCAACAGAGGTTGCGGAGCCCTCGCCTCCATAGTCATACGTGAGGAACGCTCAGTTTTGTGTTCTTTACCCTACCCATTTTTTTTCCGCTCTTTTCTCGTATTTGACCGGTTGACCTCTCCCGCCTTTCAGTGTTTTTGTGTTTCTTAATTCTCCCTGTGTGTCCTCACCGATTTCTGGCATTGTGGAACGAGCTCTTTTGCGTCCGCCGGCGACGCCCATTTCCTCCGACCTGGTCCCCTCTGGAACTTTTTCTTTTTACTCTGGACACCCTCCAGTTATAGCAGAGATCTGCTGAAGTCACACCCCCTTCATTGATTTACTTTCCAGTCCTTTCCAGTCCTTCCCAATCGCCTCCTCAGAGCATTCCCCACTGTTTGGAGCCGCCCTAATTACAGTTTTTTTCAGGCCATTCCTTTTCTTCTCCCTGGTCATCGTTGCGATTCAGTACGGCCCTATAACAATTCGGTGCATCCCGCGTTTTTTGCCTCGTAACGCGCCTCAGTATCCCTTTTGACTCTTCTGATTTTTATAGTTTTTTCCTTTTTCCCCCCCCCCCCCCTTGCCGTTGAATCGGTTTTCTTTCTTTTGGTTGGACCCGCCTGTTTGAGCTTTTAGACCCCGAAACTCCCCAGGGCTTTGAACCTCCCCTCCAGAAAGTCGCCATCCTTCCACCCCGGCCTCCCCCCCTTCAGATTATTACCCAGTGTTATTTCCGTTTTCCCCGTAGATCTCCACTCGGTTCCCCTCTTCTCTTCGAGTTGCTCGGCAATAGCCCCTTCCTTGGTGTTGCCCATTTTTTTTTGCCTTCCCAGGTCATCGGCTTCCGGGATGATATTCTTCGAGGCTTCATGCGCTCCAAGAGTTTCGCCGACCCTCCTTCCCGAGGTTTTCATTTACAATCACTTTCTATTTTTCCCCAAGAATTGTTTTATACCCTTTGATGATTGCTCCCCCGTTTCCCTCTCTCTCTCTTCCCTCAAACTGCAGCCTTTTTCACGGGGTAGTCTTGCGGGCAGTTTTTTCCTGCATCTTCCAATTCCACCTGCGGCCAACCCGTCTTTCCATCGGGGCGACCCCTGGCTGGGTAAATCAAACTGCTCCTCCTGTTGTGTTGTCGAGAGATTCTTTTTGTTAGTGAAGGTCGCTCCGTCGCACCGATGTTTGTAGTTTTTTTTTCCCACTTCGTTGGTTTTGGCTGCGTCTTTCCTACCGGCGCAATGTTTTTTCCGACCGTTCGACGTGAGGTGTGAGGAGACGTACCCCGTTCCTTCTCACCAACTTCAACAAGTGCTTTGTCAATTTTTTTTTCCCGGCAACGATCCTGAACATTCTCCAATCCCCGCGCTTCAACTCTCCCCCCCCTGACGCTGGCATTCCTTATTCGAAAGATATGGAACGAACTCTACACCCTTCTCGGTTGATTACCTTTTATTTCTGTCCCAAAAGTGCTTTGCCGGCTTTTTCGTTCGTCCCGGAGTGGTGCAGAGACTAATGCATAGGTCCCTTTTTCCAAGTCCCCTCTCGTGCGAGGAGTTTTGTCCGGTTTGTTTTACTTACTGTTATTAGTGGTTCTTCCCGACGACCCAAGCGGGTCCCTACCAGTTCTCACCGGCCGTGCTCCCGCCCTTATTTGCTAACTTCATTTCATTTGGAACGGGTACCAGTCCCTCTTGTCAACCGTCTCGGTCGTATTCTGTACGTGTTGCAAAAACCGACTTTGCTCGTTTTGCGAATCCCCTCGCCATGAGGGATACTATTTCTGATGTTTTACGAACAGTTGACACTTTGTGTGCTGTCTCTGGAGCGGCATCTAATAACCTGACGACCGTCTTCCGGAAGGTGTTCCCCGAGTCGAGGCTTTCTCTTTGTACACATTCCCTCTTCACCCTCCCCAGTTCTCGCATCGCAAAGTTGAGGGCCGTTGGGACCTAACCCTTCTCCCCCATTTTTGCTTTCTCTGTGACATCCTTCGTTCTTCCCTTAGTTGTATCGGTTCTACCGCCTTTCTCTTCCACTCCGGTGTTTTCCCCACAGGGTTTGAGGCCTGATCGGCGAAGAAAAGGACCTGTACTCCCCGTTTGAAGCCATGGAGCTCCATTTTTCATGCTCTTTCGACAGTTTGTAAACCTCCCTGGTCCGACCATCTCCTGATGCCCGCCCACATTTTCCGCCTTTTTTTTGGGAAGCTCCTTCACCTTTGCGGTCGACCCCTCGAGTCCTTATCTCACCCCCCAAGCCCAGAGACCGATGTCCTTTCAGGATGAAACCAAAGTCTTCCATTAACCCCCCCCCGTCTCCCTGACCTGGCACTGCGGCGGTTTTTGTCCACGAGCGCACCGATTCTTTGCTCAAAGCATGGCATGCCAACTTCCTGGGGGCTCCCTGACCCGCAGGAGAGCTCAGGCCTTTGATTCCAAGTGCTGATCCGAAAAGTTTTTCCTTCTTGCCCCTCCTTGATCCACTTTTTAGATGAGCCGTGCGGGGCTCGAGTTTGGTCGTCCCCAGTTGGATCGAACTCGCGGTTGGTGGCACGGTGTCTGGTCGGTTTAAATCCCCAGATCCGTCTAATAGGATGCCCAGACCCCCTCCCCGTCCCTTTACGGCGAGTTTTAGAGTAATTACAAAAAGATCTTCACGTTGTCGCCCCCGCAAACTTTTCCCCCTGTCTGCGCCGGCTCATCTTCTTCTGTGCTGCTGAGCGTCAGCGAGGGGCGCGCTTTTGGCAAAGCCCTAATTTTCGGGTTTGATTGTTCCCGTCTTTTTTGTTTTTTCTGCAGCAATTGTTCCATTTGGATCCACCGCAGATCTCCCCAATATCTCTCCCTGGTCCCATAAACTTGTTGAGTTCCCTTGGTGTCCTTCTTTCATTGCTTCCGCACTTCGGTCTTTTGTGTTTTTCCAGGGCCTACATGTCAATCCCAACTTCTCATTTCAAGCCGTCCTTATCTGTATACCTTCCCTCTTCCAATGTATTCGCGGCTTCCCGCTGGAGGAAGCATGAAAGCCCTCCCTAGAAATATCGAGGCTTCTAGTCCCCCCTTCCTCGCGATTCAATTGGTTTTACTCGGTTACAGCAGTTTTTTTAGTCTCTCGTCTTTCCCTTGCAAAAGTTTTCCTGATGAAGGAGACTACCCTTTCCCTTTTTGGTTTTCTCGCTTATAGTTTTCGGGCTCCATTCCTGAAGCTCGTACCGGACACGCCTGCGCATCCCGACTGAAGATGACCTTTAGTTTCCCCTACAACGACCCTCTAGTGATGATTTCAAAGGAGGTATGGACACAGTCCTTCTCTAGAGCCAGTTATGTCCCTTTGAACTACGCTAGTTTTCCTCAACCCTCCCTCTTCGTCATTCCTTATACGGCATATTCGGCGAACCTTTCGTCCCTTGCTGTGCCGTACTCGCTGTCTCCCCAACCTTTTGGCGGCAATGGACGCCCGCCATTTCTCTCCCGGAAACCTGTGCCAGGTGATCAATGATACCCATGCAGCGGTATTGTCCCTCCCACCGTTGACTACTTAGTACTGGGTTCCTCATGATTTCACTCATCTGATGTTTCCCTGCGTGCCTACCAAATTCTGAGAGTATCCTTGAAGCTCTTTCTTGAATCAGGACTTCCGCCCTTCACCT
>Ga0179591_1385863_pt1 | contig 23095 bp, 18 predicted proteins | sample CZOMad2_1_08_16f_FD_182891 | JGI IMG/M metagenome (GOLD analysis project Ga0179591, IMG submission 182891) | Vadose zone soil fungal communities from Angelo Coast Range Reserve, California, USA - CZOMad2_1_08_16fungal (PacBio error correction) | ecosystem: Environmental > Terrestrial > Soil >... | reverse complement strand
TTAACCAGGTCGCAAACGCTCGCTCCCGGCCTTAGAGTTCAGACCCTTCTTACGGCACCTTTCGAACTCCAGGCTCTCCCCTTGCAGAAGCGGTGGCAATGTGGCTAGGTGCGCCTTTTTTACTTTTCAGATACGGCAATCTTTGCCTTATTCCTTAAACCCCCCAATGAAAGCCGGGTTCTTGGATCCTGATGGGTTACCCGTGCGGGACCCCTTTTCTTGAACATCCCGATTTAGACGGTGGATACTCTGCTATAAGGCTCCTCTCAGGCTCCCCTCTCAAGGGATTCCATCCATTTCGATACGTTACCCCTTCTGGAGCTTTCACGGATTCTCTAGTTCCCTGATTCGTAACCGAGCTTCTCCCCCTCCTCCCGTCCCTCAGCCAACGCAGTCTCTACAGGTCAATCCTACTGGACCTCCTTTCGACGGTCTCTGGGTCTCCTTTTCGCTTTCTTTTTTTTATGCCCCCTCCGGCCTTGTAGACCTCTTTTAGTGGAGAGCCGCCAGTTTTCCCTTCCAAGTTCTTTCGGGCTTCCTCCCGGACAGCGATGTCGCCTCAAAGAGGCATGCTCTTTCGATGAACCAAACTTTTCTGTTTGCAGAAGCTTGCTTCCTTTGAAGAGGGCAAGATCTCCCGGGCCTGGATTTTCAAAATCAGACTTTTCCCCCGATGTGCAGGATTGAAGTCGAGAGGGAGACTTGGGCATGCCCCCGGTGTACTCCTTAAGAGACTCTTGCAGTCTCAGGTGCTGCTCTTTGGAGTACTTTCCTTGACCCAACGGTATTTTCTCCTCCAACAGATTTCTGTCTCTCTTCTCATAGGGGCTTTTCCCTACTTGGAAGGAACTCTCGTGTCTCTGACTGCTTTTCCTACCCCTTCCCGCAAGAATTTGCTCTACTACAGGGTAATGAATGTTGCGGATGAGTCAGAGGTGAATTCTTTTTTCTTCTTCGGATAGCTCTCCGCTTGACAAATATATTTTCTTTTTCGAATAATAAGTGGTTGATTTTTGAGGATGATTTCCTTGGTGTTAGATTCCCGTGGAAAAGAGGAAAAGACTCTCTGTGTACAAGAATGGGCGTCCCTAATTACCTCCTCCTCATGGCTCCCACCTTTTGATGACGGGATTTGTAGGAACCACTGCATGTCGCCAAGTGAGGGTTAGATGTGATGTCTCACCACACGCGAGCATAAGCATATGACTCTCCTTAATATATGCGGACCTCCCTTTTTCCTTACTCCTGGACTCCAAAGGGTATGTCCACGGCCCCTCATGAAGACTCGGCGTTTGCTCCTCATGGCCCCGCGCCTTCTGCCTTGACAGAAGAGAGGGTCTGAATATTATTGAAGTCCCCTCCTTGGGAGCCACCGCCTTACTTGTCCATTCTACGGGACCAACTTGTTGGACGGTCCTTATAGAATAAGGAACTGATAGCACCTCAGGCTTTTCAGGGCTATCCTCCCTCTTCCCCAAGGGGATGATCTGGGGAAAGTTCCTCCTGGCGGCCCTCGACCCCGCTTGTAACGATGATACACCTCCGGTAGAAGCCCTTCTCTGATTCTTCCTAACTAACCCTCCCCCTCTTAGGTGTTTCTGAAGTCCGCTTAGTTTTCTGCCTTTACTGGTTCTTTTGCCAGGCCTTCGGCCTCGATCTATTGAGTAGAAGTGCGTTTCGTCAGATGTTGCGGCAAGTCTTTAGATTCTCCCCCCTTGGGACATTTTCGAAGCCCTCCTCCTCTGAGTTCGATCTGCCACACCTAGAGCTTCCTGTTGATGGTGGAAAGTTCATTTTTCCAGGAGTTCTATGAATTACTGGAACTCTTGCAGGTTTGCCCCCACTCTACCAGTTTTTCCGCTGTCTCCGCAGTTTCCGCTTTAATCGTAAAAGAGCCTCGGGCCGTCTTCGCGTCGTTTTGTGCGACGCTTTTACACTCTCTGACTCTTCTTGTGCCACCCCTCAGTCTTCTTCGGCGAGCGTCTACCCTTTTCTGATTCCTTTTCCCATCGTTCGGAAAGCCGTCTTGCGAATCCTTCGCCGAGACCTGTCTCCTTCTGAGTAAAATTGCCGTTTGATGCCGGTTTAAAGTTGGCGTTTTTCTTCTATACTGTCTAGATGATTTTTTTCCCCCAGTGATGGTCTCCCCCTGGGAGATTCGTGGGTCGAATTTTCTTCAGGTCACCTACTTTTTAGGTACTGCGGAACTGCTTCCACAACCTTTCCAGCCCCTTTTCCATTACCCCCGAGTCTCCTTCTTCCCGATCGTAAGTCCCAAGACGAGTTTTAAGTACGGCTCTAGTTCTCAAGATCAGATGGATTACTGTCCTCTTTCTGAAGGTGTGTAGTAACTTGTTTTTTCTTACTGAGAGATGTTTTTCCCCTACGGCAGATCTTAAATGTTTGACTTACCGATTAGATTGCAGATTCTGCCTTGTCGATCCCGTGACCCATTCTGACGGTAAGGTTTTCGGGGAAAGTCCTACCTTTTCTCCGACCCTTTCCGGTTTTTACCCCAGCTTTGAAATACGAATAGATTCTCAGGCGGCGCAGTTTTCTTCTTTCTTCGCACCCACCGTTCTTTCCTCGTTCCTACTAGCACTGACCTGGAAGTGGAGCTTTTCCAGGAAGCCGACCACGTTCATCTCCCCAGGGGCCGTCTGCGCTTGTCCCTTTTGTGAAGTTTCCCCGGCATCCCTGAAAAGAAACGGAAGCAGGGAACGGTCCTCTTTGTTTTCTCCGGTCACCCATTTCTTACCATATCTAGGCGGGCCTGGGATAGGCCGGTACACTACGCAAGACTTCTCCCCCCGTCGCCTTTTTTTGGAGCGAAGCGCAGATGGGAAAGATCCAGCTAAGTCAGAGCCTTTTATCTGAAAAGGTCTTTTTTTCGGACGAACTTGTCTTCCTCCCCTTTGACGTCTCGACTCTTGCTGGAAGTCTTCTCAGGGTGTCTCGATAGACCTCCGAAAGGTTTCCCTCGGGCTGGAGACTTATTTGCAAATCACCATTTTCTTTAAGAAGGCCTTTCGAGATAGGCCCTTTTCGGAGTCTCTCCTCTAGAGTGCAGTTACTAATACTGGGACAGAGGTTCCCTTCACGAGAGGGATAAGGGGTCTTCCAGCCCTGGCAACTTGCACGGGGTCCCCCCTTGTACGTTCGTTAGATAGGGATTTGGGACAGAAGGCGTTTTCTCTTTAGTCACAGGTTGGACGATTTCGTCGGCTAGTCCAAAATCACCAGCCTTCTTCAGCCAGATCCGCTTTTCTTTTGGAATTCTTCCTCAAGATTTCCAGCCGGTGATTGTTGAGGGACCTCTCCTTTGCGTGCATCCACGGGACCAGATAGTCTTTCGCGAAGTACCTCGGTACGTACGTGATCCTTCCTAGTACCCTCTGTACAGCGGTCCTTCTAGAAGAGCAGTTCCCGGGAGAAAAAAAGTGTTGATCTGCGTGTAGAAAAAGTTTTCTCATTCCTATTGGCCAGCCTCTTTCCGACCACTTTGTTTGTAAGAATTTTCAGGACACCTTTAACAGTAGACTGCGCCGGGACACATGCACCGGTTTTTCCATTTTTAGGCGCGCGTTTTCTTTCCCGATTCCTTGAGGCTCCCCCAAGCGTCCCTTTGACGTCAGGGTTGTACGTTTTGGTAGAGGTTTTTCTTCTGCTGCCCTCCGATTTCCTCGTCGTGTTCTTGAGTTCTTCAAGTTTGAGTGGAAAACCTACACCCGGAAAGACTTTCGCCAGGAGTCTTCCCCCCCGAGGACCCCTTCTTTCCAGAGACGCGAGTCCCTGTCCCCACAAGATTTCCCCCCGTGATATCTCCGAGCAGAACTAGAGCAGTTTGGTCTCTCTTAAATTCTCGCAGATTCCCCCCTCCAGGATTTCTTAGCGGACGGCCCCCTTACACTTAGTCGGTCTTCAACGCTCTATTGGAACCGGTCACGAAGACGCCACCTTTCCTCGGTGGCTTTTCCGCGAGCAGCTTTTCTGGCGGTTCTCCTTTCTCTTCCCTTCCCTTTCTTTTTCGAGCTGTCTACGACAGGCCGAAAAGGTTCGATCGAGGGTTGAAAGAGTCCCCTCTTCACGGGTTTTTTTTGAGGTTTCCCCCGAAATATACTCTTCCCGTGCTTTCCCCTCTCGTTGCCAAAAGATAAACTCCGTGAGGCGGCGATCCCAGCTGAAGAGTCTCCTTGAAGCTAAGATGCCCCACTTTTCGCGGGGCTGAGTATTCCCAAATGGATCGTATCCGAACTCCCGGCCAAGGCGGCGTCTTTCCATGAACCAGCAGAGAGGTTTCCTTTTCCTCTCCTGGCGAACTTGTTTTTTAGTTTTTTTTCTTCCACCTACTCATACCTCCTATCCACACATGGCCATTTCGGTCCCTATCCGATACGACTTTCCACCCCTAGGCATTGACTTCTTCGATTGTCGATATTCGCTACGACCAAGATCGGCCGCGATCGCTCTTTCCCAGACCCCTTTTGTCCGGGAAGTTCCCTCCGTACTATGGATTCCGTCCCCCTTTTGGCTTACCACAGAGGCCCTTTTCCCCTTTTGTAAGACAAGTCCTTCCCCCATAGGGCCTTTTACTCTGCTAGTCCTTCTTTTCTTTTCCTGCGCTGTCCCTGCTTCACCAAGTCGTCTTCGGTGGACTTCCCCCCTCCCCTTTCTCTCGGCCTTCTTTTTGCACTCGCATTCTTAGTGCTGAGACCGCGAGCTCCGGCGTGGCAGGAAATTTTCCACTCTTTTCTGGTTGACTACTTTTTTCCGCTTTTCCGGTAAAACTTTTGATCGCAACGCCTGACGCCCCTGGCCACATAGCGGATTTTAGTCCCTTTCCATCTCCTGCAGGTCCCTTTGGGGCTGGCCCAGGTCTTCACGCCAGCGGATCCAGCTCCTCCTCGGACACTCCCTTCCCTCGCGCCATGCGGGCCAGATTCTCTTTCCTCGAATACGCGGTCTAATCGAGCTTTTTTTCCTATCTTCGAACCAAGGATGTGGCCTAATGCCTCTCCCCTATCTCGCCTTGATGATGTCCCTCTTACCCCCGACTGGGGGGACCCCCCTCTAGCCTTCCCCGGACGCTAGATGTTAGTCGGCTCGCCCTCCAAGCCGTCATCCTCCCTAGTTGCAACTGAGTCCTTCGGGACCCAGCTGCTAGGAGCGTTTCAATCCACCCCCAGGCGATGGTTGGAAATTCAGGGAACCCTTTTTGTGGATTCCGAAGGAATTAGCGCCTTTCTGTCGTATTCTTAAAGGAGAGTTACTTTTGACCGGATAACTTCCCTATTACATGGCACTGTCCCCGTTCGTTAGTCTCCACCTAACGGGACGACTTTCCTCTCCTTGACTGGTTAGCGCCCAGGTAGTGGTCCTTTAATGGAACAAACCTCTTCCAGGTTCCGCTGCCTTCGAGGAGGGCGTTAAGAGAGGACTTTAATCCGGTTTGTGCTCTTTCATCATCCCCTCTTCTCGTGGACTGGTAGTTCCGTCCTCCACATAACAAACATGCCCCTACGGGGTTTTTTCTTATCGCGATTTTCTTTCAACGACACCGTCGTACGTGCTCCTGTCGACATTTCGAGCCACTTGAGGACCCGACGCACTCGAAAACTGTCTGCCTGCTGATGGTCCAAATATAGAACTTATCCCAGACCCCTTCTAAACTTTTTGATTTTCGCCCCGTCCCCAGACATAGGAGCCCGACAAGCTCGCTGCCTTTACGTCGTAAGTTACATTTTGAGGATACGTCGACTCTTTTGTGTTTCCCCCGTTGATTTTTTTTTGTAGGGTCGCAAGATTTTAAGCAAGGCCCGCTTGTATCCTCCCTCTCTCCTACCCTCAACGTTTTTTTCCCTTTTTCGCTTGAGTCAAGAACCCTTTTTTGAGAAAGTAAAACACTTAGATGGACGCTCCTTTCCCACCCTCTGCCCGTCTCGTGGTGTCTCCCCTTGACCCCCCTGGCGACTAACGTCCCTTGATGCCGGAGTTAAATCTGGGTGCGTCGGTCATAGACTCCTTCGCCCTCTCCTCGAAGTTGCAGACCCCAGATTTTTCCCTGATTACTCGCGCACATCCGTCAGTCCCCTTTTTAAGACCGGGAACCCGGCGGCTCCTTTTAAATAACCGTCCTGCTCTCGGACTCTTTCCGAAGAGAAAGCTTCCCCTTCTTCAGAACTCTTCATGTCAAGCCCGGGTCCTGGTCCTGATGGGCATAGGACCCTTTCCCCCATGGCTCTTTTTCCACCCCCAGAACGCTAGATGGATTTTAGACCAGATCGTCTTTCTAAACGATCATTAGTACCTTCTTGGTATCTTTCTCCCGATGGTACGCTGAGCAAAGAATCAGAGATCGACCGCTTCCCTGAAGTCCTAGTAAAAAAAGTAAGTAGGGACTATTGCCTCAGCGGACTCCTCAAATGAAAGTTGCCATCCCTCTTCCAAGGTCTCCTACTCCTTTGGTTTAGCTTTTTTTTTTTTTAACGTAGAGGCAGCCCCTCCATTTTTGGTCGTCCCTGGTCATCTGGCACTCTGCCCAGTTCGCACAGAGTCACACTCTTCTTCCTGGCCTGGGCGTGATGCTCTTACTTTTTTCAAGCCTTCCCCAGTTCAGAGTTCGACAGATTCTCCTGACCCCCAAACATCTGGAGAGAGCGGCGAAGTACTTGCAGCGGACCATGCGTTTGGCCGCCCAGGCTCTGACTAAAGTCTGATTCGCGCTGCCATTCTCCTTAGATTTGCCTGGCTCGGAGTACGAGCATTACTCCTTTAGCTCTTAGCTTGCTTCCCCGTTTCTCGTTTTCACCCGTTTCCCCCCCTCGCAACCGATTCCGGTGCCAGCTCCGAGAATTCTGGATGCTCTGGTTCTCTCGCCTTTGCAAGGGTCCCCGTTCTTTTTACCCTCCTCCCGCAGCAGTCGTTGCGACAGTACCCTGTCATGAAGTATGCGGTTTCAGCTCCTGCTTGGCATACGGAGCTTCCGTGAGTCACCCCCCTTTTTCCTTCTCCTACTACCTTCCGTTAGTTGAGCTTTGAATATTTCAGTGGGAAGATCTTCGATAGGATGGACCCTTGGAAGCCTCTTGTCCCCATGACTTTAAGCAACAGGCAATGCCCTTTTTGAAAGATCTCCTGACGCGGCCTCCTTGGTTAGGACCCCTGTAGCCCTTCAAGTCGGAAGGACTGCTGGACTGAGCCACCGATGAGTTCTAGAATCGGCTCGCCCCGTAAAAGTCTTTTTCTAGTAAGCTTTTGTTTGACCCTCTTCCTGAACGGCTGCTAAGAAGATCTCCTGGGAGTATGATATCTGTATCCTGGAAAAGCTTTCCCTTGATCCTTAATATTCTTTTGTCTGATTTGATACAGGGCGCGTTCCAAAGCCCGACCCTGTCCCTCTCAGTAAGGACTCCTTCTTCTCGAAGGGCCCCCCCTTGTTTCCTTAGTAAATTTTTTAATCCATCGAGGGAGATACCCCCCCCTAGCAAGAAGGACAGATACGTCTTGGAACGGGGAGTTTAACTTTCTTCGATTAAACTTTCGAGAGTCTCCTTGGTCCCCAACCGCCTTCCCAGGCCTCGGATCCCTCTCACGAAACCCATCGCGATAGGAAGTAGAATCTTCCCTGGGTCTGTACGTTCCTTTGCTGTCTTTCTTTGGCAGAAGATCGGTCCCAATAGACGGGTTGACTATTTTCTTTCGAGGATACTGATAGATGATAGCTTGTCCTTTCTTGATTTGCTCCAAGAGGTCTACCCACTTATTTTTCGAACGCTCCCTTCCCCGTAGAGAGTAGTTTAGAAAGTAAGATAGATTCTTGTTTTGGTGGCCAGGAAAATTTCCCTTCTTAGTTGCAGCTCCCCTTATAAGGCCCCCTTTTCCTTCTCAGGAGTTTCGTTAAGTGCTCTCCTCCCCCGTCCTCCCCTCTTACGATATGTCGAACACGTTCTCCACAGAGTACGACAGCGTCCCCTCCTTCTTCTTCAGAGAGTGTGCGCGTTCCGCCAGCTTCTCATAGACCTTGTAGACACCCCCCCAAGGAGTAGGCCTGCCGATATTTAGGTTGAGTTCCCTTCGATGGCAGCTTCCCCCTCTTGAGACCGTTCCCTTCCTGTTATTGAGTCCCGTATTCTTCTACTGTGTACACCCCCCCTTCCCGGTCGAGTCAGTCGGGCTGGAAAGGGGACGAGCCAGAGGAGGGTAGTGTCCCCTATTTTCAGTTCCCCTTGATTTTCTTTGACGACATGCATTTATATTCCCCCTGTGGAGGTATTTTGGTCTCAGGCGACTTTTCAGAAGGTACTAGAGACCTTCTTCCCCATTTCCCCCCCCCTTCCCCTTCCCCAATCCCAGATTACTCCTCTTTGTTGCACGTAGGAGAGTTGTCTTCCCGCCTCGATGGCTAGACGACTGTCATCAGCCCGCCGTGTGTCCCCTTTTCGTACGGCCTTGCTGAAAAATCTCGCCACCAGGTCTTCCCCGCGGGCAGACGTCCTGCCAGCGCTAGAGATGGCCCACGACCGCATTTCGATACAGCGGCTTTTTTTTTAAGTTTTGACGACTTCGAATCCCCCCGTAGTTGGGAAGTGTTCGGCGTACAGCGCAGCGACTTTATAGATGAAGGACGGTCCTCGCAGTTTCATTTTTTGCCTTTCGGCACTCCTCGAGGCCCTCCCTCCCCCCCCTGACCCCTCAGGAAGCACGGACCTTTTCCGTTGCCGTGATGTTCCCTTTCAGAAGAACCTCCCTTCATGCTCCCAGTGTCCGTTTAGGTTCCTTTCTTTCCCCCCCCCCCTGAGGCACGCCAAGAAGGAATTTTTTTCATTCGACGGGTAACGTTTTCAATCCCGGGCTTCCCAGAGGAGCTTTGGGCTTGTCCGAACGTCCCTCTTCGAAGACCTGTTGTCCCTTTGCGATGCGAGAAGCTTTGTTCCCTCCTCCAGCCTAAGTCTAGCTTTGCTTCCTCCCAGGTTGGGAGCCCCTTCTCCTTCCGGCAGTTGCGTTGATTCTTTCCCCGTAGGTGAGAGTTGTCGACATGAAGTCGTCTCGGGCTGGGCTTTGTCCTTCCATGTCGATGTTCAGCGCCCTTCCCCCTCCTCCATTCGATCTTTTTTCCTTCCGCTGCCGGCTTTTTCCAGCGTCGATGGAAGACTTTGCAACGAGGCTCGGATCCTCTCGCCTTACGAGTTGCCGTCGCCCAGGTATCTTCCCTTTCCCCTTTACTTCACTGCCCCCTCCCCACTTGTTCCCCCTTTTTCGTCCCCACCCCTCTATCCGCCTACCTCTACGTCTCTCCTTCCCCGCCCCCCCCTCCCCCCTCCGCGTATTGTCTTCCCCCTTCTCCCCCCCCCTTTCCCCCCCCGCCCCCCTCTTTCCCTTTCCTCCCCTCATCTATCGACCTTTTCCTTCTCTATTCTCCCCCCCCGCCCCCGCTCTTTCACTTTCCCCTATCTCCCCCCCCCTCCCCCCTATACCTCCTTTCTCTTTTTTCACTCAGTTTTTTGCCCGCTTCCTCCCCACCCCCCACCGTCCCGTCACTTATTTATACTCCTCCTCCCCAGCCTCACTGTTCTAGCTCTCTCCTCTCCTTTTTTTTTTTCCATTCCTCCTTTCTCTTTTTTTTTCTTCCTATCATCTTCATCCTATTCTTTCCGTCCGTCATCGCCCCCCCTCCCTCTCGTTCGCTCCCTGCCCCCCACCTTTCCATTCACTTACTTCTTACCTTCTACCCCTTACCCTCCCCCCCACTTACGTCCTCTGCGCCTTCCTTCCACTCCCCTCCCTTTCCTACCCTCCTCTCACTTCACTTTAATCCTCGCCTTCCTGCCTTTTACCTCCTTCCTTCCTCCTTCTCCCCTCTGATCTCCCCTTTCCCCCTTCCTTTTTCCACCTCCCACCCTTTCTACCCTACTCTCCACCCTCTTTCCCCCTCCCTTTCTCTCTTTCTCCCTATCGTCTTCTATCTCTATGTGACTCTTCCCCGCAATTTTCCCCCCTGCTCCCCATCTGTCCTCTCCCTTTATCTCCCCCTTTTCCCCCTTCTCCTTCATCTCCCTCTTCTTGTCCCCTTCTCACCTCCTATCTACCTTTCCGTCATTTTCTTCCTCTCTCTCCTCTCCCTCTATCCCACTCGCTCCTCCAACCACACCCCACCTCCTTCCTGTCTCCCTCCCACCAACCACCCCACCCCCCCCAACAACCCAACACCCAAACAACCAAACACCCACACTTTTCACCCCCCCCCTTCAATCCCCTCCCTTTCCCTTCCTCTTCTCACATTCCCCCCTCTCCTCCAGACTGGTCAGGCACTGTTCTTTCGAACGCACCGTCCTGGCCCGTGTGAATAGCTTTTTAAGAACAGAGAAGTGGGTGGAAAGGTACCAGGCCCAGGTCACGGGGTGGCGGACCGAACTTAAGTAGGAGCGTAAACAACCCTCGACAGGAGAAGGAACCCTCTGAGTGGAGCTTTTTCGCCGCTTGAGTCGGAAACTGATTCCTTTTTTTTCATCCTTACCGGTAGTTATAAAATGGCCCTCGGACCGGGAATTCTAACTCTTCCCGTCTCCTTCTATTTACGATTCCCCCTACTATGCACCAGAGCGACTCGGCCAAAAATTTCTTTCTTCCCCGGGACGCGCAGGATCCTTTCTTCCGCAACTTTTTCCTGAACGGCTCTAACACGGGCCCGCTATCTGCGCATTAACGGACACCCGCCCTTTTCGGGTTCCGGCTCTTCTGTGCCGGAGGCTTTGACTTTGTAGAACCCCCTTGTCCACGGGGCCACGGGTCGTGTCTCGGTTTTTTTTTTCTAGGTAGTATTCCTTCTCCCTGCATCTTTTCCCTGAGGGGTCTTTCCTTGGAACACGCACGACACCGAACACGATAGGTCGTCCGTCGTTCTATCACACGATGAGAGCTGCGTCCCCTCCTCCCACGTGCACCTTCTTTCCTGCCCATTTTCTCTTCCTTCATGTTTAGATCGTTCTGATACTCGTTTCAGCGTACGTAAGGTGCCTACGTCAGCGGTTGATTCTCCCAACCCCCCTTAGGTGATCGGTGAGCCTTCCCCTCTTCTGTCAGGCTCCGGCGTTTTTTCCCCCGAGGAGCTTTTCCTTCCGCCGTGTCTTTCAAGGTCTCCTTCGCCTGCGCAGATGGGCGGTTCTTCCCTCTATTTTAATCCTAATTCCGTTTTTTTTCTGATCTATGTAGACCGTCCTTGAGCTCTATCGCGGGACCCTTTTTTCTTTGTAGGACACGTTTTTTCAAGAACTCACTCACGTGCCGTCAGCCGTACTGGCTCACCGATAAACTACGGGAGGAGTCGCTTGCCCTCTCCCCTTTCGCGTTCACTGGACCGGACTACTCGCAACCCTTTCCTCTTCCAAGACACAGCCTGGCTCGTCTTCTCCTCCTCGTGCGTCTTGCCATGAAGCTCGGGTGAGAAGGTCCTTCTTTTTCCCTAGCGTTCAGGGTGTTTCTGTTTCCACTCGAAATTCGAGTCATACCCGGCAATACTTTCCATAGTTCTCCCTTACTCCAAAAGATTTCCGCACCATTGATTAAAGGGGAAGAGCTTGGAGTTGCCCTTTCTCTATTAGCGATAGCGCCTTTTCGGCCGTCCTTTTTCCTACCCAGGATTGAAGGCGCCTCTCTTTTAGTGAGGCTTTCTCGATGGAAGTGGAGGCCCCTTCCCCTCGGAAACTGAGGAATGAGTCCCTTTTTCAGACCGCATCCCCCCTGTTCCGCGTAAGCTTCTCCTCTTTGATTCATGAAGACCTCCTCACCCTGAATTCTCGCCCACACGGGGCCGTGGAAGTGCCTGTCATCGTCGAACTTTCCCCTTCTTCTGTGTAGAAAGAGATCTTGGATGCCTGTCCCTGAATCCCCTTCTCGAGGGGGATTCCCCTTTTCACCGGGGGAAACGCCTTACAATGAAAACCCCATTGAGTTGGAGAGTGAATAAGCCAGGTCTCTCTGTCTCCGTGAACATTTTTTTCTCCGACCAATTTCCTTCTCTCGACCGATTCCCTTGGCCAACAATGGACATAGGAAAAGAGTCCTTCTTTTGCTTAATAGAGCTTCTTTTCGGAGCCTTTTTTTCGAGATAGAATGGTTCACCTGATGCTGATCTTGGCTGACTGATCGACTTCTGAAAAGTTTGCTAGAGGGGATCGACTGGAGCACGGACCTTCTCCCTTCCCCGTCGGCAGAGCACTTGTCGCCCGGATCAGTTCCCTTCCCTTTTTCGTATTCTGGAGGGCTTTTCCTGTCGACGACTGAGGTAAACGCCCTTCGAGAAAATGTTTTTCCCACTCGGACGAGTTTTTTTTTCTTCCCGATCCCCGCCTTATCTGGCATCCTTGAGATGTCCTCCTTCGCTTAGATTCCCCTTTCCCGTTGTCTTTAGTGACTTCCTAAATGAACCAACTGAGGACCCCTTTTCCTCTACGGAACACTCCCCCTTCAGTTCTTGGTCGGTCTTTTCCCTCCAGATTCTATGACATATTCCTTTTCCGCATGTCACTTGAGAAGTTTTGCATTCCTCACTGCGCCCGCAGTCCTCTCTTCTCTGTCTTCTTTTTCCCCAGCAACCCCCGGTGGTCTTCGACTTCCCGGACGTTTTCCGGACGTTTCCGCGGGATCTCCTTCGATCGCCATCTGCGTTCCTCTTGCATTACGGCACGTATCCTTCAGCCTTGATGATTTTTTCTCAAAGCTCGCTACTAATAAAAAACGTACCTCCCGGCTGGAGCTGAACGCACGTTCCCCTCGAGGAGGTTTCTCCTACTTTCAAGTGTCTTCTAAGCTTTTCAACGTGCGGCGGGGATGTCAGTTAAGAAGTTCCGCGAGTCCTTGGTCGTCGACCTCGACATCCCTTCCCCAGTAGAACCTTCCCTCCTCCCCAGGTTCACTGCAAGCTTTCTTTTCACGTTCCCTCTGCACCCCACTGTCAACAACACGTATGTCCCTTTGACAAAGAGTTGTAGAAAGCTCCCCCCTTCTCGGAGACTTCCCTCCGTCGGACTCGTGTCAGACATTTTTGAATCCTCCTCCTCCATGGTGCCCTTCTATGACGCAGACTTTAGGGGGCGACAATACTCATCTAGCTGCCTCTTTCCTCCTGCTCGAATCTACTCTTAAATCCCTCGTTCCCTCCTATTTTAGAGGCGTAGATCTCTGAGTCGAAGGATTTCCTCGAGCAGATGAACATTCCCCTTGCTCGTTTTTCCAAAATTCTTGGGTGCATTTCGGCAACCCCCCCCCTCTCCCGGGCCTGTCACAGTACAGAGAGATTTCTAGGTGGGATTACTTTTTCCTCTTCCTGAGACCCTTTTTGGTTCGGCTTCGCCCCCCCCCCCGCTCAAGGATTCCCCAGCAGTTGTCTTTCTTCGCACTCCCGCGATGCACGGTCATTAGACCCGCGTAGCTCTAGATCAGTCAAACCGCCCTCCCTTGCTTCGCCTGGGACAGCCCCCCCTCCCAGCCTGCTACGACGTTCCGAGGCTACTTCGATGTTTCAGCTGCGAGGCATCGGCCACGGCCCCTTTGTCGATCACATCCTTTTTCTATAGCGCGGCTTTCTTTCCGACGTTGTAAATTTTGCTGACCTTTTTTAGACAGTCCGGTGGACCCGCCCCCTATTTGCGAGCACGAGTCCCTTCTCTAGAGACCGACACACGGTTTCTGGCGGTCAGTCCTAGTCTCGCGTGGTGGCCAGTCTCCTTATAGCTCAAGAATCTTCGCCTCCCGCTTCTGCGCTGAATTATTTCTTGTTGCTGTCCGGAGTACGACAGTAGACTCCAGAGCGATCTCTCTACCTTTCCGGAATCCTTTTTTGATGGATCCGTCGGCGTTCACGTGCAAACCTTCGAAAAAGTTTCCTCTGATCCTCTTTCGGTCCCTATAGACCCCCGACATACCCTCGTGGTAGGCTCCCTGCCTTTTCTGGGTAATAAAAAGCCTCATCATTCAGATTGTACAGAGACCCCTCCTGAGGTCCAAGCGTTGAGGGATTTCGAGGGGAAACTCATCTCGAGGAGATGACCCAATTTGTACTTCCTACATTGTTTTTCCTAGATTAGATGGGATCCCTTCTGGTAATCCCTCCTCTCTATGAGGGCCCCGCTGGCTCGATCACAGCATGATGCTAAATCCTTTTTCAAAAGGGTATTTATAAAGCTTTCGTTAAGGTTTTTTTTTCTCCAACTCTGACGAAAACGACGTGCCGTCAGCTTAGCAGACCGACACTATGTATATCATCATATGACTTTCCTTGGAATCGTTCTTACTGAGACCTCTTGTAACGGTTATTTACTCCTCTAGGATAGAGGCTTAATGATAGTACGCCTGTCCTTTGAAACATTTCTCCTTCATCTCCCTGATGAGTTCTTTTAGCAGGTTCGACGCTGTCAGATGGACGAGGCTGTTCTTCGACTGGACCGTGTTGTTAGGGTTCATTCTTCTCCGACGACTTCCCCGGGCATTCCCTTCCCGCAAGAATTAGAAGAGATATTGGGAAAGGTTCTCCCTTTCCCCGTTCGCCATTGCTCTCGAACCCCTTTTTCCTCGACATTTTGTAGAATTTCTCCCAGATCTCAATACCAATAGCCCTTCTTTCCTTCGGAAGAGGATCTCTTGAAACCGTCTCTGGGATTTTTGGTATTTTTCGGTTCCTCGACTTCTGAGATTTTGATTCAGGTCCCCTTGAGATAGCCGTGACTTTTTCTCGATAGCTTCTCCAGTTGTCCTTACAATTAGTTCCCTCGCTCGTCGAAGCAGACGGACGCTTTTTCAGAGTCTCGTAGTATTTCCCCCCCTCCCTCTCGCGATCTTGTTTTTTTCAGGACAGGTTTTTTTCCTAGGCTAGGCGATTGCCGTTTTGTAGATCAGGTGAAGTGACTTCGAGGAAGCAGTCGACCCTTCCTCTTGTTATGGAACATCGTTTCGAACCTTTTCCCTTTCTCCCCCGAGTTTCTGTGACTTTTCAAGTCGAGAGAGATACGTAGAAGTTGTAGCAAAAAACCCTCTTCTGCCTGGCGAGTTTTCCCCTGCTCGTGCAGCTTCCTCCTTCCAAGTAATTCCCGTAGTCTTCCAACCTCGGCGGTACGAGGGCCTTTCGGGGTGGACAGGGGAGCCCCCCTTTTCTGTAGGGTTCTGGGATAGATTCCTTTTCTGGAAGTTTTTTGAGACTTTCCTGATGTCGACGTTCCGAATTCGGGAAATGCAGAAACCATTTCCGCAAATAACCGAGAAATTTCCCCCCCCCCTTGTCTCGTCTCTTTCCCTCTCGTCTGGAAGACTTAGGGCGATCCTCGACGTTCCCCCCTAATTTTTTCTTTTGGATGCGAGAGTTGATGACCCAGCAGCCCCGGCGCGGACCTTTCTCTCAGACTTTTCCTGCAATGCTCAGATGTTTTCTTGATACAGAGACCGTGACAGAACGTTTTTTTTTTCCATTGGACGATTTTTTCCAATCTCTTTAGTGGGTTTCCTTTTTCCTTAACGCCTTCCGATAGGAGTCTTGCGCAAGTTCTGAGGTCCTTGGAAAAACGGTGATCGTTCCTTCCATCGCCCTTTTTTTTCTTGCCAGCACCTTTTTCGCATTCCGTGACCCCCTCCTTTTCCGTTGACGGGGGAGAACTGTTGGTGCCGTTTGGTGGAGAGCGGCGTAGACGAAAGCACCGACCTCCTAGGGCCAGGTCTTTTTTCTTTCCCGTTACAGGTTTTAAGTTCCTTCCGGCCTCTTCAGCCCTCTTTAAAGCGTTGCCAACCCCCTTCGCCGAAATTTTTTTTACTGGCTTCCTTTTAACGGCAGATGGTTCCCGTCAGATTGGATACGCTTTCTGTCCGCTCTCAGAGACATGGCTCCCTCCTTCGAAGTCTAGGAAGGTTTTTTCCATTAGGTTTTTTATGTCTTCGTTTTTTTCTGAAGCCCAGCGCTTTTTTCCCTGGTACGGTCCTTTTTCAGGAAGGCCCATCGTCAACGTTAGGCTCAGGAGGAGAACCCTTCCCGGAGTTAGAAGATTCCCCTCTCTTGACCTTTCATTTCAGATGTTTCTCCAGTTGTCTTTTTGATAGTCGAGAAAAGAACGGGGATACGGGGTCGTAGAACCCCCTTAACCGTGGACGCCATTTTCCTGTCGTCTTTTCCCTCTCCCCTTGGATTTTCCCGGAACTTTTCCTCTTATGTCGCCAAGGTGATCAAGGGTCGGAACTTCCCCCTTCCTCTCAGGATCTTTTTTTTTCCCTCCGGAGGTTTTTCATTCCATTTCAGTTTTTTTTTTTGCCGACCTATGCCAGCCCACGACTTGAGGAGTTTTTTAGATGAGGGTTCCCCCGTCACAACGGGCCCGCCGCGGAAGTCTTTACTTCCGTTTCTGTGACTCCTTTTCTTATTTTTTTCTGATAGGAAGGCGGAACCGTGTTTGAGAGTGTAGGACCCCTTTCCCTCTCCGGAATATTTTTTCCCGTGTAACGGACCTCTTCTTTTTTCGACCCTCATAACGAGTTTTGTACGCTATATGCGACCGTTCCCCATGTGACCACCGGTTTTTCCTTCTGAGAGCTCGGAGCTGTTCCCTCGAGGCCGGATTCTAAAGTTTCCCTCTCCTTTTCCGTGTGTCGTGTTTCTGTGTAGATAGTAGAGGGATATCCCCCTTTCCTCCTCTCCCACGATTCCAGTTTTTGTGAGGACGGTGCTCTTTTTTTTCAAGTTTTTTTTCTGTCCCTTTAACTCTCTTTCTGCCGCTTGGACCTGCTACAGAGGACTCGCTTTTTGAAACGTGCACTCGCCGAAGGACATGGTCTCTTTTCTCTCCCCTTTTAGACATTTTTTGTCGCGACGTTTGGCAAGTTTTCCCTAGAGCGTCCAAGTCTTTCTCTCCCGTTCAGCGTTTGGACGCACGGAGTAATTCCTTGTAGTCTTCACCCGCGAGCTGTTAGCTACTTCCCCTTCCTCGCACCGGGCAGCTGTTTTCCCGCGCTCTTTTTTTTTCGTTTACATCTTTATTCTTTATGAATACCGACCAGTCGAAGCTCTGCTCGGTTCACCGCATGACGGTTTGCGGCTTTCTTTTTCCCTTTTAGAACCTCTCGAGGGGGAGATTTTTGAGTTACGCCGTTCCCCGTTTTTACAGATCCTTGAGGGTAGCGGCTCTTCCTCTTTCTTTTTTTAAGTTCCTCCTCCACGGCTAGATGTTTAGAGGATGAGAAGCACGGCGCTCTTTTCGAACCTGGTGTAGACTCGCTCCATGGACCCTTTTTACTTTTTGTTTTTCGGTGAGCAGGTATTTCAAAATAGAGTTCCCGTTGGTTTCGAGGTTGTTACAAGAGTCCTTTTCCCCCCTCCCCGCTAACCGGCTTTGACCTGGAACCTTGTCAGATGATTTTCTCCTAGACCCCCCTTTCCACACCTTCTTACAATGGGGACGAGCGTTTGGCCTCCTGGCGAGCGTAGCGCTCCCGCCGTCTTCTCCTTACACTCTTTCTTCGGTTTTGCTTCCTTCTGTCGTGTGCAGGTTTCTTCAACACCGCTTTCTGCGGCCGGTCACTTTTTTTTTTCCCCCGAGGCCTTCTTTCCCCCTTTGTCTTTCCAAAACTTTTTTTTTTTTTTTCCGATCTGCTAGTACGTCTTCTTCTTGTCACGCTCTCCCTTTAGCGTGGAGAGTGGATCCCCGGTACCGATTGGCCAGTGGAGTTCCCCCTCCTTCCCTCCCACAGGCCGATTTGGTCTTAAAGAGAGTTTCTTCAGGACAGGCCTTAGGCGATTTCTCCCGACGCTTTAGGGGGGTCAAGGAAAAGGTGACTCGGCTGACGCACTCCCCCCTCCTCTGAGTGGAGTTCCTAGCCGTGAAACTTTTTTTTTTTTCCTTTGGGGGATTTACCCCAGGTCTTTTTTTGATCGTCTAGGCTAGGCCCTGAATGACCGGGATGAAGTTTTCCCTGTTCATAGTTCTGCAGCGGGTATACTTCGGGACGCTTTCTCCTTGATGTGCTTTTGATGTTTTAACAGATGGTTCAGAGGGGACCGTGCCTAGTCTGCACTCTTCGGAAGTATCCTTCCTCTCCCAGGGTTTAGTCGGATTTCTCCCCTGGTTCGGCTCTGATTCGGCGTGAAACCCCTTTTGTTTTTCCAGTCACCGAAACGGTCTTAGAACCTGGGGGACACGGCCTCTGTGATTACTTTTCTTTTCCCCCTGAGACCATTATTCATATGGTTTTTTTTTTCTTTTCCTGACCGTACTTCCATGCTTCTAAGCATCGCGTCCTTAAGTTTTTTCAAAAATTTCGCACCCCTATGGCCGCGAAGGAAAGGTTTTCTCTTCCCTTGGTCGGATTACCTTCCTTTTCACTCAGGAAGTCTTTTCCCGAGGAGGGCCTCTTCGAGTTTTTTCTTTTGTTTCTCGTCTGACTCCAGAACTGCGCGACCTATCGAGGAGAGGTCGATGCTCTTTTTCCTCCATCAAAAACTCCCCCTACTGGGTCTTAGACTTCCTTTCCCCTCCTCTGTAAGTTTCCGACGATTGGAATACAAGGAATGGAGGACGTTCGCTCCCCTGGCTGAAGGAGTCTTTTTTTTTCCTAAAACGATAGCCGCCCTAACGCACCACAGTCCGTACCCCCCTTCCTAGCAATTTTTTCGGACTACGTTCAGACGAGCTTTCTTAGTTGCGACTAGTGGTGGTCAACTTTTGGGAGAGGTGATGGAAAGGGGGCCCCTTAGTTGACCGGATGGCTTTTTTTTTTCTCTTCCTTCCAAAGTTCTTCCCCTGGCGTCCCTCCCTCCCGCAAGAGTCTTAGGACCCTAACTCCGATGGCAGAGCCAATGAAACTCCCCCCGAGAAATCTTTTTTCATCCGCGCTGACACTTGACTCCGTCGCAAGCACGTTTCGAACTTTTTCGGCATTCCTCCTTTTTTCACGAGACTCCCCACTCCAGTGGGGGACGAAAATGTCGCACTTTTACGTGAAGCTCTTTTCCCAAGAGACTCTTACCCTCGCGAAGTATTTTTACTGTAGACCCCTTTTTCCATTTCCCCTGATGGTCGACGTTTATATAGAAGCTGAACTTAAAGGGATCGCCGCAAACCTGCAACTTCTTGTCCGGTTGGTTCTGCGGGGAACTCGAGGGAACCCTTCTGGCAAACCTCCAACCACCTTTCCGGTGTTTCCTCGATTCAGCGAAAGCTTCGGAGGCTTTTTTCCGCTCATGATTCATCCCACCTACTTTTTTTCTCAGATGGTTGTCGCTCAAGGTCTAGATATTCCTCGATTTTTCCATCAGCCTGGACGAGCTTCTCACTTACAAGACCAGTTCTTCGCCTTTACGTCAATCTACTTGTTAACTTCTTCTGTTTGCTTGCTAGCTTTAAGGATTCACCGGAGGTGGCAGATACCTTTCCCTGTTCAGATAGTTTCCTTTTCAAGCTGCCCTAGACGGCAATACCCCCCCCGTTGGAATTAGGGCGTTACCTCCCCCTTCGTACCTGCGCATCGATTCGGGCAGACGCAACCGGGTGTTAACTAGCTGCCAGGCTGCTCCGGTAAGATTATCAGTTTTTAACCCCGGCTCCTTTCCAGAGATTTCCTTTGAGGCGGCGACTGATGTATTGGAGTAAGAGCAGTCCCTCCCGGAGGATCTTCGCGAGCCGATCCTTTTTTTTCTTCTGACTCAGCCGTCCCCTACTCGAGAAAAACTTTTGATGATCCTTTCTTTTGCACTCCCCTTTTTTTTTCTTGTACTAAGTACAGCCCTGCAGGCGCTGGCGACAGCGATCATTCCGCGATGGGCGGTAGAGACTTTTTTTTTCCCAAGTTCTTCCAGAGCTCCGAGGCTCTTCCCTCCCCCCCAAGCCTCTCTTTTCGTTTTTTTCCGAGATGGGATCCGGCCGTTTTCAGCGAATCGTTTTTCACAAGCTCGGTTTCCTGCATTTTCCCTAATTCCTTTTCCCCCTCCATCTCCCCTTTCTGGCGTCCCCCCCCGTGACCGGCGATGTTTCGCCGACCACTTTGGAGTGCCGCCTTTTTTCCCTTAACGCCCCCCTCCCTCAATATGCTTTTTTTTTCTCGGACTGGTCGCCGACTCTCCCGGGATGCCTAACGTCAGAATCTAGCTTTATGGATTTACAAGCTTCTCTTAACAGAGATCTTCTCTTCAATTTCTCTTTTCCTTCTGCGAATATTCTTCTTCTTTAGCTGCACCTCTATCTTTCAGTTGCTAAGGTGGCCTGATCTTTCCCATTGTTTCCCTTTCTCGCCTTCGTGCTAGCTCCCCCTTTTGTCCCCCTTATTCTTTTACCGCCGAAAGGCCATCTTACGAGATCTTGGGCTTGTTTTTCGCGTTCTCCCTCTCCCTTCTCCACAGGGTAACTATTGATCGACCAATTTTTGGTCGTCTCAGGTTTTTTCTACTCTAGACCGCTTCTCCATCGATAGGTCAGTGACGTAGTCTTCGTGCAGGAGGTTTTTGTGAAAGTTTCTGGTCGCGTTTTTTCAGATACGAGCTTATTCCCCATTCCCCTTTGTTCGCTAGACGATTTCCTTTCTGCGCATCCCAGCTTTCAGCGGGGAGCTCCCCCCTTCTTGGGTTTCTTTCGGCGAAGCTCCCTCCTTTTAGTTTCTTTTTCGTAGCCCCCAGTAGCGATCTTGTTGCTGGTGGACTTTCCCAGGTGGCCGGAGTTGAAGTTTTGTCTTTCAGGATTTTTCCTACTTTTCCGTTTCCTTCTTTCTAGAGGAACTTCCTTGACCCTGAGCTAGGGCGAACTTGGGTCGCACCACGAGCCGCTTTTTTTTTTCGCGTCGCTGCTTTTTTTTTTTGTGGTCCATTTTACGGAATAGAGATGCAGGAGATTTTCCTCCCCCTAAGGCGTCTCTTGCGAGATTTTCCCTTATGCTCGATTAAAACCTCTTACGAACACAGTTGGTTTTCTTGCCAGTCGTCAGAACTTTTTTTTGGTCAGCGATTCCCCTTTCTGGTCGTTGCCGTTCTTTTTGACTGGGAGCGGACGCGTGTTGTATGCGATTCTAGGTACTCTTTTTACGCATTTGGGTCGCCGGTTTCTGTTTTCTTCTTTCTACTGTCCCCACTCTTCTAGAGTCAATTGGGACCCATGGACCTACCTCCCCGTCACACTGTCGCCCGAACCTTTTCTCTCGATTTTTTCTCCAGCCAAGTCCTCTTTTTTGTAAGTGTTTTCTTCATTGTGCGTTGTCTTTCTTTTTTACAAGCTCCCGTGTCTTAGGCTTTCCTTCCCCAGCTGCTGATGTCGATCCCTTCTTCAGGTCAGTTCCGTTCTTTTTCAGTTACTCGGAGACCAGTAGTGGGAAGGTTGTCTGTCTTACCCGAATTATCATTACAGGTTTTTTTCGGAACTCCCTTGGTGATGACGTCTTCCCTAGACTCCATTCCTTTCCAGTGTCATGCCGTGTCTGAATGGTTCCAATTCCTCCCCTACCTTCATGGTCTCGCTTGCGGAAACTCAAGGTGTTCTTTCCCTTTTTCGTACGACGCTCTCAGGTCATGTCCCCTCTCCCTTTTCTACAGTTCCCTTCCCCTAGAAGGACAAAAGAGTGAGCCGGCGGCTTTCTCCCTGGTCAATTAAGAACCCACCCCTTTCGACCTGAAATTTCTTTTTCAGAGAGACGCGCCGCTCGACTTAGAGATTTGTATACGAACAGGGTCGGGGCGCACTTTTCCTCTCCCCCACTGGATCTTCTAGGAAGGTCTTTGATAGACTCATCAGCCAGTAGATCTTAGGCTTCAAATAAAGGTTCTTTAGGAAGGCCATTGGATCTTTTTTCGGTAACCTCTTCGGACTTTTTCCGTACGTCTCCCGCGAGCTGATTTCGGATTCCTCTTTCCCCTTAACGATTTTTGAGGCGCGCCCCAGGAACTGAGTCTCTTTCTTACTCCAAAACCTTCACTCGATGTGTTTTCTTTCGCTACCCTCCTCTTCAAGGGAGTAAGGAGCTTACGGGTCGTCAACTTCGTCGGCACGCAACCTCGCGCTTCATCAGAAGATCCGCGTCTCCTTTGAAGCCCCCTTCCGCAGGCTTTTCCCCCTCCTGTTGCTTTTTTCGGGCTCTTCTCTCTCTCGGCCTTTCCGAGGAATTATTCCTCCGGTAAGTGTTCTTCTGATCCTTAATAGGCTCTCTTCTCCGTGTTGGAGCGCTTTTGGACCGCGCATCCCATTCAGAGACCTCTTTGAAGACTCCGAGTCCCCACCGGTCCCCCTTTCGGTAGGGTCCTTTCTACCGATTCGCTCTCTGCGTACTAGAGCTTGCCCAAAAGTTTCCTTCAAGGGTTTTGTAGATGTTTTGCCGACCGCCTCCGTTCAGAGGTCCAGGCTCGATTTTAGGGTCTCGTGTTTGCCTCGGCGCGTGGAACACTTTCCTTAGTTTTCCTGCCATCCCAGTTCCTTTCTTAGGGCAATGGAGCCCCTGTCTTACGAGCCATGTTCGCCACAAGATCTTTAGCCAGACAACTGCAGTTTTCAGAGTCTTAACTTTGTCAGCCCGGGATTTTTTTCTTTCTCGTGTGAGCTTTTCCCTTAAGGGACCCCTTTTCCGTCGGTCGTAAATCTCCCTTTTGAACCGCGTCAAGACGACCGTGCGTTTTTTTTGACCGGTCCCGCGAGCCCTCGTCCTTTTTTATGGTCTCTCTACATCTTTTTTTTTAGACGACAGGACGACCAGTTTCCTCGCTCCTGACCGCGGCCACAGCATGCAGGTTTTCCGTTTTCTCGAGCGTCGGAAGACCGAACTTCTTCTTCGTCAGCATAGTTCCTTCTTCTCAAATAGTTTTTTGATTCCTTGGATGATGCATGTCTCGCTCGGGAGCAGCCAGTTCTTCGAAAATGGCTAGCTAGGGTATTCTCCTTCAGTTAAACGTTTTGCCCTTTGGGTTCTCCTTTGCGCCGGGCGCCTTGTGTCTTCTTTTTCGACTTCGTCCCCCGGAACATACGACCCTGTCGGACCCTCTTGATGTCCTTGGAGAGATAAGACTCCTCCTCACGAGCACACACCCCTACCTTTTGGTTCTTGGAGTGTACTCCTTCCCGAGTCCTTTTTTTTTCGAACACCTTTCTTTTTCCAAAAA
>Ga0179591_1293807_pt1 | contig 23096 bp, 31 predicted proteins | sample CZOMad2_1_08_16f_FD_182891 | JGI IMG/M metagenome (GOLD analysis project Ga0179591, IMG submission 182891) | Vadose zone soil fungal communities from Angelo Coast Range Reserve, California, USA - CZOMad2_1_08_16fungal (PacBio error correction) | ecosystem: Environmental > Terrestrial > Soil >... | reverse complement strand
CTTGTCTGCCCCCCCGTTGGGTTAGCTTCCCCGTTAATTAAGGAACATTTCCCGTAATCTGCTGGCATAAAGCGTTTTGGTTGCCTGGTTCCCCACTCCCCTCAGGTCCTCCTTATTTCCCCATCGTCTTTTTTTCCCTACTTTTTGAGTTAATGGGCCACTCAAAATAATGAACTCCATACTTTTTTAGAGATTTCACATGGCCCGAGGGTCTTTTGCTTGGATTCCCTTCCTCCCTGCCTTTTTCAGTCCCCCCCCTAAACCTTTTCCGTGCGTTGTCCCATTTAGATTTATCCCATCATCCGTTGTGGTTTTTGTAGTGGTAGATGTTTTCACACGCTCGTAGCCCACTTTTTTTTTTTTTTTCGTTAGTGTCTGACATGAAGGGGGGGTAATTCTCACCTTTCCCCCGGGCCATGGCATCTCTGAACAATGTGATTCGTTGCTGTAGTTTCCTTCCCCTAGAAATTTTTTTGCATTGTAGATTTGCGCATCTCACCTCAGCACGTGCCCTTGTTACCCTGTTTGATGTCCCAACATCCTTTTGTAATGATACTCTTTTCGTTATACTTTTGCTATGGACACTGTAACGTTAACCCCCCTGTCAAGATGGTTCTTACGTGCATGCAAACCCTTTCCTTCTTGCTGATCAACGTAATGATGAACCTGTTGCACGTGGTCTTGTGTTTTTTTTTTTGGGTTTGGTGTGAAGGTCTTGTTGGTGGGAAGTTTTTTCACCGATGGGAGGGTTTGGTTTTACTTTCCTCCGCTACTTTCATTTTTGCTATCATCCCCCCCAATATCCATTTTCCCTACTTTCTACTTTAGAAAACCCCATCCGTTTTTGTTGGTGCAACCTGCCCCATGCATTTTGGGTTTGGCCTCACAGTTTTCTTTCTTTGTTTTTTTCCTTGTTGTTTGTTCCAAAGTGGCGTACATTTTCTAGTAACTTTACCAAACGCCTTTTAGTTTGCGTTTTTAGGCCTACAAGACCTGACCTGTGTACCCCCAACTCTTTCTTTCTACTTGACACTTTCACAAATTGACAGGCGCTCTTCTTCTTTTCTATTTTTCCGATTTCATTTTCTTTGTGAAGATTTTGGTAATGGGGTCACTATGTTACGGTGATTCCACATTTTTTTTAGCATTGTCGTTTGCGGTCTTTCCCCCTCTTGCAAGACTCCAAAATTCCCTTTGTCAGCACCGACCGGGTCCCTTTTCGTTGCCGCTCTTGGGTGAGATCCATAAATCATGTCTACCCAGACTTCCCCCCACTTCACCTTTTACTGCACACCCCCCTAGTTCTTCCTGCGTATAAATAGACGTTCCCCTTTAGTTGGCTTCAGATTGAGCAGGTTTTGAGTCCGTCCCGTTTTATCGACCCTGGATGGGCCACCTGTTAATCCCATTTGTATCTCTAGGTGTTCCCCCCGATAATGACTGTAGCTATTTATGGGGTTGAAGACGCGCTTTTGTCCACTAAGCCTCTTTCTGCCCCTTGCTTTGTTCGCCCAAGTCGAGCATAATAATGCCCTGGGGTTTTACCCCGAAGTACCCCCGTCACAAACCCCCTTACCCCAACCTTCTTATGATCTCGGAATCATTTTTTTCATCACATGTTCCATTTTCTCTGTGGCAACAGAGCATGACGTCCTTAACTTTTGCCCAAGAAGACTTTCCCCCGGTTTGGAGTTTTGATGCATTGCTATTCTGATATCTCCCTTTTTTTCTCAGGTACCCCACTTTCCCCCCTACCCCTTTTGTAATACATTCCCTTGACGGAGGCCCCAACCCACCTTTCAAATCATAGGTCCAATCTTCCGCTCATGTCAACTCGGAATCTTTTGACCCTTGCCCCACAAGCCAGTCCCTTCCTCTCACCCTTTTCCCGTGCTTTTTGCGTCTAGACACGTGTGCCATGGTTTCAGGGTCAGTCATCCCCCCAATATTTTCTATGCTTTTATTGTCATTTTTTTTCCGATGCGCCTAGTTTCCTTCCCTCCCCCTCTTGCAGTGTTCCTGTACTCCTTTCCATTTTGCTTTCCGGTGCGACCTCGTGGTGGGAATCCCTTTTAGGACTCGCCCCTCCCCTAATTGACGTGTATTGGAACCTATTCTCCCCCAATCCCCCTGTCACCTTGTTCTCCTCCCTCTCAGGACCGAAGCGTCTTCTCCGGGAGCTCGCCGTAAGTTTTTTTTTTTCCCGCGTTTTCCGCGGGATCAAATCAACTACCCTCCCCTGTACCCCCTCCTTTACGCCTCACACTAAAGTTGCTTGCGGACTTCAAGAGTTGTTTTCTCCCATTGCACACCTAGAATCGTCATCTCAATTGTCTCCTTCTTCCCTTCTAAGGTTTTCCCACGTCTCGTTGCTTGTTCTGTGAGCTCCCTGCCCAAGGTAGACTTTTCCGTATTTGTTCTCCAGCCCCTTCCCCAGCGTCAATCGTTTCCCCTCCGTGTGGATGACGCCCCTTCCTCCCGGCACCCTCGTTCTCTGAAGTTCTCTTGGAAGGACAAGGATTGCCTGAATTATGTGGTCCTAACCATTTTTAAATACATTCTGGTCATCGCCGTCTCCCCCCCTTAACGATTCCCACTGACACGAATTTCCAGTCAGCCTCCTTTCCTCCTGTTCAGTGATTAGTTCCCCCATACAGAATAATGCGATGAGTGAAATGCGGTTTGTTCTTCCTCATAACTGGTGTTTGGGTTTGTTTCCCTCTTGTCCGATATTGGACGACGGATGACGATTCCTATTTATGCGTTTCTCTTCCCCTTTTACCTAGGAAGAGGGTATTAGCTATAATGTCGTCTGTCTTTACTTTCTAATTTTGCCTTCTTTCTGATTCGAGGAGTAGTCGACCAGTTTCGTTCCTGTATCGGACGATTGAGACGGTGCTCTCGGTAGTCTTCCCCTCTCTCCCCCGAGGTGCGACCCCTCCTTTCGGTCATGTCGCCCTACAATCTATCTATTTTCATTTGCGTTGCTCTCTGTTCGCCTTACCAAAGCGTATTCTTCCTCCGTCGGTCCTCCCCCCTGTGCTTTTTCCCTTCCTGCCTTTCGTCTCTACCTTGAGGTTCCCCGATCCTGTACGCCGCGAGTCCTTTTCAGAAGGCTCCTTCCCAGGATGAGCTAAGTGACGATCCTGTGCGATCTTGGAGAGGTATACCCTGTTTCCCTCCGCATGACGACTCCTTCTTTCATGACCCTCTTCGATCTAATGGTTGTCCAACTGGAACTATTTTTTTTTATTCGCTACCCCCTCCGGTCATTTGAGTCGTTGTATGTGGGATTCCTACTAATCTAATTCCTTACAGTTCGCCCCTTTGCCTGGCCTTTTTTCATTCATTCGTATTTTTTTTTCACATGGTCGATCAATACGTCTTAAACAAATTTTTGTTCAAATAACAGCCCCTGGTCTCTTCTACTACCCCTTCCCCTCCCGATGAACCTCTTTTTTGCCTTGGAGGGCATTCGCCACATGTCATCAGGTCCCCTTTCATTTAAGGAAGTTTCGTTTCCTGAATCGGTCTTCGCGACCCTTGCATGTTCGGCCACCCACCCAATCAAGGCTTCCTAGATGGCCTGTTTTTCGAAGTAGTGAAAGAGAGATATTTGTGTGTCAATTACACATAACTTTACTCTGACCCCCTTGTGCAGTGTTTCCTAGTGCCCCCACGTTTTTTTTGTTCACAACCGGTATGTACATTGTGAGTACGGCTTTGAAACAACTATTTGTCTCAGGATAAAGGGTCGCTTCCCTCTTCTGTCTAGCCTTCTTCCACTTCTGTTGACTGATGGTGGAGACATCATTTTCACCTTCATTAGAGGCCTTTCTCACACGCTTTCAAGCCTGCCGGATAGCGGTAATGAACCCCTAGTTTGTAGTGATGATCAAGGGCCTGATCGGGGAATTAACGTTCAATTTATATAGTGCTGCACCTCTGGTGATTGTTATTCAATTAACCCCTTGGACCTCAGGTAGATATCCCCGCTGCCCTGGTTTTTCCTCAGTAGATTTGGTTGTGACCAGAGTTCGTGTGGTTTCAATGGGTAGTCTCCCGATTAATGTCGAACTTTAGGATGTGTCCTTCTTTTTTGTCAAAACAGATGTCGATTTTTGTTGCATGCCGACCTCCTCGAATTCTAATATCCCCCTTCTTCACCTCAAATCCTTCTTTTTTGGTATGGAGCACAGGTTGGTAGTCCTGGTGTTGTCCTTCCCTCTGATACCCATTGAACCCCATTTTTATGTCCCTGCATTATGTGTTAACAGCATTCTGATTTCAAGGTTTTTTTCTGTGTGTTTGTTCAATCTTCTTGGACCGTACCCCACGCATATGTCGCGTCTTTTTTCCTTTCAACAGCCTACTCTTGGCCTCCAGATTCTAGTTCGGCCCTAACTGTCAGGTCTGGCCCTTGATATAGCTGCCTTACTTTTTTCCCACTCCTGTGATCTCCCCCTTGGGTCGTAAAGTGGCCCTTTTTTTTTCCCCCTGGGCGAGCCATCCCGCCACCGCTAAAGCTGCTCCCCAGACCGTGTGAATAACCTTCTGTATGCGAAACTCCTTCTCACTATGTTTTTTTGTTTTTTGCAGTCCCTTTTGAAGTTTGAGTTACGACCAATTCGGAAGGATTAAGCCCCCCCCCCGTTCCTTCTCTCTTTTCAACACCTTTGATCACCACCTCCCTACTTGTTGGGACGTATTGCGTTCTCTTTTCAACTTCTACGGTTTCTGACTCCCTTTCGCCTTGTTGTCTCCCCGTATCCGGAGGTTACACACCTTCTGTTCACCTGCCTGAGCACGAACATGCCTCCCTCAGAAAGCTGTTAACCCTTCCCGGTTTTTCGCGGTGCCTGCTCCTCTGAGTTGCACTATGCCTTTGTCTCTTCTGTCAGACACATAGAAACCTCCCCCTCTTTTTTTTGTCTAGTACGAGTGCCCCTGACCCCGTCGACAAGGAACCTTACAATCGCACCCAAAAGGAGAGTTTTTTATTTCACCAATGCAGAATTAGGTCCTTTTCCCCTCAAAAAAACTGCGATGTTACAAGTCGCCCCGTAAGAATAATTCACCTTATAGCCTTCGCTTCCACGACACACTCTTCATTCATTTCTTAACCCAACCAACCTCCCGATTGCCCAACCCCTCCACAACTTTTCCCCCTTTTACGGTTCATCCCCCCTTGAATAATACCCCCGTGTTTTCCTATGAGTCAGACATGCTGTCCCCCATTTTGTGTTCACCCCGTTAAAGGTTCCCATGTCCCACCTTTTTATTTCGTCCATCTAGTCCCCCTGCCAGTGTACTGAAACCGTCAAGTCACTCAATTCTTGTCGTTTCCCCTCCTAACCCTACTGTCTTGTTTTTAGGCCAGACGGTGTTCTCCCTGGGGAACTTCCACACATAAAGAAACAGCATACGTGTTGAGATGCCTGGCATGATGTGCGATTTAGAACGCCATTTCCCACTTCAGCAATAACCCCTTCGCCCCCCTTCCGTGTTTAAAACCTCTTTTCCGCTTTTTCTAATACTACGTGTTTCTCTCGATTTGTCCCAACTAGCATTTAGCCCACTTTTTTTTTTTTTTTTCCAGGTGTCTTTCATGTGAGGTCGTATCCCTCAAAGACCAAAAGGGCCAGGGCCCCGTATGCGGTGCCGTGGTAGTGGTTCCCCAGGTAATCACACCCGCTGGCGTATATCTTATGGATTCTTCCTTCCCCTCCGCCAAGTGTTTTTCTTCCAATAACTTTGTCTTCCCCCCCAGTGTAAGTTTCGTAACTGTTTTCTGCCATTGAATAGTTCACCCCCCCGCACTTCCCCCCAAACCTTCCTAATTTTGAAACGTCCTTTTCAACATTCGTACTTTCCACCTCGTCCCCCCCCCCTTGAACCTTTTCCCCCCTTGGTGGCCCCCCCTCATTGGAGGTGCTTCATAGACTGCCTCACTCTTTTTTCATTTAGCATCAGGTACCATATCGTATTTCCCTGGACTTTTTCGTGAAGGAAACACCTGATTTGTTTTTTTTATTACCCCTCCCCTTTTTGAAATGATTTTTTCCCCCCCCTTTTTTCTCTGGTTTGGCGTGCTTCTTGCCTCACTTTCCACTCGTACGAGTACAAACCCCTCCCTTGGCAGTTTTCCCATTGATGTGCTGCCTGACGAGATTTTTTTTAACTCCTCTGTAGGCATTCCTACAACGTTTCCCCGGTTTCCGCTTTGATTTGCTCCAATTCGCGATTTCTCATTCGGTGATTGAGGTTTTTGTTCCGAATCCTATGTTTTAATCATTCGTACGGTTCTCCACATCCCAATTGTGTGTCGCGCCGGGGTTTGCACCTTCATTAAGAATCATTGTTTGCGCCAAAGCCGTTTTCACAGGCCTCGGCCCTCGCTGGTTTGTCGATTCTAATCTCCTCTATTTTTCTTCCTCTCCTTCACCGCTTCTTCCAAAAACCTTAGTGAGGTTTCTTGTCTCGTTTTCTTTCCAAATAGGTTATTCTTTTTTTAATTCAGACCTTTCGCGTTCGGCTGTTATGTGTTCCCTAGACCATTTTAATGTGCCCCCTTAACAAGTTCTTATATGTCCCCCGCCGCTATACCGCATGTGGTTTTTTCCAGATTCGGTTCTTTCTTTTTGGCCGCATGCGGGAAGTAGGCTAGGGTGTTGTCCCCCGATCGTCTCGGAAATAATTTTTGCGTTTTGGCCCGTTTGTCCAGCAACCCTCTTGAAACAAACACCGAGACAAGATCATCTCACCCCCTTCGCTCAACCGCAAAGGCAAACGGCTTACGTCATTTGTAAGTTTGGCCTTCCTCACGCTCTTAATTCTAACGTTCTTCTATCCTGCCATTTCCTGTCGTAAGTTCGGAAAACTGCAGGCTCCTAGTTAGGTGGAAAGATCGCTGCCCCCAATCACTACGCTACAGAGCCTAAGATAAAGGTACCCCAAAGGGACATGTTAACTGATTAATGTGTACCGGATGTGGGGCCGCTAAGTTACTTTAGGAGGAATCCAGGTTTTTGTAACAGCCGTAAAGTTCAAGACTCGGGGGATTTTTTAACCCTAACTTAAAAACCTTAATTCATCGGCCTGTCTGACTTGAAATCCTTGAGTTTCAAAATGCAACCCGAAACACGGCCTGTTTTCATATTTCTCTACAAGGCACTTAATAGTTCACCCTGCGACGTCGTTCCTTTTAAGTTGCGCATTGTGCAATGTTGCTTATCCTTCGATTCTTCCCATCGGTGGATCATCGCCCCTTACGGCAGTGTTTCTTCTTCCGAGCCTGCTTACTTGGGTGACTTACCGTACTCTTCCAGTTTCTTTTTTGTCGTGCTCCCCTATCACTGATATCCCCCTCCTTTTCCCCAACCCCCCTCCTTGGAGGAAAAGAGACAGTCCTTTTGACCTGAGCCTGTTCTTTGTTAGTTCCTGTTACCCTCTGGGACTCCAATTTTTCCTTAAAGTGTACACCGGGGCCCAGTACTGGCACCTTTTCCCCACCCAGGCTTCTCCCCCCTTCCTCCTCTTTTCTTTTTGACCTTTACCAGCAAAGAAAGATCTCCTTACCCAATTTACCAGTCTTGATATTACACTTTAAGCCCCCCTCAGTTTCCCTGAAGGCTTGCTTTGAGTGCTTCCTCCCCTGAAATTCTCTCAGATATCTGCACGACACGAATTATTTTTTGGTTTGGAACGATTCCCCCCCCCCCCCTCGGCCAATTTTATTGTCAGGGGCGTGGGATTCTCATTCCCTTTGTTTGGCCCCTAATACCAATTCCCCTTTGTTCACTACAGGATGTTTCATCGATTCCATGTACCCTAGAATACGTAACTTTCATCGTCCCTATGCTTCAGTTTCCGTCACGGGATAAATTTCTGTATTCCCCCCGTGACATTTGCTTCGGATTCTTTCATGACGTTGTCATATCTATTGCCGACCAGGGACGATGAGCTTACGCTCTGTACGTCTGAATTCTTTTCGAGGTTTCTTCTCACCTTCGCCTCCTTGCGTTTTTCCTGACCCCCTTCATCCTTTTACTTACGTAGTGGCAGCTACGGTCGTTTGAGGGTTACCCTGTAACCTAGATCTGAGGGATGATTTCGCCTCCCGATCTCCCACGGAGGGGGGTGGGGGACAATTTTCCCCTTCTGGACTCCACACTCTCCTCCTTTACAAACACCCTGTGGATATCGTTCGTCGAAGTGAAAGTTAATCCGTTTTCTCTTTCCTCTGTGCGTGATACTAATCCCCCTTCCTCCCCCGTCGTAGATTCCCCTTGTGGAGGCGACTTCCTCCCCTCCGACTCCTTTCCTACAGACTATCCAAACTCCTTCCCGTCGCCGCCTGGAGGCGTGCGGGCGAATACCCTTGTACCACCGTCTTGCCCTTACGTAATTTCCGTCTTAAGTTGACTTCCCCTCCTTTTTTTCCCATGATTTCCCTTTTTTCCCACTTCTGTCCATTAACACGGTCACCCTTTTACTTAGGATGAGTGATACTAATCTCTTTTTGCAGGTCCAGGCCCATGCCTGCCGCTTTAGTGTCATTTAAGTTCTTTTTTTTGTCCGGTTGTCTCTTTCACAATACCCCCCCCCCATTGTGATTCGTGCAACCACGCAGGGTCCCTTCTCCCCCACTCTTTCCGAGAAAATCTTTGTTGCTGTCTTTGTAATTCTTTTTCCACCCCCCCCCTGTCAGTCTCCCACTTTCTGACTACTGTCCAGGGTAGTGAAGATTTCTGTCCCATGCATGTTTTTTGCCTAAAGACAAATCCTCTTCTTTTCCCTTCGAACGTGTCCTTATTAGACGTCTTCCCATTAAGATAGATTTCTTTTGAATGTACCAAACTCGTAATCGTCCATTGTAGTTGGTGTATTGCAGTAAATTGGTTGTGCCTGTTCGTTTCCTTGTGGTCTTTCCAGCATGTCCCCTGCTTTCCCCCCCTTCAATGGAAGTTTTTTCATTTTCCGGTTCGCTTCCCCCTTTGCCGATTTCTCTTCCCCTAGGGCACCTGGCTTTTTTTTTTTCCGCCGTAATTGCATGGAGTCCTCCCCTCAATTAGACTATTCGAGGCCACCATATGGTCCCTGCCCCTTTCACTCGGACTCTCCTTTTCTTCCCACGTTGATTTGCTCCCCCATCGGGGAAGCTGTACCGATGTACTTTTCTCATAGTGAACATATGTTTTTATCCATGGCCGAACTGTTTGTCTGGTCCTGATCCTTCTGTCTTCGGCGAGGTCCCCGACGGGTTAGGGGTTCAATGGGTCCCTCCGAGTTTTCATTCGCCCTCCCGACTGGGACTTTCTTGATTTGATTTTGTTTCAAACCCATCTTTGGATAGGATGTCTCGCCAGACCCTCTGATCGTTTCTCATTCTTGTTCCCCCCCTCCATTAGTAGTTGGTTACCTTTCCACAGTTATCTTAAGTCAGTGGGGCGTCTTTCCACTCGGACACCATGGAAAAGGTAGCCCACTTCTTTTTTAGCCCTACTACCCATGCGGATTCCCGTTGATAAGGGGGTTTTTCAGTACCCTTCTTGATTTTACCCGCTGTTTCTTCTTCCTCTTTTTTTGGCTCCACACCCTCTCGTCATAGCGTCATCTTCCCTCTCCCCTCTGCTGGCACCATGCAGATATCGATTTTAATTAGCGGACCACCATCCTGATTAATCCCCAGTTGATTCACGGTCCCCCCTTCCCCTGTGGGATTTAACCGTCTGCCCCCCAGTTCCTCTCAAGATGAATCACAAGCATCCTTGCCTAAAGTTATTATTTAACACGCCCCAGCAGACACATGTTGGTTCCCCCTTCCCCTTTATAGTTTTTTGATGGATATTTGTTCTTCCTAATCTCACCCAGAGCGTGTCCTCCTCCCCCAGTTTCCCTTCACATGTATAAGTGTGAATCTCCCTTTTTCTTCACTCCCCGGCGCTCCTCCCCCCCACTGCGTCGAATGTGCTGTCCTACCCCTGTACCCCAGGCGGAAACTCCGTTTTTACACATGCCTTAGTACTCGAGGATACCATTTCTGCCTTCTGTCAGATCTTTAACCCCCCCGGCCATGTTTTTTCATTGCCTTCCTTCCCTACTTATTTGCACTATTACCTCTCTCTCTGTCAGAGCATGGATTTCACTCTTTTTTGACTTATCCGAGTTTGCCCAACCCTTTTATTCGTGAGACCATTTGAATCACCGACCACAACGGTTTGAGCCACACCCTCCTTTCAGTCCTGAGGGATTCCCAACCCCTCTTAGACAGTAGACAATTCCCCCCCCTTCATAAATGGATCTCTTCCTTTCGTCTTCCTTCCCAATGACCCCCCTCAGTCTTTCCCACCAGAATAACCTCCTGACCCCCCTGCCCCCCCCTTTGATCCTTATTTTCCAGCAATAGGACAAGGTTTCAAGCTTCCGACCATGTCTCCCACCTTTTAATCCGTTCGGTAAGCCAGCCTGCAACTTTAGCACTGGATTGTTAATCTCAACTCAGTGTCTTTGAACCCTTTCAAGGATTTTGTGATTTGGAGTTTTTGTTTTTACCTTCCCTCAGTCCCGAATTCTACGGGTGCCTTTAGGACCCCCAGCACAGCATATGTGACCCCCTTCCCGATTCTTTGTTCGAACGTCCCAGACCTTCATCGCCCCTTCCCCCACAACCATTGGGGCGCCGACTCTTTTTGAAACTTATCTAACACGTTTGTTTTGTTTGAGAGATCTTTCCCCAAAGAGAAGTTGACCCCCCTTTTTTAGTTGGGGTTGCTTCTTTCCGTGTCTACCCATTTCCCTTTTCCCTTGCATATCACCCCTTATTTTAGTGGTCCTTTCCCCTTCCTCCCCCCGTTTGCCTAGAGTCGTAGGATTTAGACCCTCACTAATGAAAGGGCCTTCCCTTGAGTTCCCCCCCCCCCCTCGTTGACCTCGGCTTCCCGGTTCCCCCTTCGCATTGAATCTGAGTATTTCCACACCACTTTTCACAATGGTTTCCTTCTTGCAACCTTTTTTAGGTCTTTTATTCTTTTTCCAACGTTTCCCTCTCCAACTGTTCCAGTGGTGCGAGGTTTTTTTGTTACTCGCCTGTATCTTTCATTCATGGAATCTGCCTATCATTCATTTCATTGTTCCTTCTCCCACAACTATTGAGGTTTTGTGCTTCCCTACTGAAATTTCATTTCATATTTCAACTTTTTCGCTTTTCTGTCCTCTACTTTTCAACTTCCCGTACTTCCCCAACCACCCGTACCCCAGTGCATTTTACTTTTCTTTTTCCTGAAGAGGAGAACCTTCTTGTTTCAAATATGTATTCCCCTGTACACAATTGAAGTTTCTTCTTATGATCTGACAATGTTCCGCTGATTTTCCAGCATGTTTTGATGGTTTTTTTTTTACTCAATCTTACGGTCCATCATTATCTCCGTTGTTCTTTTTTGACCTTGAGACGTCCACATCCCCCCCCCTCTTTTTTTCCCTCTGGCCCAGAATCGGCCCTTCTGGTGAGATTAAGCCTGGGACATTTTTTCCCCTTCCGTGCCCCCCCTCAAACAGTGATGTGTTCTTTTCTCAGATACGTGAAATTCAGTCCCTTGCCGCGTTTTGGTCCGCGGTTTTTACCCGCAACTTCCTTTGGCAAAGTCCTCCCTTTCATTAGTCCTCGCAGCAATAAGTCAGATCCCGGTTCCCTGTCATGGGTATTTTGGTCCTATATCTTTTATTTCTCCCCCATCTGGTTTTTTTTAGTTCCCCACAGCGCCCCCCCCCTGGCTGTGGGTGGACAGGGTTACCGGAAAATACCCCCCTTTCTTCCCAAATGGACCCTCGGGCTCGTCTTCAAAGCTTTAAAGTATACCTTTCTGTCTCATTCCCTCTTTGCCCCACAAACCTCCGGCCAGTGGCTGCTTTCTCACCCCACCCCTTACTTACTAGGTTTGTAAGAGGCTATTGACCTATACTAGTTTCTTGAGTCACGTCCTCCCCATATGTTTTTACCCCCCCTCACAATCAATCCCACTGTGTCCCCCACTTCTTTTTCGCTATGAACCTCTTGACTATTTTTTACCATGTACCCCGCCCCGGCGGTCACCCTAGACCGCCCCGTCCCTGAATCCCCTTTCATTTGGTTGCTCCCCCTTGCGGCCCTTAATGGTCCCCTGACCCCCCCATGTGAATTTATTTTGGGGTTGATAGTTCCTTAGTGATATTTTGTCTTTGGATCTTCACTCCCAGCCGTGTGCTACTCTCTTCAATTCTGTTTAAAAGAGTTTACTCGTTTGGTATCGGCTCCCCCCATCAATAATTGATTGATGACCCTTCTTCCCTGAGCCCTTCCCTCCCTGTTTTCCCCCCCCTCCTTGAGTCTAGCCGCTTCTTTGGCGCCTTGAGAATTAAGTTAAGTGTTTTCCCCCCGGTACCGCTGTCCCCCTCACAATTTCAACCTCACCACTTTTTACCACCAGGTTCCCTCGTACTTGTAACATCACACTATGGCTCCTTGCCCCATTACGAGTTTCTGGTTACCACTGAATCGATCTACCCAATGTCTGACATTGTTTTCTTTAGAATTTCCCATTTTAAGGAGTGGCTTGAAGTTTCCGAACCGCCTGGCCGCCTCGATCTCTTCAGAAAATCCTTCCCTTTTGACCGCTGTTGCAACTTCCCCAACTGCACACGCGTTCTTATGTTTTTGCGTATTTTTACTTAGTACTTCCGCGTGCTTGGTCCCCCCCGCATTCCAAATTATAGTATTGGGTCTCGTCCCGTTTCCCTGTCCAGAATTACGTAAATTCCCTGCAATACCCTTTCCCAGGCCCCAGTTTCCCTGTCCTGCACGTAGCTCGTACAACCTCTCCAGTCGCCTTAAAGTGACATTGCGTTGCTTTTTTCATCCCCATGGCTTCTTAGTGGGAAGAATTTGACCGAATCGATTCTTGCTTCCTTTCCTTATGTCGTTCTGAGTTTGTATAGTCTGTTTCAGGTCCTGGAGTCTTCTCCCCTTATCTTCTTGTCAAAGCTGGACGCGTCGCTTCCAGGTTTTTCCTCTACCTCGCAGAGGTTCTCCGAGCTGAGGACACACCCTTGATTCAGCTTTTTCCTCTTTTCCCGCCTAATCTAGTGTTTTGTTTCCTTTCTTTCCTTTCCCAATCCGTGCTTCCCCCCCTTTTTCGCGGTCTGTGGGTCCTCTGCTCACCGTTTCCGTTTCCCCTTTTTTTCCTCGACTGTCGCTAAGGACGAGTTTACTTGCAGGATAGTTAAAAGGTAGGCGACGTAATTTCGACGCTGTGATTCGAGGTCTCCTCCAACAGTTTTTTCCTTTCCGACCATCATCTAATACCTATCCTTGTCCGCATCTCACCTTCCCTTTCCCCGATATCTTCCCATCAGCCTCGCCATTCCACCCCCCCCTGTCAATGTAAATTTGCATTATGAGGTCATAGTGCATGACAGTTCGACTTCGATTTTTTGTTTCCGGTCCTTCATTTTATTCTGATACAGTTCTAGGTCCCCCCCTTTCACTGTATCCCCCCCCCCATGTGTCCTCATTTGCTGCGACTTCTCATTAAAAATCTCCTTTATTAACTTTTACGTTGTCTTTACTGCGTTCACCCCCCTTTTTTGTCCCTTTCCCCCCCCTCTTCTTTTCTCCTGCCCTGTCGTGGGAACCAAAAACCCTCTCTCCTTCTCTCTCCCCTGTTTGCATGTTAGGCGCCCAAAAGTCCTTCTGTGTTTCCATTATTAGTCCGGAAATAATCCCCCTCATGAGCCCTTGTCCTTATTCTTCATGTACTTCACCCTAACCCTTTTTTCCCCTCCTTCAGCACTTAGTTGGGTGCACAGATCGCCCCGGGTGTACCCCACTTTCAGTAGTGACTTTGGGCCCTGTACCTCCTGTCCAAACCTTTAGTAATGCTCGGGTTCCTTTCCCTTTCGTCCTCATTTTAGCTCCACGTAGGGGTTGTTTTTTGGAGTTGATAGTTTCATCACGTAAATTATGATGTTTAGTTTAGATTACCACCCCCGTCATTGTTTTTCCTCCTGGATAGGCTGACGGACACTGCTTTTAGGTGAGCTAATAGTTTGGACTCAGTTTGCTACATACGCAATATGCACATCTGGGAGTGCTTTCTACGTGGACACGCCATTTCCTTTCCTTACAGATGCCTGCTGTTCTAGGCGCTACCCTCCGGGGAGGGTGTTTCAAACTTGTGTCCTAGTCAATTTCCTGCTACTCCTATGGTTACCTGTATTGATTGCGTTGACACTCCTCGATGGGATGGCAGCGTCCGTAAATGGTATTTTTATTCAGCACTCCCTTTGCGTTTTCACTCTCCCATTAGTCGGTTGTGCTCCCCAGTTCCTATCTTATGCCTTCAGATCGGTATATTTCTCCCTGAACAGGTAAGAACTTTAACCTCCGTCTCCCCCTGTCTTTCCCCGTGGGGATCCTGTTCGCTTCTGAACCACGGTCCACCCTCCCCTTTTTCTTATGCTTTTGGCCCAAACACCCATCTTCTTTCCGCGCTAGTGTCCCGTCACTCGGCTTACACCCTGTCCCTCCCGGCCATTCCGCGGAAAAGAATGCTAAAGTGTCCGTGCCATTCCCTTGGGAGTAAACGTCTGCTCCCTTTTGCGCAAGCGATGCCCCCAATGCTCCGAATAACGCTTATGGTTTCCCCCTCCCCGCTAATGTTTTCTCTTTCACGGTTAAGTTCTTCGGAAGCGGCCGGCTCTCACCCCCGCGGCCGAGTATGTCCCCCCGTCAACGATAAGTGTACTTTCCGTCTTGCACTTTCTTCCTCCGCCCTTCGACGACCAAGAGGAGTGAGTTCAACCGTAGGTTCTTTTCCCCCCTGCACCCCCTCATTCACACCTGCCTTTTCCCACCCCGCCAACATTCGCATTCGTCATCAGCTGAAACCGGCATATTCCTTCATTCCCCCTACTCCTCTTTGGAAACTATGTGAATTATCTCTTTTTTTTCCCTACCAGTCACCTCCCTTCTTTTACTCTTTCTTTTCATAAGTTTTTCAAAGTCGACAAGGACCCGAAATTTTTTCCCCCACCACCCAAGTTTCCCCCCCGCATTTCAGGGGAGTGAATCCCCCCCACCAAAACACCATTTTTTTTCCCTTTCACGTCGAATACGTAAATTTTAGAATTTATGATGCCTCCCCTTTAGGAAGTACTGCGTACACCCCATCTTGTAAACCACGAACGGTTTCCTCATCTTGCACCCCAAGTGTTGCACTTTCCTTTTTTTAATCACCCCCATTGCTTTCAATTGTTTTCCCCCCTCCCCAGGTAAGTTGAAGGCCGACACCCCACTTCCTTTTATGGGGTTCCTAAACGACATCATCCCATTCCACTTTCCTTTATTGGAGCTCCATAGTCCCCTCATACGTCCCCTCTGACCTGCGCAGTTTTGAGTTGATTTCCTGACCACTCCACCCACCGCATACTTAGCAGATTTCCCCGAGTTCTTTGGGGATATAAACCCGCAATCATCTTTGTACTTGACCCCAACACAAATGGCGCGTTCCTCCTTTGAAACATTCTTTCACCTTTACAGTGTTGTGTGTCGCTGATTTTTCCATTCTTGGCGCCCACTTTTTTTCTGTTTTCTTCCTACCTTTTCCCCCCCCCGCATTCCTCAAATCCCTTGGTCCCCAGGAAGAGAAAAATGTTTTGTAGTGTTCTGTCCACCCTCCCCCAACGTTTGTCCCCTTCGCGTCGTTAGGCTGTAGACTCCCATCCTCCTTTCCCACTGATTCTTGAGGTCCCCTCCTCGGGCGGTTGTCTACATCGGCGTAGTTTTTTTTGTGTTTCGCCGGGACGTTGACCTTATTCCAAACACTGTCCCCGCATGGTGCGTTACTCATCCCACCCTTTCCGGTATTGTTCAAGTATGTACCGGCCGTTGTTTTTTGCCCGCTTTATGTGGTTTTGGTACTCGCCTTCTTCATGTTCCATTCATGCCCTCTGGACCTCTCCTTACTTCTTTCCTTTTTCGACTTTTCCGGAAAACTTTTTTGCTGCCTTCCTGCCCTTTCATTTGGGAAACCCTTTTTTTGTCTGTTCTTTGAGTCCCTTCCCACTTTTTTTCTTCGCCCCACCAAACTCAAGGTTTCCCTCCTTCATGTGTATGCAGCTCGAGTTGAATTAATATCACTCCCTTTCTCCCCCTCCAAACTTGATAGGGTTTCCTTTTCTGATTTGGACTGACCCTTTTATTCCTGTTTGTGCTCCCTTCCGCATTGTTTCTTTTTCCTTTTTTCCGCATGAGTGGTGAAGTCCTGTGTTTGACTTCCCCATTATAGATTGTTGTTCTTCGCTCAGGTACGTATTGACGTTCCTGACAAGAAGCCACCACATCGTGATGAGCCCCTCTTGTTCCAGCCCGTCCCCTCTTTGGTTCTGATTAATCCCTCCTTTCTTCCTTTCCAATCTACCCTTACCCTGCAACACTATTTCCCTTTTTGGTTCTCCATACTTCTCAAGAGCTTTACCCTTAAGATTTGCGCTGCGGCAGCCCCCTTCCTGCCACCGTGGCACTGACAATGTCTCCCCCTGTATTCTCAGGGCTGTCCCCCGCTCCTCTTTCGCGTATCGGCCTTGGTGCTCCGCCTGTTTCTTTTCATACTTCTCATGAATGCCAGTTTGGCACAATTTTTTTCCTTAAAAGGCGTTTTGTCGTTTTTTGTTTCAGAAGGAAAACCACCCTCTCCCAAACTCCTGCCTGGAGGCTCGGCACTCCCATTTCGTCCTTGGAACTTTCTCTAGGTAAAGAAGCACATGTTGACACATCCCAGGGAGACTGCCCCCTCCCTAGGGGATGTGACTGCATTCCTTTTTTGCACAATGCCTCAGTTGATCCCTTCCCCTTCCTCTCCATCTCCTGCACCCATCAGAGCCTCTGCGTTTCGCATGAACTCGTTCCTTCTGACCCCCTTGTGACACCCCCCTCCGGCTTCCTTTTCCCTACATCCCCTTCCCCGTCTTTGCGAAGTCTGCATATTTTGTTTCGGGTCCCTCATCCCCTGTGCCTCTGCTTTATGATCCTGTCGAGCTCACCTCTTTTCCCTCCTTTTCCACTCTCCACAGAAGTGTTCCTCTCCTCCGAGTCCAAGGCTTTTATGGGGTTGTTTCCCGGACTTCCCGACCCTCCATAATTGACTGCTTTTACCATCTATGCGTCTCCCTCCATCCTTTCCCCACCGAATGGTCGCGACCACAATCGTTTATGTGATTTTTTTTTTGCCTGCCAGTGATTTTGTTGTTCCCGCTGTGGTCCCCCCTCTTGTCCTCCACCCTTGTCCCCCCCCTTCCTAACTTTACCCCCGGAAAGGTCACTTCCCCCCCCCCCCAGGCTGACTTTGGTATTAAGGTTAGTACTTTTCAAAAGCGAATTCGATTCCCTACCCATTTTCCCTTATTCTTTCGACGGTCCCCCCCCTCCTGCTTTTTTTCTTCTTCTGCGAACCCTTCCCCTGTTTCGTACCGATATCTTTGATACTGAATTCACGCTTTCTCTTCGGGTTTACAAGAATTCCAAACTCCCGGAGTTCTCTCTTTTTCATGAGCTTTTACAGTTCCTTCGCAGTTGAGTGGCCCCTCCCCCCTTTTCCCCCCTACCTAGTTTGTCCTCCCCTTCCCTCCATAATAGAAATGCAGAATCCCTTGCCATTCAGGCGTGTTTTGAACGTGATCTAGGATGACCCCATCCCCGAGAAGTACGATGCAAGTGAAATGAGGGGGACTTTGCCCTCCTCACTTGTCTTTTGTGAATTATACTCCCCTACCCCTTATCTCTCTTCTTCATTCTTTCTATGTTCTCATGATCTTTGTACCGTTCCGGTGGTATTAGCCCCGGACACTTGTTTTCTCTATCCATTTTTCCCTATACTTATTGTCAATGCTTTTTTCCCTTTTTTTCGTCGGTTTACTTTTTTGTCCTACTTCGATAAGTGGCGCTTTGATTATGGTAGAGCATCGAGACCAGAAGTGATTTTCCTTCCTTTTTCCCTTCTTCGACGTCCCCCTTCATATATAGTTCCTCCCCTTTTGTTTGTGACTCTATGTAGCGAAAGGTCCCCTCTCCCCAGTAGAGGTTTTTTTTTGTGCTCACTTCACGCAGACCGGTGTCCTCTTCCTTGCTTATTGCCCGCCACCCGACGACGCTACTTTGACCAGTCCTTCCTTCCCTTCTATTGAGTCCCTCGTGAAGATGGAGAAGAGGGGCGAATACTTCTCCACCGTTCATGAAGAAGATTTTTGAAGCATCATCGATTCCCTTTTCCCTTCCCCTTCCCCTAGATTTCTTTCTCCCCCTTTCCCGACATTGTCTGTGAGCATCGTATTAGGCTGTTCCTCTCCTTCTCAAGTGTCTTTTACCCGGAGATTTATTTTGGCAGCTTTCTTGTAATTGTTTTGTACTTTCAGTCCCCCCCGTCTGCTCACTCCCTTTCTTTAACACCGGTGATTTTTTTGTTGCCAAACGTTGCGGTCTTCTCTCCCACTACCTTCTCTCCCTCTTGTTTGCACGTTTTGATTCATGCCTTTCCCCCCTGTTCCTTTCCCTCTTGAATATTTTTTTCTTCTTGATCGATATCTTCTCTCGTCCCCTTCCTTGTTGGCACCTCCCCTCCCCCCTTCTGGTTCCTTCCTTTCTCTATACGATTGACCTTCCTCCTCTTTCTTTTTTTCAATGGACGTACCAATCTATCTTCTCACCCCCTCCTAGTGGTGGCCGTGAAAAGGTTGTTACCAATTCTTCTGTAATTTTCTTTCCGATTTTACCGGGGAAACAAACCGGTCTTCCCTGGCTTCACCGGTAGAATTTCCGATGCCTCCCCCCTTCTCTTTTCCGCTCAACTTTGGTTTTCCCTTGTCTTTGTTCGCCTCATTTGTGGGTCATACGTCCCTATTTATGCGAGTCCCCGAGCCACTCTTCCCGCCTGGCCTTCTAGTGAGGAAGAACGCTTTCATGAGATTTCCAACGAGGTTTCACTACCTTCCCTTGATAATGACTCATATCTCCTATGGTCTTTCCCTCAGGGCCCCCCTGTTTCGTTAGAGAACTTAGTGGGGTCCCCCTCGGAGAGTTTTAAGATTGGCTTTGTTTCCCCCTTTGTCCCAGTACCCTATTTTCCTGCCTGCTTATGGCCGTATTCTTGGACCCCAAAACTTGTAGTTACTGCTAGAACGGAGAGGTTCAGACTAGCCTTTCGTAACATAACCTTCCTGGTTCGCCCCTTGGTCTTCTAGCCGTCTTTTTGGAGTATGTTCCCCTCCCGGTCTTACCGGTTCCCCTTTCAAACCTTTTTCGCCCTCCCTTTCGATAATAGGTGTGGTTTCAGTACCTTGAACTTTCACAGAATCATTTGTGCGTTTGGCATAACCCCACCCGATGGCATTGCCATCCCTCTCTTAGGACCATTACTTCTTTACCCCCTGAAATTCGTTCCACCCCCCCCCCCCCCCCCCCTCTTATTCTCTTGGCGCCTGATCCTTCCCCGGGGTCTCCTTTTCCCCCCCTTCCCCCCAGGGTTGAAAAAGATCCACGCTTTTGCCCCACGCTTTACCACAGACATTGTCCTCACCTTGAGAACCTCATTTCTCTTTTTTTGTTGCAGTCGGAAGCTTGGGTAAGCCAACCGAGTGTTCTGATTAATCTCCCCATTTGCGTCCGGGTCTGTGTACCCCTCTGTTGGTACCCCTATCCTTTGACATGTTTCTCATTTCCTTCAATGTAACAATCGGCGCGACGGCCCCCCCATGCGAGTAATTTTGACTCATTGTTTCCTTCGTGCCAATTCGTCCACACCTCCTTCCACTCCTTCCTTACATGCATTTTCTGCCTGCCAGCCGCTTTTCGGAAATCATTGCTCCCCTATGATTTTGACACACTTGGACTTTTTCTAGTGCTTTTCTCTCCCCTCCCCTTCGTCCCGCCAGTCTTTTTTTCTTTCCTTCGATTTTAAACATGTCCAGTGGCCACGGCACCCAACGACCCCACCGGTATCCCCCCCACTTTCCGTTGCCTTGTAGGTTTTCCCCACCAAAACACCCCTTTTCATTTTTTTTTTAGAAAGGTCTCCTAAAAGTTAAAGAAGTCCTGGAGTATTTTCATTGTATGGTTTCTCTGATTAACCTTGCTCTCTGGCGAGTCGCCAAAACCCTTCTCTTGCCCCGTCAACCAAGGTTTTCCCCATCTTTACTTTGTAACCCAATCCGCCCCTGTTGCAATTTTCTTTTTTTTTTATGAAACCTGCCTGACCCGTTTTTTTCCCTTACCCCGGTGCAGGCATTTCATAACTTCATTCAAACTTCCCACTGCCCCCCTCGCCCCCCCCCCCGTGATTTGTTACCGCACCCTTCCCTGGCAACTAATTTTTGTCCATTTTTACCTACGACTCGCCCCTTCCCCTATTTGTGATCAATGGGACGAATACCAGCCCAGGCACGGTTTAGATCTTCCCCTTCCCCCCGTCTGTTTCTGGATACGCCTCCCCGCCCTTCCAGACCCCCTGAATACACCATTTTCTCGGCGCGTTTTCACCAATAGATCTAATCATCCGTTGTTGTGTTGCCGAGATTTGTACAACGTCTGACTCCCCCCCCCCCCCTCCCCTTTTTTTTTTCAGTTTTTGTCTGAATGTTAATTCCTTTTATTGATTTCCCCAAGCGGTCTTGGCACTCTCCCAAAAGTCTGTTGGTCTGAGTTGTTCCCCTGTCCTCAACCCCGTGCGTTTTTCTCTCCTAGGTTAGAACGCCATGATTTTTCCCTTTCAGGTTGCACTAGTTGCTCCTCAGAGTCACTTCCCGTTTCCTGCCTTGCCCTTCTTCACTGTTTCCCCCCTACCCTTGGTCTTCCGCCCCTGCAATGATGCTTTGATTCCCCCGTAGTCAATGACCTTTTTCCCTTTTTTGTCCTTTTTCGGTTTTTTGGGTCCTTCAGGATCCTCCCTTCTATTCATCACCATGGTCCCCTATCCCCCTTTCATATTCATTGTCTACTTTTTCTCTAAAAATAGAGTGGGTTTTGTTCCCTTTCAAACTAATCCTGTAAACGTTTTGGCCTTTCCCAACTTTTTTTTTCCTCTGTCTGTTTCTTTCGCTTTTTTCCCCCTTTTTCACCTCTTTCCCCAAACGTCCTGTTGCCTTTTTCCTGTCATGTGACTGAAGAGGCTTTTCTTTCAGTTTTGTTCAGACCATATTCTTCATTGCACCTTTACCCCCTTGCCCCCGTGTCCGCTTCTGCCTCCTGCAGATTGTTAGCTGTATTGTCTCCGGCAGGTGTCCGTTTGTTGCACTTTTGTAATAGAGTTTCCTCCCATTTTCTCTCATTTTTCGTTCTGGCAGGCGTCTTACATCTCCGCTCCGCCACTCTTGTTTTGAGCACAGGATTTTTTACCGGATAGGCGCTCTGGTTTTTCGATTTTTTCCTCCTACTCCATGGGCCGTACCCTGACTGCCCTCAAAAAAAAGGATTTGCTGGAGGGACTCCCCTCTCTTCCCGCTTTTTTCCCTTCGCTTTGCGAGGTTGTGGTCAGCTTTTAGCCCCCTTTTATTGCCCCTTTAATAAACCTGGTCTTATTCAGGCTGTCCCGTACTAATTAAGTTTTTCCCCAGGTCTCTGCGTACTACTATCCCCGCTGTCTGGTCCAATCTTTTGGGGTGTTTGAACCAACCTCTTTACTCAATCCCAAGTTTGGTCAAGTGGTTACCCTCAAGTACCTGTTAAACCAACCATCTAACCCCCCCGATTTTTACCCTTTCGTAGTGAAGAAGAGTTGACAATTTTCCCCTTTTAACTTTTATCAAGAGAAGCGCAAAACCTACTGCCACTTTTCCCCACTGTGCACAACGCCTACTCCTCCCCTTTGCCCCGAGGAATATTATGATATTACTGTTTTATGGAAGTCATTTCCATATTAAATTGTGTTTTCCCCCCGCCCTTCCATCTATGTTTCCGGTGTTCTCCCTTCGTTCCATGATATGGACAAATTGACACCTCCCCCATTCTCGATTCGCACCCGCAATTTCATTTAGTCCTCGTCCCGACCTTCCTGTCCAGTTGCGACATTCCCCCCTTTCTTTTCTTTTCGATTTATTAATGTCCTCTCGCTAACCTAGGGGGACGCCTCCAAAGATAGTTTTCCCTTCCTTCCCTACGAGTTCACGGCTGACCATCGTGTGTGGTTTCCTCGTTGATTCTCCCCCCCCCCCTCATTCGTTTGGAAAATATCATATACCCCCCCACCCGACGTACACTCTACGGCGATGACATAATCGTAGCCGAGCGCGGGGTTTTTTTTGACCCCCTTGATCCTTTTTCTGCCTGAGTGAGGGTTTTTTCCCTCGGGGTACTTTGACTAATGTTTTTTCACTACTAACATTGTACCCCCCCACACCCCGTTCCGTTTATGGCCCTCCCCCCCCCTCATACAGGCGGGGCGCTCATTTCTTTAAGTTACAATTCCCCATGCTAGAACTCCCTTTTTGTACATTGTCTTCTCTTCCCTTCTCCGGGGAACGACGGAGTGCTTTCTGCGCTGAAAATCCATGTTTTCTCTCTATATCAGTCGACAGTGTCAACTTTTTCCCTCTCTTGGTGTGGAAATCCCCCTTTCAACTTCCCCCCGCTTTTCCCTCAGTATATTTGTGAAGGTATGACGTCCCCCTGCATCTTGCTGGCACCCGTTCCCCCTTTTTTTCCCTTACAGATAGCCGTCCATGTACATCCTACAGGAAATGAAACCCTACCGCCTGAAGTAAGTCGCCTTCCCCCGCGTAGTTGACCCGCCCTTTTCCTTACCCGATGTCACAAAGTGATGAGGGACTTTGAATACATGGTCCCTAGCTTTAAGATAGTTATGCAGTTTCTTGATGACTTCCTTTTCTTTTTTCCTGCCCTGGTGTTCGTCTTGTTATTCGTCTCGATTCCACTAGTTCTCCTTACTCTCTCTTTTACCATTACCTTAATGGTCTTGTCTGGCGTTATACAGGTCGTTCTATTCAATGTGCTAGAGTCGGTGATGACTATTCCACTCTCAGACCTCCGCGACTTGAGGAAGAGGCTTCCCCCCTTT
>Ga0179591_1297159_pt1 | contig 23107 bp, 28 predicted proteins | sample CZOMad2_1_08_16f_FD_182891 | JGI IMG/M metagenome (GOLD analysis project Ga0179591, IMG submission 182891) | Vadose zone soil fungal communities from Angelo Coast Range Reserve, California, USA - CZOMad2_1_08_16fungal (PacBio error correction) | ecosystem: Environmental > Terrestrial > Soil >... | reverse complement strand
CCTGCTGCGAATTGGTGACCGATAACCCCTTTTTTTTACTCTGTCGCGACAAACAGGGCGTTATCTTCAGCATGAAACTCTCCCCACTCTCCCGATGTTCGACTACCATGCAGCCGACGAGGAGGCACGCCTCTCTTTTTTCGCCAGTGATCCTCAAGACACCCTTTATCAGGATGAGTTCGACGGATCTAATGGCTTAGTTCCTGCCTGTGCGCGAGATAAAAGTGGCCGAATGGTCTTTCCCCTTTTCCCTGAGCGCATTCGTCTAATTTTGACCTTCCCTTCTTTTCGCAGGCACTGCTTTTGTGCCACGGGGAGAGGCGTTTTTGACTCCGGCTTGCTTGAAGGCGCCGGATTTTGGTCTTTCGTCTCGTAACACTAGCAAAGCTTGTTCTCCCCTTCCTTCTCTTTGCTAGCGTGCGCTTCCCTCCTACTCAGAGCGCCGCCTGCGCCGTGTTTCTGTTTTGTTACTCACTCTTGCTGTTATTGGGATGGGAAGTCCGTCTCGGAAGTATGTCTTGTGTTAAAGGGGAGAGGCTCCAGGGCTCCATCCTTTTTTTTTCCCCTCTCCTTTTCAACCCTTCCTTTGTTTCTTGCTCTCCAATGTCAATTATCGCTTGGTCTTTTTTTTCACTCAAGGGCTATGCCCCTTCCTGTTTAGCCGGGGTGATGGTGTTGACGTTACGGTCTTGGTTTTCTTCAGCTGGAATTTTCCTTTAAGGAGAGGTGAAACCCCGGACAAAAGTCTAAAACCTATTTTCTCCGTTTACCTATTCGTAGAAACAGCCTGTCCTCAGGTTTCTTTTTTTGCCTTGCTTTGTGATTTCTCCTTCAGCTGCAGCCCTCTTCCTCCTTATCATATTCTTTTCCTTTGTTTTCCCCTCCCCGTAATCTTTTATTGCTGTAATACGGTTATGATCTTTTTTTGCGCATCCCTGTTCTCTGCGTGGCCCCTCTCAAGGTGGAAGAACCCCCTCTGGCCCCAAGCCTATCCCGTTACTCCTTTCCTCTGGTCCCCCTCCCTGTCCAAATTGTTTTTTCGCTCCCATTTCTTTTCTGTGCGTTCAGCACCAAAGACAAGTTGCTGTCCCCGGCCCCCACGAACGTCCCTTAGATCCGACAAGTGACCCTTGTCGTATACTTTTCCAACCCCCTCCTTTTCCTATTGCCCTCGTTCACCTCCTTTTTTAAAGGCGGATGCGCGGACTGACCTGAGTTCAAAAGATTTTCTGATTTGCCCGTATTGGCGGATTCGCCACGTGAATTTGCCAGCCTTTTCCCCCCCGAGGAGCTTTTTTCGACTTTCCTCTTCTCGCGACCCTTCCCTTTCCTTCTCCCCTCAGGACAAACGTTCTTTTTCACCAATCGCCGATCCGCTGACCCCTTTTATTGGGGCCCCAAAGTCGAAAAATTCATTCTCTCGCTCTGCGGGAACTGACCGAGAGAATTCTGCCCTTTCGCGATGTTTTTTCTTTCCCCTTGAGTTTGTCTCTCCGTCTTCTTTCACTTTTTTCTCATTCTGCTATTGAAGGAGCACCCCCCTTGACAAATTTGCGCGGCCCTTGCACCCCTGTGCCCGCTCTTCCCTCGATCCTTTCTGTAGAGTTTCCCCGTTTTCTCTGATGGATATTGCCCCCCTTTTGCAGTCCACACAAACCACACAAAACCCCCCCACTTGTTTTCTAGTCCCTTCCTTTACGTGTGTTCCCCCCGTTCGGGCCGGTTGCCTCCAGATTTTCCGTATTTTCCCCGGTCTCCCCCCACCCCCACCCACCCACCACCAAAACAACCAATGTTTTTTTCCGTCTCAGTAATGTTCCCCTTTACCCCCCTGATTTGACGGCGAGTTGCTGTTTGCGACCCATTTTTTTGATGCGCTGTCCCAAATCGAGATTTGCAACGTTTTTTCCCTTCCCCCTTCCCACTCCTCTCCGGTTTGTTTTTTTTTAGGCATGTTCCATCTTCATCCTCAATTGTGCGCTGACGCGAGGCACGCATTTCTTCGGGGGGATGCGGTAAGTGTTGAAATTCCCCCATTTCTGAAGGATGCCCTTCCCCGGCCCAACCCCCCCCCCTGCAGCCCTCGCCCCCCCCCTTTTTTCCAATGGGCGTTTCCCCCTATCTCCCAACCCCCTCCCCTCCCTCTAACATGCCCTCCCCCGCGACCCGAACTTGAATGAAAGGCGACGTTGACTTCCTCCCCCTCTTCTTCTCTTTCCCTCTTTTCTCAAGTGTCAAGGTTATTCCGTTTCTCCGTTGTTGTTGAGAGAGTTCCACCCCGCAATGGCTCAGCAAGTGCTCTTTTTCACTCTGTCATAACGTACACTATTTATTTCTGTCCCCCCACCAGTTCCCCTTTCCTTCCAAAAGTGTATTGCTCTGGTTTTTGGTTTTTTTCCTTTTTTTGAACTGTTGGTTTGTACGGTACGCAACAGATCACTTTCCCCTTTTTTCCTTGCGTCCGCTGAAGAAGAACCTACGTTTCTTCTTCTCTGTTTTCTCCAATTTTTCCCGACCCCCTACCCCAAGCGAAGCACTCCTTTCTTGCCCCTTTGCTTTTCAAAAAAGGTTTTGTTTCGCCGGACTCAGATCCTTGCAACTTTATGAACCCTTTCTCCCCGTGAAAAAGCAGGGTACACTCTTTTACCATTTGACGTTTCCTTAGCAACCAATATCCCCTTTTCTGGATTCTGAAGGGGAAATACCGAAATTTCCCCTCACCCTCACGTTGCCGACCCTTTGCCCCCTTGTTCGATCCAGCCTGGCGTTAGTTTCTTCGGAATGATCCCTTAGTCGGGTAGATCTGTTTGTTTGGAAGTCAGCGAAGGAAAGTTGCTCTAGGCCCCTATCCTGCTGGCCCCTCCCCATTGAAAAAATAAGTTTTCGACTACAGTCGCCAGCCAAACATCGGCGAAGAGTTCTGAAAGAGCTCGCTGAGAGAACCTTCCGACTTGCCACAACCTTTGTTCTATCCCCATTCCAATTGCAAGCCCTTAATGGCGCTCCCCCCGCTGTCACCCCCTTCGAAAAATCTACATCGGTTTTGGGAAACCTAACCCCCCCCCCCTTCCCCTGAATCAGCTAAGGCCCCTCCTTTCCCTTCATTCCATTCGTCTTTTCATCTCCCGCCTGCTTTGCCCGGACCTTGACTTAGGACATACCCCTGGTTTTTTAGTAAAGACGTTTGGGATTTTTTTTCCTTTTTTTTTAGTTTTCCTCCGCTTTTCCTCTTTTTTTGCAGGGTAGCGCCGATGAATCTTTTTCCCTCGCAAAACCCCCAACCTTCGCCATCTTCTCTTTCAACCGTGAGCTTCTTCCCCTTTCGTTTTTTGCCCGAATGTTCTTCTTTTCCCTTTCCTGAAGTCCTTTCTTTCCCCTGAAGAACGATTTTCTTTCGTAACTCTAAGCCCCCCTTTTCCACGAGGACTTGGGAAGGTACAGGTCCCCGCCTCCTTTCTTCCCGCTTAGTAGGCCTGAATTGCTTTTATGCTGAGAACCTCCTTTTTTTCCTTTAAACCAAGACCCTTTTCCTCCCCCCTTTGTGTTTAGAAATTCCTCTGATCGCGATATACGATTTGTTGCATTTACGAGAATCAATCACCTCCCCTAGGGGCCGAAGCACCATCATATTAACCCCCCCTTTCTTCCCCCGAGGCCAACTTTTTCCTGCCCTCTTTTCATTCTCTCGGAGTAATTTCAGCCCACCTGTTTAGTTTTCTAGTAATTCCTTGACCTTTTCAATACCGCCCTGATTCTAAACTTTTTTTTCCCCATCTGTTCAGACTGGGGATAAATAGAAAACAAACGCTAATACTCTCTTTTTTTTCTCCCCATCCCAAACAACTTCTCCTCCCTAATCGCACTTTCGTAACGTCCACTTGTTTTTTTTTTCTTCTTACCGGTTTTTTTTTCCCCCCATCTCCCCCCTGAGAGATTTTCAGTCCCTCCCCCAAGCCTTTTCCTCTTGCGGTCCTTCCCCCCCCCTCCTTACGGTTAACTTCCCTTCCCAAGAAGGAACCGCTCTCCCTCAAATATCTGCGGGGTCGATGATCCACCTTGGTTCATTTCTCGCCCCTTCCGTCCTCCCACTAATGGTCCATGGTAAAGGTTTCCCCCCTCCCCCTTCTTCCCCTATCCCCGTTCTTCAGGCGACAGTTAATCGTTTGATTAACTGTTGGCCTTCCCCTTTCTCCTCAATGACCAGGCTTTCCAGTGGTTCTCCATTTTTTTCTTCAGTCGTCTACTTAAGAACCTTTCGGTTTTTCCTTCCCACGCGGTATTTCCCTCCCCCCTGGCCACAACGCAAAGGTGATGATTTTCCCCCCCCCCAATGCGGTCTTCCTCTTTCCTCTCCTCGTTTTTTTTTTGAGATACTCTCCTTGTGTCGATGAATAACTTTTCCCTTTCTTTTTTATGAGTAGCCCGAAAGTTGAGATGGAGTCCTCCCCTTCTTCCAATATTCTCCTCCCCTTACGGAGTTGGAACGCCCTGTCTCTCCCCCCATTTCGCGTTTTCCACCCCTCTCCCGTGTAAGCAAGTGCTAGTTTTCTCCTTTATCCAGGCGTTATGCAGTGCTGACCCCTTTCCCTCCCGGATTTTTCTTCCCCCTTATCCCTGATTAGAGAATTATTTCTGAATGTTGAAGCCTGACACGTGGGTGGGGTTGGTTGCGTCCCATTTTGGCGGCTGCGTTGCTTGTCCTTGAAGGCTCCTTATGCCGTCCCTTTGGTTTTCTTCATTCTCCCGCACAGGGTTTGGGAATTCGAGAGCTCTTCTCTAGGAAGAGGAGCTCTCACCTAACTTGCCTAGGGCAGTCGGCATGAATCTGACTGCTCTTCTCCTGTTGGCACCTTTCCCTGTTCTTTTTTGGTATATCCCGAGGACCTTTGGCGTCCCTTTCTCTTGTTCTGCTTCCCTGCTTTTTGACGCGCATTTACCTTCACAAAGAGTCTCTGGTCTCGCTAAGTTTCAATTACGCTTTTGATACGCCTTTTCTTTTGCGTTTACAAGTCACGTTCCATTTTTTCCCGGCTTCTCCTTGTGTTCTATTGGGGAGATTTCCTTCTAGGGGGAGGTTTCCGTTGAATTGTCTGGCTGAGGCGCCTGAATCGCCCCTTGACCCCCCACACTTGGCGTACATATCCCTCTCTTCCTTCTCTCAACGCGAAAAAAGCATGCGTTGTTTTTTGACTTCTTGACCACCTTTCTTTTCTCGTTTCCCCAAGAATGCCGGGCGCAGGTGACATGTATTTGGGACGGGGTTATACATTCACCCAGTCCTATTTCTGGGGGCCCTTCTTCCTCGATCACTGTAGTTCGATTGAGATGAAAACCGAATCTGGTCCTCTTCCGCCCCCCCCTCAATGCGGTCCCCCTACTCTCTCCGCCGCGGTTGACGACTTTTCTTTGGCGCGTTTTCGTTGTGTTTTTTTCCCCATTAGACGCCCCTCCTCCCCGCAAACCCCCTCCGCTCCCGGACAACAAATAACCCCACAACTAGATCTTTCAATTGATAACAGAGATACCCCCCTGGAATTTTCGATTGGCCCGGACGTCCCAGGACCCTTCCGTCTTCCGATCGGAGCCTGCTTCTCCGGTGAACAAGAGCCTCCCCCAGGAGAATGAGTGAGACAGTATTGGCGGGTCTTTCATTTTTGTTGTGAGCCGTTTCAACATTTTTCTTTTGTTAGACGTGACGCTCTGCGGGCTCCCCTTCAAGTGACTCCTCTTCCGGCAATGGGTTTTCAATCGCTTTCTCCGCCATTAGCTTAAGTGTTCCCCAGTCGAAACAAATGCTCCTCCCTTTGTGGGGACTTACCTCGGCCTTCTTCAATTCGTTCTGTTTTCAATGGAACGTTTTTAGATATTTTCCCGGTTGCCTGCAGCTCGAGATCCCCGTTTTAAAAATATCTTTTTGTGCCAAGGAGGCTCTTCCCCTTTCTCTCTCTTCTTTTATCCGACATCCCTCTTTCTTCCTTTCCACTGAACCACAATTTGTTGTCGAGACCTCACTGACTGTCGTCTTTGGATGATAATCCTCTTCTTCCTCCCCGGACCGGCAGTGGCTTTTTTTTTTCGCACCTTCCTTCTTTTCCTCTGCGTACCCTTTTTTCCCCTTAGAAAGTTCCCCATTGTTTTTTTAAGCTTTCCCCGGGTTAACTTTCTCCTCGCCCACAACACAGTTTTTTGAAAACACCGCAGAACCCCCACATCCTCTTCCGGCATGTCCTTCCTTAAGGAACTTGTTTCCCTCAAATCTTTTGCTTTTTGCCTTCTTCACCCCCGGGAGAGGATTTAGGACGTTCCCCCCCCCTCCCCCCCTTTTCAGTAAGACACCCCCCCTCCCCGAACTTCCTCAAACGAACCCACATTCTTCTTAAACCCTGCCCTGTTTTTTTTCATTCAGATGGATTCCCCATACTTGCTGAGCTGCCTTTCCTCTTTTTTCCTCACCTCCTTTGTGTTTTCTAGCTTTCACCCTTCCATTTTATCCCTTCTTTTCCCTATGAATACAGCTTCCCCCCTCATCCCCCCTGTCATGTCCAAAGGTTGACGTTCCTCTTTGTCACCCCGACCAAGTATTTTTGAGTTTCTTATTTTCTCTTTGTTTTTTATCCACGTCTCCTTCTCCGGTCCCTGGGCTCTGTAACTTCCTTCCCACACCCACCTTACCACTCTTTTTTCCTCTCTTGCACAAGTCCCTCGAACCCGAGTCTGAGGAGCTGGTCCCCCCCAAGTTTCCCAATTCCTCGAAAAACCACTCCCTTTTTCAATTGTTGGATGCCCTTTTTTTTATTTAACAAGTTGATGTTTTGCGAGCGCTTTATTGTTCCATCCCCCCGATTCATTTCGCAACGTTTTTCCCCCTTTCGATCAAGATTCCAATCCTCTCGGCCCCTGATTACTGATCCCCCTCACTGGCCGTTCGTTGCCTAGTCTATTATTATGGCATGGTCACTCCACCTAAATAAAAACTTCTTTCTCCTCCAAAATGCACAAGTGTTTAAGGATCCCATAAGTGCTCCCATCTTTTTCCTTCTCCCACCTATTTTCCTTTCTCGCGTGTTCCTATAGTCTCCCTGGGAAGTGGGCCCTTCTCTTTTTGTGTTCCCGCTCTCTTTCACTCTCCTCAGGCTCCCCTTCACTCCTCCCGTTATTTCCACCTCTTCCCCCCCCCGTTCATAAAATAGTCTGACTTCTTTTATCATTAGACATTTTCCGTTAAAGCCGAGCGCCATCCTTCCTTTTCTAATGTTCCCAAATTCTGCCTCTTCCCGCGTCTTTTCCCCCTGAACAAATCCTTTTAATATCTCTTTTTCTCCTTTAACGACTAGTGGTAAGTTTTCTCCCCACCTCCATCCGTTAGAACTTCCTTCCCCCCCCCATCTTCCCTGAAGCTAAAGAGCCCTTTTTTTTTTTTCCCAAAACAATTCTCCAGCGTACCTTTGGTCACAGATAGACTTCCTCCTTCTCCCTCAGTCTTCTGTAAGGACCGGCCTATTCCCCCCCTTCTTGGTGTTCCTTTCCAGACGCTGGAGCAATGTTGATTTTCGTGGATTTCGTTTTGGCTATTTTTTTTTGTGGGAGCAGATAAGCTATACCTGTTCTTTCCCACAAACTGCAAATCGCTGACACGCGGCGTCTAACCCCCCCTCCTCTAGAGTTATTATCTCTCGTTTTGCCTCTAATGGTTTCTTCCCAGACCCCCTGTAGTAGGTTAAGTGAACCGAGTCATTCGGTCTTTTAGTCCTCCCTCTCACCGTCCCTTTCAGAAAGAAAGGGTCCGGTTCCCATTCCCTCCTACTTTTAGCAATCCTTTTCCTCTCTTTTTCGGAGATACAAGAATTTTCTACCAAACTCACCCCCTGTAGCCAGAGTTTTTTCTCCTTTTATTCCTAATGATCGCGTATTTTTCCCGTTGTCTGCGTTTCCTCCGAATTGAACCCCCCCCCCTTCCCAGCGTATCAACCTCCTCTCCCCCACAATTCATAAAAAATATCCACTCGTCTCCCATACCTGTTCACAGCCCCTTTTTCTCGCCTTCCCTGCAAAATTCTCCTCTTCTAGTACTCTGACCTTTCCTCCTCCCTTTCCCCCTCGAGGCGCTTTTTCATAAAATTCTCCTCAACTTCCTTTTCCTCCTTGTCTCCCTCGGAACTTCCCCTCTTCTCCCTCCCCTCGGCCCTTCTTTCACCCATCCATATGCCTTCCCCTTCTTGCCATTCTTAAGCAGTCTCCTCCAACGACTGCGGGCCTTTTTTCTTCGGTAGTGACATATTAAGAGACACGACTTTATTCCACTTCCCAACTATCTTATCCCGATGCGAGATTTCAACTCTTTGGCTCCCATCCCTTCTTTCTTTCAAGCCGCACAAGAATCTTCCGATCCAAACCTCGTGCGCAGCTCCCCTTGCCGTGCATTCCCCCCATTCTAGAATTTCGAATCCCGTCCACCTTATTGTCCCCACGGTTTACAGCCCCCTTCCCGTTCCCCCTCTCGGCTCGGCTCATCCTATTTTTTTTTTCTTTTTTTCTTGGTCCCGACCTAACTCCCCCTACATTCCTTTCCAGGATCTGCTTTTTTTTCTTCCCCCCCTCCTTGTTTGGACTCCCCTTTCCTCAGACTATGACCTTTCTCTTCTCCCTCCTAGAAACCTCCAGGTTTATCCTCTTCAATTCGCGTATCTATATCGTCTCTGTGTTGTTGAGTTGCCGTTGAATTTGGCGAATACCTTTTTCGTTTAATTGGCGTGCCGCCCAGAAATTTCCCGAAAGATTGAAACTGTACAATATACCCGGTATCGAATCACCTGCTCCTCCCCTTTTCGTCCTGAAATCCTTTCTCTCTTAACCCTTCTTCGCTCCCTTACAATTCCCCAGCGTCCCCCTATTCGTTTTTCGCCGTTAGACTGGCTTATCTTCCGCACGGTGCGCAAACTGTGTTCCCTTGGTCTTTGTCAAGGAGCACCTTCTTGACTTTCATCCGTCCTTGTCCTCCTCCCTCCCCCCTTCGCAGCTTTTGGCACTTTAGTTTTCTTCTCTCCGTTGTTTTCCGATTTCTACCGTCGACCGCATTCTTTTTTTCCTTTCCCAGTATTTCAAAGCCGTTTTTTTCTTTTTCCCTCCCAGCTTTTTCCTGATTCATAGCGTTGGCTTTCCCCCCCCTTCCGAAGACTTCCTTTTTTTTTCCTGTTCGTTTCTGCGCGGAATGCTTCCTTTTACTGGTCTGCACTCCGCTGAATGATCTGTTTGGTCCTTCTCTTCTTCTTAGAGTGTAAAGGTCTCTTCTCCTCCCCCAGTGCCACTCTTTTTACAGGCATTTTTCGTCCCCACCCCAGTTGAGAGTATTCCGATGTAGTCAAGGTAATTTACTTAGCCTCTGAGTTTTCCGTAACGTTACTAGGATTGAAATCTCTTCTTCCCTTTGCTAGCTTTTTTATCGGTGTCTTGACCTTTTTCCTTCTTTCGGGACTGGCAGCTGGAATTAGGTCCTGCTTTGACTGCCCTACAACCTTTCGTTCATAAGCGTCCTTCAATATCCGTATACACCCCCTCCCCCTTGCTCGGTTTTAAGGATGCCCCCCAAATTTTGTGCTTTCTTTACTGCATGCATCTGAGGTTTTTTGATCAGTCGTTCTGGGAAGGGGGGACTTCTCTTTTATGGTCCACCAGGGGAACTGCGGTATTTATTATACTACGCCTGCTCCTTTCGCTTGAGTGAAGGCACCGGACTCTAGTTTCTGTCATCATACAATGAGAGCACTACTCGCCTCCTCCCCTTCGTTTTCGGTGTAATCACTATAAGCTTGCTGATTGCGTTCTTTGCGATTTCCCCCTTTATTCTCCGCCCTTCCCCCCAAACCAAAGAGGACATTTCTGACCCGCTTTCCCGCCCTTCACAACATAGTATTCACCGCCCGTTGATCAGCGTCTTTATCACCCTTGGGTCCGATTACGGAAGTCTTTTCTCTGTTTCCCTAGGATGCTTCAGAACCCGGAGTTCTCTCTTCTCGTTCAAAGAGGTAGCCAACCCCACTTCCTTCTTTAATGAATGTTTTGGTATTGGAGGTGAGCTTCTTTCCTCCATGTTTTTTTTGGTAGAATGCCCGCCCCAGCTTGTTTTTTTTCAGGTGTGAACTTTTTCTTCCATTCGGTTGTCTCCTGCCTTCAATTCCCCCTCTCCTCTCGACCCATGAAGGTCCCCTTGTGACACAGGAAACCTTTCCTTATCGCTGCCCCCGGTCACCGTCCAGACTCCGGATGACAAATCTTCGAGATTTTAGGACTTCCCCCGTTGTCGAGAACGGATTCGTTGTAATGGTTGTACGAAGCTCTTGAGTCTTAAATGTACACATTATCTTCTTCCTTTCAGGGCCCTCTTTTCCATACTTTCGCTATTTTCGTTCGCAAGACTCTGTTTCTCTTAGCTCATGTACCCCCCCCCTTTTTCAGGTGTCGAGTCCCACGGAATATTTCTTTGATGTAGGTTGGACCCCCATCCCCCCTCTCAATCCCTGATGTAGTCGCGAACAGGAAGGCTTTTCTTTTCTTGTATGACGTTTGACGTCCGCATCTTCAAGAGTGCAGGCGAGTTTTCATCTACTCGTTGAAAGCTGTGTCCCCCTGCATTTTTCCCTAGCGTCCCCCCTCCCCCCACTTTTTTTATACAAAGAATTCCACCTCATTCCCTCCCCTGGCTGCCCCCCTTCTTCAATTGTCGTCATATGAGGCCTCCTTCCTCTCATTTTTGCCTCCCTCTCTGCCCCTCACCTTCTTCTTCCTTTTGTGAGTTGCTACTTTTCCCCCCCTCCCCAGTTCCGGCTGAAGCGGGTTCCCAACCCCTGCGCCCCCTCTCAGTTTCACAATACTTGCGGTCATTGACGGCACCCCTTTTAGTCCCTCCAGGTAAGTTTCTGAGGACTCGCGTATCAATCTTTCCCCCCTCCCTTTTGTCTATTTCCTTTACCTTCTTTTCCTCCGTTGTTGGGGTCTTCCTAGATACCTCTTTCAGCACTCTGTTTCACAAAATTCCAGCTCTCTTTCTTTTCGAAAATTCGCTGAAGCACGGTTTGTCCGTTTTTCTTCCCTGCAAGTATTTTTCAGTTTTTTTCTTGTCTGTTTGTTTTGTCGGCGTCGTTGACCCTTTTTTCCCTTCAGTGTTCCACGATCACCTACCCGTTTTTTTCGTGAAGAGATGGGCGCCCCTCCCCCGTAGGGGGTACTTCCCAGATACGCACCCTCCCTCTCACCCCCCCTCCTGCCTCTTCTTTCCGGGCTGTCCGTTTTCTGTATTTTCCACCCCCCCCCAACGTTTTTTTATGAGCTTTTTGACTGCAGCAGCCTTCTTTCCCGTATAGTGCAGTCTCCCCTTCCCCGAGGTACATATCGGGACTTTTCCCCCTTTTTTGCTAGTTAACCCTCAATGCCGGTTCTGCTTTCTTGTCTCATAGGGCATTGTGCATTCTTATAACCCGAACTCAGTCCCGTTTGAACCCGCAAACCTTCCATTTCCTTTCCGGCTTTGTAAGACAAGATTTTGCTTTCCATGTTTATATTTGATTCGGGCAGATCGTTGGACTGTTCCAGTGCCCGAACTCTACTCTTTTTCCGTTCCTTCATTCCCTCACTCTGCCTTTGATGGTTTCAACCATTCAACTGCCTATTCTACCGTGAACCAGTTTTTTAATACCCTATCTACTGCGTCCTAAATTTTCCCGTTAAGCTCGTTTTCCTAATGTTTGTTTCCCAACAACTGTCTTCCCTTTCTACCCGGACGTATGTTTCAATCACCTTGCCGTCTTTCCCAATGGCGCCTCAGCGTTTTTCACCAGTCGACACCAAAAAGTAATTCCGCTGTTGACTGTTACTTTCCCCCCACAAATTCGTTGACTCCTCCCCGCGTTACCCCTTATTCATATTTTTCTTTTCCCCTCTCGCGTCTCGCTGCTGCTATTGTTTCCCTTCCCTTACGTCCTGGCCCCTTTTTTTGTTTTTCCTCAGTCTCCGGGTCCTAGGATCTTTTCTCCTTGGTGCCTTTGCCTTCCGCCTGTCCTTTTTGGTTGGCGCTTCTCTACCTTGTTCCTCGCAAAAAAAACTGTCGGTCCTCCCCGTGAGGTTCTTTGAAGGTTCCTAGATATCGCATGGCTTTTGTCACCTGACCTCCCCTGGGGTTACCCCCCTTCCAACGCTATCTATGAACAGACGGCTTTGACCCTTCCCCGTTTCGGGGCCTTGGCCCAGATACGATGCACTTTTTCAGCTGTAAGCTTTTCTACGGTTCCCGACACGGACTTTTTCATCCGTCCCAACTCCCCCGACTCACGTTGAGTAAGATGATTCCTGATATTTCCTCAAGTTGTTTCTGTGATTTTCCTCCTCGCCATTTAAATTAGAGATAACTCCCCCTTCTCCCGACCCCTCACCATCTCAGGCGTCATCCCCGGCCCCTCCCTTCTCTCTCCGCGTAAGTTACATTCCCCACTTACTTTTCTGCTCTGTCATGATTGACCTGAGTGCCTACGAGAGATATTTGCGTTTTCACCGATGCGCTTCCAAAAGTTGTAGACTGGCGCCCCCCCCCCCCCCGCACCCAATTTTTCCCCCCCTACCCCTCCATTACTCCTCTTCCTTTTCCCCCCCCCCATACCCCCACTCCTCTTATTGACTCATGACGAGAATCAGAACAAGGTCAACGGCAGTTTTTGATTCTCGGGTGTCGCACTCTCTTCTTCTCTCAGACTTCTAGCTTCGCCCCCCCCCACTGCCAAAACGCTTGATCATCACTGTAAGATTGCGAGCATCATTTATTCGATGTCTTACCACGGCAAGCCGTCTCAAGCTCTCGCGAGTGCCACGCTTCTCCTTTTTTCCCCCTTTGCCAACAGTGAATGTTATTTTCAATTATAAGCCTGTCCCCCAGACACTCCAGTCGGTACATTTTTACATTGAAATTTGTAAACGTCTGGCACTTAGCATGACTTCTCTCATTCCTATTGGCTTATGAGTGGTTTCCTAGACTTCCCTTTTCCATAGACATCTCCGTCAAGCAGTCGTAGTTTTTGATTCGACGGCATATTGCTCTTCTCCTCCCTGCTCAGCCTGTTATTGTGCAGCAGCTTAGAAACCTCAAACTGCTTCCTTTTTTCTATATTTTATCTGTTTGGGTCTCCTCTCCCTCCCTCCTTTTTGCGGATTCCTCCCTTCGTGTCCTTCTGAGCGCCGAAGAAAGGGCGATCCTTGCGAATGACCTGTCAATAGACTTTGTCCCCCCCTCCGCAGGTTCTTTACATATTTATTTCTATGATCCCCTGCCCGCTCCTCAGTGAAGCCCAAAAGAGTCCCTTTCCCCCCCTGTATCTCCCATTCAGGTGCTCGTGTCTGACATTGTACCCTTTTCTTGAACGTTATTCCCCTCCGAGAATTTTATGCCCTGCACTGTTCCTACGGCCCTTCATCTTTTTTGAAAAGCTTCGATATCGTGTCCTCCTTTTTCGTGACGGCGCTTTGAGATTTTTTCGATAGCTTCTCCTTAATTCAAGTCTCCCATCATCCAAATTCGTTGTTTTTCCCTTTCCGCGCGACGATTCTCTCGGATTAGTCTCCACTCCCCGACTTTACTTACCGCCTGCCTTTCAGAGGAAGGTTACTCATGACTCTCCGGAGTGCCCCCTGCTCCATGATGTGTGCTTTAATTTAGTGATTCCCTTAGAGCGTTTACCTTTCGATGTGCTCCCTTCTTCCCCCCGGTTTTTGAAGCGCATTTATTCCCACTAGCCGATTTATTGCGTCGCAGTTAAAGGATGTTCTCCCGCCCTATTTCCGGTGTTTTGATTAAATTCCAGCGGCCCTCTGCAAGTTTGGTCCCTTTGCTGGAAGTACTTGGGTTGAGTGGTGGATTTTACTTGTTACCTTCTCTTTCGGGAGTTTCCCCTTGATCATTGAAGGGCTCGTGCGACACGCAGACCACCTGTTTGTACCAAACTCCTCGACTATCAGATTTCTCATAAGTCGAAACCACTCATGTCGTCCCTTTCTTGAATTCTTAAACTTAGTGGTCTTCCTTCAGAAAGGCCTGGTGAAGCAGTGTCCTCAATTATCCTTGGGCCGGTGTGGCTACCGATTTCTCTTTTTTTCCCAATTTTTAACTTGCAGGTTCTCTTACCTCTACGTGAATTTTTCTCGAGTAGTACTTAAGTTCCTCTTGGACGTCTCGAGGCACCCCCATGAGTAAGCCCTTTTCTTGTTGACTCACTCGCTTGGCTTGCTGTTTCGTGTTTCCCCCTTTTCCCTTATTTAGAACGCAACCCCAAGATTGCTCGTGCGCCCTTCCCCCTCCCGTTCCAATCACGTGACCCCTTTCTACAGTTCTTACTCCCACAATAGGGTGTATGCGGACGCCGGAACCCCTAATTTCCTATTTTCTTCTTTTTCCCCCGGTCCGATGCTCGCCAACCACTTTGATTCCCGTGTGACCCCTATTGGATCGTTGCTCGGATCCTCCATTTGGTTTAGCTTTCCCAGAACCTCGTCTTTGTTTTCGACGTTCTTAAAGTTTTATAAGGTTGTTTAACGTCTGCCCCCTTTGTATTTTTTTTTTGCATGCTATCCCCCCCCTGAAGTGGTGGCCACTTCCCCCATTAATGAGCAGCTTGTTTTTCTTTCCCTCGCGCAAGGGATGAACCAATCCTCCAGATTTTCTCCTGGTTCATGTTATCTCCACTTTAGTTGAAGGTCAAGCCCTGTTCGTCTGTTCTTCGCAGGTTGTCCCCCCAACCCTTAGCCCTGGCAAAGGCTCCCGTCTACCCCAATATCCTCGATCTTCAGTTTCTACAAGAAGCTGTTCTCCGTTATGGATATAGCACCCCCCATTTGATTGTCGCGTTTCCATGCTTTTCTTTCTTTTCTTTTTCGAGTTTCGGGCATCCCCATCCCTGAGGCTGCGCGAACGGAGCCCGGGTTCGCTCAAGGTATGACCGTTGCCCTAGCGATGCCCTGTTTTCCGTTTGTCACATAGACCCTTGAGACCTCTTGCTTCCTATGGTCAATCCGCGCCACAAGCCAACTTTCGAACCCCTCGCAGTACCCCCAAGGTGAATCCCCCTTTCCTTGGTTTTTCGGAAGTGTTATGAACTTTTTCCCCCCTTTCGATCGTTCCCTTATTCACCGTTCACTTTGATTTATCTTGTTTTGTTGCTTGAACCCGTGACAACCCCCCCCGTTAAGGGCTCTGGTTCCGACCCCAAAAACAGCCTGCATACCCTCTTTCCCCCTACTTGCTTGTCGTCCCACATTTTTTCCCATTTCAAGCGCATAGTTCTTGTTGGTCCGTATTCCTATTCCCATCCTTCTGCAGCCCTTGCAGTTTCTTTCTCATATTGTTGTTTTTTCGAGAGATACCCTACATTCCTCCCCCTTACATAGGAATTTCGCGCCTTTATCCCAGAAAATCGCCTCCTGCACAAATTTCGTTTTGACCCAAGTATTCCGCGGGGTTTCTGCCTTTTATTTTTTTGTTTTTCGCAGCGCTTTCTTCTTTGCAATGGGCTTGTCACCCCCTTCTAAAAACTCCCCTTTCCACTCTTAGTGCCGCTGGCCCCGCAGCTCCCCCAGAGTTCTGTTCGGATGAGTGGTCCTCAAGACTTGACGCCCCCCTACGAACCCCCCAGGCATCCTCTCTTTCATCCTGGCGGTTCTTTAAAAGTTTTGTTGTCTCCTGCTCTGTTTCCCACCGCTTGTAGCTTTCCGCAACGTCTATGTTCCCCCTTCCGCTTCAAAGATGTCGAATTCGCGGCCCGTTCTTCCTGGCTCCCCAAACAGCCCTGGTGTTTTCTCTCTGGCTTTCCTTTTCATTGGGCCTTCAAATCCCCCCCCCAGCCCAATTCCGTTTTTTTTAACAATGTTCAGGGTTTACATACCTTCTTTCGCAGTCCTTTTGTTGAAACTGTTCAGTCGATTTCCGTTTTCGCCCCTTTGTTTTCTGTTCTCATCTTTTTTCACCTTGCTCTCGGCACTAGTCCTCTTTTTCCCCCTTCACGCTCCCCGTTCTAAAGAACCAGTTTCCTATGCGACTAGTTTTTCATCCTCGCTCTACCACGTTTCGCTATGTCATTTTTATGAATGACCCCCCTTCCTCCGTATATAGGAGATTGCCCAACATAAATTGCCGGGACCGTCCATTCCCCTTCTCCCCCTAAAGTCCTCCCCCAAGTCACGTGTCTTTTTCTTCCCACACGACCCGAATCCGCTCCCCTGAACCACTCCTTTGTCCCCCTAAATAAATTTTGTCGGATCCCCTCTGGTCACCGATTTTACGCGTTCTTTTTTATGGTTTCCGGGTCCCTGGATTTTCCCCCCCCATCGGACCTTCCTGGTTTTTTTCCGTCTTACGCGGTTTTTTCAATTTTGAGTTTTCGTCTGTGTTGCTTCTGCCATTGGGGCTTTCCTATTTCAGAGAGAATACCTGGGAATCTCCCAAAAAAACTGAGTTTCTTTCCGCTTTTAGGCGTACACGCCGGGTTTTTTGTGAGGTTTCTTTTCTTTTCGTTCCTTCGCATGGAGTTCCCCTTTTCCCCGATTGATAAAAACGATTCGTCTCGTTTTTATCCCTCCATGGTCCCCATTTTAAGGGTTGACGGTAGACACGGCAGCCCCTTGATGTCCCTTCCTTTCCGAGGATGAATGCGTCTCTGCCGCAACTTCCCTTCACAAATCCCCTGTCTCCCTGTCGGGTTTCACTGAGTCCTACTGATAGAGAATTTCACGCCCCCTTGTCTGCCGTCTTTCCCTTGCATGCACCTCAATTCCTCGTCTTTCCTCAATCAGAGTAAAGTCAATATCCCCCCCCCCTTATCCGCTGATCCAGTCTTTTTCCAGAAGTTTAATTAGCGCCTTTCCCAATTTACAGTCCAACCCAGTTTCTAGTATTTTCCTGTACGCTGTTTCAATATTCTCTATTTTCCCCCATGCGTTTTCAAAAAAATTTCTTTCCCACTTGAGAGAGCCCTTTTCCAAGTACCCAGATCTACCTTCCTACGTCATTACCCCCCCACCCAATAACCATGAAGTTTTTATTTCCAGGAAGGACATTCCGCTTCTCCTTTTTTTAGGAATGGAGTCTTCGGATTGTACATCTCTCCCTATCGCCTCTCGTCTAAAAAACAGATTTTCTCTTATAATTGTATTGATTGTGCAGCCCCCCCTTCGCGTGTCAATTTCCCCCTTAAGGAACGCAGGTTTTACACGTCTTCCGCTGCTTTTCCCAAACCTTTTTTGCATGGTCGCTTGAAGGGCAGGGCCTTCCCCATTTCGTCTTTCAGTATCCGTTTCACGAACCACCATGTTTGGTCGTCTTTTCAGCCCCGCACCTACGCGGCACTGAGTAATGACCGAATAATCTTGCTTCCTTCTGTTCTTTCTTTCCTCACGGTTAAGAAATGATCAAGGCTTTCAAGCGCGTCGGCGCCCTTTGGGTTTTCGACGTCTATGACCTCAGTTTCATTCCTGAGACTTTGCTGTGCGGCGCTGCTCTTGGCAATCCCCTTTTTGGCATCGGACCCCAACATTCGTGTATTTCCTTATCTCTACCCAGCCTCAGCCTTTTTTTTTTTTAGCGATAGGTCCCCCCCAATGCATCCCCCTTGCGTTCTGGCGCGAGCCGCCTGATTCGAATTTGAAACTTTTTTTTTCCCCCCCCCCTTAGACAGAGAGGACTCACCTGCGCCGACTTTCTGTAAGTCCCCCCCCCTGCGATTTTCCGAAGTTTCGGCCCATATCCCCCTCCTGTTCTTCAGGATTTGTTTTAAGGTTTTCATAGACATGTTGACAGGTTTTCTAGAGAATAACTTGGACAAGACCATGGTGTTTCTTTTTTAAATGTTTTCTCCAGATTTTCTCTCCCTTCCCTGTTCTCCCACGGCGCAGCTCTTTGGACCAGAGCGTGTCGACTTTCTTTCCTGCGATTTCTCCTCAAGATTGGCGAGTCGGGCAGGTTCTAAGTATATCGTCCCAGCCTTTTTTCTCCGCGACTCTTCGTCGGCACTGTGCTCCTCCGACTGCTTCCGATGCTAAGGAAGGTTTGGAAAGACGCGGATGAGCTGGATGCCTTTGATTTCTTTGATTAATCTCTTTTTCAGAGAGGTTATTTTATGGCCCTTTCACCTGCATTAGCTCACAAAGAGTCTTCGTTTGAGGAGCAGTTACCCCCCTTCTCCGTATGAGCGACCCGTCTTTTTTTGCTGACCTCTCCTCGGCCGATGAACAGCGCTTGAAACTGCTGGAGCCGCGGGTAGATGGGGGAGACCTTTACGGATTAGGGGTGTTTTGAGCTGGCCTTTTTTGACTTGACGACTCTTCCCCTCGCATATTTTAAAAAATTCGCGATCAGTATTTCCCACCTGTTTTTTTGACGTCTCTGAAAACCCAATCCCCCCCTGGCTTCAGGTGATTTTTGAAGGATGAACCAGTTTCCTTCTTTTGAACTTATGAGGGCAATCCTTCAATTCACTTAGGCAGAGTTTTCCCGTCCCCTTCCTCTTATTTTGGCCTTGTCGTCTTGATCTCCCTTCAGTAGCCCTTTCCCCTTAGGTGAATTACCCGTGCTATGGTTAAAGAGCCCTTCCCCATGCATTGCCCAGAAGAGATCCCTCGCAGGTTGTTACTCCTTCTTCCCTTTTGACTATGCTTGCAGTTTTTTTTTTTTTCTTCCCTGATCATTACGCTACCCTGCACCCACCTCTGCCAGTTCGGCGGCAAACGAAGTTTTCTCCCCCCCTATGATCAGAACCCTGTTCTCCCGCTTCTTTAATCACCACCCTTCCTTGGGCGATGGCCAGACTTCGGCCCGAGACAATAGAAGCTGCCCGTCACGCGGAGCGGTCGAGGTCTCGCCAAAAATGTGTAATGTTGAAGTGTTTCGTCTTTCTGGCTTCGTTATCGCCTCCTTGGTAAAGGGGACCAAAACCAGCTGATTTTTAGCAGTGTGTGAATTTGGCTCGCCCCCCATTCAATTGTTAACCCCCGAGGCGTTGCGTCTCACCTCTCCGAGCAGTCAGCATGAATAGGCCCCTTTGGGCAGTTGACCATTTCATTTCTGCGCGGTCTTTCCGCCTATTAAGTGGCTGAAACTTTTCGTCCCTTGTTGCCCCTTTTTTCGTTGTCTATCCTTGTATTTTTTAATGGTGAAGCCCCCTAAGGAAGCTGAGATCACTTTTCCATAAATTCGTCCTTGCACCAAGCTGACGGATCTTTAGCGCCCTCGCTTTTGCCCTTTTTTTTCAGAAGCTGGTTCTTTCCTTATGGATATCTTGTCACCAATTTTTTGATATTTCTAGCCCCCCCCCCCCCCCCCCCCCCCCCCCCCCCCCCCCCCCCCCCCCCCCCGGAAGTGATTTGGCTTTTTCTGGGCAACTGCCCCCCTGGACCGCTGTCTCCAAGTAACGGCCAGTTTGTGAGAAATTCCCCGTGCCGACGATGTCGCGACGGCGCCCCCGGTTGCCCTCCGTTTCCTCCAATCGTTTCGTTTCATAGCGCTGCCCCCTGTCAAAACGTTTGGAATACCCACAGCAAAGCCAGCAAAGCTCTTATCCTGTTTTCTCCGCGGAAGTCCGTTTCCCGAGCGAATCTCCTCCATCCATCTTTTGCTCTAGCCCCCCCCGGCCCCCCTGTCTTTGTCGGTTTCTCTGCGGGAAAAGTGCACCTGCCAATCCGGAATTAATCGCTTGCGTAAAAAACCAACTCTCCATCACGCAACGCTGCCTCCGTGTTCAAGGACCTTCCCCATTGAATCCATGAACTTTTTCTCAAGGCAGACGTATTCAGAGTGATGTAAGCCATGCAGTTTATCATCCTTCCTACTCCGTTGTTTGTTCGGCGATACCACTTCGCTCATCCTTATTTCATCTGAATACAGTCTTTTTTACCTGACCCCCCCGCCTGGAAGAACAATTTTTCTTTTTCTTTCAGCTATTGGGTCTTAGCGCGGTGTTTTTTCCTCGTTCTTTTCTTTCAACTTTCCTCAACTCCAAGCACTACCGTTAGTTGGTTCCATTTTTTCCCACCCTCTGTTCTGTTTTGAGATGGTCCTTCACTCTTGCAGAATTTTCCTCTCCCCCCACCCGTTCTCCCCCTCTTCTCATTTGTGGTCTTCTCTTCCCCCCCTTTGCTTTTTCGCTTCTCGGCTCTTAACCCCTCGCAAGTATCTATGTGCCCCCCTTTACTCCGGCAACTAGTTACCGCTTCCCTTCCTTTCCTGCACACAGGACACTGGCCTTTCCCGTTCTCCCCGCCTCAGTATGGCTTGTCCCTTTGGAATCCCAAGACACTTCCCCCCGTCTTGATCTAACCACTGCAAAATTGTTCCACTCGTCTCCTCCCCCCCGGCCCCTGCTTTGAATTGCTTCCCATCATTACGATCCTTGGGAATCTCTTCTCGGTGACCCCCCTTTCGCGCGAATGCGTCAACCTTGATTCTTCAATATGCTGTTTTTCACAATTCCAAGAATAGTTTCTCTAAAAACGTTGCAAAGTTCTCCCTTCGCTCCTGAGTTTCTCTTTTAGACTATTTGTTTCCTGCTCGCAATTTTCCTTTTCGACGGTTACAACTGCCGAAATGGCGTCTTTTTCTCCTTCTTTTGAAAATCCATTTGCCGGCCGCTTACTCGGATGCGCCCCCCCTCTCCCGCGTTCAACCATTTTTCTGAACACCACACAGCTGCCACGCTGTTCTGGCCATTCTCAATTCCGGCGAATCCTCTCCGATCCCCCCTTCCTTTTGGTCAACCATTAATTCCCCTTGTTTTCCTCTTGTTTCACCCCAGCTCCCCCGCGGCTCCTTCTCCTTCTATTGCCGGCCCGCCGTACGGACCATCGCCCCCTTCCCTTTGTGAATGCCCCCTCCCTCTTTGACTCACTTTTCTCTTTTTTCCTTTGGTTCCCTTTTCTTTTCCGCCTTGGATTATCTGGTTGTCTTGCTCCGCTACTCTCTGATAAAATGGGCTCCCCAAACAACTGCCAGCTCCCCTATTTGAGTACAAACGACGATTTCTTTATCGCTGGTTTTTCCCAGATCCCCTTCTTCTCTTCACGCACTCGTAAACGCTTTCGTCTCGGGACCTTCCAGACCGTTTTTCCTTCCCATTGCAAGTGACACACAAGCTTCACTGTTGCCCCCCGCTCACACTGGCTTCCTCTTTAGCTGTATGACGGCGCCCTTTTTTCATCCCTTCAAACCTCCCCCTTCGCCTGGTTTTTTCTTTCTCGTTTTTTAATACTTCCTCGCGATATTTTCACGAAAGTTGTCTTCTTTTTTTTTTCTTCCTGCCCCCAGCTCCCTTAAGCAAGAAAATAACTCACATTCACTCCCCACATAGTAACAAGTTCCTCCCAGCCCCCTTTTTTCACTTTCTGCCTTTACGTTCAAAATGGTTCCGTGTATATTACATCCTTGTGCTTCCCATTGCGAGCCGTTTTTGTAACCCTGCCTTGTCAATTTTCCTTTCGCTCCCTTCCCCCAGTTAAAAGTCCTTTCCTCTCCTTCTATCCCCCAATTATCCCCCTTGACTTTGATCAGTCCTTTTTTTCCATGAACCTGAATGCGGCAGCGCTTTCTCCCTTTTTTTTCCATTTATTTTTTTCTTCGCGCTTTAGCAACCCCTCCCTTTTCGATCTCTTCTCTATGCCGAGTCCACCTATCGAGTTCCCTTAACTCGCATTTTAAAGCTCAACTTCTTTTCCCCCCCACCTGCGCCTGTACGCTGCGACCTAAGGTCATGCCAATCTCTCATAGAAATTTTTCCATGTGTCCGTTTTATCCCACTTTGGCTCTCCATGCTTTTTGACCGCCTTCCCTTCTTTTTGAGAGGAGCCTTTAATTCATAAATGACATTTTTACATTCCATTTTTCCATGTTATTCGACGCTTTCTCCCCCCAACTTCATTCGCGATCGCACTGTTTTTTTGCTGCAGGAAAACCCTTTTTACCGTGTTACACTCCCCCCCCATTATTCTCCCCCCCTTCCTCCAGCCGGTGTTGTTGTGAGCCCGAGAATTGGTTCCTCTCCCTCTGCGGCGCCCGCCCCAACCAATTCTTCGTTACTGCTAGATTTCAGGGTGTATGCGCCTTCCTTCGTCCGTCCCCTCCTGTCGCCTTCTAGTCTTTCGCCACTCCCTTTCACGAAAAGATTATGTTGACGCTTAAATCGACCAGTGCTAGTAGGTTTTTTTTTTTACGTTGGTCCCCCAGCCCTCTTGTTCGGATTGAGCCCTCCTTTCGAGCCTTTGCTTAACCTCCACTGTTCGCAGCGTACCCGTCGCCATCCTCTTCTCGAGGAGGACGGCTTGCCCTTGTTGCTTTTTTTAGAAGATGTTTCTCTTCCTAGTAAGTACCTCGCAAAGCCGTTTTGTTGCTTTTTCCCGCCTCTATCAGAACTTTCTGGCTTCCTCCCGCCGACTAAGCGGAAGACTGTTGTTTCCTGCCAGAGGTTATTCGACAAGATTCTGCCCTGTCTATTGGGACCTTTCGACGAATCTTTGTAAGGTGTGCTTGCCCCCCCTGTCCCTCCGCCCTTTCAGAAAAGGCGTCGTCTTTGCGAGCCATTCCCGTATCACTCTCGACGATTCGTTACGGTCAGATTTCTGAAAGTTTGGACCGGGTTGCCTCTTTTTAGGGAGTCTGCTTCGGGCGGGAGCCATCCCTGCCCTTGACGTTAGGCGAAATATCCTCCCGGGGCGTAAAAAATCTCGCCGCTCAGTTTCATACTTTTTTCCTCCCCCCCGAGCAGTTGTGGATTCGTTTTTTATGGCTGAAACTTGTTCGCTTTGCGCCATTTAGGGGACGCCGGGCGAACAGGCTGGTAATTTTTGGCCGGAGTTCTTGCACCACCCAATCCCACTAACTCCCAAAACTACCCAAAAATTACCTCTACCCATCCACCGCCCAACTTCCAATCACCCCTATACCCCTCCTTCCTCCCCCAACCTCCCCGCCCCCCAAAACCAAACCACACCAATAGCTCCCCAACCATCACTGCCAAACAAATATTACCAAACACCCCCTCCAGCCAAACATATTACATCTAAAACAAGGGTAAAACAGAACAAGCACTTACCCCAC
>Ga0179591_1310912_pt1 | contig 23111 bp, 20 predicted proteins | sample CZOMad2_1_08_16f_FD_182891 | JGI IMG/M metagenome (GOLD analysis project Ga0179591, IMG submission 182891) | Vadose zone soil fungal communities from Angelo Coast Range Reserve, California, USA - CZOMad2_1_08_16fungal (PacBio error correction) | ecosystem: Environmental > Terrestrial > Soil >... | reverse complement strand
TCTCTCCTGCTTTAAGCAGCGGATGACTTCCACTAAACCCCCCCTCTTTCCCTTCTCGGACCGACCGGACACGTTTCCCTTCTCGTTATGCGCCGGCTCCGACGAGTTGTGAAAGGCCTTTTGGCCAAGGCCCTCCCCCCTCCTATTTGGGGATACGAGTGAGGTTCCCTCCCCACCGACCCTGATCGAATTCCGGTCGCCTTCCGCTTAGAATATTTTTCCTTCAACGGGTAAAGCCCCGGGCCTTCCCCTCTTCCAGGCGGCGCCGTGAAGCGCGCTTCTGAGTTTGCCCCCGCGGACCCCCCTTATGGCGCTTCTGCGGCAAATCTCCTGCGATCATAGAGGGATGCTCGTATCCCTCTCTCCGGGAGAGGGGCCGGTGGCTTGGTCCACAAGCTCCCGATCGCAAGTTACAAGGCACATTTGTGCCTTGTTCTTTCTTTTCCTCCCGAGCCCGCGCTTGAACCAGCCATCGGAGCTTGCGCTTTCTTTGGGCAGAACACATCACGAATTAATTACTGGCCCCCGGCACCCCGTGACACCCAAGGATCCTCCCCAAATCTCATTTTACCATTCGCGGTCCTTGGCCCGCCCCGTTTCTGTGGCCTTCGTCACCTGTTTCCACTGTTGCGGGGTGGCAGGGGGCGAAGAATGTGGCCCTTGAATTTCGCTCATTGTTTTTCCCCGATCCCTCCCCACCGACAAATTTGGTGGCCCCCTTTTTGATTCTTAGTGATGTATCCTCCCCCTCTCTGAGTTCCCCTGTTCAACAATGTCCTGATCTGGTTCCCGGTGATGTTCTGACTACATTAACCCATTGCGCAGGCGTTTTTCTGGGCTCGCCGTTCACGGCAAGAGCCGCCCCCCCAACTTTCCCCCTCTCCGCATGGTCGGATACTTTGCATTTTTCTTTTCGACCTTTCCGATGGCTGCCTCCTTCCTCAAAAAGTTTGCATCTCGCCCATCCAAGGTCATAATTCTATCGGTGCACGGTATTGCTTGTTGTCCCCCATGAGGCCCTCTTTAAGCAGGTGGGCGAAACCGGTTCCCCCCCTGAGAAAAGCCCCCTTTTTTTCCCCTTCAAGTCCCTTTCAGGTACCCAGGGCGTATCGGATCGTGCTGACTCGCAATTGATTCTGGTCCAACTTTTCCCCGCGGAGGTTCCGTCCTTTTGGTTCCGAAACACTCCTCATGCAGACGGTCTATCCGATGCGGACTCCCACTGCTCGCCCCTGCTGCGATGCCGTTGAATTTGCCTACATGCATCCCCCTCTCCCTGAGATTTTTTTTTTTTTTTTTTTTTTTTTTTTTTTTTTTTTTTTTTTTTTTTTTTTTTTTTTTTTTTTTTCTTTTTTTTTTGTCTCAGGTCAACGAGAAGGTGGACCCTTTCCCCTCCTTAAGGTGAGAGGCAGACCTTTGCGGGACTGGCACACCCAAAAACAATGCATCCATTTGAATTTTTTTCTTCCCATGGCGCTTTGCCGTCCCCGTTCCTTGCCCCAGTCGAGCTCAAGATACGCCAAAACGTCTCCCTATAAGATGTCTGCCCGGCCAACTTTAACCAAAGCCTCCCACTTTCTTTCCCCCGAAGAATACGCGTCTCTTAATCTTTTTCTGCCCCCTTTCGTCACATTGCCTTCATCTTGCCTTGCTCCCTGAGGTAATCCATCTTCGGAGGTCCCCGGAGCAATACCAACGAAATAACTTTGCCGTATGGCCCCCTCTTCTACCTTCCCAGCGACAGCATCGATCCATCTTCCCTGACGGTTTATGCCGGTGTTTGTTTTTTTTCTGGTCAAATCGGCTCGTTTGAATTTTCACCACCCAACGTGTGTGGGTTTTGGACGTCAAATGGTTGTTCCTCTGCGCGAGTTAGTCTAAGGATTTTCCAAGCCGTCACGCCTCTTATTCTTGGGACGATCGACCTGCTCCCATGAGATCCCACCTCTCTGGCTTGTTTCTTCCTCCGGGGAGGGATCCCCAAGACCTCACTTTCTTAGTGCCTGCCGACGTCAATGGAGAATTTGGTTTATAGCCGGCGCGATCCAAGTTCCCAGTTTTCAGCATGGCAGTCGATGAGTTAGGCTTTTTTAGCTCCGGCAGCCACTATGTATTTGGCGGCGTTGTATGCCTCCCTTCCTTGATTGGTTCATGTTGTCATCGGACATCCTGGCCTTATGGTTGATCCGCTTTCCCGTCGATAAAGAATGCGTCATTTTCCCGACAAGACGAGCCCCATCGCCCCCCCCCCAAGGTCCCCCACTTCTAATAGACGGTCCTCCCTTCCTACTAATTTTTGTTGAGAGAGCTAAATGCCAAGCCGTTTTCGAACTTTGGTGCGTTGAGATGTTTCTTTTTCTGACCCCAATGTGCCCGTTTGTATCGGCATCCTGCATTATCCCTTCCCCCGAAGAACGTGATGTTTCCGATTCTCTTTTCCCATTCCAAAAGAGCGTCCTCCGTTTCTCGAAGAGTCCCCGCAATGATTTCCACAGATGTTTCTTCCATGTCTGATCCCAGCACTTCCCCCTTCCCCAGAAGAGCTCATTGATTTTTTTGGCCCGCTCCGGACCTGTATCCAAGCTCCGGCTATACCTTCCTTCTTCAACTCTGACCCCCTCCTTCGAGTCGGCAGGACGTCGACTAACCTTTTCTTGTGATAGACGTCTCCGGCGGGAACAGTATGAGAGAAAGGCTTCTCGGGCATGGAATATAGCTGTGATGAATCCCCTCTGCCGGTCTTGGTCCGTAAGTATCATAGAATCCCTGTTTCGCAGTTTGTCGATTAAGCTTGTTATACTACCTCTCCCTCTTTTCCCCTATCACCCGCACGGCTACCCAACTTTCGTCTAGGAATGATAGTATTCAATCCTTCATCGTTATTCACCCGGTGGCCTTCGCTGCGGCTATTGTTTATTTTTCTCTCCCCCTCCCACCACCTCGACCTGTGATACCTCTCCCCTTTGCCTTTATGCTTGCCCCCCCCTGTTGCACGATAGTATCTCGCCTCTTGAGAGTCTTGGACCTGGGGTGACACTTGCTTTCCACTCAGCGCTTTGCCTTGGTTTGACTTTTTCCCATGAGATAGGGCGCGTTTTTTCTATAGGAGTAGGAAGCATATTCCTTTTCCCAGTTTTTTCCCTTCAACCATCCATGGCAATACCGAATTGATTCTAACGACGCCAAGTTTATTTGTCTCACCTTAATTTTTTCGTCCACCTTCTCGTTGAACTTGAGTACCTTCTCCCCCGGGTAGGTGTTGAGGTCCTCTTCATTAGCACGCCATCATATTGTATCTTTTTATGGTTATCTTTACTGTTGCCCATCGACTTCCCTGTCTTGCTCGCTAAACATCGTATGTTGTCTTTTCGCCACCGAAATACCTGAGATCTTGCCGGCGGGGTCCCATCAAATGCTGTAACACGCACCCTTCCTTTTTTTCTCCCTTTTTGCAGTAAGATGGAAATTTTCTCACCCTGGGCTGTCTCTCCAGAGCCAACCTTCAGGAAGTTCCGTCAACCATGACACAACTTCCCTATGTCCCTGCCCCCCAAGGATGGGCGGCCTAATAAACCTTTGTGTTTTCCCCCCTTGCTTTAACAATTTCTAGAGGCATTGCCTCCCCGACGGCTTTAGGTGAATTTTTGCCTTCATCCTTCGATCCGTAGAAACTGCCGCCGTCTGCTAGTTCCCAGGTTGTTTTCCCTTTATGTATACGATACATCCCTTTTTTTCCGCACTCAGGACAAGTTTGGTCCTTTCTCATCCCCGATCTGGAAATTGCCCTTGTCGTTTGAACTCCTTTCTCTAAGGCGGACGGATCGGCGTACTTTTTGAGCCTATATCACGTTTCCCCCCCCTTTTCGGGAGTATAGCCCTGTCCCCCACTTCGACCAAAAAGACTTTGCTGCGGCCGGCCGTCCGGTTGCTTACCCTATGACTTCTTTACTCTTTCGCGTTTTTTAAGCTTGATATTGGCCATGTCCGCTTTGGGTTGTCCCTCTTCTTAATAAGGGGTATGTTTGACTCCCCCACGCGGTCGCTCTTGGTTGATGTTTTGAAATCAGCGCGGGCAGGGAATCCCAAATACTAGGGCATTCGCCCTTTCCCTTTGCGAAAAGGGGATTTTGGACATCCCTTTCCCCTCCCTCCCCAGATGCGGCGGGGATCGAGCCGCACGAGCGCATAATCTTGATCGTTGTCATTCCTCGAACCCACCGGTCCCCCCAATTTCACGCTTCTTCCCCTCCTCCCTCCTTCCTGAAGCATGGAAGATCTTGCCGCCGGCCTTGAGTTTTCTCCCCCCTGGATTCGAATCCAGGAGACGTTGATAACATTGAAGAAGCTGTCCCTCGTTTTCCTCGTTGCCGGGTTACAATGATGTCAACCCTCGACCCTCTAGCGCATGCGAGCATTCTGTCTTTTTCCCCCCACGTTCGATCGAACGCTTGCGGGGTTTTCTTTCCCTTGTCGAAAGTGCCACTCTTCTTTCCTTTGTGTGAGTCTGACTCCACGCAACTTGCCTTGCTCCAAACAAAAACCCGCAGATTTCCGGGATCGAACTTGGTGTACCCAACCGGCCACGGCCTGCTCGTCCCTCTTGCGCTACGAGGGAAAGGCACTGGCCCTCTCCCCTTAAATACAAGTGCTGACCGATGAACGCCCTTCTCCAGAATTCGAGACGGCCTTCCCTTTTATCTCCCCCAGGCTCCAACCTCTCCTTTTACAAGATTTTCCCATGCGTGAAGGCTGCGTTTCCATGTTTTTTTTCTTTTGTAGCTGACTTTCTCGGGACGTCGTTCCATTTTTAAAATATAAGGATACTCGCGGTTCTTAAGATGAATGGGTGCGGTTCCGCATGATGTCCACAGCTAACATATCAACCACCCTTCCTCATTTTTTTCCGGCTTATTTCGTGCTACCGTCGTTTTTCTTTTGTTCAACTCCCTTCTGCGCCGACTCTCTGTCATTCCAACAACCCCGTAATTAAGAAGCTAACCCCCTTGGGGCTTGGAACACAGGACAAGTTTCGCCAAACACAATCCTTCTCTTTTTGCAGAACATTGCTGGCCTGCCCCCCTCTTTAGGTGCCTGTTTTCAGGGTTTTTCCGGGGTGAAGACCCTCAGGGTGGATTAGCTTTCTACGCCGATGCCAGTACTCCTTGATCCGTATACACACAAAAATCCCCCCCTCTTGTGCCAAGCCCCTCTTCAGCTTTTTGCGCAGCGATGAGACGTTTCCCCCCCCCCTGGCCACCCGATCTGGGACCGCTGTGCTGTCCTTCCTCATACAATTGAAATTCTTCATCTGCGTCACGCTTACTGAAGATCCGGTTCAGGGCATCCCCAACCATTTTCGATCACCTCCTGGTCACGTCCCGGTTCGCCCCTGTTTCCTCGATGTTTCCGAAAGAGATGGATGCCCCGCTTTGACGACCCACCAATTTTAAGCTCGCCAGCACTTGGGGCTTCCTCTCTTACTTGGTAAAGGCCTTGATTGTATGAGGCCGACTTCGCAGTTTTCTCCCCAAGCGGCTTTCCCGTCCATTTTTTTCTCTTCGTAAGTTGGCTTTCCCAGGGATTCTGTTCCGAAATTCCGAATTTGTGACAAAAGCTCCATATATCCCGAGATCCCTTTTTTTTTTTTTTTCAGACGACAAATCCGCATGTTGAAGCTTTGACGTTTTTTTTTCCCCGATTTTGGCCAGGACGTGCCCTTCCACCCCCCAGAAGATTGCCTTAATAAGCATACACCCTATTACACGGATCGTATCAAAAAGTTTCAGTTCTTCAGTCCCCCTTCCGTGAGGTGACGATTGATAACTGGGCCCCCCCCGGTCGACTTTGTTGCTTTCACCTTAGTTTTTCGTCCCATTTCGTGTTTTTATGACCCCTGATGGTTATACGCCACCCGCCTATGGCTAATGGTTCATCCCTTTTTTCGACCAGAAGTTTACACCTGTCTCCCCTCCCCCCCCCATGTTTATATAGCGATACGCCTCTGTCCCCCAGTCCAAGGTTGAAGTAATCTTCTGCGATAGGAGCCCCGGTAATTGTGTTTCCTCGAGTCCGAATCCCCCCCTAAGACCAGCTAGCAACCGAGTTCTTTCCTCCCTCGGAAGACTACCTTGCCCCCCGCGGCCAATCATCGATCCTCGTTAATTGGTTTCTCCTTTCTGTGAGGGAACAAGGCGGTCTGTTTTCCTCCCACCCCGGGACGTCAACAAATGTTTTTCCCCGGCGAGCGAGACAGTTTTTCATAGGAAATCGTCAAAGATGGCCCCCGATGCGTTCATCCATTTCCTCTTGCGCTTTTCTTTGCTCTACTGGTCCTCATTTTTCTAACCCCACTAACGCCTGGACACCTGTCCTAGGACCCTTATTGGTCCTAATTTGTGGAAGTTTTGTTTTGATCGCCGAGAGGTCCTTCCCTTTTCGTCAGGTTCCCCCCAAAGTTGACCTTTAGCTTTTTCCCTTCAGTTGTGAAGAGGCTGCGGGGAGAAAGGGCACCTTCTTTGGGTAGTCGGGCGTTAGTCCGACTGCTTTTTCCTCTTCTGGTGGCGGTCGTCATCGGCATCACTCGGTTCATTTTCCTTCTTAATTTTATCCGCGCTGATCCCCCTGCGATAAGGACAAACATTGTCTTGGAACGCCCTGCTCTTCCCTCGCCCAGTGTCGGAAAACTCACTCCCGTTTCATCTCTGAATACTCCGTTGTTGTGGTTTTAGTTTCCTTCGGTGTTCGCGGTGTAAAATGGGAGATGATCTTCTTTGGACCCAGAAATGTAGTCCTGTCCTCTTGACCAGGATCAGGAAAAAGACTGCCCATAGTGTACGGCTTCCGAATGCCCCATAATCAACCTTTCCCTTCTCATTGAAAACGAACGACCTTTCCCCACAGACTTGGGCCATTGAGGTTTTGACCCTTCCTCGCCTTAAGAGATATGGAGCTGTCAAAACTGGAAGCACCGAACCTTAATTAAGATTAAGTGCATCCTTCCTCCTTTCCCCACCTTTTCTAGCACCAGTAGTAATTTCCGGTCCGGCCTTTAAGGAGCCCCATGGAGGTGGTGATCAGCCGATGAAGCCTCCCCTTTCGAGGCGCCCTTTTTTTTAGGAATCAGGCCTGGATCTCTCCGGTAGCCCCAGATCTATCTCTTTGCCGGTAATATAGATCGATTATGTCTCCCGTTGACGTAGAGTTGGTGTAGTTCCCTCCCTCTTCCTGAAGAGGTTCCTCCTCAACCTGTCCTATGTTCCAGTATTGCGCTGATTTCTTGTAATGTATACTCCTGCATCTTCTTCTCACCGTGTAGAGTGGGTCCTTGGGCTCTCCGCTTGTAAACCGACCTGGATCCCCCGCTCCCCAGTGAAATTGCTTGTGATGACTGGGTGCCTTTTATTCTTCTGCGCTCGAGTTTGAAGCCCTGGGTCCTGCTTTTAGTACCTCTCTTCTCTTTCTCTTGTCCTACTCTTCTCCGATGCTTCCCGATCGCATATTGGCAGTCCGTCCCTTCCCTCTCCTGTCAGAAAATACTTTTTTCTATGCTGCCCTTGCGCAATGATCTTGGAGAAACCTTCCGTCCTGAATGTCCCACCATCGTTAGCGACCACTCTCCATTATTTGTGTGATGACTTACCCCCATTCGCTGCATCATGCTTGTATATTTTCTAGGGTGCACTAATGGGAGCCATCCCCCTCCCCCACGTTCTAACCAAGCGGCTTTGTAGTCTAGCAGTTGAACCCCTTCATGACAAACATATTCTAGATAGGGCTTTTGGGGTCCGCAAAATTGCGCTTCAGCAGATCATGATAGCCTTGTTTCTCCTTCCTCCGGTCCCTGACGAGCCCATGTTTTTGTCGCCCCCCCCCTAAATGTCGCCCACCCCTCGTAGCCCTTGCAGAACCCGGAACCAGCTATATAGAGGACTGTACCCCCCCTTTGCGAGCTTGCCGACAAGTTTGTTTTTTTTTTCACTCTTGAATTTTCGGCCCCCTCCTTTCCCAGGAGAACCGCTTTTTGATTTCCTAAAATGGCGTCGTGCATGATTGCGAGTAGGGCAGCCGTTCTTGTGTCTTTTGCAGGTATTTGTCCGATTACATCCCAGTTCCTCCTTCTCCGGAAAAGTTTGGTCCTCTTTTAATACGGCCTGATTCTGAAGCGAGATGTCCTGTGGGGAAGGCGTGCGACAGGAATTCTTCTATCGGCGATCTCCGCGTAACCCTTCGGCTGCTCATAACGGAACCCTTCACAACCCGTCCCTGGCGAGGCCAAGTCTTTTTTTTCCCCCCCCCCCTCTGCTCTGATCTGTTTTGCCCTTTATTTTCTTTCTGACTCTGAGGTTGTTGTTTTGGCATGTGCTGCTAACCGTTCCAGGAAAGGAATGAGGTTTTTGGTCCTGTGAGCCAGTAAGAGGTACGATGTTGGATTCCCCTCTGTCGCGGACGGGATCACGAAAAAATCCTTCTCAGCATTCGCCCTTCCCCACTGCGCGCTTGGAAGAAATACAACGGCCTAGACCCCCATTCATCCGTTGGATCGAGCACGCCCGCAGCCGCATAATTCCTTCTCTTTTCCTGCAGTTTGTCCCGTCGCGATACCCGGTTTTCTCCCCCCCAAACACCTCCCTCTTTCGGCGCAAGCCTTTCCCGGGAAGCCGATTTTTCCCCTTTGAATTTGACTCTACAAGGTCGACCCTTGAGCCATTCATCGCTCAGCCTTTGGCGGTGGACGCCGCCTTTTCTCCTTCCCCTGCTCTGGTATGATCTGTCCATCCTTAATTTAACTCGAATCGTCCTTAGAGCCGGGCCCGGGTCACAACGTTCTATGGGTGGGGTTTATTACATTCACTCGTCCCCCCCTTTTGCGAATATCCTCTTTTTCCTCCTCCTCGTTTGTGGTTGTTTCTTTCCTCTTTTCCTCCGCAAAAATGAGCAAGGAAAACCCCCCCAACCCCTGACCCAATCATTTAAGGACGCTGGTTGGCCAACGGCGGAATGAATGTAGGCAATAGAGGTGAAGGCCTGGGCCTAACCTTCCCCCTTTCCCCGTATCTGGGCAGAGATTTTCTAGTAACGCTCCTTCCCTAGACTCTATACTTCTAAAATGGTGGAGCACAGATTCTCCATGCGGCAGGTCCTGTAGCTGCTCGTTCTTTTGTGTCTCCCCTTCTCTCCCCCGACGTTAGTCGGCAAAACCAGTTTTGATTATTCGCGCCTTGGTGATACACCCCCCTCCTCGTCTGGCCGCTGCTTTCAAGGTTGCCCAAGAAAACGTTAGAACTTGCACCAGGTACATTCTGCCTGAATATCAGAAGAAAGATCCCATCTCAACCTCCCCTCCCCTTCCCGCGCAGATTTGTAGTGGCATTTCCAACATCCGTCCCCCCTTGAGGAGTTTGCCCCCTGTTCGCGGACATGGACAACAAACTTAAATAGGACGACGGCCCACATCCACCAGAAGAAAAAGGAATGTGCCGGGCCTCAATTTTTTCCCCATGTTTGATGCGGGCAGGCAGTCCCGCCGCCGAATGGTGGAAAAGATGAAGATCGTCCTCTCCTTTCTCCTTCGATCCAGTCCCCCCAAAATGTTCGATTCTTTTGAACCAGCCCTTCACAAGATGCCTCCCGCATTTCGAGACGGTACCAAACACTTTTGGCGGACCCGGGTATCGGACGAAACCTTCCTAAAAATCTCACCTGAGGATTTTGACCCTCCTGCGTCAAGGCAGCAGACCGAATTTTCGAAAACCCTGACTTTGACCCTTTTCCCTTTCCGCCCTGGTGGTTTCTTTTGCCTCCAACCTTTTTTCTCGAGTAAACCCACCCTTTTTTCTAGATCCCAGCTTGGGCAGTGTTTATCCTTTCGGGACCCATTTTCCTGCGGCATTCCTCGTTGGTCCACCGCTCTTCCGACCCGCAAATGGCTCCGGACCTCCCTCACGGAATGGGACATGGCGTATCTTCTAAGCTCCCTTCGCATTGATGCCCAAGCGGCCCTTCTTTAGTTTTCCCTTTTCTTGTTCTTGGCGACGACAAAACTAATGTTTCCCATCTTCAGGGTTCTATCTCGATGTAGCCCCTGTCCTTGCCCAAACGATAGCCTGCTGCTGCGATGCCGAATGCCCCCTCATTTCCTCAAACCTCTTTCCCTTCTTCCTTGTTCAGTTCAAATGCGGTGTTTTTTCCCCCAGCTCCCCTTCCCGTGCCGGTGAGAACGACAACTGGGGCTTTCTAAAGGAGATCTCATTAGGTTGCCCTTTGCTAGCCAAATCTTGAGACTCCCTTCTCTCCCGCACCCAACCGCGCCTCTTCCTAACACCCGATGAGCCCAAGGACAAGCCCGTAATGTAAGACCGACAAATCCCTAGCAGCGTCTCGTCTTCCAGATACTCCCCCCGGTGTCCGTCTTCTTTTTGCCTGAGTCATTTTGGCGGCTATCTTTATTCCTTCCTTCTTTTGTTGCATGCCTAGAGCCCTCCCCCCATAGCTCCGGTGCCTTCATAAGTCTATGACCAGCGGATCCAATGATTGTAACTGCTGGGTCTTTCCCCGGTTTCTTTTTACGGAACCTTGCCCCTTTTTTTCGTTCTACCAAACCGCGTCCTCACACAACGATAGCAGTGCTTCGGAAGGATAATCCCACCTGCTGATATTCTATTTGCATGCCCTCTCCCCCCATGCCGATGCCTTACTCTGGCACTGTTTTTCTTTAATTAGCCAAAGAACGTCCATACCTCCTTTTCCGCACTGGTGAGAAGTCTGAGTTTCTTCTCTCAGGAGCTGATCGGACATGTCTCGGTTCCCCCCCCCAGTTGACGACGTCCCCTCTTCCTTGGTGAAGGCGCTGTCTAGGGAAGCCACAATCCTGGTGGTAGTACATGTGCCCGTCGTTTGCGAAGTCTTTCTGATTCTTTTGGCCGGCTCATCTCCCCCCTGACTAACGGGGTTTTGTTCTCGAAGTATTTAAATCCGTCGAATCCTCCCAACTGATTCCTCCCTCCCCCGAACCGAGCTCATAGACCAGCTTTAGCACTTGTGCTGACGGTCACCTTCTTCCCTTACAATAGTTGTTTAAGACGGGCCCCGCGGCAAATTAATGAAACTGGGCGATTTCTCGGGGTTTCTCTTGAATGCCCCTTCCGTGAGGGCTACCGGTGCTTCTCCCCCCCTCGGGTCTCAGGAACACTACTCAGTATGACGATGACCAATACAGAGGACTTTTCTGAGACAAAGCGCCCCGCCCCCCGAAGGGGGCCTGGCTTGCGCCCCGAAGGCCGACTTGACGAATGTGTCTTCAGTGGTGCCTCTGGAGTACTCCTAGCCCGGCGAAACGAACAATTGATAGCAAAGTTACTTGCCGGGCCTGTTATCCTCCATTGAAGATTTTTGCTCGCCTACGCCGCCGGCTTCCCCCCGGAGAGCCAGCTCTAGAGAATACGGCCTTGACGGTCTGCCCAATCCGGCGTGAGCTTTGGAGGAGCCTTCCCTTTTCTAGGTCGACCCAGTTGTTTTTCATCCGTTGTTGGTAAAGGACCGGCCTGGTTAAATAACAAAAGCCCCTTCATCACCAGTACATCTTTTTCGGTTTCATAGATTGATGTCGCTGTCACTCCCTTGGAAATGATCGTATTCACTTTTAGAGATGGGTTACTGGTATTGCTCTCGGTACCTCTGTTACCTCCTCTCCTCCAGCGAGATTTTGCCTGATGGAATTCACCTGGCCCGCCGATCTATAGAAGGAAGATTACCCCGTAAGCCCTGGCGGAAACGTCTTTCGACGCCTCTTTTTCCTTGCTCCTCGTAGCCAAGTTTCCTGTTTTTTGAGTATAGTCCGTCGGCGCATCTTGTTAAAGGGTAGGAAACCCCATTCCACCGACTTGATCGGACTCTGTCTTGCTTTCCATCCCTGTTTGCGCACTTCACCTTCTAGGTCACACTCGTGAACTTCTTCATTTACGCCGGCGTTCATCGGTGTTTAGTTCATTCCTCCCCATTCGGACCTCGAACAATCGTGCTCGATCTGTTATTTCGGGCATACTTTTCGCCCTCTTGGACTGGCTTCCCCTGCTTCTTTTTTGTTTTTCCCCCCAACTGAACCTCGTCTCCGCTATGCAGGCTCAGAAAGAGAATTGCCCATTCAGCCCGATCCGGCCGCCTGGGCATCTTACTTTCACTTTCCGGAGCCCATTTTCTTGCTTCCCCCCGACCGCCTGTTCTGCTGACCAAATATTTTTTTTCAAAAAACTACCCTGATGAACCTACCTCTCCTCAGGAACTTCACCTCTGACTCTAGCCCCTTTTTGTCGCGGGACTGCATTTCTGCCCCCCTTGGCAAATTGCTCCCCCCTTTTTAGGTCACATGAATTTTCATTTTTTCCCATTGACGAGTCATACACCCCTTTTTTTTTCCTTTGCTCCTCTTGAAGTTATGTTCCCTTATTCTCTCGTCCAGCTTTCAAGACCCTTGGAGCAGTGGTACCTTTTTTCGAGGGATCAGTAATATCTCTCTTGTCTATAAATTTTTTGGTTCCGGGATCATTATCCTCTAGTAGCTTCCGCCTATTAGAGTGTCCACTTCTGCGCGTCGGCTGCCAAAACTGAACCAGTTTCCAAAAAGAAATGACTTTCAGACCACATGTGGCGAAACTCCTGTCTATGGATTTTCCTTTTTCCTTTAGCGTTGATCCATTGGCCATGTCAGTTCCTTGGGGTTGCCCTCCTTCAGTAATCTATGTACCCGCTTGCGTCAGGTTCCTATTTTTTTTTTTTGCAAGAGCTGCGGTGATCTTGATACGCCTCCTTTTCCGCATGTTTCTCCCCCTTGAATGCAACGGTTTACGACTACAACCTTGCTCAAAGAATGCGTACTAGGAAGCCCCCTCTCTCCTCCTTTAGGTAGTTGACTCATTTGAACCGCGGATCTTAAAACCGTCCGCTTCTGCTAAGCCTTTCCGGACGATCTTTTTCCTCCCCGGATCTTGATCTCGACATCACTACCTGCGCCTCATTTCTCCTTTAGGTTTACCCTCTCCCTCTTGCCTGATTGGTATGGCTGGTATATGTTTCCCCCAAATTTCACGATCTTTTTTCTCCACGACGAGCCTGTTGCCCGTTGGCACCCCCCCTGATCGGGGAAGCTTTGGTGAGTTTCCTTCATTCTTTCTGCATGTTGGTCATCTCTCTCTTTTCATCCAATCTTTTTTGAGATATTCCTCAACCCGCCTTCTTTCGTCGGCAAAAAAAGCTTGAGCCTCCCGGGGGCCAATTAAATTCCTGCTCGACTGCGATTCAGATCTCTATCCCAAAGGCCTTTTTTCTGTCCGATATAAATAAAAGAATAATGGGCCCCCTTCATTCTGCTAGCGGCCCCGTCCACGAATGATCCCCCCTCCTTCTTACTTGAACGATTTTATCTACAAAGGCTCCAAGGAAAAGACTTCTTCCCCACTTAATGTGTCGTCTGACGGGAGTTATAGTTTTTTGCGCTGACGAGTATCCTTTGACCCCGTTCGAAGGCCCCACCTCGGATTTGGCGCGTCGCTTCCCCCGGATCTTTAACAGCTCGCTGTCCCCCTTCCCCTCTTAATGAGCACAACCGCTCACTTTCCACTTGGACACCGGCGACATGCTGCCCGGATTACCAGGATTTCAGCCCGAGCCTCTTCCCCCCCCCCTCCCGGCGGCTCGTTCATGAAAAAAAGCGAATTCATCCTGCCGCGGCAACCAAAGGTAAAAGCGGAAATGGACAAGACACAAAGCCCCTCTGTCAGACTTTAAATAATAGACGTGCAGCTTGGCTGCATGAAGTCGCCCTTTTTTTTTTTCCCAACATGGGCGGAGGTAACATACCTCCTCATGTTTGGCCCGCTGAAGATTAGGCCTTCGAAGGTTTTTTTTTTCCCCCCTCACCCCCCCTTTTCATTTGTTTTTCCCCCCAAACCGTTCAAACACCCCCGCTCTGTTCCACTCTCCTCTATTACAGATGCTGATCCCTCCTCGATGAGTCCCAAACTGGTACTATGGCGGAAATTTTTGTAGCGTAGATATTTCCCTTTCCCTTTTGATGGCGGCCTAATGTGAGCCTGTCCGGCAAGATCGGCCACCCTCTGACCACCTCCTTTTTGCCCAGTTACTTTCGAACTTTTTTTCCCTGTTTCTTTTTGGTAGACATGACATCCTGGAGGACGCCTTCTTTTTTCCCGAAAACACTGTCTGCCCCCAGTCCAACTGGAATTGTGTGCCGTTAAGAGTGAGTTGGCAACCCCCGGTTCCTCTCTTTTTTTCCATTTCACGCATTTGGTTCCCTTATTAGGACCCAGTCCTCATGGATAATGACTTTCCTTGGGCCCCCCCAAGGCGAATGATGTGCTGACTCTCTTTCTTTGCCCACGGCACTATCTCGCCGAGGTTTTTTTTTCTCTCCCCTTATGTGGACAACCTCCCCTGCAGTTGAAGGTTCTCTTCGGATGCCCCATATAACCTAATCTGAGGCTCTTTTCCATTTTTTTCCTGATTTCAGTCCAACACTACTTTTTTTTTCCCGGACTACCTGGGTGCCACCCAACCCCCACCGCCCCTTCCGTACCTTTCCACCCTCTCATCACACCACTCAAGCTTTCAGTACTCCCCTTCCCCTTCCACCCCCCCCTCCTCCTTCAACCCCCCCCAACATCTCCACCCTCCCCTCCCTCATCCCCCCTTCCCCCCACCTCCTCTCCTATCCTACCCCTCTCATCCACCTGTCCACCCCCCCTTTCCGCCCGTCAAACTTCTAACCCCCCCCGCCCCTCATCCCTCTCCACCGACCCCTATCGTCTGACCATCCCCCCACCATCCAACACTCCCCACACCCCCCTCCTCCCCCCCCCACACAATTCCTTCACCTTCCCTTATCCTCCCCTCACCCCCTCCTCTAATACGCTGGTGTAATTTATTCTTATACCTTCATCCCCCTCCACCCCCCCCCTCTCCCCCCCCACCAGCCCTCCATCCCCCACCCCATCTTCGCCACACACCCCACCCCAACCTCCCCCCCCCTAACCACTGAACACAACCTCCTCCTCCTCCTCCCCTCACCTCGTCCCCCCACCCTTCCCCACCCCCCCCTCCCCCTGTATCCCCTTCACCTACCTCGTCTCCCACTCTCTCACCCTACCCCCTCCCTACCCCCCATCCCCCTTTCCGACCCCCCCCCCACACCCTTTCCTCTCCCCCCACATACCCTGTTTAACTTCCCCCCTTTTTCCACCCTCTTCCCCCCCCTCTCCTCCCGTTTTAACGAGAAGTTTTTACCAAGTAACGCCGTGACTTTCCCCTCGGATTTCACATCTTGAGAGTCCAATTTCCTTCCCTTTTCCTCCAAGTCGCATTTTTTTCTTCCTTCAGCGTTTGACCCACTGCCAATATGCGCGCCCCTTCTACTTGCCGGACCTTGGTTCCTATTTCCTCCAAGACGACGATAAGTCAGTTTCCCGCATTTCCCCATTGTCTTTTCGAAGTCTCAGCCTGTCTCCGATAGGCCCTTTTGACGAGTGCTGCGCCTCTACCGATCGGTATCCAGTAGCTTTTTTTCCGATATCGGCAATAACCAACCTCTCTCAAAGGTGACAGATTTGACTGAAGGCACCTGGACCAACCTTCATCTTCTCCCGGCCAAGACGGGTTAGCATTTTTTATGAGGAACCTCGAGGTCTTTCGTATTAACCAACGCGGAAGAACTTTCTTGAAGGAGATGTTCTAGTTCTTAACGTCTTTTTCCCCCCCGCGCACTCAGATCTATGTTTTTCCAATGCAGATAAATGAGACGACTCCCTCTGGATCTAACGTATGCCGCCTCGTTTCCCCCCCCCCCAAGCCGTCCATGGATTCTTCCTCAACCGCCCTGTCCCCAATTACGGTGAGAATTTGGTTATGTCTTGATTGGGATTCTCCCTTCCCTGTTCTTTTAGTCAAATTTACCAGATTACTCATCGTCTTACGTGTGTGCGCCTCTGCTCCCCGTCTGGGTAGTCGGGCGTTTTCCTTGATTCGTCTTTGTTTTCCCTTCTCCGGCCTCACGCTGTCAAGTCTCCCTTTTTTTCCCTGCTCGGATGATCCCCTTCCGATAGGACACTCACATTTCCTTTTTACCACAGAACGACCATAGCCCAGTTCCCCCTGGTCACCTGAGGAACGGTCCTACTTCCTCCTTTTTCCCTCTACATAATGTTTTTTGACATCTCTATGAAAGTGTCGGCCCACAGAGTTGTTTGTCAGAATTATTTTTTCGGATTGAATTCCCGCGTGATGTCTGGAATTTTTGCTCCCAGGTCAGTTTTTTTTTTTCAAAAAAGACTGCCAGAGGTTATTCCTATTAGAAACCACAACTCGACCCCCCATCCCCGTACGAATTTTGTTTTTTCACGCCCCCGAACACCCACCCTTCCGGGGCGGCATGGGCTCCCCCGACGCCTTTCTAAGCCTACAGATTGTTAAACTTTGGTCTTCCCCCCCCTTAAAGTCTTCCCGATCCTCATCACAAATTTGTTTACTTTCAACTTCTTTCGACCCAACTTAGGTAGTTTCCAGTTTGACGTTGATCAATCATTTCCTTTTTTGTTATCGGCCTTACTCTTTCGACCCCAGTAGAGTAGGCTAAGGGTTGCGCAAGGCCATGTTGAAGTGAATTTGGCATAGACAGTCTCCGTTCCCCTCTTTTGCTGCTACCAGTATAGTATCCTGTAGTTATCCCAGTGTACACTCCCCCTTTGTTTTTCTGATACGTACAGAACGGATTTTCACCCCTTCCTTTTCCCCCGAAAAATATCCCCCTTTATCGTTAATAGATGATGTTATGGACCTGTCCTAGCCCTCTTCTTCTCCCACGGTTAGAGATGGAGTCTTGTTGTTCTTGCTTGAACCATTCCGGATTACGATTCCAACCTTTCAGTCTGTCTTCCGATTTTACTTCCCCCCAGTTGGGCAGTCGTATCGCCGTAATGAAGAGCCTTCCCGATTTTTGGTCCATGGGGCAACTTGATTAGGGAGTTAGTGGCATTGGAGATCGTCTCCCCCCCAGGACTTGTGGTTGCCGTTCTTTTTTTGAATCTTGTGCAGTCCCAGTGCCATTTAATGGCCTCACCAATTACCGATTAGATCCCCCTTCCCTTGTCATGCCGCACAGTTGATCGCCTTTTCCGAAACTCCCCTTTCTACTTTTTCCACCTATCACCTTTCACCCCCCGTACGGCCCCTTCCATTGTGGAGACTTTCCAAGACAGACATCAGTTCGATCTGGTTTTTTATAGTGCACGTCATTTTTATTAAATAGATCGCCCGTTTCCTTTTCCAACAGGAGTGGTATTCTGCCCCCTACCCTGAACCCCCCCTTACCTCTGCATTTGGTGTTTTTCAAGTTCTTTAATTATTGCTCCTTCCTAACTATATCTCTCCCGTTGTTTAAATTAATAATCTAGTCAGTAAGGTACCCTTGGTATGTTGATCACGCCCCTTTCAAACCGCTTGGCATGCCTTTCCGGCAACAATTTACCTTTCACCAGAATATAATAGCTTAACGGCCACAAGGCTGGTCTCTATTCCACTTGGTTTTCCGGTCGCTCCTCTTGCATTTTCGGCACTCGTCTTCCTCACCTGTCTACTTGTCCATGAGGTTGAGTCGTACCCCTTTTGCTTACTGACCTGCGAGCGTCAACATTTTTTGAGTTATTGAGCGATTTTCCGCTGTGCGTTCCCCCTAGTCCGATACCCCAAGCTTTCCGCAAGATAAAAACCTTTTTTTTCTTTTTTCTACCCCCCATTGTATCCATCTTATCATCCTGGAGCTTTCTGCTTGGCCCACTTTGTAGGTGCTCCTAGGGGATCGCTCAGTCGTTTTTTCCGAGAGTAATAGACGTCCTCCCAGCGCCACCTTTCTGAGGAGTAGCAACGCACCCCTTCCCAACCCCGTTTCCCCCCCGACCTTTGATTCCCCCGGCGGTCCTTTTCGGCAACAGCTGCCTTTTGGGTGTTGTTGAAGTTTCCTTCTTCCTTGCGGTGATCTTGGCCTGCCGATTCCCTTTTTTTTCACTCCCTTTCATTGAATGAGAGGCTTTTACTCCACCTCTGCCTCCTGAGGGAAGGATGGTCTTGCTGTTGCAAGAGGCTTTTTGCTGGGATTTCCTTTACCCCTCTTTCCTTCTTTCGCTTTCAATTGCGAACAGGGTCCCCCCCTTTTTTTGAAGCCCAACCTTCCCTGAACATCCCGCGAAAGGAGCTGGGTCAGAGCAGTCCTGCGCATTCGCCTTCTTGCTTCTGACGTCGCCATCTTCTCTGCCCCCCCTTCCGCGTTTCCTGAGCAAGCCCGTGGCCCGCCTCTTTCTTTCTCTGGCCTGACCCCTTCCCCTTCTAGAAATCTCGGGAATGGTAAGATGGTGTACCGCTCTGCATCGTCGCGGACCCGGCTTTTATGGTTTTATCGGCCCGATTTACCTTTAACATAGATATCTCATATTAGCGCATTTTTAGAGATCATTTGGGCAACACGTTCGTTTTCCGGGAAAGTGCGGTTGTGCTCCGGTCAAGTTTTTTGTTTTCTCTCCCATCCTTTGTGTTGTTTTTTTCTGATTAAACCCGAATGATAGCCTTGCCCCCACATCCCCAACAGCACCTTCTTTCTCCCCTTTCTTGTTTCCCCACTTCCCGAATGCTTCCTCTACCCGTTCTGATGTGCTATATGGGACATAACGTCCTACGCATCATGGGCCGCTGAGTGATATTTTCCTTCCGCCCTATTATCCAGAAATTACGGCGCCGTAGTTTTTCCTAATCATTGTACACTTCTTCAACGTATCCCTTTCGCGAATCCTTTCCGGTCCTAAGCGCCTGGGTTTTGCGAGGAATTTCTTCCCCTGTCCTGTTTTATTCCTTGCTTCTCCCATTCCTTTTATTTTGCGCGCGGTATGCTCCTAACCTTCCCTCATTTCTCTTCTATTCCCTTCTGTTTCCCCAGAATAACTTCATTGACCGACAGTATGCTTTTGAGTATCTTTCCCACGACCCGCCCCGCTGTTCACCTGCTTTTCCTTTCCGTTGTCGTGGGCGTACAACAGCCTGAATTCTCCTCCCCCCCTTGGTGCAAACCCCCTTTCCATTGCCTTCATTTCCGGACAACCCCCTTCATCTCAACATCACTTCGGAGATTTCGACTTGGTTGGTTTCGGTCCATTTCGGTTTCCCACTGGTTGCAGGGGTGTTCATTTTCCTCTTCAGCCTCAGACCATGGGGTCCCCTCCTTGAATATAAACGGCGCCCCCGTCTATACAGTTCTTAACCCCGACATCGTCTGTTGAGTTACTCTCATTCGGCTTCTACCTCTCCTCTTCCCGGTACACAACTGGTCCATGATCTAACGCTTTTCTTACTCGAAATTTCCCTTTCCCCTTCCCTTTCTTCCTGCCCGAAGGCGGCTTCTTCCCTTCTCGCCTCGAAGCCCCTTTCGATCAACCGTGTGTTTTCTTTACGGTTTTCGCTTTTTTTTCGATGTGCGAAAATGCAGATGGAGTTCCCCTTCCTACCCAAAACCTTTTTTCATTGAAAAACGTCCGTCAGGACTCTTGTGACGGTAGCTGGGTTTGCCTGAGGGCCCTCTTTTTCCCTCAGTTTTGCGACCTTCCCTTCGGTCACAAGCACATTTTTCTCCGTTGATTCCCCAGATTTGAATTCTGACCAAAGGGCGCTTGGTTCGTTTTGTTAATTGATCCAATTTTCACCCAGCCGGCCCTATTCCCCCGCCTCTTTTCCGTTTTCGCTGTCAGACTCATATTTTAATGCGGTTAGTCGATGTCGCTGTTACGTTCCCCTTCCAGTCCTTTCCCCCGTGAGGCGATCTCCTTCCCTATTTTCCTGTCTTCAAAAATACCCGGTCGCGACTGGCCTCAGTTCTAGTTAAGGTGGACCCCAGTCCCGGACTAAGGTGTAGGCCTTGTGTCCCCTGGCGGTGTCCAGGAGGCATAAAGTCTCTCTTCGCTCATTGGAGTGCCTGAAAAAGTTCTGCAGATGCGTTTGATACGTCCCACACGAGACATATTTTACTTTTCACTTGCCATCCAGCTCGACCGCCATTTTTCCTGCTTTTAAGAGCCTTTTCCGCGTCTCTTTAGGAGGCTCCAAGTTGCTCGTTAACTGAAGCTGGAGGAGATAGGTACCAGTTCTCGTTTTTTTCCTTTGAGTCCTTAACCCCAATACTGAAAGCTCCCCCTTTTAAATCTATGTGCGAAGCATCAATTCCCCGCGCCATAACTATTCATTCCCTGACTTTATGAAGGCTGGTTTGGACCAACTACGTGACCCCCGGTGACGTTCTACACATCTTGACGTCAACCCCCCACCTGGAGACGCAGGTGAGTCTTCTCTATCGGCCCCCCCTCTCCACGAATTATCGATGCAGTCCTCTCCATTCTCTTTTTCCTATATTTCTCGAATGGTACGGTCTACGGCGATCCCCCCCCCCTTCCTTACTTGATTTTATTTTTTTTCCCCCGGCCCCAATTACTGGTTGTGCCTTTGTTGTGCCTTCGTCGGATGATCCGTATTGATAGGACGTCTTTCCCGCCAAGTTGACAGCATTCGCATTCTGGATGACTTAGTGCTTGGATCCTCCGGGAATCCCCGTTCTTGGGTTCTATGCAGATTACTGCCCTGTTCCGGAGTGCATTCTCTTTGGCCGGTCGTCATATTAATCTTTTTTTCCTTTTTTCCTGATCCGGATGTAGTCCTCTCCCGGAAGCACATTGTTGCGTCATTAAGCCCCTTGCACTCGTTCACGTGTTTTGAACACTCTTGGCATCTCCGGTCTCCCTATATTTTTCCTCACTACTTTTTTTTTATCGAGATAAGGTCGGCCCCGCGTTGTGGACCCGAACCCTGGCGAGCTCTAGTTTTCCGTGCATGAAAGAAATGTTTTTTCCGGATCGCGGGGACCTGTGGACAGGAACATCATTACATCGTGTGACACCTCCCCTGGCTGACCCTCCCGCTCCAAAATCCTCGAGTTTTCCTCGACCCTTCCTAAAAAGACGGGGTTTTCCTTCGTTAAGACCGACTAATGCCTTCGCCGAAGATTGTCTGTTCAACCTTGGGCATCCCGTATCCTGAGTACCCCCTCCATTGACTACCCACTTCTATGACTATGCGTCGGCAGGACCTCTACTCCCTGGCTTTTTCTTGGTGCCTCGTACGCGTCGTCCTAGCTGATAAAGTCCTGGCACCTGCATTGATCTGCTGTGTCCTTTTAGTTTATCTTGGAAGGACGTTCTCGCTCCTCTCCTGGTATCCTTGTTGGACGTCCGCTTTTGACCCTCCCAGATTCCGGGTTCCCTGCATCCAACCGCCCTGTTTCCTTCCGAATATTGGATCCGTTTTCCTGTAGCCTCCGGCTCGTATTCCGTTGGCTGAGGCTGGAGTTTTCTCATTGATCTCCTCTGCACCCCCTTCCCATGGATCCTGAGACTCGCGCTCGCTGAGTTCCACCACTCTTCTTACTTACTCCCCCCTTAAGAGAAGCTGTGATCCCTCTTTCCTCCTTGGGGTAACACTGCTTCGGCATGAGATGCCTTGGCTCCAATTTAGAAAGGGCCTTCTTCTTATCGGCGTTCTGACCTTTGGTCGGTTCGTCCCCCTCTGCACAATGTCCTACAAATACCTACTTTTCTGCTGCCTTCGACATTCTTTTTCTCGCCTGTAGAACCTCCCCCTTCCTTGAACCTTCCCTCTTTTAAAATGACCGATCCGATAATCGTTTTTTAGGACTCGCAACCCTTCGGACCACTTTTTCTTCCGTACGTCTTAGGTTCCCCTTCCTTTCTCCATTCCCTCTCGAAGCTTAAAAATGACTTCGGTTCTTAAGCCCCCCATGAACTGAAAAGTGATTTTTATTGCCTTGGGTCCCAGCCCACTCTCCGCTTTTCGCAATCCGCTCTCCATGTCCTTTCCGTAAGCTGGACCCGTTTTGGATTTCACATGGGATTGTTCTCAGTCCCCTTCCCACAGGATTTGTCAATATGCCCTCAGGACCCCCGTCCCATCCATGCACCGACCCCTAGTAGGGAACGGCCAGGCTGGTCTCTTTCTCCCCCTTTTTGGTTATGCGTCTCCATATGATTCTGCCCAAGGAGGCAATTTCCGAACCGTCTTTTCTAACTTTTCCCCTTTTCTTGGCCCAATTTGGGGAGTCGATGGTTTCCTTGTGGCTGGCGAGCCGTCCTCCACTTCCCCGCCTTATTGTCTCCATCTGGAAGGTTGAATGTCCATTCTTTTCGTCCGACCTTTCATTTCCGCATCAGTTCTTCCCGGTTCTTGCAACTGCCCCCCCGTTGAGGTACCGATCTTCCTCTTTCTGCCTGGGCTCTCCTTTTGACTTAGCGTAAAGCTAATTTCTTTTTCGAGGGCCGCTCTTTAAATTAGCCAACCTTTGCCCTTTTTCCGTTCCCCTGTATTCCCCCAATTTGGCCCCACCCCTCATGGCCCGCATTCTTTTGCGGACAACAGTCGGTGAGTGATGTTTGCCTCCGGTGTTTTTTACGATTTGCCTTTTGATCCTTTTCATGTACGCTTTTTGTGCTCAGTCAGTCATGGTCTTATTCTTTTTCCTTTCCCCCTCAAGCTTCGACAGGCGTGTCGCCGATTCTTTCTAGAAAAATACGGGCCGATTTTTTCTCCCCCCCCTTCACCCTCCTCCAGGGGAGTTCGTTGGACGCTTCACAGTGGATGCCCCAGCGTCCCGCCCCCTGCTCGCGGTTGATCGAGAACCCAGTCCCCTCTTTGCATACCTGAATCTCGTGCTGGCCCTAACCCGTGTAGCACTAGTTGTATCGCACCACTACCCCCGTTTTTCGCTTCGTCAGCCATTCCCGTGTATGTTTTCTTCCCGCCCCCCTTCCTCCCTTGTGTACAGGATTTTAGACCTCCGCCCTATCCTTTCTTTTGGGCCGCTTGGAGACCGTCTATCCTTTTTCTTCCCGAGAAAGAGGTATTGCGGGTATCTTTCCACGACTTGCTCATTCGCTGTAGCGCATGACGTTGAGTGATTCCTGTTCGCGGGAAATCTTGCTTGTCTTTCTTTTTCCTATTTCCAA
>Ga0179591_1325221_pt1 | contig 23117 bp, 36 predicted proteins | sample CZOMad2_1_08_16f_FD_182891 | JGI IMG/M metagenome (GOLD analysis project Ga0179591, IMG submission 182891) | Vadose zone soil fungal communities from Angelo Coast Range Reserve, California, USA - CZOMad2_1_08_16fungal (PacBio error correction) | ecosystem: Environmental > Terrestrial > Soil >... | reverse complement strand
CGCAGGGCTCCCCTCAAAACCCTCCCCTTTTCTTTCTTCTACCTAACCTTGTCGCCGCAACCCGACGCCCCCCGCCTTCTTTTTCCCCCTACAGAAGCATCCCTTTTTTCTGAAAATGCCCCCATTACGAGGAGGAGCCCTCCCCCGATATGGGCCTGTCTCCCCCCCATGGGGTTTTGGGGGTGTTGGATGGCGTGAATAAAAGGATGGTCGCTCTTTGCCTCTGGCAGGCGGTCCTTTCTTGCCTTTTTCAATTCGGCTCTCTTTTCGGAAGCCCATGATGTGGATCTTCCCCCCCTTCCTCTTCGGCATAGTGTTTTCCTGCCTCAAAAGATCGCGAGTGGTTCTTATTCGTGTCTACTTCCTTTTATATCCAGCGGTTCGGCTTATTTTCTGGTTCAGCTCTTCTTTCCCCCCCTTCGAAGTATTTTTCTTAGTTTCTGATGATGGGAGTGATCCTTTTCTTTTTCCGAATCTCATCATTGGTCTATTCGATCATCTGGGTTTTTTTGTTCGGGACTGGACGGATGAGGATTTTTTATCAGATGGACGATGGAACCAGTTTCTTTTTGGCGCTCTTTCCCCCCCCCCATCTTCAGCTGCTACCTGCCTCAAACCTCTTGGTGCGCGCTTCCTTCTTTCTCGTCATATTTCATTTGAGGTGGTGAATGAACCGAGTTCACTTCCCTTAGATACGGTTCTTTTCTCCTCTTTTTTGTGCCTTGACCCCCCCGCTTGGGATAATCCCTTTCTCCTCCCTCTTTTCCGGTCGATGACACCCCCCAAGACGTTAGAGAGGCAGAAGACCTTCCCTCTTTCCCGCAGAACCTTTCCATTCCTTCCAGCAAAGCCCGTTGTACCTCCGGCCAGCGGAGGATTTTTTTCCCCCTTTCTCCTTGAATCTGGAAGACTTTTTTTTTTTTTTCCAAAACCACAGCCTCGATCTTTCCTGCCTTTCCCTCTTCGACACTCTCCTTCCTTTCTGATTTTTTCAAGAACCTTAGTCTTCCCTCTCGAAGGTGACTTGGGCGGTCCCCCTTTTCTCTTTTCCCCCTCATTTACGCCCCCCCTTTACAAATCCATACCCTCCCCCTTTGTAGGGGAGGGGGTCCCCCCCCAGCCTCGCCTCCTTTTCATAGTCTTTTTTCTCCAATTGGTCGTTTCCCCCAGAATGGTTTCCCCCCCCCCCCAACATTCCTCCCGCACTTTCAGCCTGGCAGGTTTTCTTGCAGCATACCGAATCCTCCCTCTGTCGCGGTTGCCCCCTTTCCATACTGCTGGTTTTTTTGGTTTTTGTTGCTTGTGGCCAGACTCCCCTCCCAGGAGATTTTTTTTCAATAATGCTCGGCTTCCTTTTTTTCGATGCTTTTCTTCTTTTTTTTTTCCTCAGCCACCAAGCCTTTTTTGCACCGGGTAGTCCCTCCTTCCCGAAGTTTACATCTCCTCCCTCTTCAATGATTCCTTGCCTTTCAGGCCGGTCATCAGAGCCGCGGAACCCCCCTCGTCAATTCAATAAGTTTGTCAAAGAGGCCCCATTATTTCCTTTTCCAACTGCCGCTTTGTCCCCTGATTTTCCCCCCTACTTTCTCATCCTTTTCTCTTTTTACGTTCAAGCTTTTGACAATTTTCCTCCTCCCGACATACCTTTGTAGGTGAGCCCCCTCCTCACTTTCCCCCTTTCGTGCTTTCCACTCCCTTTTTTCCCGCTTCGTCCTCTGGCCAGAACAAGTGATCCTCCCCGAGCTTCCCCTTTGCTGCTTTTGAATTCGATTCCCGAGCGCTCCCCCTTTTTCCAAACGAACGGAGGAGTATAAATTTTCTCCTTCTTCGTCCGCCTTTCTGTCTTCTTTTTAGTCATGCCCAGTTTCCTAAGCGGGCTCAATGAATTATCCCCCCTCAGCAAATGAAAGAGGAGCAGCCCTCATCTCCCATCCCGATGTCTGTGCTTCAGGGCAATGTTCTCTTTTCCTTCTCGATCATTTTTTTTCCCCATCTCGTACTGATCGTTCTCCCGCTCTGCTTTTTTTCATTAGATACTTCCTTCTTCTTCCCACCCAAAGCCCGGTCCGGGTTACAGGTTTCTCCCTCCCCCACCCGTGAGGTCGAATCCGTTTCTTTTCTTCTCAAAAGAAGCGAGGTGCTACTCTCACTGAAGCCCGTTTCGTTTTCGTACAAGCGGAACCCGCTCCCTATCCGTCCTTTTCTCATGAGTTGAAGCGGCTGCTCTGCAAGGAGGTTTTTTTTCCGAGGTTTTTCTTCAAACACCAAGGGTCTTACGCCCCTTTGAGTTTCGAGCGCTTTTTTATGATGACAGATCACTCTCTTCCCCTTTTCCTTTGTCGTGGTCCTGCGAAAACGACGAGCTGAACCTCTCTGTATCTTTCAATGAAGAGGGCTTTTTCCTGCCCTCTTCTTCTCTTTTCCCTTGGCTCCCGACTTAATGGTTGTCCGCTTTTTTCCTCCTGATTGAATTTCTCTTGGTGAAACCATCTCCTTCTTCCCTTTCCTCGAGGTATTGATGGATTCGGTAGTTTTTGATAGAATCCATGACTCCCCCCTATAATCTTTCCCTTCTCTTAATGGCGTCCTTTCTTCGGTCTTCCCTTTTAATATCCCCACTCGTCTTTCCCTTCCTTCACGGTTGGCATTTGAAGGACCTTTTCTTTTTTCGAAGATTCTCTTTTTCCTTTCCGACGCCCTCGGCCAGATCTCCTTCCTCCTTCCCTTCTTTCTTCTTGTAGATATTTTTTTTTGCAAAATAGAAAGTTCCTCCTTCGAACTTTCCCTACTTTTTTTTTGACTAAATGACCAAATCTCCTTTTTCATCATCTTTTTTTTCGCTCATTTGAGTTTTCCTTAGTCGACCTCAGTTCTCCTTCCCACCGAAGGCCAAGGATGCTCTTCCGCACTTGGCAGCTCATTGGCGCCTTCCCCTTTCTCTTGATCAAAAAGCCCCCCCCCCCGCCTTTGAAATAGGTTTTTCAAAGGCGAGGCGTCTTCTTCCCCCTCTTCTCCCGTGAAGTTTCTTTAGTGGGATCGCCTTTTTCTCTTTTTCCCTTTCTCTCCCCGCGTAAGACAGGAACTATCTAAGACCCTTTCGAGGATTTCTTTTTTTCCGTTCCCTCTAAATCCACTCTCACCTTACCTTAGTAGACGGCAGGCAAATATCCTTCCCCCCCGTTTCCCACGTCCTAAGGAATGAGAACGATTTCTCCTCCATGGAGAAGTCATGCTTTTTTTCCAAGTTTCTTTCAGTCCCAATGGCCTCTCTTCGGCGTTTTCCCATTACAGCGATACTTTCTTTCTTTTCCCTTTTTTCCTCCCCCTCGAACGTCTTCATGCAAAAGAGTCCTTCCTCCTCGGATGGGACGCCCCTTTGGGGATCCGTCCTCCCCCCTTAGCCTCCACCCGGACCTGCCTTTTTTGTTGACGAGGGAACTATGCTCCCTTGCTCATGTAGTTTCTTGGAATCAATGGCGGACTTACCTCTCCTTGACTCCGAGATTTGACTTTTTCTTTCTCGCTGTGGGATACCCTCGAAGAGCGTCTACCCCCTTTTTCTGAATTATGCTCGGCACTAGCGGTTTATACCTTCTACGGATTTCTCTTTTTTTCCGGGCTGCCTTTTTGCCCCTCCCTTTGAAGTGTAGTGGCATCCCTCGAGATTCCGTATATAAGGAAAACACGTTCCTCCCTTCTCCTGAGAATGACTCTTTCTTCCCGCATGGAAATTCTTCTTATGCGAAAGACAATCCTTTCGCTTCCCCGAATTGTTTACTCGTCAGGGCCTGCTCCTCGCTCCTTTTTTTAGTTGTGAATTTTTTCTTTCCTTTACTTTATATCTTTTTGCGCTAAGGGCCATCCCCTGCGCCGGCGTAAGATAGCGAAATTTCCCCTTCCTTTCCCTGGAAATCTCTCCCCCCTCTTTCGGTTTTGACTTTCCATTCGCTCAAAGCCGCAATTCCTTCCCTCTCCTGTCCCCGATATTTCGTGAAAGTAGAAGATGAATCATTTACCCGCCAGCGTTTCCCCCTTCTCACTTTTTCTTTTTTTCCCGGGTGGCTTTGCGAGGGGCGTCCTTCTCCCCCTACTTACAAACTTCTTTTCCAAGCTGGGCAGAGGAACTTACCTCGAACCCTTCACTTCCTCCAAGTGACTTTTTTCTTTCCCCTCCCCCTTCCCATTTTGCCCCTTTTTCGAAAGAAACGGGAGCCATACTTTTCATTGAAGCTCCCCTTCCCCAAATTATTTCTCTCTCTCGGCGTTGACCGGTTTTTCTCCCCCGGAATCCTTCTCTTCTGGAAACGGCAGGCGGGTCGTTCTGAGTGGTTCCCTCTTTCCTTTTTTTTTTGGTCGGAATCCGAACCCGCCTCTTTTTGACCTTTTGCAGAGACCCTCACATAGACCTGGGCGAGGCTTCCTCCCAGTATTGTTCCACCAACTTTCGCATGCGGTTACTTACGCTCCTCCTTCGTACTTCGGCATTTTTTTGCTTGCGGGAAGGAAGGTTGGGGCTTTTTTCTCAATCCCAATTTAGAGATCAGACACACTTCTCCTTTCTTTCCCCCCCCTGAAGTCGGTTTTTTCCTTGATACAGAACCACTACCCCCCTTTTTTTAGGGTTTTTCTTCGGCGTTCTGCATCTTTCCTCTTCTTAAAGTTGGAAAGCTCGTCGCGGGAAATTTTCCTTCTTTTGACCGTCTCGACTGCCTTGATTCCTAAGGATCGAGCTTTTTCTTGTTTCCCCCCCTGTTTTTCTCCTACTCCGATTACCCTGCATTGAAAAAAATTCCTAAGCTTTTCCTTTTTTTCTAGAAAGTACGGTTCTGGTCGTAAGGCTCCTCTTGTGATGCGGGAAATCTACTTCTCCCTTCCTTTAGTTTCCGTTTTCCAGTCGTGTCATCGGACGTGTGACCCTTTTCCCCCTCAACCCTGTATAACACCCTTTTTTTCGGCTGAGGCAGTTTACCCTTCCTTTGCGATCTTGCTTCGAGCTGTTTTCTCTGGAATGACACCAAAACCTCCTTTCCACCCCCTCAAATAAAAATTAGCGGAACCAGAAGTTGGAGCTCTTTTTTTCCCCTAGCGGCTCTTTGTATCTCTTTTTCTGAACGTCCCCCCCATGACGGCCTTTGCGACTCCCCCCTTTCCCCATCGTACATTTTTTTCTCCCTTCTGGCGGATACCAAGCCGTCCCTCCCCCTGCCATTCCCAAACCCCGATCCTTCTTTAGTGAGCGCGCATTGCGAACACTATTCACGCCCATAATCATCCCCCTTGTCGGACTTTTCTTTTCTCGGGAGGCTACTTTCTTCAGAACAACCGCGTTCTTCTCCCTTTCCCTCCCAAGTAAGATGGTTCCTCTCTTTCTGCCGCGAAAAGCAAAGACCCTTTTTCTTCCCCCGCATGTTTCCTTTTTAACCTTGGCTCTCTTGTCGACCAGCAACATAGTTGGGCTGTCCCCTCCCCTTTAAGATTCTCCTCCTTAGGCAACAGTTATCAGCTCTTCCCCTTTCCCTTCAGTAAACAAGCTTCCCCACTCTTTAGTTGAGACGTATAGGGGCCCCTTCTCCTCCGATCCGTTTCGCTACGTTAAATTAGAAATCGATGATCCTTTCGTCTCTTTTTTTCGTTGCCGGTTGAAACCCTCACTAGCGATAAGTGTAGTATTTCCCCTCCCTCTGCAGAGGATGCGTCCGATGGGTACGGGCCATGCGATTTAGAGGTGACATTTTTTTTTCCACTTGTCCCGCAACCTCGGATGTTTCCGATTTCTCCTCCTCTCCCTCTTTCCTCTATTGATTTTACCTCTTTCTGCAGAACTAGGAGTTTAGGCGAGCCTTCTCCGATTTCGCGGTTTCCCTTCTTTCCTTACATCTCCCAGCACTATCCGATGGCACAGATTCCCTTCCTTTCTTGCACACAGCGGACCCCTCGTCGCAGCCGTCTTATAGACGGGTTTTTCCTTTTTGCTGCGCTATTTCCCAAAGCATTTCCGGCATAGATGTCGAATTCGACCCCTTCTCTTCCCCCCCTCGTATGCGTAGAGACTCTTTTCGCGAACACAGATCCGCGGTAGACCCCCCTTTTTTTTCGAACTCCCCTGCTTTTATAAGATTGGTTTTCGGAAGAGCAATCGCGTCTCCCCTCCTTTTTTTCTGCGCTGTCTTCCTTTTTTTTCCTCGCCAGCTTCTACGGATTAGGGCCACATGAGTCCCTTTTCCTCGTGTTCTTGATTTAGCGGCCTTTTGCGTATTAAAGATGAATTAGATCCCTTTCCTCTTCAGCGGATTATTTTTTTTTCCCCCCCCGTCTAGTTCCGATGGGGTCGTTTCCTTTTTTTGTTTCTGGATTCGTGATCGCATTTTCTGGGAAGCTACGATGATGCCCTAATCGGGTTTTTTCTACCCTGATACGCATCAGCCTCTTGACGATGGAACACGTTTCCTTCCCTCCCGTAATTTTTCTTTCCCTCATCACCATCTTCCCCTCTTCTCAGGGTGGCATCTTGGTGCGCGATTCAGGCGTTTCTATTGAGGTGTGTCCCTCATGAACGAGTCTTTCTCTCTTGAGAACTGGGGTATGTTTTTTTTGTTTTAAGGAATTACATGGCCTCTTTCCCCCCCCTCCCGATGGGGAGGAAGGCTTTCTATGACACCAACATTGGCTCACGTTTAGCGCGGCACCGTTTTCCCAGGTCGATGGCTTTTAATGTACGAGAAGGACGCTTTTTTCTTCCCCTGCTGTAGTCCCTTCCTTTCTTTTTTTCTTCATTGGTATCCGAAGATCGGCGAAATAATTCCCCTTCCTCTAATTAAGTCCCCATATCGCCACTCGCATTAGCGATCCATCAAGACTTTCCTCTTCTGACCTGTCCCCGCGTCCAGCTGGAAAACGATGCTTTCCTCCCGAAAGCTCGCCCCCCAGCAAGCCGGGGATTTCCCTTTCTCCAATTTTTTTCGATGTCCCTTATAGTGTCATTCCTCTTTTTTTCCCTGCATTCTAAACACTGCCCTCCCCCCCCCCCCCTCATTCCCTCTTTTCCTTTTTTCTCGCGTCTGCCCTCTTCTTCGGCGGCCGGAAACTTCCTCCTCGATCGGTTTGCACCCCGCTGACAAAATTACAGCCTTTTCCCTGCGATACCTTTTTCGTCGGCCTTCACCCCAGGCCACCCTTTTTTTCTTTCTGACAAGTTTTTCGAAAAGCGACGTTTCTTCCTTTCCTCTATCCCTTTTTTATTTTTTCTACGCTTTCAAGCCGAGCTTTCTCCTGAATAACCCTTTTTTTTTTGTCCCTCCTTTTTTTTAGTAAAAGTTTCCCCAACCCTTTTAGAAGGTTTCCCAAATGACGGAACTCTTCCCCGTTCCCCATCGGTAGTGAAGTGTTCGCTTTCCATTTGCAAACATCTTTTTTCCCCTTACCCATTTTTTCCTCCCAAGATTTTCTCTTCCCCCCCCAATGACAGAGATTAGCTCTCCATAAATCTCTCTCCCTCCCGAGCGCGGAAGTACACGTTACCTCTTTCCCCCTTTTTTTAAAGTCTTTTTTTTTCAGGAGTTGCCTAATTTTCTCTCATTTCTTCAGATCTGCGAGATGACTTCTCCCTTCCTGAGAGTCCCTTCCCTATCTTTTCCGCATTCTGTTCTCCAAGGTGTAACTTTCCCACACCATCAATCGATAGGTCTCCTTCGCTTTTTAATGAAGGACGTCCTCTCCAAGAAATCTCTTTCTTTTTCCTCCCTGTTTCACTTAAACAATTCGATGCCAGCGTTTTTGCCCTTTCGCAGCCCTTCTGAGATAAGGCCGGCCCCCTTTCCCTTTCCCCGAAAACCCTTCGCCCATGTTTCCCTGGCTGCTCGCGACCCTCCCTTCTGCTTTCAAGGGTTTCCCCCCCCTCCAGAATCCGTTACCCCCTCTTCCTTTATAACGCTTTTTTTTGCTCATGCCCTTGAAAGTCTTCGATTTTCTTTTTCCGGAAACCATTACGATACGTCCGCGCGGTCTCCTGAGTTGACGCTTTATGATTTTGCAGTCGCGACCGAGTTCCCCGAAGTTCCTTCCCCCCCTATAAGAACATGCGCTGCTTTTTCATTTGCGTTTCTCTTCCCTTCCTCTTTTCCCCCACTTTCCTTTCCCAGTCCCGCGCTGAGTCCTCCTTTTTTTCTTTGCATGTCGAGCGGAACTTTTTTCTCGCATGTTTTATTTCTGCACTGATTCGGGATCGTGACCCTCCTCCCCTTCCTACGCCCGGACCCCTTCGGATGGTGGCGACCCTCATTCTTCTTTTTTTTTACCACTATTTCTGATTGAAGTCGGTTTTTTTTTCAAATTTTTCAAGATATTTGGAAGGCCCTTCCTTCCCCTTCTTGATTTTTTTTGGAAGGTCGTGCATCCTTCCCAGAAAGAGCTTCCCCTCGACCTTCTCTGATTCTTTCAGGACATTCGCCCATAGGGGGGTTTCCACATATTCTATACCACTGGAGGTCATTTCTCCCCTCCTTGCGATCTTTCCCCTTGACCGCCTCTTACGATCTGCTTGTCCAGCGCCAAGTCCTTCCCCCCACTGATATCCCTTTTTCCTTCCTCGGTTTTCTCTGAGCTTCCCCCATCGAAGTTCTTTTTTGCTATTCTTTTAGGCGACGCCATCCCTCTCTCTCCTTTTCTTCGTTCCCTTTCGTCCCGCCTGTTTCTTCTTCTTCGATAGCCCAACCATTGAACTTCGACCCCAGATGCCCTTTCGGCCGGCTGCATTTCTTTAAGCCGGAGAAACCCCTTTTTTCCAAAAAAGACCAGATCTTCTTCTTCCTCCCCGGCGATGTGAATGAGCAGCCGTTTTCTTTTTTTCCACTTGTTCCTATGGGCAAAACTCCCCCAGAATGTATTCACTCGTATATTCACTTTGTTCTCTCTGCTGTTTGAATGTCTTTCCTAAAGATAAAACTCCCTCACTCAAAGACGCGTCCTCCTTCCCCCTCTGGTGGAACCGGGAAAGTCCTTCTTTCTTCGCAGCAACCCCAGTCATGATTCTTTTCCCTTTAGAAAAAATCCGTATCTTTTCTTTTCGTAGCTGTCCTTTTCGATTCCACCCCCGATCTATGATTCTTTCTCTCTCCAATGAGCGAGGAACCTTTCTTTTTTAGAAGCCCAATCCTTTTTTTTTCATGGTTCCCCACTTCCCTTTTGCTAAGAACCCCCCCTCTAGTGTCTCTTCCTTTTCGCCAGATTGACTGCCGTAACCACTGTTTTTCCCTCTTGAAAATTTAGGGGGGTAGAGAGCCCCGATCCTTTTACTGGTTTTAGACATCTCATGCCTCAGTCGCGAGGACGGATCTTTTTGCCAACGTTTTTCTTTCGACGAACCCAAATGGCGGCATTTTCTTTCCCTTTCGTGGCAAACGAGGTTTTTCGGCTTGCGCACTTCCCCCTTTCGAAGAAGGACTTTTTTCTTTTCCCCCTTTTCCCTGGACCTCTCTTTCTTTCCCCATAGAAGAGAGAACGTATCCCCAGGTCTTTTGACTCCTTTCTCTTGATCGCTCTCGCGGCGGTTCTTTTCCCATGGCCTTAGCCAATCCTCGCCCCTTCTTTTTTCCCTAGTCCTTTTCCGGCAGCCCCTCTTTCTCTTTGGCAGGTCCGTGATTCCCTCTCTCCCTCCTGGATTTTTTTCCACGACTCTTGAAGGCTCCTGAAAATTTATACCCCTTGTCATGTCTTTCTTTATTTCCCAAGATTCACCCCATTTAGTTTCCTCTCAATTACCCTCCCCTTCTCCGCAAAGTCGAAATTCCTTCATTTCCCCCCTTACTTCACTCTAGGGAGAAGGAGCCCTTTCTCTCCCATTCTTTTGCCTTTCCCAAATCGTTGTCGACCATCCTAGTGCGGCGCTGTCTGGGTCCTCTTTTCAACACCGATTGATTGCCATAAAGTTTGACTTCTTTCCTTCTTCCAGTTTCGAAAGACCGGGCGCCCTAATCCCCCCTTTCTTGAATTGCCTCCCCCTTTTTCTTCTTGTAGGAACTTGCTTTTTAGTTGTTTTTTCGAACATTTCAATCTTGATAGAGGTGATGCTCTTCTCTTTCTCCTCCCGCGATTGAAAGACCTTCCGGCAGGGGGGCTGGGGGGTTCACAAGAATTTTTTTTCTTCTTCTAACTTCCACTCGAACCTGGTTTCCCTTTTTTTTTGGTCCGTATGAATCTTCTGAGTGATTGAACCTTCTTTCCCCCTTCCGGTAGCGGTCCTCTCTTTACTTCCCCTGCTTGAGGGAAAGGACTTTTTTTCGGGGAGTTTTGGGAATTGCGGCCTCTTCTCCCTAATCTCCCCTTCCCTTTTCTCCGGGCTCAACCCCCCCTTCCCTAACCTCACCGGCTTCCTCTTTTTTCGGAGGGGTCCCGTAGAATCGTTTTCAGTTTCCCCTTCCGGCCCTGGCCGACTGATATTCGGTCGTTAAGTGCCTTTCTTCTTGGCGAGGGCTGAGGATCGAGAGGTGTTTCTTCCCGACCTTCCGATCTCTCTCCCCCGTGCCTTTCAATTACAGCGTGATTCCGCACCTTTTTCTTCCTCTTCCATGACATGACGGCGGGCAATCGAGCCTTCCTTTCCTCCCGAAACTTTCTTTCTTCCTTTGAACGACCGTTCCCCCAGCGGGGAGAGGGAGTCCTTTTTTCCTTTTCACCCCCCGCCCAGGAACGCGTTTGTATCTCAATAGAAATGCGCGTTTCCCGGCGTGCCCCGAAGTTCCCCCCCTCAAATAAAATGTCCCCTCTCTGCGCGCACCAAATTCCTTCTCCTTGGTCCCCCCTTTTCCCGCAACCTTCTTCGATATCGAGTTCTTACTTATTTGGTCCTCTCGTACCATAGGAATCGTTGTCCTTTATCCCAAGCCGTTCCCTTTCCCCTCGGATATATCCTCGAGCTCCCAGGAAGATATTGACCTTTTTTCCCCCCTCGCCGATCACGCCATTTTCTCGTAGAGACTGCGATGGCTTTCCCCTCTTTCCCTCCCAAAAGAAGCACTTTCCTCGCTTCACTTTCTGCAGAGGGTAGCAAGCGATAGAACGGTCTCCTTTCTTCTCGAAAGCAAAGAACCTTTTTTCAGGCCTGATGTGAATCCCTTTTCTTTCCCCCCTGCTGCCGGGCCTTCTCTCTTTCCTTCCCTGCCGACACAGTCTGCGTCAGCCCGCCGATGCTTCCCCTCTATCGAGTCGCCTCCTCAGAGACACGACGGTGAGTGCGACCTTTTTTCTATGGATCCTTTCCTATTTTCTTTAAGCCAGCGTCTCTTTCCTGTCGAAATTCGCCCATAGTCTTTCCTCCCCCCTGGATGGCATGCTGGCCTTTCATCGGCGAAAAGCACTAGTCTCCTTTCTGCAAAACCGCTGTATTTTTTTTTGACTTCCGTGTATTCTGGAATCGTTGCCTTCCTTCCCCCTTCTCCGTCAATTTTATCAAGGCCTTGTACTTGGCCTTTCCCCTTGTCGCTCGACCCCTCCTTTTTCTTTTTCTCCTTTGTTGTTCTCGTCGAGCGAAATCGGAAAAAACACCTCTTTTCTTATACAGGCCGTGATTCCTTTTTGACGGCGGGCCGATGTGCACGATCGCTTTCCCGATATCGAGCCTTTTCTTCCTTTCCACCCCTGAAGTTTCCACTGGATAGCTAGTGCTTTCTCCCTCCTCTCCCAGCAGCAAAGCTGTTGACGAATCAGAGTTCCTTTTTTCCCGGGAACTATGTCCCCCCTCTCGTTTCTTTTCTTCTCCCGATAGGGAATGCGGCCCCTTTTTTTTGCGGCGCGCCAATCACCGGCGTTTCTCTTTTTCGAAATATCTCTTCCCCCCTCCGAGTGGACGGAAGATAAAGCGTCTCCTCTTTGAGGAGCTTTTCCTTCCCTTTTTCCCCTAGCGACTTCCCGGATTAGGGCACATGCAGGAATCCACCTCTCTTTTTTTCTCTTTAGAGGCTTTTCTGCGAAAATATTATTGGTAGTCAACTCTTGTTTTTCGATTATGTTGCTTTCGTACGCGATGGGGTAGTTTTGTCTTTTTTTTAGTGACTTTTTCCCCCTTCATTTTCTGCGGCCCAGTTCCTTGGTGGGATTTTCGCGGGACCTTCCCTTCGTTTCTCCCGGAAGAGTTTTCGATGGAAACCGTTGTTTTTCCCAAGACGTTCTTTCCCTAAACTTCCAGGGCGATCGCCGCTTCCCCCCCCGCACCAACTCTGGTTTCGTTTTTTTGTGTATTTGAGGTGTGTACCGATCCCTCCCCCGAGTGCATCTGCCCCTGGAGCCCCCTTGAATTACTGGCCTCCTTTCCCCTTTTTGGAGAAGGAGTTTAGATGAACACGAATGGAGCTTTCCCCCGAACGTTATCCCTTTTTGCCGTCTCCTCATGTCGCCTAAGGTCCCCTTCCCTTTTGAAATAACGACACCCTTAGGCAGGGAGGATTTTTTTCCCGGCCCTACCCTCCTTCCGGACCTTCTCGCAAATTTTCTCCGTAAAGACAGAATATGCGTCCTTTCTCTCAGGATTGTTTTTTTTCTTTTTCTTCACACCACCTTCCACGCCGGCTTCCCCCTCCCCCCATCCCACGCCCCCTTTTTTTTGAGGGGCGCCTTTCCCGTCCCCCTACTTCTCACGAGTCCCTTGGTCGGGCCCAGTCCATCCCCCTCCCCGCGAACCAACATTCTTCCTCTTAGGGTTAGGCTTTTTCTTTTCCCGGCTTTTGATCCTTCTGCAGGCCTACCGCATGTCCTTTCTCCTTTGCCAATCCGCACTTCTTTAGACTGCGGCCAAAATTCAGCTTCTTTGAATTTGAGAGACCCTCCTTTTCTTTCCTGGTTCTTCCTAAGCACATCCTTTTTCCCAGACACTTCCCCCCCATCGAGAAACTCCCTTTCTCATCACCCTCTTGAGAATGATGCATGCTCCCCTCCTTCCTTCCGGTAACTTTTCTTCAGATGCCGGAATTCCCCTTCTCATGTCTCACCTCTCCCATAAGTCGTCCCTTCGCCCGGTCTTTCGAAACTGCCGCTTTTTCCTTCCTCTCAAAAGAAATCGTTCCTTTATGGCATCATCGGATCTTTTCCTTTCCAGCTTTCTTCCTTCCGCCCACGATTTCCTTCCCCCTTCCCCAACCGATATTTTTTCCCACAGCCAGACCTCGCCTTCTTCTCTGGCTGTTCAAGCCGCGACCCCTTGGCTCCCCCGACGTTAACCCTCTTCCGCCGATACCTTCTCTTCGCGCATTCCGGCCTGTTCCTCCCTGCTTTCGTCCCTCTGCCATTTCTTTCTGCGTATAAATTTCGCTCCTTTTTCCTCTGTTATTTTCCGGCCGGTTGGGGAGAGCCAAGGTTTTTTCCCCTTCAGCCAGACCGATAGGGAGACTAAGCTTCTCCTCCTTCTTCCCCCGAGCCATCCGGACACGAGGCTCCCCCCCGGCCTAGTACCTCGCGGAGGCCTTTTTTCGAGATTCTTTTTTTTCGGTCCCCGCCAAAGCACCGCGATCTTCTTCCTTTCGATCTACTCCCTCTTTTTGAGACCGTAGATACGTCGCTCTTCCCTCGCCACCCGGTTCCTGTTCTTGAAAAAATTTTCTTTCGCCTCCGTTTACCGTGCGCACCTTTCTATGTAATCCCTCTGATTTTTTTTTTTCTCTCAATGACGCCATTTTTTCGTTAGTAGGGTATCTACTCCCCTCCCCCTTAACCCTCCTCCGTCCACTGATCCGGTCTTTCATTTTTTGCCGCGGCTTGAGGTCGCTCTTTTTTGAGCCTGCTCTCCCCTTATTTTCCTTACCCGGTTATACGCACATGCCTCCTTTCGATCGATGTCCTCTTTGACAGATCACGGATCCCTCCTGGACTGTCCCTTTTTGTCCGCTTTGCAGGCCGCGGAACCCTCTTTATCACTTTCTAGATTGTCCGCATAATAGATCCGTTCTCTGGATTTTCCCTTGCGCGCCCCCTCCTCACCCCGTCCCCCATAGGCTCTTTACGGATTTTTCCTGTACCCCCTACTTCATGGTTGCCGCCCTCCCTGTACTGCTTGTTAACCAGATATTTGCCGGCCTTTTCTTTTGTTTTGGAGCTTTCTTCGGTTTCAGAAAGGAACACCCTCTAATCTCTCTCGTCCTTTATGCGGGAGAAATCTTTGGTTTTTCCCATAGCCTCTCGCTATTTAGGTCCTCTATCTGCTAAAGGCCTCCTCTTCCTCCTCCATCCGGTAGTTGCGCTTTGTATGGTCTTTTTGATCCCCGCTCCTTGCTTGGCCTTCCCTCTCCTAACTTTTATTTTTTACCGGGCCTTCTCTCCCGCGAGCTAAGTTCATGGTTTCATAGGCTCTCTGTGGCCCTGTTGTCCAGCAAACTTCTATTTCCCCCTCATACGTGAGATGTCGGTCCTTCCTTCGACGACCTCTTTTCCCTCTCAGGCACCCACTCTTGCCAAGATGCCTATTCCCTCCGGCAAAGAAGGGCCTCCTTTCCGGCAGACGTTCCCCCCTTCAAATCAACCCCGAAGAATCTCCCAATCCAAAGGAGAGGAGGCCTGGCCTTATTTCTCCCCCTTCTCAACGTTGATCGCCCTATGTGCAACCCCCCCTCCCCATTCGCCTTATTCTCTAGATTATCCTCCCCCCTTTCTTTTCGGCGAGGATTATGGATCCGATTCCTTCTTCCAGCCTGGTCCTCATGACATTTTTTCAAAGATATCGGTTCAAGGCCCCCCCCTCCCCCCCCAATCAAGTACGAACTTTCCTTCTGATCTGAAGTTAAGGATGTTTTCACCCTCGAACAATCCCTCCTATTCCTCGTAGGGCTGGTCAAGACCCCCTCAAGCTCCGTTATTTTTGATCTTCTACAAGAGCCTCGAGTTCCCCCCGCTCGTAGTTTTCTTCTCCTTCCCCCCCCCCTTGAGGCGACCTTTAACAGTCCTCTGGGGTCTTCTCTTCTCGGTCAATCATTCTACTCTTTCATGAATGGTATCCCCTTTTTTTGACTCTGGAACTGATTTCTTCGGGGCTCACGGGTATCTTTCCTCCCGAGGGCCTTTTTTAGTTTTCTCTAGCCTGACGGATCGTTTGACCTCTTTTCCGCTGGTGTGCCTTTCCGACTACTTAAAAACTTTCCTTACGTGATTCTTCTCTGACCCTGAGCGCACTTTAACCGGATCGACTCACGGCTTGCCGTTATCCTTGTGGCGTTCGCAAGCCGACTCGACGTATCTAAGGCCACCATCGAGGGGGCTTTTCCTTCTCCGCTTGACAGGCCCCTGCCTTATGCGAAAGCCCCTTTCCGTCATCGAATCTCGTCGTCTTCCCGAGCATGCTCTGCAGGACTATCACTCATTTTCTTTTCTCCCCTAGAGCTTCTAGTTTGGCTCCGCCCTCTTGCAGAAGGCTCCTCCCCCAAATTTCTTTATCGACGCCCCGCACCCCTTTCCTTTCGATCTCCCCCTATTCATCGAGAATTGCCCTTCTCTAAACTCGACTTTATAGGTACGCTTTCCCTCCTTCCCGTTCCAACTTCGTCCTCAGCGGGGCCCCCTTTGAGTCTCTGGCTTTGCGCGCGAGCGCACTTTCTTTTTGCAGTCGGCGTTACCCCTGGGGCCCCCCCCCCCCCAACGTCTTCTTGTGGGTCAAGATGGCGATGCAACCTTTCCTCTTATCTTTGCCACCGGGTCGCTGCTTTCTCCTTCTCTTTCCCCAAGAGGCCTCCATAATGGGTGCCTCGTTGACGTCTTCTAATTTAAATTTGATCGGAGTTGACGGCTTTTTTCCTATTTTTCATTTAAATATTTGATAGAGAGTATCCTCGGCTGTTTTTATTTTCCCCAGTTTTGTTTTTCCCCACTAGCAAGAACGTTTTATTGAGGGGACCCGGAAACCTCCTTAGGTCCCTCTTTCGTTTTCCCTGCAATTAACTAGGAATTTCTCTTTGCATTTTTTGGCAATTTAAAGAATGAGTGATTGCCTCTTCTCTCCCTGCGTGTAGGCCCCCCCTTCCCTTCTGCATGCGCAGCTTACCCTTTTTTCAGTTAAGGTTTGCTTTATTTTCTCTTTTGGAATGCCCCTTTCTGATCCTGACACTACTCCTGGCGGAATTTTGCGAAATTGATCCCTCCCCCACCATACCCGGCTTGCGGTTCTTTTTTTTTGACGCTGTTCTCTGTTTAGATGATATAAAGTTGCCGCCCCCCTTTCTCGACCCCTCTCCTTTTCCCGCCCATCTGAGACTATGCCATTTTCCCTTCGAGCGTTTTTTCGACAGATCTTCCGAAACTTCCCCTCATTGAAACCCCCAACTCCGCTCCTCTACAGCGTGCTTCCGCTTTTTCCTGTCGAGGACTTTTCCTTTGATGGGGCACAACTCCCTCCTGCCCCCTTTTTTCCTTCTAATACCCTCGCCCCGAACGCTTCTCCCCAAAGCGGGCTTTTCCTTTCTTACAGGTAATCCTTTTGGCGATACAGTACCCGACGTATCTCACCTCTTCTTCCTGATGCCCCTCCCCCCCCGAAGTCTGGTCCCTTCCTCGATCCGTTTCTCATGACCTTCCATAAGTTGGAGCGATCTGGAAAGTTTTTCTCTCCTAGCTCTTTTTGTTTGAACCCCCCTGACGATTCTGCGACCCGCTTCCCATCCCTAGGATAGTAGCTATCCAAAGCAGTACAGTCCGTCCCCCCGACCCCCCCTCCTATCCCTGTCGAGCATTTCGTCACGAGCCCCTCCTCCCCCCTTCCCCAGAAACGACTTTTTTTCTTCTTGAGAGCACCCCCCCACCCTTCCACACCCTCCTAGAAGTCATCGGATCCCTCTTCCTCCCGATAAGAAAGAATTCCTAACACGCGCGAGAGGTGGAGGCCTCTTCTTTCTGAAGACCCCTCTTCCTTTTCTACCTCCCGTGGGCTCACTTTCTTAGCCTCGCCGATTGAATATCGTTTCTCTTCTCCCGCCGGACTTCAGACAGCGACAACGAGGTGCTTCTCCCTTAATTGTGATTCTTTTCCGGCTTTGGCCAGCCGCCCAGGGGGCATAAGTCGGTCTCCCTCCCCTCTCCCTCCCTTTCTTCCGACAAGTATCTCTTTTTGGCGACTCGGCGCAATCCCATACTTATTTTCCCACCTTTTTCTTTCCGCGTATGTTGCCTCGTCTTGAATCGGTCCATAGGATCGTGCAACCCTCTTCCACCGAATTGGCAGCCCCCACGGGCATTGGTATGCCCTTCTCCTCCTGCCTAATAGCTTCTCCTCTTTTTCTTTTCCTTCGAGACTGCGCCCCCCCTCGGAAACAGCGACTTCGCTGGTTCCTTCCTTCTTTCCCTTTTGATCGCGGGACTTCCCTTTTGTACGATCCGATGGCAACGATTCTCTTCCTGGCCCCCCGGGACCTCCCTTCGTCAGGTCACTTATTTTTCTCTGAGTCGACGCACCCTGCGCCCATTTCCCCCCCCCCCTGGCTTCCCGAAAGGGACCCTCTTTCTAAAACCTCGAGGCGTAATCTCTACTATAGGGCCTTTGTCCTTCCCCCCTCTCTCTGGCGTGGTTCTTTTTTACATATTCAGATGGCCGGCGGTCTCCTTTTTTCTTTAAGATGAAATTCGGGCAGGCGATGGTCGGAATCTATGTGGTTTTCCCCTTTGTTTTTTTATTTTTGCACATGCAGGCCTCACCGCTCGCGCTTCTTTTTCGTGGCCCTCGGTCTAGAGCTGTCCTCATGAATTATATCACAGCGGGTGTCTTCCTTCCCCCCCCCCCACCCTTTTGTTTAATTCTAAAGACATTCGCCATCCTCTCTTTTCGTTATGATTTTTATCGCAAGGATAGTCCCTTCTTCTCTTCCTTTCTGACTCCATCGGTGGATTTCCTTTGTTGATACGCAGAAGATCAATTCTTCCCTTTGACGATGGACAACCTTTCGTTCGCTCAGCATAATCCGATCCCAGTTCTGTTTTCTTTATTTTCCCTCGCAACTTACTGAGCGGATTTTTATTTTCTTTCTCCCCGTTTTGGTGTAATTCCCCTCTATCTTCCCACAATAGGCACGTTCTCCGCTGGGGATTTTTTTTTTGGTCCTTACCTGCTCCCTCTCCCTTTTTCTCGTCCTTTTCGTTTTTTCATTCGGTAGATGACAACGGACTTTCCATTCCTCTCCCCCTCCCAGGATATCACCCTGGTAGATGCAAGCCTTTCCCAATCTTGTACGACCAGACAGGTGCGTCTTCTTGTATCCCCCCCCCTTCAAAACGGGGCCCTCGATAGGAAGTTAGGAAGACTGGAGATAAGATCGACCCCCCCCCCCCCCCCCCCACCCCCCCCCCCCGTCTCCACCCCCCCCCCCCCCCCCCCCACACCCCCCCCCCCCCCACCCAACACCCCACAACCCACAACCACACCCCCCCCCCCCCCCCCCCCCTAAGAAGGAGAAGGAAGAGCCCGTAGAGAAACCGCCGATCAGAAGATCGAGGGAAGGCCAGCCGGTTCAGGGGGCAAGGGAGAAGAAGAGTCCGATAGAGCCAAGAAACCGGCGTGGTGAGTTCTCTTGGGGTAAAGGAATTCCTCGCTTTGAGGCCCCCTCAATTTGTTCTTCTTGCCGGACCCCCTTTCGGGACCGCCTCCTTTATCATTCCCCCCTTCCTCGTCCACTCCCAGCCAGAAGAGGGTCCTACTGGAGACCAGGAGTAAAGGGAGGAGTCGGAGGACCTATGTCCTTCACTTTTCCCATCCCCCGTTTCTAGATTTTTGAAACCCATTAGCACAGTGTTCTTCTTCTAAACACTTTTTTCCTCTTTTTGTTCTCTCCCCGCGGCTGTGCTTGGGCCTTCCCTTTCCTTTCCCATCGAGACTCCGTTTAAAGAGAATCACTATCTTTTCTTCGGATGCCCCCGGCTTTTTCTCGCCAGCCAGAGCTCGGAATACAAACCCCCTTAATTTATCCCCTCCCTTCAAGACGTCAACTCCCCCTTCTGAAGGTCTTTTCTACCTCTTTCTGTGAAAATCGGAAACAGTCTCTTATAAAAGTATCTTTTCCTGGTGTTTAGATTTTTACTTTTTCCCTCCTCAAACAGCGCCCTCCCCCTATTTTTTTTTCTATTTAACTCCCTATGAGATTAGGCGCTTTTCGAATGAGCCCTTTAGTGCAGGAATTTTCCCACGTGCCCCCCTCCTCCCCAAACCTCGAGCGGCCCTGATCCCCCTTTCTTTTAAACTGTGTTCTCCTTCTCGATTAGGCCCCCCCTCGATAGCTTTTGAACCTGACTTTCGCGATCTCCGCGCACGTGGGCTCTTTTTCTCATTGGCGGGAGAGCCAATCTTCCCAGAAAACACGATAGGGAGACTCTCTTCCGAGATATTTGTCCCCTCACCCTTCATGGCTCCCTGACACTCCTACTCGTAAAACAATTCCTTCTTTTTTCGAAGAAGGCAGGGCACTTTCTCCCGGCCTTCAAGTGAAAAAGCACCCTCTTCTTTTTTCCCCCTGATGCCCAGTTAGATTCTCTCCCACTAAATTAAAGGTGCGGTCCCCTTCCGGGTTCGCCCCCCCTTTGTAATCCGTTACACGTTTCTCACGCAGCCCCTCTTTCCCGCAGCAAGTACTGTCAGAATTTCTTCCCCTCTTCTGTTCCGTAGATTTTCGGCACCCATGCCCGTCACCGCTTTCTCTGCCCTCTCGGCAGTCCTTTTGCAGCGCCCTCGCCATTCTCTCCCCTTCCCTGAGCCCGATTGTCTGCCCTCTTCAAACCCCTCACGCCCATGGACTCTTTCGAGCGTGGATTGCGTTTAGATATTTCCAAAGAGGACTGTTTCCCTTTTTCCCCTTCGAGTAGCTTTAACCTTTCCTCCCTCTTCGGCAGTATCGAACGCCTTTTCCTAGATAGGAACCTTTCTCTAGTGGATAGTTGACTCTTATACACCATCTTCTTTATCTTTCCCGAATTGACTTGGCTTTTTAAGTAGGGACGGTTGACTCTTTAGCCCGGCCGGCGACTTCTCAGGAGGGAGATACCCGATCCCAGGAACCTCCCTCTCCCTCCGATTATTTTGAGACCTGGCGTAAGGCTTCTCTTTTTTTATGGCGGGTTGTGTCCTCTTCCCCCCCCGTAGGTAAGTACGAACCCCTTTTTTGCCTCAGACTTGAAGACCTCTTCCCTTTTCCGTTTTTTGATACAGAAGACATCTATATCCTTAAGGACCTTCCCCTTTCTGAGCGGAATATTGGCAACCCTTTTCTCTCACTTCCCCCCTACGGGAGAGTTCCCTTCCTCGTTGTTGTTGTTGATCTTTTGTGCAAAGTTTCCTTTTTCGTCGCTTCTGCTGCCGACATGAACCCCTTGCCGCTTCGGTATCGACAATTTCCCCGAATTTCTCTTCTGCACCTCCTGTTTCCTTTTATCAACCTCAGATATTCTGCGAAAATATTCCCCCCCCCCAGGCACGATGCGGAATGGATCCCTTTTTGACTCCCCCCTCTTCTCATCAATCCTTGCAAATCCCCGCATGAGCCGTTTCATTCTAGACAGCTCCCTCTTGGATCTCGCGGCCTTCTTCCTTCGATCCCGACCTCCCTCACCCTGGCGTCGCCGGCCGGCAAATATTCTGAAAAACTTTCCCCCACCCGGCCCAGAGCGTTTCCGGACGATGCCTGCAACACCCCTCTGAGGGGAAACGTTCGCCACATCCGCCATTCTCGGTTTTTTAGGGGGCGGAGGAAAGTTCAAACTTCCCCCTAATCCGTGCTGAGCTGGCAGATTCCCCCTCCCAAGAAGTCTTTTCCCCGCACACCCCTTGCAATCCGGCTCCGGGAGTACTCCCAACCCGCTCCCCCCAGTCCTCTTGGACTCCTCGCATCATCGCTCGAACTTTATTTTCCCTTGGTGTCGTTCCTTCCCCTCGTTTCTTGTCACGATCCGCGGCTGCGGACCTTCAAGCCCCCCCCTCAACGAATGATCGCACGATCCCGCATTGCTGAATTCCTTTGTTCGTGTTCCCCGACTACCGCATGCGAGCTGACCCAATATGGCGCCTTCCTCCCTCTCCTCGACGGTCTCGGGATATGACCCCCGTTTTTTGAGTGCACTTTTATGATTTCTTTTTTATCATGGGCCGCGCGATACCCTTTTTCTCTTCACCTGTGCACCTTCCAATTTTTAGCCGCCACGTATCTGACCCGAGCGCGCTGATCTCGTTTAGAAACTTCTCGGGGTGCTTCCATTGCTTTTGACTGGCCTTATCCCCCCCTTCTTCCTAAATGTCCATCCTCGCGCTGTCATCTCCTTCCCAGTGCTGCTCTCGTTTCTGCTTGTCGGTCTTTTTTTTTCTCCCATCCCTCTTGTTCCCCCCCCCCTTTCTGGATTATCTGGGCTGGAGGGCGCCCCTCCCGTGGCCCCCCCTCCCCGTACCCCTTCCTTCGCGAAATTAGCTTTTTCCGTTTAACTTTTTCTCCGCTCGGAAGCGATCTTCATGCATCGTCCCCTCCCCCCCATCGGACTTATCGCGTGCCCAGGCAAACGTCGAAGTTCTTCGGCTTCGGCACGAAAGCGTGTCCTTTTCTTCTCCGGCGAGGTCTGGTTTGCTCCCCGGTTTATACTTGCGAAAATCGTAGTTGTCACCAAATTCTTTCTTTCTTTTCCCCCCGCTTGAAGATGGACCTCTGAAAACTTCACGATACAAGTTGGATTTCGATGCTTTAGCCGTTCCCTCTTCCAGTTTTCTCCTGGCCGCCCATAATGGTTTCTGAAAAGACCTCTCTTTCCTCCCCTTTATTTGCTTCTCCTCTCTGATGAGCAGCGCTTTCTCGCGCGAAGTTCCCTCTGTGATGCTGGGCCCCCTTTTGTCTTAGCTTTTTTTTTTTCAAAGCTCCCCCCCCAAGAACTCCCTTTTTTTTTTTGTGTCTGAGGACCAGCATCGACCGGCCCATTTTCAATTCACCAGACCCCTTCTTTCCTTTTGTCCTTTCTGCCTCGGCTAACGACTCAACCGCGCTTTTTTGTCGCCGAAGATTTCTTCATGCTCCTCCCCCCCCCCCATGATTGCTTTTCTGGCAGGGAGGGGAGTTCTTCTTTCTCGGCCCGCCCCCCCTGACACTACTATTAACTGACGTGTGGTCCTTTTTTGATAAGACCACTCCTACCCCTTTGGTGGTCGGGTGTCTTTCTCCGGGCCTCTCTTTTTTCGGCCAAGGCACCTCTCTCGTCTTCGGTCGTTTAACGGACGCTTCTTGGCGAGAATATTCCCACTGGATCGATGGTTCCTTTTTTTTCTGGAAATCCGATCTTCCCCAAATCCTCCGTGTCCCAAGTTCTTTCCTCCAGCTGATTTCCGAAAATTTTTTTGGTCGTCCGCTCTCCCCCCTTTTTTGCTGCCAATTTTTTCTGCTTTCCGCGATAACGTTTCTTCTTTCTCAGTCGTTTTCCTCTACCTGAGCGGCGAAAAAACCCCCCAAGCGGGTAGCTTTCTGCTTGCCCCTTCCTTCACAAGCCCCGTTCAACCAGTCCATTCTTTCCAATAGAAATGCTCTTTCAGAGGGGAATGCCACCCCCCTGATCCGTGGACCCCCCCCACTCGCGCTCCGGTCTCTTCCCCAAGACGTTGTATCTTAAATTGGTACCTTTCCTGACCATGAGCTGACTCCTTCACTGCCTCTTTTCTTCTCTTAGAGCTGCGAGCGTTTCTTGAGACCCGGAACCTTCTTCTCCCCCTTCTTCGAGAATTCCGCGTTTCTGAGTCCTACTCTTTTTCCCCTAAAATCCAAAAACCACGCTCCACTTGCAGCCTCCTCTTCCCAGTCAAGATATTGATTAGATCACTCTCCCCCTACGCCTCCTTCACGACCCCTTTTCCGGACTGCGCCTTTGTTAGCAATAGAGTTTCTTTTAAGAAGCCGCTTCTTCATCCACCCGTCGTGCTCTTCGTGAGGACAAGAAGCTGGTTTGACCGAAATTCGCCTCCAGAAAAGCCCCCCCGCTCTTGGATCTGCATTTCCCGGTAGCTTAAACGATGCCGAGCGTCTCTTTGAGAAAGACACCTCTCCGAACTGCCTGCTTTTCCAGCCCGCCGCTTGATCTCCCTCTCGACGCAGGACATCTGATAATTCCCCATTTCTACCCAAGCTGTCTCTAAGAAGACATGTTACTAT
>Ga0179591_1519821_pt1 | contig 23124 bp, 27 predicted proteins | sample CZOMad2_1_08_16f_FD_182891 | JGI IMG/M metagenome (GOLD analysis project Ga0179591, IMG submission 182891) | Vadose zone soil fungal communities from Angelo Coast Range Reserve, California, USA - CZOMad2_1_08_16fungal (PacBio error correction) | ecosystem: Environmental > Terrestrial > Soil >... | reverse complement strand
GGGGGGGAAGGGGGGGAGGAGAAGAATTTCCGGGGGGCAAGGACATTCCGCCCGGGCCCGGCCCGGGGGGGGGAACAACCAGGGGGGAACAAACCCGGTGGCAAATGCGGGGGGGGGGGGGGGGGGACCCCGGGTTTCAAGGGGGAAAAAGGGGAAAAATTATTTTTTTACCCGTTTGTCGGCCCTACGCTGGTCGGGCGGGGATATATTGGTGAAAAGGGAAGCAGCAAACCACCCCCGGGGCCCCCCCCCCAAGGACACCCGGGCTGGGGCCCCGGGCCCCCCCCGTGTGATTTGGGCCCTAGGGGAAATTTCCCAAAAGGGGCCCGAATCCGGGGCCGGGGGGCCCAAGCGGGAAAAACAGCTTGGGCCCGGATTTGGGAAAAACCCAGGGGGGGGGGGGGGCCCCAAGGGGGGGGGCCCAAGCGGGGGGGGCAACCGGGGGCAAAAAAACCCACCGGGACACCAACCCCCGGGCCCGGCCCCCTTTCGGGGGGGCCGGGGCCTTTTTTCGGAATTTTTTGGGGCCAAGGTCCTTCCCCGGGGGGGCCGCTCCCCCCCAAAAATCGGAAATTTCACTTTGCCGGGCACCCGGGGGGGGGGAAACCCCCCACAATTCCCGGGGTTGTTTCCTGGGGAATTTAAAACAGGTTCCTTCCCCCACCCCGCGGAGGCTGGGGGGGGGGGGGGGGGGGGGGGGAGGGGACAAGGCGAAAAAAGATGGAGCTTCAGCGTTTAGACGGAGGGGGGGGCCCACAACAACCGAGGCGCACCTGGGGGAAAACAAAAAAACAAAAAACACGGGGAATTTTGGGTTGCCCGGGCCATTTTTTGCGCCCACGTGGGAACTTAATCCGGGGGGGGGGGGGGGGATTTTTCCCACGCGGGGAGGTGGAAAAAAAACCCCCAATGGGGGAATGTGGTGTTCCCCCAAAAAAACGGGACCCCAAAAAAAAACGGGGCCGGATGGGCAACCCCCCGGGGAGCTTTTGTGGGGGGGAAACCAACGCTTCAAACCAAGGGCGGGCGGGGGGCCCGATGTTGTGCACCCCCCCAAAGGGGGGGGGATTCCCGGCCGGCACCCACTTGGGGACGGGAAGGGGGGGGAAACCACGGGGAAAAACCAAGGGGGGCACACCGGCGAAAGGTTAAAAAAAGTGGGGGGGAAACGGGCCCCCCGAAAAACAAGGGGCCGGTTGCCAGGTGGGCCGGGGGGCCGAAAAGGGGGGAGGGCCTAGGGCCCCCCCAAAAAAAAGTACCCAGAATCGGGACCGAGAGTTCGGATGCATGTTTGGGCGGGGGCGGGGGGGTGGGCGGGGGGCCCCGGCCCGGGAGGTAATGCACGGCTTGCCCTGGGCCGGGGTGGGGGCATTTGGATGGCCCGCGGGGCCCCAGGGGGAAGGGGGCCCGGGAATTTTGGGGGGGGGGGGGGGGCCAAAATTGAATCGGAAAGGGCCATATGGGTTCCAGGCTGGCAGGGGGGGGGCGGGATTGTTGGGCCAAAAAACGGGGGACGTGGCGGGAAGGGCCCCCCCAAGGTTTGCCCAAAAGCGGGGGCCTTTCCGGGTTGTTTTGTTTTAAACCGCAAGGGGCCGCCCCCAAGCAATCCCCCCCCAAAAAGGGGGGGCGGGGGGGAAAAAAACAGGATCCGGGGGAGCCGAGGGGGAAATTATTTCGAATTTTTGGTTGGGTTTTCGTTCGGGCCTTGCGGGGGGCCGGCCCCGTGGGGGGGGCAACCCACGGGGGGAGGTTTTTTTCCCCCCCATTAAACGGGCGTTTTGTCAATAATTAATCTGGGGGGGGTAAAACGGGGGGTTTATTTCGTTCGTTTTATTTGGGGGACCACCCCAACGGCCCCCTCGCTTCCGGGATTTGCCGCGGGGAAAAAAAAAAACCCCCCACTGGGGAAAGGGGGCCCAAAAAAAAACTTGGGCACTCCATGAGGGAAGGGGGACCGGAAAGGGGGGGGGAACCAACCGGGGGGAGGGCCCCGAGGGGGGACCCCCCAACCCCGCTGCGCGGTGCCCTTCTTGCGAACGGTTTCTTTTTCCCCACCCTGGGGGGGCCCCGGGGGGTCCCTTCGCCCCAAGGTGGGGCACAGATCCCCGTTTTTTTTTTTGCTTCCCCCGGGGGAACCGGGGTGGGGGGGGGGAAAAAAAACCCCCCACAGCGGCCAAAATTATCTTTCTGGAGACCCTATTCGTTGAGGGGGGGCCCCATGGGGATTTTGATCGGGGGGGTGGTCGCCCGTTTCTTTTTTAGGAAATTCTTTTTTCCGGAAGGGGGCCCAACCCCCCCAACACCCCACCGCCCCCGGTTCCTGCAGAAAAAATTTTTTATTGGCGTGCGTTTCACAAAGTGCGGGGGGGGGCCAATTGGCCGGCCGGGTTTTTTATGGGGAAGGGGGTTCGGAGGGGGGATTGAAATGGGGGGGCATTTTTTATTTTTTTTTTCCGGCTTATTTCGAAGTAAAAAAAAAAAAGGGGGCAAGCCCGATTCCCCGGGGGTTGTTTACTGCCCTTTTTCCAAAAAATTTGGGGGGGCCCCGGGGGCCTTCTGCGAGGGGCAAAGGGGGGGGGGGGGGGGGGGAAAACATTCCGTTTTCAATTGGGCATCGAGATGATTATTCGACAAAAAATGTCCCGCCCCCCAGGGGCCTAACCCGGGAAAACTCCCCCCAACCCGCGGGGGTACCGGGATGAACGGGGGGGGGGGGGGGGGGGGGGGAAAACCACGGGGAAAAACACGGCGGGGGGGGGCCTGTGAGGGGGGGGGCACTTCGGGGCCCTTGGGGTGTTCAGGGGGGAGGGGGGGAGGATGTTGAGGATTTGGGCGGGCAGACGGGGGCACCCCGGTCGCGGGCTCGGCCCGGGGGGGCCCCCAGTGGGGGGGAACGGCCAGTGGTAAGGGGGGGAATGTGGGGGGGGGAAAAAACCCACCCCCTCCCCGCCGGGGGGGGGGGCCGGGGGGGTTGCTTGGGGTGGGCAAAAAAAACAAGCCCCCCCCCCTAGGCGGGGCCGGGGAAAACCCCCGGGGGCGCCCCCCCCCTCCACCATTACAAAACAACCCCAAAGTTTGCTAACACTGGGTTGGAAAATGTCCAGGTGGTTTGTTTATACGGGGGGAGTGGGGAGTTTGGGCGACCTTTGTCCCCGAGGGAAAACAAAAAAGGCGGGTTGTTTTTGACCTTTTTTTTCCAAAAAAAATCCAACGGGCCCCCGGCCCGGGGGCCTTGGGGCCTGGGGGGGAAAAAAACAAAAAAAACTGTGTTGGCCGGGGTTATGGGATTTTGGGGGACCCCCCGGACTTCGGAAGGGGAGCCCCCCCCAGGCACGGGCTTTTTGCTGTGGCCCCAAGTGGTCGTGGAAAATAAGCAAATTGGGATTGGTTTAGCAGTAACGGGAACACGGGGGGGCCGGGTTTCTCGGGATTCTTTACATCTTCGGTAAGATTGAGGGGGGGCCACTTTGGTTTCCCCCCCACCCGAGTGGGGGGGGCCACGGGGCCCCAAAAGAGGGCAACAGCCACCCCAAAAACCCCACCCAAAAATGGGGGCGATTGGTTGCCCCGGGAGGGGGGGGGGGGGCAGTGCCCTGTGCACCCGTTCACCCGCCCCCAATTTATTTTGAAATTTTAATGTGGGGCGCCCCCCCTCTTAGTTGGGCCGGAAGCGACCAGGGAAATTACGGTAATTTTTCGGGGAATTGGTGGGTGGGAAACAGGGGGGGGGCCCAATTCGGCGGGGGGCCGGGGAAGACCCCGGAAGAGGGTTGATTCCCTTTTTTGTTGGGGCTCCAATTTCTGTCGGGGGAGATGGTTTTCACCTGAGTGCTTCTTTACCCTTTTCAGGCTGGGAAAACGGGGGCAAATGTTTAAAAACTTGGGCACCGGTTCCTCTCTGCGTCTTGGCGGGTTTTGAGGATTCTTGCAAATTGTTTTCCCCAACGTTTTTTGTAACTGGATTTCCAGTTGTGCGGGGTAAAAAAGCCAGGGGGGTCTTTTCCACCACGGCACCTCGTTTGCAAATAAAAAAACAAAAGAAAAGATAAAAAAAACCGGGGAAAGGGGAATTGTTCGGGGGCATTTTTGCCCCCCACCCAGGCCCCAACTTGTTTGGGGCCATTAAAAAAAAAAACTTTTGACATGGGGTGCCAGGGAAAAAGGCGGAATTTTCCCTGTGGGAGGGATGGTGGGGGGGGGGGGCGAGGCAAGCCACCGTGGGGGCCCCATGGGTTTTTCCAATTTCCCTTCCTTGCCCGTGGGGCCCTTGGGGGGGAAAAAAACTGGGGGGGGGCATCAGGGGCCCACAAATTTAGGGCAAAACCACCCTAACAAAGGGGAACAAACAGGGCTCCCATTAAGGAGGAAGTTTTGCATAGAACCCGTTTTGTCCCCACACGTGGGGGCCAGGGCCCCTGGCCCTTGTTTGCGAAAAAATGCCCCCTGAAAAAAAAAAACTTGGGGGGCCCGGGCCGTGTCCCGGCTTTTTGTGCTAACTGTCTCCCAGGCGGGGGGGTCCCCCCCTGGAGGGGAAAAAAGCGGGGGGGGCCCCCACCACACACCTCCCCCATGTTGGCGGGGTTGTTTTTTTTTCAGCCATTCCCGGGGCGGGCCTTTCCAAGGGCCGAGAAATTCCCCCCCCCCCAACCCCGGCACTTTTCTTGAAAAACCCCCAAGAGGGGGGGGCCGGGTCCCCAACCGGCCAGGGGGAGGTGAAAAAGTGGGGGGGGCGGGGGGATTGTTTTTTTCAGGGGGGGGGGGACAGAAAAACTTTATCCGTTTTTTTTTTGTCCCACCAACCCAAAGGGGGGGGGGGGGACGGGGGGGGCACGCAAAATAAAGGGCAGGTCTTCCCCCCCCCCCCCTCCTGCCGGCCGCCAACTGCTTTGGAAAGGGATGGTTTGGGGGGGGGACTGTTTGCCCACAATTTTTTTTTTTCGGGCCCTATTGTTGCGGGGGGTCCATTCGGCGTGGGTAGGTTTGGGTTGGTGAAGCCATTTCATAAAAGTTGGCCTCCGGCACGTACCCAGGGGGCCCCCCCACTTTTCGGTGTCCGCCACCAAAACCAAACCGTGGGGAAAGTTGTGGGGTCCGGGGGTGGCCGTCCGGGGGGAAATTGCCGTAGTGGGGGGGGGGCCCTGTTTTTTTGTTACAAAAGTTTCTTTGGCCGGGGGCGTATTTAGGGGGGGGGGGGGGGGGTGGGGGGTACCAAAACCCGCCCAGGGCCCCCCACCCCGCCCCACCGGAAGGGTTTTTGTCCCCCAACCTTTCTTTTCCAATTTTTGGCCGTGTTCTTCCCCCCCCAAGGGGCGGGGGGGGGGGAAGGGGGCAAGGGCGGGGGGAACATTTTCATTTCGGGGCCCATTTCGCGTTGAATGATTTGGGCCGGCACCGGGGGGGGGCAAAATCCATTACGCTGAAAATACGAACCCGGGTCTGGATTAATTTGTTCGGGCGGGGGGCTTTGGGCTCCACATTTTTCCTTTTTCGGGGGGACCCCCCCCGGGGGGGTTTCGTTGGGGGGGGGCGGGGAACAAAAGTTTTTTGGCCCCCCCAACCCCCCCCCTTGGCATATCGGGGGGGATTTCTTTTCCCAGGATTTTCAACCACACCCGGCGAAGGGGGACTTAACCGGATTTGCTATAAAAAAACGGGATGGGCTTCACAAATTGTTAAACAGGTGAGGGTAAGGGGCGTTCCCAATATCCGGGGGGAAAAGGGATTTGGGGGGGGGGGGGGAGTTTTTAAAACGGGGAGGGGTTTTGGGGGTTTGATTTTGGCGGATTAACGGGGTGTCCCCCCCAACCAAACTGTTCTTTCTGAGTGTTGAAGTTGGGCGGGCCGGAACAAGCGGGGGATTGCCCAAAATCCCGGGGACCCGCCGGTCGACCTTCTTGGTTTTTTTGGCTAATGATGTTGACGGTTAGCGGGCCAAAATCGAGGGGGGGCCCCCAAATTTTCCGGTTTAAAAACAAGGGGGGGGGGGAAACCTTTTGGCGGGTCCCATGGGGGGGCACCCCAGGGGGCCGAGGGGGAGCAATTCCCGGTTGCCGATTTTTCCTGCAAAAAAATGTGTTTGTTTGTCTAAATTTTTTTGTTCCCGGCCGGAAGGGGAGGACACCCTTGGGGGGGGGGGACCAAGCTTTGCTGGTGGGCTTCATGGGTCGGGAACCCCATCCGCCCTTCCAATTGTCCCCCAAAACCTACAGGCCGGGGGGGGGGACGACGCAACGAGGGGAAAATGATTTAAAACGCTGAATGTCCGGCCCCTCGGGGGGGGGGGGGGGGGGGGGGGGGGGGGGGGGGGGGGGAACCCGGTGGGCCCCCCAAAAAAGGTCCGGGGTGTACAATTTATCTTTTTTGTTTACTTAACCCCGCAACGGGGGCGGGGTTGCTTTCTTTCAGTTTCCACGGGCCGTTTTGTTTGCAGATTTAGTTTGCTTGCGGAAACTTATCCAAAACCCACCCCCCACGTTTTTTACTGGCCCCCAACCGGGGGGGGGGGGGCCGAGCCCCCCATTTCGGGGCCACTCGTCACCGTTTGCTTTTTTTTGGGTCCGGGGCTTGTTTATTTAAGGGGGCCCGGGGCACATGGGGTTTGGGGGCGGTTGCGGCCCCGGGCGGAATTTTTGTTGGGGCGACCCCCCAGCCCCCCCCCCTCCGCCCGGGCCTTTTTGTCTGGGGCTTTCCACAAACTGATTTGTGAACCCCTTGGTTTTTTTTGGGCCCCACACCCCAAATTCACCAATTTTCCTATGTTTGGCCTGGAAGAAGGGGCAAAGACCAAATTATGTCCCACCGTTGTTTTGGTATTCGGGGGAAGGGGGTTGTTTTGTTGGGGCCGCCGGGGGGGGGGTTCTAAATCCCGGTGTTTCAACCATTAAACCAACCAACCTTTTTGATCTTTTTCCAATTGGTAGGGCATTTTTTTTTTCTTCCCGGTGAATTTAGGGCTCCCAGGAGGGGGGGAAAAAGGCACCCAAAACACAAAACAGGCGGGGGGGGGAAAAACTTTCTCCCGGGTGGGGGCCACACGCCTTCACCCGGGGACGGGGGGGGGGGGGGATAAACCCTGGGACCCAAATGCAAGGCGGGGGGGATACAGGGGGGGAATTTTTTTTCAAAAAAAAAAAGGTGGCGGGGATTGGGAAGGGGGGCCCGGCTTGGCTTGTTTGGCATGGGGGGGCGGAAACGGTTTTTTGTGATTTAGGGAAACCCCGAAGCCCGCCAAACGGGGGGGAAAAAAAATTTTGATGGCCCGGGCCCCCACCCGGGGGGGGGGAAAGGGCTTTGGGGGGGGAATTGGGGAATGTTGTCTTTCCTAACCGTGGGGGAGAAAACAAGTTTTAAATTTTTTCTTCCCAGGTTGTTTTCCCAGGGGAGGCCCCCAAAAACAAAACTTTCCCGATAATTTTTCTTCACCCAATTTGGCACGACAAGGGAACGGGGGGGAACCCAAAAGGCCCCGAAAAAAAATCGGGAAAGTTTTATTGTCACAAAAAGGCGACACACACGCAAACCCAAAGTGTTGTAAGGTAAAGGGATAGGGGGCCACCCCATTTGGCAGTGGCAAAATAAAAAAAAAAACATTTTTTTCCCCACAGGGGGGCCCAGGGGGGGGGGGGGGGGGGGGGGGGGGGGGGCCACGTCCGGGGCCGGGGGGACGGAAACAAGGGGATTTCCCGATCATTTGGGGAAATAAAATGAGATGTGGGATGAGTTGGAAGGGATATGGAACAAAAAGGGCAAAAAGGGGCTGTATAAAAAAAAAAAGTAACAAAAAGGGGAACGGGGGCTTTTCACCCACAAACACAGAGGGGGGGAAAGGGATACTAGGGGAAGAGGGGTGGGACATTAGGGGGGGGGAAGGGATTTTAGAGGGTATAAAAGGAACCGAGGAATACAAAAAAGGTATAAAACAAAGGGGGAGTCATTAAAAAGCTGTGTCCGCCGGGGAGGGGGGGGAGGCAGGAAAAAAAAAACAAGGAGGGTTTGAGGGCACGCAAAGGAGAGGTTTTTTTTCCCTATGTGATGGCCGGGGGAGAAGGCCCCCCAGGGGGGGGTTTGGAGGTTTTTCCAGTTAACAGGGGCAGTTGGGGGGCCTGGGGGATGTGTGGCGCCCTTTGCCCACAAAACAATTTCCGCTTTAATCTGCGGGGGGCGGCCCCCGGAACAGTTGTTTACCCCAACCATGTTTTGGGGTCGATCCGGGGGGGAAACAAGGGGGACCCCCACCCCTTTTGTCCCACACCCCCCCGCCCCCAACCAAAACTGCCTTTCCCAGGGCATTGTCGTATTTCTTTCCCCCCGAGGGGGGGGACAAAAAACCCAGGGAAACTGGGGTTAAATCTCCGAAAATTGGCACGCGGTGGCACAGGGCAAAAGTGCGAGGAAAAAAAAAAAAAAACCCGGGGGGGGGGGGGAACCTTTATCTTCTCTCTTTTTTTTTTTTGTCCCCATTCCTTTTGTTTTTTCCCTTTTTTTTTTCCGTGTGTTGGTGTTGAGAGGGAGGAGAGGGGGGGAGGGGGAAGGGATAAGGGTCCCCGTTTTTTCTTTTCCCCTCCGCACTTTGCCTGGCCCCCAACCCGGCAACCGGCCAATTTGCCCCGGATGGAACAAAAAAACAAAAAAAAAAAAACCAGGGGGTCCCCCCCATGGCTGTTCGGGGGGGGAGAGAATTTAACCCGGGAACCTGGGGCGGAAAAAAGGGGGGGAAAACTTTTTGCTGGTGGGGTGTGGGGGGAAAGGAGGGGGTTCCTTTTGCCCGGGAATCCCCGGGTGAACCCCCAAATAAGTCAAAAAAAAAAACAGGTTTTGGGTTTAAAACACCAAACTCGGGGCCAGACCCGATATATTGAAAAAAAACCGTGGGGGGGGAAAGTTGTGGGGAAGTGGGGGCCCAAGAGCAAAAAAACAATGTAAAAAGGGAAAAAAAAAAAAAAAAATGCGGCAAGGGGGAAAGAAAGAAAACGGAACCACTAAACACACAAAAAACACAAACGAAAAGGGGACACAACCGGGGACCCAACAAAACACAAAACGAAGGTGGTGAAAACCCCAGGCAAAATAAACTTAACAAAACAAAGCAAAAACGACGGGGATGGGGGGGAAGGGCGAGATACGAAAAATCGAAAGGCGCTTTGAGGGGGGGGACACTCACCTCCCAGCTGGGCTCCTTCCCTCATACTTAGCGCGAGGAAAGGTACACCACACCGGGAAAACCAAATCAACTCCAGTTTTCCCCCCATCCAAACCGGACCGGCACTCCCCTCCGGACGATCGAAATAGTCACGTATTTCCGGGAGCCGGGGGGGACGAAAAAAAAAACTCGGATCACTTGGCACCCCCCGGGGAAAAACCCCCCCCTAAATGTTTCTTTCTCTTTTCCGGGGCCCCACCCCCGAGGGGGGGAAGGATAGGAAAAACCCACAGGGGGGGATTATGGGGGGCGGGGGGGGGGGGGAACCAACGTGCACAAAGTGTGGTAAAAAAAAGGAAAAAGGGGGGAAAGTCGTTTTCAAGGCTTCACAATTTTTTGACTTGTTTTTGAGGGGGGTGGGCACACAAATTTAGAAAATTATTTTGGAATTCGGAAAAAAATCCCTTTCCCGTTTACAGGCCCCCGGGCCCGGACTGGCTGGGGATGGTTGTTTTTTTGCACAGTGGGGGCAGGGGGGGGGCGGGGGCCAGGGGGGATCATTCCGGATTGGGGGTGAGGGTGAAATTTAAAAATTCCCAGGGTTAAGGGGCACCTTTGGGTCCTACGGTTTCCTGGTGTTTGTCCCCGAATCTGGGGAAACAAATAAGGGATTTCGGGGGGAAAAAAAGGGTTTTTTTGGATTGCTTTTGGGGGACACCCAGGGGAAGGAGGATGTTCACTCGGGTCTTTAGGGGAGAAATGTTTTCCCAACATTCCCCCAAAAAAAAAAGGGGGGGGCTACCCACGGGGGTTGCGGGGCCCAGGCCGGGGCCTTTTGCCAAAATTTCTGGCACCCGGGGCTTCGGTCCAAAGGGGGGGGGATAACCCCAAAAAAATCGGCTATGGGGGCAAAGGCAAGGCCTACGGGGCTTGTCCCCAAATCCCCCGCCTTTTGGGGAAATGTTTCAACTTGATTCCCAGGCTGGGGATTGGCAGGTTCAAGTTAAGGCCCCGGGGGGAGGCGGCGGGGAGGAAAAAGGTTTTTAGTTGTGATGTGTTTCTCTGCCCACACCCGGTGGGCCCCGGGGGCCCGGGGGGAAAAAAATCCACCAGGGGGGGTAAAAATAATGGGCGAAAGGGGGGAAAAAAACAAATTTGAAGGGGAGTTCGGTGAGGCTTTGTTGGCTCTTTAATTGGGGGTGAAAACTAAAAAAAAAATCAACCAGGGAATGTTTAAGGGGGGACCGGGCGGGGGGCACCGGGGGGGGCAACCTTCCAGGGGGGGACCGGGGGGGGGGGGTGAAATAAAACAACCAACCAAAAAAAAAAAACGGATTAAAATTGTGTGTGTGAGGGCTTTCCAAGGGGCAAAACAGCCGTTATTGGATATTCTGAGGAGAGTGGGGTCTCGGATAACAAAAATTTGATGGGGGTAAAAATTAGGTGGGAAAAAAAAAGGCCCCCCAGGGGGGGGGAAAAGGCCGGGGAGGGGGGGCGGGGGGCCGAGTTGTGGGCCTGGTGGGGCGGTGTTGGTTTAGGGGGGCCCACCCCCCACAAAAAACCAATGTTTCCCCCCGGTGGGGCCGGGCCGAGGGCCCCCAAGGGGGGAACAGGGACCGGGACGAAAAGAAAAAAAAACTAAAACAACCGGCCAAAAATAAAAAACAAAACAACAACAAAAAAAAATTGTGGGACGGGCCCGGGAAAAAAAAGAAAAATAAAAAAAAAAAACAGCCCACGGCCCCCAAAGGGCATTTCGGGACGAGGGGGGGGGGGGGGCCGGGATGGGGGGGGCTTAGGGGCGTGCAGGTACAAGTAAAACAAGACACCGTTGGGTTGATCGAAAAAAGGGTTTTCTAAGCCCAGGGGGCCAAAACAAAATCAACAAAAAATCTATCCCGGGCAACAAAAAAAAACCCGGGCGGGACTGAACAAAGGTGGGGGGTGACCCCCCCCCCCACCCCACGCCCCCGGTTTGCGTAAAAAAGTTTATATAAAAACAGGAAGGGGGATTTGTTAAAACCGGGGCTTTGTGTGGGGGGGGGGGGGGGTGGGCCCAAAACCGGGCCTCACGAGGGGGGCGGGGATTTTTTCCCAGGGCGTGTAAAATGTTTGCATTTCTTCGTTGCTCCGGTTTCCCCCCGATTTAGGGTTGATGAAGGGTGGGGGGGGCGGGGAGAAGAGGTCAAGGGGGGGACACATGAAAGGGGAAAACCCCCCAGGAAAAAACAACAGGGTGAGTTCCCCCCCCAGGTCTTCTCCCCCCGGGGGGGGGCGGGGGACAACAAAAAAGGGGGGGGGGGGATTTAAAAAGAAAAACAATTTTTTGGGGCAAGGGGGGAAAAGGGGGGGGGGGGGGGGGAACCAAGGGGGGGGGGAACAAAAAACCAAAAAAACGACTGGGGGGGGCCAAAAAAAAAAAAAAGAAGGGGGATTGGCTCCAACCTTCGGGCAGGGTTATTGGGGGGGGGGGGGCGGGGGGGGGGACCAACACTCCCCAGGGGGGGAACACCCCCATACACAAACCCACCACTACACGGCCCCAATAGGGAAAGGCCCAGGAAGTTGCCTTGTTTTGGGTTAACAACCCCGAACAAACTTTGTTGCTTCGATGGGCACCCGCTGTTAACCGGCAACACCTAAAGCGACACAATAGGGCCAGAGGTGCCGGGAACCACACGGGCGGCCGGATTTTGGGCCCCAGTTTGCCCCGGCTTTTTCCACCGGGGGGGGGGGGGGGCCCAGGCTTAAACACCAAAAAACGTTATATCCCCAGGAAAAGGATGGGGGACCGGTCCCGTAGCCCAGTTAAAAGGGCGTAGGGGGGGAGGGGGGGGCAAACAATTTAAACCCCCACCCCAAAAAAAAAAAAAAAACCCATCAAGGGTTAAACTTCCCCAACCCCCCAAATCCCTTTCCGATATTGGGGGAACCCCCCTGTTAACCTTTTGTTTTAACGGTATGTGTACAATTTTGAGAATTTTTTTTCTATAAAAAAAAAAGGGGGGCCAATTCGTTAAGGGGTTTAGGTCTTGTTTTTAAGGGACGGCCTTGGGTTCTTCGTGCGTCCTATCGAGGGCGGGGTTGGTCGGGATGTCTGGTTCCTTGTGTTGTGTAGGCTTGTTTTTGGGTGGGTTGTTTTGTTTTGGTGTTTTGTGGGGATCTGGAAAAAGGGGGAAAAAAAGGGGGGGGGGGGGGGGCCCGGGAATGTGGGGCAAGGTTGGCAAAATTGGTCCAAACCGGTGGGGGGGGGGGAACCCCACCCGGGGCCCCGGAAACAAAAAAAATAAAAAGGATGGGAAGGGGGCCCAGCCCCCCCCCCCGCCGCCGTGGATAAAATTTTTTTTTGCCCGGGACGTCGGGGAATTAAGGGGGGGCACGGAATGTTTTTTGCCCCCCGGCCCGGGGCCCGCACCCAAAATTTTTGGCATTTTTCCCAACCCCACCCCGGGCGGGAGCTGGGGCTGCGGAGGAACAAAGTTTTTTTTGCCCGGGGCTGGGCTGGGCTTTCCGCCCCCCTTTGGGAGGGGGGGGGGGGGGGGGGGAAAACGGGGGGGGCCCGACCATGAAAAGAAGGAGTGGGGGAACAACCCCCCCCATTTGCGAACCCCGCGGTTTGGTTACCCCCTATTTTTTTAACGGCCCCCGGGACAAAAACAAAGAAAAAAAGGACATTTTGGGAACCAGGGGCCCACACTTTTTACCAGGCATCCCCCCACCCCGGAAGGCACCCCGGGGCACCTTTTTTCCACGGGGTGGGCCGGGCCCCCGGAAAGTGCAGGGCTACGGCGGAAAAGGGGGCACCCAAGGTGATTGGGCCTCCACACAAAACACCCCACTTTTAACCCCCCCCCCCACCACCACGCGGTAGGGGGGGGGGGAACCCCCCACGCCAGGGGGGGGAGGGGCCGGCGGGAAAAAAAAATGGGGGCGGGAAACCCCACCCCCAGGGTCCCCAACATGATTTTCAAAAGCATTGGCCCGGCAAGCCCCCGGAAAACAAAAAAAAAAAAACAAAACAGCACAGCTTTAGGCACCGGCACCCGGTTCTGTTTGGAACGGAAAAAAAAACAAAAGGTTCGGGTTTTTTTCTGATTCCACCCGGGCCAATTTATTCCATGGGGGCGGGGGAACCCGGGGGGCCACTCCTTTTGTTTTTCCAAAAAAGGGGGGGCGAAGTTGGGACAGGTTGTGGACTCCCGCACTGAAGGGGGCCCCCCGGGCCCCGGGGGAGGGGATGAACCGGCCCAGGGGATTTGGGTTTTTTTGACCCAGATTTGGACCTTGCCCCCCCAGGGGAACATGGGGCACCCGGGCCCCTTGGGACCCAGTAGGGGGGCAGGGGGCGGGGTGGGAAAAGGGGCCCCCGCCAGGGGCCCGATAGTTGTGTTTCAGGGGAATTTTTCGGGGGGCAAAACCAAGGGGGGGGGAGGGGGGGGGGCTTTGGCCCCCCCCCCAAAACGGTGGCAAAACCAGTTCTTATGGGGGCAAAAACAAAAACTTTTCATAACTTTATGGGGCGGGGGGCTTGGTTCTTTGTTTTTTGCCCTATTTGGGGGGCAGGATTTTTGGGTGGGCCCCCACCAGGTTTCCACAGGGGGGCCGAAAAGGGGGAAAGGAATTGGGGGGGGGAAAAGGGGGGGGGGGGGGGGGCCCCCACACGAGGCTGCGGCACGGGGTCCCCCCCCACCCATCCTCCCCCAAAGGATGCAAAACGGGGGGCTCCTTTGGGGGCATGGGAAAAAAAAAAAAAAAAAGAAAGTTTTGTTTTTATTTTGGGGCACCACCCCGGTTGGCCCGCTGCCCCCCGGGGGGGGGGGGGGGGGGGGGGGAAACCAAAAAAAGCCCTTCCCGTTTAGCTGTTGGCAAACGGAGGGGTGGGGGCGGTGACTGCTTTAACCGGGACAACCCTGGGGCCATTCCCAAAAGGGGGAAAGTTTGATTGGGGGGACAAAGGAAAGGAATTCTACCGGGGGGGCACAGGAAACGGGGGCCACAGGAGAGGGGGACCCGGGGGGCAAGTAAACAATTGGGGGGGGGGGGGGTCCGTTTCCAGTGAAAAAAAGGGAGGAAAAAGGGACAACACAACAGGGGGGGGGGGGGGGGGGTGGGGGCTGGGGGAACCACCAAAAAATTTTTTTTTTCCCCGATTGGGCAGGTGGGGGGGGAGGGGGGGGGGGGAAAAATTTTAAAAACCCCTCTGCCCCCGCTTCCCCCGGGGCCGCCCCCACGGGGAGTTTGGCCTTTCACCCCCCCCCACCCCCCATCTTTTTTCCCCCCGGATGTTTAACCGTAATTCTTTGGCTGTTTCGCCCACTTAGGGGGAAAGGGGGGGCCCACCCCCGCCCCCCCCCCCAACCAAACCATTGGGGGAGGAATTCATATTGGGTTTTTTTTGAACGGGGGGAGGGGGGGGGAACCCCCCGGCACCCGGGCGAAACAACAAAAAAAAAATTCATGTGTTGTGCTGGTGGTGATTGCCGGGGCCCCAAATTTCGGGGGGGGGGAGGGCTATAGGTTGTTTACGGGAAGGAGATTCGGAGGGGGAACCACACCCGGGGGGATTGGTTCGTTACTTTTTTCGGGCCGGAACCCATTTTTTGTTCATTTTTGGGATTAAATTTTTTTCACGGGACCCCACCCACGGCCAAAAAGGGGGGGGGGGAATAAGGGGGCCGTTGGGGGCTGGGGCTCTAGGACAGGCGGTCAATTTCTTTCATTATTTTTGGTCCGCACCAGTTGGTCGTTTTTCCCACCAGGGGGGGGGGGGTGGGGGGGGGGCAAGGGGGGGGCACCGCCCCGGGGGGGGGGGGGGGGGGGCGGTTGGATGTTGGGGAAGGGTAAAAAACCGCTTTTTCTTTTCGGGGAAGGGCCGCCAAAACTTCCCAATCCCCAATAATTGTGAAACACTGAACAATTTCAAATCCCCCAGGGGACTAGGAAAAAATCTTACACTTTGTTTGTTTTAATGGTCTTTGTGTTACGGAGGCCAAGGGTTTTTGAAGGGCCCCGAAAGACCCCAACCTTAGGCTTGGGGCAAACCCCACGCGTGCCCACGGGGGCCCCCCCCCCGGCGGGTTTGTTCATTTCCCCTCCAAACCAAACGGGGGGCCGGTCCATGGGCCAGCCCACCCGGGGGAGGGCACGGGAACGGGGGGGGGGGGCCTTTTCCTGTCGGCCCCCCGGCGAAGGCCCCCCCGGGGGGCCTCATTGTTTCCTACCCTACCCATGTGGGGGAAACCACCACCCCCCCAAAAAGGGGGGCAGGGGGGGGGAGGGGGGTGCCCGGGAGGGCCGGGTGTTTGTGCCCCCGTTTTTGTGTGTTTCCATCTTCAATGTCCGGGTCCCGCGGTGGAAAGTTTTTTCGGGGTGTTTTTTTACAGGTGGGGTTTAAAGGCGCGGGAGATTTAATTCGATTTATTTCCCAAAGCCATTTTTGTCGATGGGGGGGCAAAAATTTATTTTGTTTTTTTTTTGGCAAAAAATAAAACGGGAAAATATGTGTCTTTTTGGCTCGGAAGGGAGGGGGGCGGGGTGGCGCAAAAAACAATGGAGGGGGGGCCAAAAAAAAACAACCCCGGACCGGGGGGAAAGGGGAAAAAATTCGCTGCTTTAACTTTTCGGATTAAAAGCCGGACGGGGGGGGGAAATGGGGGCCTTCAGGGGGGGCCCCTTTTTCCACGGACTGATAACCTTCCCATAAAAAAAAAACCGGCGGGGCCCAAGGGGGGGGGGGCCGGGCGCTAACGGCCCCACCCCACAACCCCCGCCAATTTTTTTTAAAAAAATTTGTCGGGGCAACAAAGCCCCAAAGGACCCCCGGGGGGGCGTTTTGCCATCGAGTATCACCGGAACAAAAAAGGAAAAAAGGGGGGGGGAAAACAAAAACCCACAGGGGGCCCCGATTCCCCCCCCCATGGGGGGGGGGCCCTACAAAGGCAGTAGGGGTTTTTTTCTCCGGCGGGGGAAAGGGGATGTTTTAAGGTTGGATTTTGCGCTGGGGGTTTTCGTTTGCGGGGGAAGGGGGCCAAAAACGGGATCTGGGGGGGGGCCCAACTGGGGCAGAGGGGGGGGGGGGGGGGGTGGGGGCCAGGGCGGGCGGCCGGGGGCCCTGACCTTTTTTCAGAGGGGGGGGGGGGGGGGAAAGGGGGGGGGGGGGGACCCACCCAAGGCCAGGGGGGCACCGTGGTCCCCCTCGGGGCTTCCCCGGGATTGGTGCCCCTTCGGGTTCCTTCCTCCACGGGGCCCCCAAAGTTTGGCTTCCCCCCAAGGGGGTTTTGGGGGGGGCGGGGATCGGGGCGCCCCGAAGGGGGGGCCCGGGGTCACATAAAGTGGAGGAAAAAACAAAAAAACCCCGTTTCAGGGGGGGGTGGCTTAAAATATGGGGAAAAACGGCCCGTTTATTGGTGGAGGGGAAAAAGGCTTGTTTTTCTAACCCACGGGCACCAACACGGGGGGCCCCAGGGTGAGGGCCCCCGAGAACCCGGGGGGAAAAAAAAAAAAAACCATTCCCGAAATATTACCACGCAGGCTTCACGGGGGAATGTCTGTTTGTTGAGGGCCATTTTCGATGTTGGGGCATGGGGGGGCGGGCTGGGATGGTGGTTGACCCGGGAGCCAGCTGCATGGGGGGGGGGGGGGCTGCGGGGGCCCCCCCAAAAACGGGGGGGGGGGCCCCAAGTTCTTTTGCCCACATACACCACGCCCCGGGCCCACCCAGGGCGGGGGGGGGGAACCAGAGGATTGGGGCTTTTCGGAAAATTTTTTCCCAATTGGGCGGTGGCGTCCACCGGGGGGCTGTCCCACCCCAGCGGGAACCCACACAAAGGGGGGGGGGGGGGGGGCACAATTTTTTGGGCCGCCAAAAAAAAGGCAAAAGGCCGGGGGAAAATTTTGTTGGTGAAAATTCCCCCGGGGGGGCCCAGTGCTCCGGGGCCCGCAATGGAAATCGGAAATTCTTCCCGTCGATTTGGGTTTTTTTGGCTTGGCGGGGGGACAGTGTGGGGGGGCCCGGAGGGGGGCCTTGTTTTTTCCTTTCCGGGCCCCCCCCCCCACAAAAAAACCCACCCGGTGGGGGGGACAGGGGGGGGGCACTTTCGGGGGGGGCCGGGGTCAAGTTGTTCGTGGGGGGGGGGGGGGCACCATGGTTTCGGGGTTTTCTCGTCAAAAGGGGGGGGGGGGGGGGGGGGGGGGCCCGGGCGAGCCCCCCCTGGGGGGGGAAACACAATCGGCACGGCTGTGAAAGGCCGGGGGTCCCCAAAAAGGGGGGGGCACGGGGGGGCATCGGGACGTGGGGGGGTTCGTTGACAAAAAAATTTTTTTTTTACCCAATTGGTTTCCCCCCCCCGCGGGGGGAATTCACCGATGGGATGAACGTGCTCGGCAACAAAGGGGGGAAAAAATTGGGGGGGCCGGAATCAGGTTTACCCAGGGCCCCCCGGGGGCCCCCGTTTAGCCACCCCGCCCAAAGGGGCCTTCGTTTCTTTTTTTCACCAGGGCCCTCCCAGGGGGGCACGGGGGGGGAGGGGGGGGGGGGGGGGGGGAAAAAAATTTTGTATGGGGGGGGCCCAAGGGGGGGGAAACGTGTGGACCGGGGGATGTTCCACGGTTTTTTGCGGGGCCCAAGTGATCGATTGAAGCAGGCGGGGAAAAAGGAAAAACTTTGGCCCCAAAATCGGGAAACACAGGGGGAACCCGGCGAAAGGGGGCGGGGCGGGGGGGGTTCTGGGTTTTTTGTGTTTGTGGGCCCGGGGGTTTTTTTTGGGGCACCCCCCGCCCCCAGGGGGGGCCGTTGGACCATTGTTTTTCCAAAAAAAATTCAGGCCCCAAAAGCCGTTTTGCTTGCACGGTGCGATTTCGGGGGGTTGGATTCCGAGGGGGGGGTGGGGCCAAAATTTCCATCGGGGGCCACCCCACCGCCAGCGGTCTGGCCGGAATTGGGGGTGCTGTTTCATTTTTTTCCCGCGGGGGGGGGGGGGAAAAACCCACCCAGGCCGCGGGGACCACACACACACAACCCCGATTAATTTCTGCTGGGGGGACAGGGTAAGTGTTTTGGGCCGGGGTCCCTGTTGTTTTTCGGGGCCCGGGGGGCACGCAGATCCCGGGCCCGGATCTTTATCTCTCTTTCTGTCCTGGTTACCTCGCTCTTTCCCTTCCCGCACCAGTCTCCGGTGGTTGGTGTTGGGGAGGGAAAAGGAGGGATCGGGCGGATCGCCCAGCGCCAGGCCAAAAACAACAAGGGGAAAAAAACACACCAGCAAAAACAATTGGGGGGGGAAACCCCGGTTCAGAGACTGGTATGTGGGTTCCCGGCCGGGCCTGGGTTCAGGGGGGCGGGGGGAATGGAAGCAAAAGGGGGGCCCCAATCCCCGGCCCCCAGGGGGGGGGGGGGAACACACGCTTGACTGGGGGGGGGGGGCCCCGGGGATGTTGATTTTTTTTGCCCTGCGGGGAATCCAAGGGCCCGGGGATTCGTGACGCTAGGGGGGAAGGGTGCTGGGGGCGTGAATTTAAAAAAAACAGGGGGGGGGGGCCCCAAAAACCGGGGGGGGGGCCCCACACGCGGGCAAAAAACCGGCAAACCAAAGGAAACCCCGGGCACCCCGCCCTTTTCCCCGGGGGGGCCGGGGAACTTTTTCGGATTTGGGCCAAAGGTGGTTTTTCTTTCCCCCCCCCCCGCCCCCAGGCTTTTTTCCCCAACAATCGGTGATTTTTTTTTCAACTTGTTGGCCCGGGGCACACAAAACCCCCACCCCCCCACCGAACTTCCCGGTCGTTCCTGGGGGCATTTCAACTGGGGGTCCCCCCCCAGGGATTGGAAAGGAAAAGCTGGGGAACGGGGAAAGGGGCATTTGGCCACGCTTTTTTTTGTTTTTACGGGGGGGGCGGGCACCGGCTGGGGAACCCGGATTTTGTTCCGGGGCACCCCCCATTCGCCGAGGGGGGACCTTTGCATCCGGGAATCCGCGGAGGGGCAACCCCCCCAATGGGGGACTTTCCCCCCAAAAACAACGGGGGGAACCCAAAAAAACCCCCGGGCGGTGGGATGGCCCCGGGGGCTTGGGGGGGGACCCCGGGCTTCCCCCCCCCAACCACGGGCCAACGGGGGCGGATGGGTTTCCCACACCACCAGGGGCTCGGCCCCGGCCTTTGAAACGGGGAGGGGGGGGGGGACCCGAAAAAAAACCCCCCACAGGGCCCCCGGCCGGGCGAAGGTGGGGGGGGGGAACCCGGGGGGGGGGGCCCCGGAACAAGGGGGCCCGGGGTCGCGTTGGGGGCCCCGGAAAAAAAAACGGAGGGCCCCTATTCGGGGGGCACACACAACGGTTCAGATCGGGGGGGGGGGGGGACCGAGGAAATCCCGATTCACATTGGTTGCCCGGGGCAGGGGCCCGGCGGGGGAAGGTGAATGGTCCCGGCGGGCTTTTGGCCGGGGGCCATTGGGGCTGTTTTTTTATCCACCGCCGGGGGAAGGGGGACCGCTTTCGCCACATGATTTCGAAAGGGGCCATATCTGGGGTTTTTATAACGGCCTGGGTGGGGTGCGGGCCGATCGGGGGGGGAAAAAAATCCCGGGGGCGTTGGGGGCCCCGCAAGGGGGGCCCCCCCCATGAACGGGGCCGGGCTCGGTACCGCCCAAAAGGGGCACCCCCCCCGGGGGGGGCCCCCCCCAGGAAATCCCCCCCAAAGGGGGGGCCACCGGGGGAAAACCCAGGGGATCGGATTCGAGGCGGCACGGGAATATTTTTTTCCGGGGATTGTATTTTCTTCGTTCGGGCTTCGGGGGCGTGGCCCGAGGGCTTTCCCCCCATAACCCCAGGGGGCCGTTTCCCATATTAATTGGGGGGGGGGGGGGACGGGGTTAATTACTTCTCTGGGGGGGGGGGGGGACGGGCACCCTTCCCCGGCCCGGGATCACCCACAGCGAAAAACCCACCCCCCCACTGGAAAAAGGGGGGCCAAAAACTTTGGGCACCATGGACAAAGGAGGAAATACACGGACGGGGGGGGGGGCGGGGGGGGGAACAATGCGGCAAGCCGAAGGGGGGGGGGGACCCCCAACCCGCCTGAACGGTCCCCTTATCGAAGTTCATGGTGGGAGGGGGGGCACGGGGACTCGTGCCCCAGTTGGCCCCCCCCACCAAGATTCGTTGGCCTTGTGTTTCCCAGAACCCGGGGGGAAAACCACCCAAAGCGGGGTCAGCTATTCTGGTGGCGGGGAGGGGACCTACTTTCGTAGGGCCCAACCATGGGGGGGGGGGGGGGATTTTTTTCGGGGGCGTTTTCTTTTTACGGGATTTTTCACTTTCCAGGGGGAGGCCCAAAACACGGGGCCCCCCGGTCTTGGCGAAATTTTTATTTTGGCGTTGGCGTAAAGCCGGGCCCCTTTGGCCGCGTTTTTATTGGGAAAGGGGTTCGAGCGGGGATGTTGAAGGGGCCCTTGTTCTTTCGGATTAATCGGGAAGGTAAAAAAGGCCCAAGGGGCCGATGTGTTTCTCCCCCGGGGGTTTTTTTCCCGGGTTTGCCTTTTCAATTGGTGGGGCCACCGGCCCTTTTTCTCGAAGCCCAAGACATTCCAGTTCCAATTTTGGGCTCCCGAGGGGCTGATATTTCCGTAAAATCTCCACCCGGCGTTTACCCCGGAAAAATTTCCACCACCACCCCCCCCCCGGCGGGCGATGGGGAACGGGGGGGGGGGACGGGGTCGGGGCCCCCCAAAACTTCGCCCTTGGGGGTCCCCAGGGAAGGGAGGATTTGGGAGGGGCTTGCCCCGGGACGAGGGGCCCGTGGGTTGCCCCCACCAGCTCAGGGGCGGCCACCCCCCAGGACGGCCGGTTGAGGGGATGACCGGCGGCCCCCCCCCCAGGGGGTGCCTGCTTTGGTGGGGCAAAGGGCTTAGGGTCGGGGGGGGGGCCGGGGGACCGGCAGGGGGCACCCCCACCCCAATTAAAAAAAAACAAAAAAAAAACAAAAAGCAAAAGGGTTTTCAGGCGGAATTGGGAATTTCAGTCAAGATTGGGGGGGATTTGGGGGGGGGGGAGTTGGCTTTTTTTCACCGAGGGGGAAAAAAAGGGCCGGTTTTACCCACAGCAAAAAAAATCCCACCCCCCCTACCGGGGGGGGGTCCCCCGGGCGGGCCCCTGGGGCCCCTGGGGGGGGGGGGTGAACCGCCCCAAACTCGTGCCGGGGGGGAATATGATAGTGGGGGACCCGCTCCGAAGAGGGCCCAAAGCCCCCCCCCCCCCACCCAAACGGGGGGGGGATTTCTGGCCAGTGGTTGGGAACGGGAATTAAAACGGGGGGGGGGGGGGGGGCAAAATTGGGATGGGTCACACCCACCCGAAGCAGGAAACGGGGGACAAGGGCGGGGGGGGCCCGGGTTTTCCCTCGATTTTTCTCTCGGGAGAATAAAGCCCTTTCCCCCCCGATTGGTGGGCCCGGGGCGGCACCCAAACCCCCAAGCCCCACCCCCCCAAACCCCACCACAAGGGGGGATTGTTATGCCCCGGCCGGGGGGGCGTCCTCCCGTTTACCCCACCCCCCACATATGAAATCCCTCCCTTTTGTTGGGCCCGGGGGGGCCCCTTGCCCCTGTAGTGGCGAAAAAGGGAAAAAGGGGAAATTTGTTACGGTATGCCGGGATGGGGTTGGGAAACAAGGGACTTCGTGGGGCGGGCCGGGGGGGGGAAGGGCCCCTGGCAGGAGGTGAAAAAATTTTTTTTACCTGACCCCATTGTTCGGGGGGGATTGTCCCCCCTGGTTTTGTTTTTTGGCCCTTTTCTAAACCTTTGCACAAAGGCTTGGGGACAAAAAACGGGGCCCCCCAAAAATTGACCTTTTTTTGGGGACCCCCCGTTTTTCCTCTCCATGCGCTTTGCGGGTAGGGGATTTTTTTTGCCCCATTTCAAAAAAAACCCGTACTTGATTTTCAGTCGGGTTTTTAGCCAGGTGTTCCGGGCTCGGTTGCAAAAAAAACCAAGGGGCGTAAAACGGGGGGGGCAGATTTGGTTCCGGGGGGCATGTTTGGGGGGGGCCAAGGGGGGCCAACTGTTGGCAAAAAAAAAAAAACACTTTTTTTCCAATGGGGGGGCCAGGGGGGAAAAAAAAACGGCTGATTTTGCCTGGTTTGGAGGGGGGATGGGTTGGGGGCGGCGGGCAGCGTGGGGGGGGGGGCCCCTGTGCCCCCAATCTTTGTTACATGTTTTGCCGCCTGGGGGGATGGGGGGGGGGGAATTCGCCCCCAACATAGGCAAACGAAACCCCCCAAAAAAAAAAGGGGGGGGGGGGGGGACAGCCCTGCCTAAAGGGGGGGGAAGGGAGTTTTGCCAAGAACGTTTCAACAAACACGGGTTTTGCAGCCTCCTTGGTTTTTGCGGCAAAACAAATGCCTTTGGGGAAAACTGGGGGCCCGGGGGGCTGGCCCCCGGTTTCCCCCGGGATGCTTTTTACCTGTTTTCCAGGCGGGGGGGCCCTGGAGGCAAAAAGCGGCAAAAAACCCAATCTGGCGGTCCAGCATGTTGTTTTTACCCCGGGGGGCGGTGGGGACCTTTTCCAGGGGGCACAGATCCAACCGCACGTTCTTTTTGAAAAAAAAAACACAAGGGGAGGGGGGCCAACCCGTTTGCCCCCCCCAAGGCCCAGGGGGGGAAACACGGGAGGTAGTGGGGGGGGCGGGAAATGTTTTCCAAGGGGGGGGGGGGAACCCGGAAAAATTTTTTTTTGTTCCCGGGGTCCACCCCCGGGGGGACGGGCCGCCCAGAAGATTCCCGGCTTTGCGGCCAATGGCTTGAAAAGAATTTTGGTGGGGGACAACCTGTTGGCCCCCCAATTATTTCGGGCCCCCCGCCTGGGGGGGGGTTTTTTTCTCCAACCACCCGGCGGTGGGGGTAGGGGGTGTGTGGTTGAAGCAATTTTCCAATTGCCCTCGCCGGTCAGCATACTTTCCCGCCGGCCAACACCCCCACCCCCCCCCATCGGATGGG
>Ga0179591_1251710_pt1 | contig 23129 bp, 37 predicted proteins | sample CZOMad2_1_08_16f_FD_182891 | JGI IMG/M metagenome (GOLD analysis project Ga0179591, IMG submission 182891) | Vadose zone soil fungal communities from Angelo Coast Range Reserve, California, USA - CZOMad2_1_08_16fungal (PacBio error correction) | ecosystem: Environmental > Terrestrial > Soil >... | reverse complement strand
TACCCATGTACCCAATTGCCCTTTCACTTCCTCCGTGTTTTCCCCTTTTGAGCCACACCATCCCCGCATTACCCCCTCCCCTCCTGATTCGACCTTTTTTTGACGCTTTTACGCCCCTTCTTGAACATTTGAATAATTTTCTGGCTCTCTTCAACCCATAAATATAGAGTTTTTTGATTTTTTTTCTTCGGTTCCGTTCCCCATTTCGCCTTGGGTTTCTGCTTCGGACGGCGTCCTTTCGCTCCTGTGACTGTCCCCCACTTTTTTTGACACTTCCCTGACCTTTCCGTTTTGCGGTGTCCCAGTGTGCCATCCGATTCTTAGCCCGTGTGTTGGTTCTTTTTCTGTTTTTGACCCGCCCTTCCGCCGGATTACAACCCTTCTTTTCTTCCTCCCGTTTTTGTCAGCCTCCCCAAAAAACCCCTCATGATGCCGGCCACACCACTATTTGTTTTCTCCGGGAGTTTGGTCCATTCAGCGTTGGGTGGTTGGGGTTTTTTTTTAAGTCGTTGTGACTTTCTCTGCCCCCATTTCCCCTCCTTTGCCCTCTTGTTTGACTTCGTCGTTTCCCTGACTGCCTTCTTCCAGCAGCCTGGACTTGCTTTACGTTTTTTACGATCCCCAGGTCATTGTACCACTGTTCTTCTGGTTAGCCTTGTTCGCGGGACTTTTTTTTGAAAGTTGTTTGTCCTCCCCCGCATACTTTGCCGTTGCGCGCCATTTGTTTTTTTTTTCACTTCATCTTTTTTTACACCTTCGTCCCAAAAGGGGTATTTTCCCCCCTTTTTTCTTCCCCTTTCCTTTTCTCCTTTTTTCTCTTTTGGGACTCCTTACCTCCCCCCCTTCCCCCTCCAAGCTGATACTGCGCATTTTCTTTCTTTTGGTCCCTGGCTCCTTGTCTTTCCCCGTTGAAGTGGGCGTCAACACCCCGTTTCCACTTTTCCTTCCATTTTGTGATTCGTTCCATCGTGTTTCGCATGTTTTGAAATTCTTTTTTCCCCCTCACACCACCTCGGATCGGCGGTTTTTGGCTTCTTTTACTCTTCTTCTCCCCTGTTCCCTCGTTTTTCCCCCTCCGTTTTCCCCCAAGCAGACCTCCCAGTTGCAAACCGGAAATTCAGGTTAAGTGACCTGACGGTTTTTTTTTTTTTTCACGCCGCCGCTCCCTGCCCACACGCCGTAATCCCGTTCCCCCCCGCCCCCTCTGAGTCTGCCTTCCTTCCGCTCAAAGTGAAAACCATGGTTTCCCTCCCCTCCCCCCTTTGCTTCTTCGTTGTCCCCCCTTCTTCGATGTATGCCCACGCCTTACGTCCCCGGTCAGCCAGGGTTCTTTTCCTTGGCCGTTCATTTCCGCTTTTGCCCCTTTCTCTGGCCCGTACCAAGTTTTTCGGCTTCGGTTGGGGGCAGATTTCCGGCGAGCGTTGGGGTCAAAAGCTTTTCAGAAGTCCCCCCATGGGTTTGGGTGATCGCCGGGTGCGGTTTTTTTTAAGGCCGTCGAATTTCCGTCCTTGCCCCTTGAAGTCTGAGGTTTCTCCCCCTATTTTTTTCTAAGATTTGCCTTTCCTCTTGAACCCTTCTCGGTCTTATGGGCGATGATCCGTATTTGTTCCCGCGCACGTCTTAACCTTTTTCCGTCCCCCCCTCCCCCCCCCCCACCTTGGTCCAACCACCCCTCCCTCAAACAGTGCCCCAGTCCCCACCGCCCGCGTTTATTTTGGTTACGTCGATTCCCCGGTTGTCCTTTCTTCCCCCAAACCCTTTATCCCGTTCCACACAGTACATATCATGCCCAAGCGCCTGTTTTTTCCTTACCAGGAGTCCCCAACAGAGGGCCATTTTACCGTACCACCTGAAAACATGGGGTCGTTCTTGGCTCTTGGCCTTCACGCTTCACACGCCCTCTTCCGCCCTCTCGCCATTTTTTGCTCAAGAGAATTCCCCCCACTGAGGAGTTACAGCGGTGAACTCTTCACCTTTGAAGTTCCCTTTCCCCCAATGTTTCAATCACCCCCTCGTACATCCTGGTCCCTTGCTTGCCACTGGACTTTTCTTTTTGCCGTTTTCATTGGGTTGTTTTAATTGGGGTCGTTTTCGCTCTGGGTTGGGCGGGTCTCAATCTGCCCAGACCCCCAAGAGATCTTCGAATGGTTTGAGTTCGACACCCAACCTCTTTGCTTTTCCCCTACCCGACTCCTTATACCCTTTCACTCGGTTTTCTTAAACCAGTTGGCGTAGATTTTTTCGTACGTTTCTTTCCTTTGTTCGCGGAGCTGAGCAAAACTACCACAGTGTTCCAACCACTGTTCAACATCCCCCTGTTCTTCCGATGTCCGCCTTGTCCCCGTTTTTTCTTGTGCCCCTCCCCTTTTTGACGTCTGTTCAATTTTTTCGGACGTTGTGATTCGCTTTTTGCCCCCCTATGCCATTTTTCCTTCGTTTCCCTTCTCCCTTTGTGTCCTCCCACAATTTTTTACGGTTGGGGTGGCCCACCCCTTGTTTTATTTTTTTCTTCCCCCTCCCCTCTCAGATTCGTTTTGCCCCCCTGGACTTTAAGCCTTTTTTTCCCCCACCCCCCCGGTTTTTCCCCCAATGCCAATTCCTCCTTTTTCCCTTAGAGTGGTGTGTGCTTTTTAGCGATTTCCTGTTCATGTTTTTGTCGTCCGTTGACTTTCTTTTTTTGTGCAGCTTGTCTCCGGATACCTGCCGCCGGGAAACCCTGTGTTTGATTCAGCATTTCGTTTCACTTTGACGTTCCCCCAGACTTGGGATTTCTGTCCCTCTTCGTAAGTTTTCTTTCGTTCACCAGTCCCTTTTTTTTCCTTGCCAAGGTTCCCCCAGCTCACGGCTGGTTTCCCCTCCCCCTTGTGCACGGCTTCGACGCCCTGTTTTTTTTTTTGCCTTTTTGTGAATCAATTTGTGCTCTTTTTTTTACGGATCTTTTGGGCCTGCTCGCCGAGAACTTGCTACCCTAAAACCCGCTCAACTTCTGTTTTACTCTTTGATCTTGGAGACCGGTCACTTTTCCTCTTCTTAACGTGTCAACTTTGCGTTTTTACGCGCCCCAGTGGCGCATTCGACTGATCTTCTGTTTCCTTTCGCTTAAGCACTACACGTCGTAGAACTTTGAGGACACCCCGAACTCGCTTAGGCCTTCAAACCGTCACCACCCAGGGCCCCTGCCAGTTGAGGTTTGGGATCTTTCGATTTGGCACGTGACTTCCTTGTTTCCGTTCCTTGCTTTTTCCCCAGGCGACCTTTCATGCCCCGGGAGTTTATTTTGTTTGAAAAAAAAGGCTGCACCACCTGTTGTTCTATGGCTGTCCGTTCACGTCCGATTTTTGCGTTGGTGTTCGGCCGCCTGCCACCCACCCTGCCTAACAGTTTTTTGTCGTTCTCTGTCCCATCTTTTTTTGCCTCTTTGTTTCCAGTTAGTTTTATAGAGGTTCCTTCCCTGCGTGAAGATTTGGTTTTTTTCTTTTTGACTGGCCCCCCTTTGCATCCTTAAAACTCATGACGGAGCGGGAGGAGTTTGTCTTCTGTTATGTATTTAGCGATGTCATCCACTTGCGCCTTTGTTTAAAACAACGCTTGGCTTTCACTTCGGTTTTCCCCCTCCTTTCCCCAAAGAGGCCCCCCCCACCCCATTCTCCCCTGTATTTGGTGATTAAACTCTTTTTCCCTTGACCATCGGCGTCTTCCGCCGCTTTCCACCACCCCCACTACTCCCCTGCAAGTCCATGGCTGACGCCCCGCTCTCGGAATCGGAACCCTTTTCCCTGATTTTAACCATGTGTGTATCCAGGAACTGCCAAGATGGCATTGGACGTGAAACCCCCCGTCGGTCCCCCCGTCCGTTTCCTCTTCCAGGGCAAGATTCTGTTCCCTATGGTCCATTCGAGCTCCCATTCTCTGGTGGCTTTTTTTTTTTTTTTTGTTTTTCGGACCACTTTTTTTTTTCTTTGCCTCCCCACTCCCTTGTTGCTCGTGGACTTTGGGTAACCCTTCGTTCCTGGCGTTTTGGGTGGGGGACGAGGACGGGTTGTGCTTAACCTGAATATTTTTCCCTTTTTTCTCTTCCATAGTATTTATGGTCCCTTTTGGAGTTGTGTGTAGGTTTTCTCCCCACTCTTGGTTTCCTTTTGGCTTTTTTCCATCATTTTGTTTCGTTGGTATCTGTGTCCTTTTCCCCCTTGCCTATTTTGCGCGTGTGGTTCGTGTTGATGTCGATTTCACCCCATTTCTTTGAACCCCTTCTCTTGCTGATACCCCCCCCCCCCATCTGCTGTTTTCGTTTTTTTGACTGTCCCCCCCCTTCACCCCCCCCCCCATGTTTTTTTTTCCCCCGACGTAGACGGCCCCCCGTCCCCCCTGCCCTTCCATTTTTGGCGTGCCTCCCTACGACGGTCTTGAGTGCTTTTCGTAAGGCGTCCCTGCAAGCATTTTTCCGAACGTGTTGGGTTCCCTCCCTCCTTGTACTATTACCCCCCCCCACCCCGTACCGGCCTTTTTGTTTTAATTTCGAAAAACTTTTTTTGCCAGGCCCGATGCACCCCCCCTTGCCGCGCTCAGGCTTTTTTTTACCCCACACCAAACCTTACCCAACGTCACCCCACCCATTGAGTTGCCGCACCGCCTTTTCTTTCTTCCTGTCACCATGGTCCATGACCCCCTTGGCTCGGTCAGACGGAAGAAAGCGTTTTCTACAGATTACCCCAGTTTTGGTTTTTGAGGAGGAATAACTTTTTTTCCCCCCCGACGGCTGGCCTAGCGGCCAGACCTCCCTTGTCTTTGTGGTTTCCCCAGCTTCCAAGTGCCCCTCCGGGTGACTCCCCCCCCAACTCTACACCGTTTTTTCTGTTGCTGTTTAGACCTTTGTTTCGTTTTGTGAGCCTTTTTTACTCCCTTCCCCTTTTTTGGCGGTCAAGTTTTGGTCTTTCCTGGCAGCCACCCCACCTTTTTTTTCACGGTGTTCACTGTCTCGTGATGGGCTGTGGTCTGACTTGTCATTCCTGGAGAACTTGGTAAAGTAGGTCCTCCGATTTCGCCCGTGTCCTAATCATCCCATTTTTTCCGTTTTTCCCAACCGTCTGCTTGTTCCCATTCTCCCCTCTTAGGTACTTTTTTTTGAGGCAACTATGCTTTTTATGTTTCCCCTACGCGTTCGTTCCCCCCCTTTGACTTTCTCGCTACCCCAAACTGTCGGTGTGCTTCTGTGGTTCATCTATGTGGTCTCCGTTTTTTGGTTTTAAACCTGTTAATTATGGTCCCATTGTTCCCCCCCAATAGGGTGCCAATTCCCCCCCCGGATTATTCTTTTAGGGTGCTAGACTTCCCGTCCACCTCGTAGTCAGAAACGGTTCTCACAAAAATTTTCCTCCTCCACTGCTCGAGGACCGCTTGTAATTTCCGGTATTCCTACAGGCCGGAGTTTACACCTCCCTAAGAGGCGGAAAGGCCCACGCCTTTTGACTGTCCCTTTCCCTGTCTCTTATTCTCCCTCTTTCTCCCACGATGGGCCTCCCCGGCCGCGGTCCACTTGCTTTCTTTTTTTGTTTTCCTCCCTTCGTTTGAACACCCACCCCCCCCCGCTTTTGTCGCTGCTCCCCTGCCTCCCTTTCCCCCATCGATTATTTTTGATTTTCTGGGGAAGGTGATCTCCACTTGCCATTTTCTTTCGAAACCCTTTTTTCTTTTTTTTTTTTTCCCCCACTTTGTTGCTTTTTCTTCCCAGGCTTCTGAGTAACTAGGTTTGCTTCCTAACCCCCCGTCCCTGAGGAGCTCCTTTTTGTTCCACGTCTTCGCCTGACCCGGGTAGAAGCCGTTTATTGAATTCGATTCTTTGTCGTTAACCTTGCTTTAGTTCGTTTATCCCTTTTTTTTTGCACTCCTTCTTCCCCCACGGTTGATTTTGTTGCTTCTCCGGTTGGTGATTATTTGTTTCCCCTCTGTTTTTCTTGCCCGAACCTCACATTCAGTCTGGCCCGAGTGATTCTTTCTTTTTTTTCGGAAGCCCTTTGCCTTCAAACGACCCGCGCCGCTCCGGTGTTCTCGTGGCGTTTTATCTTGCTTGGAGTGGCCCCCGGACGGCAATTGACGCTTTCGATCTCTGTTGCGACACCTAGCTCTTTCTCCAAAACCCCCAAGTGAAAGGGCCTCCGAAAAGGTCCCCTTCTTCGGTTCGTCTTTTTATTTTAGTTACCGAGGTGGTCTACTCTCTTCCTTTTAGATGGAAGGCTTAGCCGTTTCTCCGTCTAGTGGCTCTGTTTTTGGCATTTTTTTTTTCCCCCCATCTGATCGGTCTGTACCATTTTTTCCCTTTTTTTTCCCCCCACCTGTGTCACCCTTAGGATTTGCAAGTTGGAAGTTATGTGCCTTGTAAGTGGAGCCCCGATTCCGACATGTTTCCACCTCGTTGTTCTTTTTTTTTCGTTTGCCGGGAGTTTGTAGATTCAAGTCAGACAGTCCCTCTTTTTTGTCTTTGTTTGTCCCCCCTGTCAGCCTTCGGGTCCCACGGCATTCCCCTTTTGGTTCCCAACAATCCCCTGATTTTGTTTTTGACGTTGTGTTCCGCTTTCTCATTGTTTTTTTTGGCCTTTTTTTCCTTTTTGCTTCTAACCCCAAATTTTGCGTTCCCCGCTTCCTAAGGGCTTTGACCAGTAACCACTTGTCGGCTCGCTTTTTTTTTTTCCGTCTTTTCCTTTTAAAACCCCAACGGCGTATCTTCATCCCCGAGTTTGTTGATTTTTCGAGCCTTCTCCCGCATTTTTTCTCGTTGGGAACGCATATTTTCCTTCGAGCTTTCCCTGTTGTCTGTTTTTTTTCCCTTTTTTTTCTGGTTGCTTCCTCGTTTTTTGAATCGGTGAAGAGGCTCCGTTAGCGCTGTAGAATAATTTTTTTTTGTGGTTTCGCCCTCCTCCTACCTCTTCTCTCTTTTCCCCCCTCCTCCTCCTTTTTTTTTCGTTTCTGGATTTCTCTTTTTGAACCGCCCACTTCTCCTCTATTCCTGCCTGCTTACGGCTGCGTTCTAAAAAGTCTTTTCTCGCCTACTACGGATCACGAATCACGCCTTCCCTCCCATTTTTCTTTTTGGCCTTTCGATCTCTGTACTCTTTCTCTTGAGTGACAAAATCAACCCCCCCTTACTCGTGAAGAGGCGTTTTTGGGTCCCCTAAATCGTCTCCTTGCTCATTTTCTCATGTGCTTTTCCACCCGGTCCGTTTTTTTTCTTCCCCAGTCTTTCTTCCGTGGCTTGCCTCGTAGGTCTGTCCTCGAAAATCGTTACCCATCCGTTTGCACCTTGTTTGATTTTCTCAAGAGTACCCTGCGTGGGACCTCTCTTCTTGGTTGGACCCCCCAATGGGCCCCCTCCCCTAGGCTTATCCTTGAATCTCCCAACCCCCCTCTCTTTTCACAACGATGTGTGTGAATGTCGATCGTTTTCCCAACTTTCCCCTTTCCCCCCTCCCAATGCTCTGTCACCTACAGACGTCCCCTTCCCAATATGAAAATTTTCCTCCCCCCCCGGGAAATATCGATATCCCCTTGGCCCCCCGAGGCAATACTCCCCTTTTTTCCTTGAGGTGAGCCGGCTTGCTTTCGTGGCGACGTTGCCCGTTCACCAGGATCGAGCTTTTTACCCACTCGGTTTCTTGCCGGGTTTGATTTAAACTGAATGTGCTTCCTTTTCTATTCTTTCCCCTTTACGTGGTTTTCCCTGAGCCCCTTCCGGTGTTTCTTCTCTAGAGCCAGATGAAGATCTCCGTCCGTCTGACCAACTTCTTACGTCCATTTACCCCCTATCCCTTCCTTGCTTTTGTTTCTTTTTAAATTCACAGGTTCTCCTTCACCAACCGAAACAAAGGCTCCCCTCTGGTAGGCCCCCTTTTTTGCTTGCGTCGGTTCATCGACCTCCTCCCCCTCCTTGTTTTATCCCCGCGCCTGATCCCCCACTTAGTAAAGACTTTACTGGTCGTGACTCACAGTGTCTGTGCTTCTGGTGCCAGTTTTTCCACCAACACGGTCCCGTCCTTACCTAGCTGTATACCCATTTCGGGGGCCTCCGAATTTTTCCCCGACCCATCTTGCATTTTTTCCGGTCCCTCGGTCCTGATTAAGACCTATTTTCCGGTTTTCCTTTTTTCCAAACAGCTTCAGTTTCTGAAGGATTTTTCTCACCCTTGACCGCCGATTACATTGTCTACCCACGATGTTGTCTATGGAAACCGTATTCTTTTTCGCCTGCCTTTTTCTCCCGGTGTGGGTCCCCTCCCCCCCCCCCCCCCAAACCTTGACAAGTTCTGGCGGAGGGCCTCGTTTCGTTCCCCCAGGAAGCTCCTTGCCCACGTCGTTGTCCTCCTCCCCCCCCTCTTTTTCTTTTGAGGTTTTTCTTCCCGTTGACGCTTTTATTCTTACCATGGCATTAGTTGCTGTCAGCCCCTTGATTTCCACCCCCCTATTTGTGGTTCACCGGCCCTCCCCCTAGTTTTTGGGACGGCATTCTTCCCGACCGCTAGATCCATAAGTTACGTCCTTAGTTGACCCTTCCTTTTTTTTTTTTTTTTTTAATGAAGTTTCCCCTCCCTGCCATCTACCCCCGCCGCAGCAATGATTCGGAGTGATTCAAGCCCTGGTGACGCTACCTTTTTGTCAGAGAAAATTAGTCGCTCCATTTTTTGGCTTCCAAACCAATACATCCGCCGTTTGATTGTTTACCCCAGAGCCTTGGTTTTTCCACCCCGGTTTCCCGCACTTTTACGCTTTTTTTTCTTACCTTAGCCCTCCGTCCCCCTTGGCCTCCAAACCCCTTGCTTTGCGGGCGTTCCTTCCCCACCCTCTGTCTGTCCCTGCTTTATTTTTTCGCTTTTTTTTTATGGGACCCTTCAGTCCTCCGTTTTAGACCTTATGTGCTTTCCGCCAACACTCCCCCATTTCCATTTGTCTCCTAACCCCCTTTATGTCGAGTTTGAAGTTTTTATTAAAAGTTCCTGTTGAGTGTTTTGGACGTTGAAGCTTTTTTATTTTTCTCTTACCCACCCCCTTTCTGGACACCCGGCTTTTTTCTGCATATTTATGAGTTAGTACCGTTTGCCTTTTTTTTTTCACACCCCCCCCCCCCCCCCTTCCCCCCTTTGACACCCCGACTGTTATTGACAGATAGTAGTCTTCCTACCCCCCACGGGTAAGTACCCATGGTGATTGGGCGCCCCCGCCGGTGGCTCTTTTTCTTGATTGTTGGGTAAGTTTTGTTCGTGGTTTTTGTTACTTTTATCCCTTTCGGCTCAGTTTTTCTTCATCTTTTCGAAATTACGTCCCCCAATTCCTCTGTTTCCGTTGGTAGTTCGTTCCCGGTCGTCCCCTCCTAAATTGGATCCCCCTAAAATATACACCTTTCGTTTTTTTTTTGTTCTGCTTTTCGGTCGCTTGTCTCCCTTCTTCCCCCTGTCAGTTTTTTTTCCCAACCACCAGCCTTTTCCCCGTTGTGATCGTTCATCGATTTTTCCTTCCCTGTGAAATTCGGCTACCTCACCCACACGTTTTTTTTTTTTTCTTCTTGAGGACCCCCTTCCTCTTCCCCGCGTCTTTCGTGCCCCCCCCCTGTCAGATGATTCCTCCGCCGTTTGCTTTTGTCACCAAGCCATTTTCATTAATTGTGCCTCGCACAAGGTGTCCCCCTCTTAGAACTGAAGTCCCCTCCCTTTTCTCGGCCACCGTCCTGCCCTTTAAGCAACTTGCCCGATTTCTATCTCCGTTTTTTTCCTCCCCTACCCGCCCCCAGTTTCTAAAAACCCACGTTCCTGTGTTCTCTTTTTGTCCCTCGCTTCGATTGTTTCGCGCGTGTATTTCCTCCTTTTTTTTTTTTATTGGCTTCCTCCCGTGGGGGTAAAGTTATTGGATTAACACAAGGTTTTGTGCCATGCGTAGTTCTTTTGTCCCCCCTTCCCCCTAGAGCGTGGTTACGATCTCTTCCTTAGTGGAAAAAGTTCCTCAGTGTCTGGTGGTAGGATTGCTTCTTGCCCTTTGATTTTCCTGATGTGCAGTTTTTTTTTTTTTGCTCTGTTTTTTCCAATGAAGTTTTTTCCCGCATTCTAATGATGTTTTTTTTGACGAATATTCCCGTTCTTATTTTTTCAAGACGACCTTCGTCCGCGTGTCTTACCACCGTCATTTTTAACCGCTTGCTCCCCCTTCCCTTTTGCCCACAACAGAGAACGAGCTTCAGTCGGGTTCTGGTGCGTTTTACTTTGGTTTTTTCAGCGTTTTCCCTCGAACCCCCCTCTTCCTCCCTAGTCCCCTTCATGACCACGTCTCACCGCCCACCACAATCCTTTTCCCAGCCTTTTGCCCCCTTTAAGAACGTCCAACCCCTTTCCTTTGTTGCTGCGCCGATAACACCCCCCGGCCCTTCTGCCGCCCGTACGACCCATTTTTTTTCTTCGCCCCAACCCCCCCCCCGGTGGTTTACCCAGTTTTTCTTATCACTTCCGGTTTTGTTGCCATTGACCTCCAAAGATGCGCATTAACCCTGCCTCTTTCCCTTTTTTTTGCAAATCGTTGTCCCTGGTTTCAAGCGGATGTGGTTTAGCTTTCTCTCCCCGGGGTTTCGTTTTTTACTCCGTGATACCCTGACTGTTCGATCGTCCTCCTTCCTCTTTTTCGTTCTAAACAAATTTGCGTCCTTGACTTTTTGACCTTTTCTTATCGTTTCATACTAGTAACCCCCCCCTCTTTCGTTTTGTGTACATCCTGTCCCCGAGCGATTCCCCCCCCTGTCCCCGGCGCACCCTGCTGTTTTCACAAACCCCACTCTCCCACCCTTTTTGTCCCTCCCCCCCGAGCTAGGCCACCGGCTTTGCCGTCCGAGGTTGTTCTTTCCCCCTTGGCTTCACCTTCTTTTTTGGAACCTCCCCCATTCCGTTACGATGACCATCCTCTTGTTTCCAATCTCTATGACTCCCCCACCCCCTTTTTCTCCCCACTTTTAAGCCAAGTCGCACTTGGGTGCACAAAGTCCCTTCAAAGTTTCGCCGAAACTGTTCTCCACCGGCAATCTCCATCTTCTCCCTCTTTCCTTTTCCTTTGTTTCGTTTTTTTCATCTGCCTTACGGTTAACTGTCGGTTCAGGCCCCTTTCTCTACGTTTTGAAGATTTTTCTACGTGTGCTCTCCCCCCCCCCCTGTCCTTGTCACCCGCTTTGCCCCACCTTTTGCACAGAACATGTCTTCAGGCGTTTCGGTTTTCCGTCCCTGGCCCGGAATTTTGTCATGTCCCCTCACACCTGGCTTTTTTCGCCTTTTCCAGACCCAGGGTGTTACCCCCATCCTCCCAAGTCTGGACCCGACAATGTGCCCTTAGATGTTTTTCTCTTTTGTGACATGCTTTTGAATGGTTTTTGCTCCAGTTGTTGTGCTTATGGGGACCGGGATTTTTTGGTTAATCTTGGCTTCTCCTTTCGTTGAAACGACCGTATGCCCCCCGTTTTTAGAATTGTATTCCCTAGTGCTTCTAGACGGTCCCCCTTTTTCTTCTTTTTTCTTGATGCCCCGGCCCTTTTTTTTTTCGTTGCTACACTCTTTTTTTCTTCGTTTTCGTACAAATGAAATTCCCCAAGAGCTCACTGTCTTTAACCCCCCTCCTTCGCTGCCATGGACCCCCCTACACCCCCACCCCCACAAAAGGGTTACCCTGTTTTTCAACTCAGATTGTGAACCTGAATTCCGTGTTTTTTATTTTTTTTGATCCCGCCCAAGCCCCCCAGCCCTGCATGTTTCTTTTTCTTAATCCCCAAATTTCTTGTTTACCATCTTTTATTGAGGGAATGCCATCCCACCGGTTAGGGGTCTTTTTTTTTAATCTCTTTCTCAACAAGCACCCACGAGAAAGTTTTTTTCGTTTATGTGGCCCTCTTTTTTTGACTATCTTTTTCGCCCTTTCTTTTTTTGAGGTTTATTTTGTTTTCCTGCCCATCTGGGTTTGACTTTTACGCTCCCTTTGGGTCATTCTCCCCTGTTCCCCCCCCCGACTTACCGTCCCTCTTTTTTTCTGGTTTTTTCTTCTTGTGTCTTCGATTTTGATAATGGGTAATAACCTTTTTGCGCGGACTCTTTCCCCTCCTTTTCAACCCCAATTTCTCATTCTAAAAATTGAGGAAATTCTTTTTCGCGAAACACATGTTTTTCCGTGCACCCTCTTTTTCTTCAACTCTGCCCACAGGATCTGCACGCGCATCCCCCACCCCCGATACGACGTAATGGACCCCACCTACTATCTCTCAACCTTACTCTTTCTTAATATGACCCTCCTCTTCAGTAAATGTTGGTCCCGACGGACTTGCCAAGGGGAGGTCCACCTAATGCTCACTCCCTCACCCCCCTTCTCCCCCTTTTAAGACGACTGAATCAACCTCTTACTCCGTCGTACTCGTTTTTCCCCACCCGAGATTCTCCTGTGGTCGCGTGGTTCTTTACCCCCTCTTTCCTTCTTCTTTCTTTTGCGAGGACCTTCTTTATGGAGACAAAGGCTTACCGTTGGTTTTTTCCTTCTTTTTGGGAGTTCCGTATGCAGTTTTTTCATTTGTACTTTCCGTGCATTCGTTTGGCCACTCTTCGGAGTTTTTTCATCCCTTTTTTCTAGTATAGTTCGTCTTGCCGGGTTCCTCCTTGATTTCGTCCTTTTTTGTGATTTTTTTTTTTGAGAGTTACTTTTCCCCCAACCCCATGGTAGTCCACCCCCGTACTTCTCTCCTTGACTCCTTAGCTGGTTTTTTTTTCCTCCCCTTTTCCACTTTTGCGTCCCAGTTAGGCCGGTACCCCTCCCTTCCCAGCGGCGGTCGGTACGCATCGAAGGGTTGTTTAGGAGTTTCTGTCTCACCTCCCCCTTGGCGACCTTTTTTCCCCCTGAATTTTTTAACCAACGTGCCTACTCCCCTTTTTTTTTTTTTTTCTGTCGGAACATCGATTTTTTTTCCAAATGGGTGCGATAATGAACGATTTCCCAAACCACCGTAACCAACTCTCCCTCTTTCCTTTTTTTTTGTCTGCCCCCCCCCAATGGTCATGACCTGGTTTGAACGACTTCGTCGCGGTTTTTCCCCAGATCCATTTCCCGGTTCCTTTTTTTTCTCCTTGTCTCCCATCGATTGGATATTTCCCCATTCGAAACTAGCGCAACGCTTCCCTTTTTCGGGGTCCGGCTATCCCCCCCCCCCCTCTTTCCACTCCGAAATGACCCTTGCAATGAACCCCCCAACCCCTTTCCCCTGGTTTATTCGACTTTCCCTCCTGGATGGGTGGTTCCCTTTTTTTTTGATCTAACCCAATAAAGTTTTAGTTTTCAGCTTCGGGGGGAAGGACTTTTCAATGGGATTAGAAAAACCACCCCCCCCCCCCGTCTCTAAGTATTCTATTTTCGTGGTTGGTTCGATTTTTTCCCCATTTTTCTTTTCCTTGCCCTGGCGCCCTGTGGCAAGTATCCTTTGATTGGATTCTTGATTCAGGAATGTATCCCCTCCTTCACCTCACAGGGCGACCTTGTGTCCTACCCCCCCAGTTTTAGATCTTTTAAACCCTTCCCACCTCCTCTTTAGTTTTTTTGACTCCAACCCCAACCTCTTGCGGCCCCGTTTCGACCTCTTAGAGTACCTGACATGGATCGTTTTATACAAACTTGCCTTTACTGTTTTTGCTTTTTTTTTTTGTGTGTGTTGTTTTCTTTCTGATGTTCTCCTTGGACCACTTCCTTTCTTTTTCACTTTTTTTTTTGGAAACATTGCCTTTGCCGACCGTGATTTCTCGTTTTTGAGGCCTGGTTTCGTCCCAACCTTCTTTCGTTCTCCCTGTCTCCCCCCAAGTTACGAATCAAATTTTGGCTGTTTCGCTGGACTTCCCCCTTTCCTGAACCCCAGCCCCCTGGCTCTTCACCTCCCCTCTGTCGGTTCCGGGGACCTCCCCCGGGACCTTTTTCAGGTCCAGGTACTTTCTCGGGCGTTTGCACTTTTATTCACATTTTGTTCCCTCCCTTGCTTTCATAGAGTTTTTTTCTGCCTGTTTTGCTATTGGTGATTAGACCCCCCCCCGTCAACCCCGTTACGTTTTTTTCTACCTGTACGGCACCAGAGGATCTGCTTCTCATCTGTTCCCTAATTTGGTTAATATCACCCTTTTTCACACAGGGTTTGGGGTTTGGTCACGTGGCTTAGGCAACTCTTTCTGCAACCTTCTTTTTTTTCTTTGTTCCCCAGGCGTCTCTCGTACCCTCTTCTCCTTACCTGCATGTCAGAGAATATTAGGTCACGATTAGTTCCTTCCCACTTTTACTGGACTGAAGGATTAGTCCCCTATCTCTCTTGTACCATGGCGTTTCTTCGATCAAAGCCAGCCCCCTTCTTTCCCCCCTATTTCCTTCTTTGGATGACTTCCCGGTTGTTGATAATATTCGTTTCTTCTTTTGACCCCCTGACGCCTTCCGTTCCCTTTATGCGTTCCCTTTGTTCTTCCTCCCCCCCTTTGACAGCAGTACTCCACGACCCTTCCATCTCTCGGTTTTAATTTGAGTATTTATCTTTTTCCTTAACGTTCATGTCCGCGGCCGAGATCTTTTTCTTTTCTGTCTCCACTCTGTCCGGTTTATTCCCCCCCCCCCTTTATCCCTTGGGCAAAGCCCCTCACTTTCATCCTTCTAGCCGCGGCTCACTCCGTAGGGCCTAGGGGGTTGGAGAGTAGATCTGTCCTGCCTTTTCGTCCTCCTGTAATCAGCCTTACCTTAAGTTTTGTTTTGAGGAGTTTTCTCTCCGCTAGGGTTTGGGAAACATGCCCCTTTTTTCCCCCCTTCCCCCCCTTTCCTTATTGTGCGTGAAGTGTTCTTTGAATTTGCTTTCACTCGAGCTTCCATTTGAATCGTTTTTTTACTTTCCTTATTTTTCTCTCTTACATTTCTCCTTCTTTCTTTTCTTTGTTGCCCCTTCCCCCTCTCTTCTTCGCCCCCCGTGCAGTCCCTGTTGACCTGATCCCCTTTCTCTTTTGAGTGGTCCGTCTGTCTATGTGGATGGGACGTCTGTACCTCCCTCCTGAAAGTCCTAGCTCTTTTGCCTCCCCCTTTCCTCAACGACCAAGGTCCCTCCTCGATTTTTCGTTGTAGGGAAAACCGATCTTCATCGTTGATTTTTTTTTTTTTCTTGAGTCGTGGTCCCGCGATGTTCCCTCCCCCCTCTTTGTTGTCTTAGAAGGTGAATCTTTTTTTTTCCCCGGTTTCTCGTTCATCAGGATTTTCTTTGTTTTGACTCCCACCTCGTTTTTTTAGCTCTTCTCCTTTCTCCAGGCCCGACGTTCTCGTTTTCCTAGTTGTTTTTTCCTTTAGGATCTGTCGAACTGCCCATCCCCTTTTGGTTCTCTCTTCACTTGGTTTTTCTCTTCCCCCCCCGACGATTCTCCCCCCCCTGATGAGCGATACCGGTGCCCTCTTACCCTCCTTCTCCCCCCCCTTTTTTAACATTCCGTCTTACTGTTTTCTAACACGATATCCGGAGGGTCCCCCCAATCCCTCCCAATTCGATGAGCTCTTTTTTTTTTTTTACTCGAAGCTTTTCCCTCTTCATTTTCGCTTTGGATTTCCCCCCTCCTGTTCCTTCCCCCCTCTCCTGGTTAGGTTTGAAGATCGTCTTCGTCCTGCTCAAGCGTGAAAAACACTTCCTTGCCCCTCCCATGTTTTCTCTTCCACCTCCCCCCTTTTCCGTTCCCCCCGATTCCCTAGTTTTTTCCCCCCCAATCCCCCCCCTTCGATACCACACTTTCCGGTCACCCCCCTCGGGTCTTTCTCTCTTTCTTTTCCCCCGTTCCCCCCTTCATAACTTTGCTCGGCTGTTCCCCCTCCCTTTGGCCTTTGCTTTTGTTGAATTTATTCCCCCGAAGCTTTCGCTAAAACGCAAATGCTTCCCGAGCCCTTTGGCCTTCCGTGGAGGCGTCTCTCGTCCCCTTCGACTGTCCCCTCTGCTCGACCCTTATTCTTCCCCTCCCTTTTATACCCCACCAATGCTTCTTCCGAAACGTTTTCAGGTTTGTGGCGGTTTTCGCTTTTTGATTGTTTTCCCCCTCTACTTTGTTTTTTCCACCCCCTCCTTTCTTTTCGTTTTCTCAGATCTTTTTGGATGTCAGCTGGGCAGCGTCATGACTTCTCCTGCTCTCCCCTCCCACATTCCCCCCCTCAAAGAGCTCTGTCTTTTATGAGTTCCCCTGGCTTCCCTCTTTTTTAACACCCGGACAACCCCCATTGCGGTCAATTTTCCGCAGGTCCAAGTGTTCCCCCCCTTTCTTCGTTTTTTCTCATTCCCCGAAATACCTTACCACCCCTCCCTCGGACTCCCTTTATGGTGCTTTTCAGCCCCTTCCCCGGCCCCGTTCCCCCTTGTCCTTTTTTAGCCGTACACTAACGCTGTTTTCCCCTTCCCACATGTGATCATATCGCCCGCGTGTTTTCCTTCTCGTCGTCCCGTCCTTCTGGTCCGTCCTCATTTACTTTTTTTCCTGGTCCTACGCCCTTTTTCCCTCTCGGAAGTTCAATGTGAACTCCCCCGTTATTTCACTAGTTCACTTTGCCTGTTAAATTTTAGATTAAAGTCCTCTGCCCCCCCTCTTTGTTCGATAGTTCCTGGTTTTACGTGGTTGGCAATGGTTTTGATACCTTGCGTGTTTTTTTCATCTCTTTGGTCATACTCCCCCCCTCCCCCCCCACCCCTCTCCCTATTGGAAGATCGGTTCTTGAGGGGAATTGATAGTCCGTCAAGAGGAATGTTCCCGGACTGTCCCGCTTGGCTCTTTCCCATTCCTATTATGTTATGTGCCCCATCAGTTCGAGTCTGTATCTTTTTACCTTTTGCCCGTCACGCCCCCTCCCAATTCTTCTTTTCCAACTCTTTTTTTCTCATACGAAGACTCTGTTTTTTTTCTTCGGCGTGCCGTATTAGAATCCATTTTTCCCTTTTGGCCCCTGACCTTTTTCCCCTGTCCCCGGGAAATGCACCCGTTACCCCCCTCCCATTGAGTTACCTCCCCAGCACCTTGTGCCCCTATTCATTTCGTCGTCGTCGCCCTCTTTTTTCCTATCCTCCCCTGTTCCCAGTTCTCACCTTTCGGGTCGATTGTAGTTCGACACCCTACTCCCTCAGATTTTCTGTTCATTTCTTCCGTTTCCTCCCCCCGTTCTCCCCCCTTTTGCTTGCTTCGTACCCCTTTTCGACCTCGACAGTGGCAACTTGGTTTTTCTTGCCACTTAAGCCCCCAGTAGTAGATTGCTTGCCCCCCGCCAAGTCTTTCTTTTTCTTGTTTTTTTCTTGCAGCCCCTGAAGACCTTCCCTCCGACCCCCCTGCCCCTGCTACGTTTCAACCCCTCCAAAAACATTTATGTTGATATTTCCTCACCTGGTGCTCCCCCCCCCTTTTTTCTTTTTTTTGTGTGCCTTTCACTCTTCTTGAGTGTAGACAACTGCGTGGTTGTCTCTCCCCATATTTTTACCCATGTTCTGCCGCTTCAGTTCTCCCTTTTGTACCCTTTGTTCGTCTTGGATTTCCCTCTTCAACCTTCCCCCAACTTTTTCTTTGGTCCTGGTATGCTCGTCGTTTAGTTCTTTTTTCTTCCCGTTGTAATGACCATTTTTTTGTCCCCTGCACAGAGGGATTCCTTTGTGATTTTCGTTTATTCTACCCATCTTTGCTTGTCGGAGACTTGTGCGGTATGAATTAATTCCCCTTTTCGTTTCCCCTTTTTCCTAACAACACTTTCGTATTTTGCACTTTTTTAGTTCGGACGCACGGCCCAACCATTTGAAGTGGACTATCCCTTTTTTTTTCCCTCCTTCCCCCCCCTTCCGATTGTTTTGAGAAGATGCCTTTCTGTCCTGTACGGTCGTTGCCCCCTGCCGTTTTGGGCGTTCAACCCCTCTACTTTTCCCCCCTTCCCTTTTTTCGATCGTTCATCTGTTTTTTTTCCTGTGCTCATATCTTCCTTCCACCCAAAGTTTCGATCGGGGAGGTGAGCCCTCCGCGCTCTTCTCCTCCTGGCCGCTTGATTAAACCCCTTTTTTGCGCTTTTGCAAACTTCCCCCGGTCGCTTCACTTTGGAATCTTCATGTACCCAGACAGCACGGGGCCCCACTTTCTCCCCTCTCTTCCCCCCCCGGACCCTCAGGTGTACGTATAGCTACACGGGTTTTTTCCGCAGCAACCAAACTTTTTTTCTTTTTCGTGTTGGGGGGCTGAAAAAGCTATACGGCTCGATCTTCCCTCTGGTTACGGGTAGGGGATGTTTTTTTCTTTTCTCCTTTTCCGTTGGGCCATGTTTTTCTGTTCTTCTACACCCGGTTTTTCTTGAGGTGGCAGATTCGTGACTAGCGTGTTCACTATGCTCGTCTCGGTCCTGTGGCCGTTCCCTTATGGGGTGCTTTGGTGGTTTGTTGTGTGGCCTTCCCGACCTTCGGCTGTTGATGCTTTTGTTCAAGGAGACCTGGAAACCAGAAGTTTTCCCCCCCTCCCCTAAATGCTGTTGACTCTTTTGCCACTAGAGCCGTTCATTCGACCGCCTGTGTTTACAGGCCGGTTACTCGCCTACAACGTCGAACACCGTCCCTTTTTGCCCCCTCCCTGCCCTATCGTAAGTTGGGGGGAGTAGTTACCCCTGGGGCCCCTTTCATTCGCAACCTCTCCCTCCGTAAGCCTCTGACCCCTTTTCTCCCCCCTTTTGGCGTTAACCCCAGCGGCCCACACAGACCCTTTTTTTCAAATGATTTTGAACGACCAAAACTTGTTTTGGCTTGCGACTCTACCCCCCTTCCTTTTTTTCCCGTTCCCCCTATCTTAAACAGTTGTTGACCTTTTTTGCACCCAACTGTAGGTTTTTTGTGGTTGATTTTCCACCCGTTAACAGAAGTTCCTTTCCCCCCCTGCTTGTGTCATTCACCCCTCGAGAAACCTTTTTTTCTTTCCTTTTTTTTTTTTTGACTGCGGTGTGTCAGCGGGTTTTGTTCCTTTGAGCTGACGTGCGGGCTTTTTCCTCCCTCGTTGGGCCCCCTGAGTGACGTCGTCAGTAGTTTTTTTTGGTCGTGGTCCCCCCCCAAAACAAACGAAGTGCCGTTTTTTTCCGTAACCCTGGTCCCTTTTTTCTCTGCATCCGTATTGTCACCACCCCTTCGTTATTTTTTTTTTTCTCCCCGTCTAGCCGAGGTCACATCCCCCCGTCACGAGGCACCACTTTTTCGGTTCCACCCACTTTTCAAACCCTTGCGTTTTTTTTTTTAGCCGCCGGCAACACTTTCTTTTGCCCCCCATTGTTCTTTGTTGCCCCCCTTGCTTGTTTGAAAAACCTTTTTTACACTTTTTTTTAGATTTTTTTTTACGGACTATCTCTTTAAATCCTTCCATCTTCTGAATTCCCACACCCCATTTTTCTTTCGGTCACCCCGTTTCCCTTCGCAGTCTCCTCTTTTCCCCCAAACAACCTTGTGGTACCTGCCGGGAACCCCCCTTTTTTTTTTGTTTACATGAAAACTATTTTTTCCCCTCCTGTTGTTTGAGCAATTCTGTTTCCCCCTTTCGGTTGCAATTCCTTACTTTGTTTTCCCCGCGCTGGCCTTGGAGTTCTGCCGTGTTCCCCCTTTTGATCTTCCGCTGCCTCGCTTTTTTCACTTCCTGGGCATCGTCCGGATTCGCTTGCTTCTTCCCAAGTGCGCGTTGAAGAACAATTGTTGGCCCTTTCATTTAAGGTTTTTGGCCCAGCCTTTTACCCCTTCTCTCTTTGCCCCTATGTGCCCTTTTGGTTGCCCCTCAACTTTGTGTTCTTTTACGGATTTTTTGGCCTCAGGCTCCCCCCTTCCCCGCCGTACGAAACAGTTCCAATTTGTTTCTAGTATTGGTCCGAGAGGTTGCCTTTGTTTTCGTTTCCTTGCACGGCGTTTTTTTTTGTTTTTTAGACCAAAGTTTCCATTTTAGCTCCTCTTTCCTCTCAGTCAGCCCTCCTTTTGGATCGTTTTTTTCGCAACGCTTGACCCGATTTCTCCCCCATCAAATACCACGTCACCACCGGGCCCCCTTCTTGGTGCCGTGAGGTTGTTTTTTTTGATGTAATGCGCTTCTTTTTCATTGTACTCCGTTCCGGTTCTTCATCCAAAGCTTTTCAGCCAGCATTATTTTGCTTGAGTCCCCCCAATTTTTGTCTTCGGAAGGGGTTGCACTTAGTTGGTTGTTTGTTTTCGTCGTTCCCCCCAAGCCTCCCTCAAAAGTTTTTTTCGCTTTTCTTTGGACCTTTTTTTTCCTCTGTGCTTTTCGCCCTGTTTTTTTTCTTTTTTTGCCTTTTCTCTTTCTTTAACGAGTTTTGTATTGACTCTTTTTCCTTCTTCTCTACTTTCCCACGGACTTGATGGGTTTTCGTGGATCCCGGTTTTTTTCTTTTTCTCGGTGGCGTAACTGAGCCTCTTTCCAACCCAAGGTCAGTGGACCGTCTTTAGGGTTACCCATCTTGGTCTCGCCACTATATTCACTTCTTCCCCCACTTCATCTTCTATTTTAAATGATTTGTCTACAACCCCCCCCCCTACTCAATTTCCCCGCATCTGGAGTTCCCCTGCGCCGCTACCCCCCGCACTCGCAATCCATGTTTCCCACGTCAACTTTGAGACGTTCTTTCCTTCCCCCCCTTCTTTCCCTTTGAATTCTCCCCCCCCCTCTCATTCAGACAAACACTTGTTACTGATCTTTTTTCCAAGGCTTTTTTTTTTTCCTTTCTCGCCGAAACCCCACCCCTGTTCTCCGTGCAGTAGCGGGACGTACACAGAGCCCCTGAGGTGTCCCGCCTTCTAGTCTTCCTCCTTTGTTCGTGTTGTCAACCTTTATGTCCCGGCAACCCCCTATTTTTCCTCCTCAGGGTCCCCACCTGGCTTTTCCCAGGCTTTGTGGCGTCCCAGCTGGTGCTTATTTTCCCTGTTACAAGATTTCCTTTTCGTAGGCATGCCTTTCTTTCCAATTGCTGAGGGTCGTGTATCAATTTTGTGCCCGGCCCCGTACCTCCGGGGTATCTCATCGTTTTGATTTTCGGCCCGGCCTGGTGGTTTGTCGTTGTTGCCTATCTTGTTCTTTTTTTTCACCCCCTTGGGTCTTACCCCCCTGCAACGCTTTAAGGCCACCTGTTTCAGACTTTCCATTATTTTTTTTTGCCCCCTTTTTTCCCCCCACTCCTTGGTTCCCGTTTTCTTTTCGCTCAACTCAACGGCAGCGTCCCCCCTTGGGGCCGACTCTGCCGATGTGAAGTGAATTTCTTTGGTAGTGAGTCCCTTGCAGTTTTTTCGGCCCTTTGCTTTTTCCTACTCGGTTCTAACAAAACTTTTTTGGCCAATACGCCTGTTTGATTTTCTGAAACCTGAGAGTCTCTATCACCCCATTTTGCGTTTTGCGCCAGGTATTCGATTTTGACCCCACCCCCCAACACCTTCCTCTTGCCCCTTTCTCCTCCCTGGCGGGTTTCCTTTCCTCTACACTTGTTCATCTTTTCTAGGAACCGTCCTGACTTTGACCGTCAAGTCTTCCAGTCTGTCCTTTTTTTTTTGAGAGTTAATAAAACTTTTCCTCCCCCTTTTTCTTACTTGGGCGAACTGCGGCCCGTGGGTTTCAAACGATTTTTCCCCCTTATTTGGGGCGTCTTTTCACAAACCCTTTAAAGTCTGCAGTGTCAGAATTAATGCACCCCCCCACTCCCACCCGCGACCCCCCCCTTTGTTGCTTTTTCCACGCTTCAGACATTTGGTTTTTGTTTGGCGGATGTTCACATCCCCCCCCATCATTTTATCGTGCCCCCGCCTTGTTGCTTCATGGCTCAGAACCCCCAACCATTTCCCCGGCCTTAAAGGATCGGATTGTGGGGTCTTTCCCGAATGATTGTCCTTTTGGAAGTGCCGTGTCCCCACCCGTGGTTTCCAAACAGCCCTGCGTATTTTTATTGCTGCCTATGTCCCCAATTGTCCCCTTCCCGTTTTGCGACCCTCGTCTTTTTCCCACCCCCCCCCCCCAAACTTTTTTCTTGTTTGGGTTCTCTTCCTGGTGTTTCGCCCCAAACACCCATGATTCACTTTTCTGTTCTCGTCCTGCCTTTTGTGCTTCCCATGTTTGCATGTGATCTTCACTTTCCAAACAAACAAAACAACCCCTCTGATTCCCCGGTTTTTTTTATGTTTTTTTGCTTCAACGGGGGGGTATCCCCATTTTTTTCCCCCTTTTTCCTTGGTACCCCTTCGGGCCCCCGTCCCTTATTATACGATAGGTTCGTGTCCTCCGTCCTTCGTCGGTTCCCTTAGTTCCAAACCCTCGTTACCTTCCATTTCTTCCCCAGTCCTCCCGGGAACGGCCCGGTAGATCCAGGAAGGCTTTTTTTCCCAATCCGAATTTTCTTCGTCTCAAAAGCCCCCCCGACGGTGCATGTTTAGCTTGGTCTTCGGCTTCGATCCCGTATGGCCTCCCGTGCCTCCCCCCCTATTTGTTCTCTTTTTTCCTTGCGATGTTGGACCCTCTTACCACACACGATCCCTCCGTTTTCCCTTTCACTCCAGGGCTAGTCCTGTGATCGTTCCCTCCTTTTGCACCGTAGGGTCCTCATCATCCCCTTTGGCACTTGCTCCTGTTTTCCCTTTCTTCGCCCCCTTTCTTCCCTGCTTCCCAGGGCTGCGATGAGTCCACACATAGGCGATCTTTACCAACGTGCGGCTTTTTTTTATCGCAATCATTTCCTTTTTCTTCTGGGCCGATTCTTGCCTGCTTGGACCTTAATGGTTTTTTAGATGACCCCTAAGGAATTTTAGCTGATCTTCCTTTTATTTTATAGGTTCCAAAGGACGTTCGTAGCTACCCTAACCTAACTTTAACTTAACTGGTTTCCTGATTAGTAGTCAGCTGACTCCCAGGCTGATCTTTTTTCCCTCTTTTTCCTTGTCGTTTTAACGGAAGACTTTCCTTTTTCCCTTTCTCCCTGTTGATCCTTTTTTTGTTCGTTGGTTCTTTATCCCCTGCCCCGTCATCAAAGAAACCCTATCGTCGTTGGTAATGGACCGGCACAATCTTTTTGCCTTTCACGTACGGCATTCTTTCGTGCTTCCCTCTCTCGCT
>Ga0179591_1183967_pt1 | contig 23133 bp, 40 predicted proteins | sample CZOMad2_1_08_16f_FD_182891 | JGI IMG/M metagenome (GOLD analysis project Ga0179591, IMG submission 182891) | Vadose zone soil fungal communities from Angelo Coast Range Reserve, California, USA - CZOMad2_1_08_16fungal (PacBio error correction) | ecosystem: Environmental > Terrestrial > Soil >... | reverse complement strand
CCGTTTTTTCACCCTTTTCCAAATTAATATCAGAGAGGGGTGGCATTTCGCTTGCCAATCTCCTGTTTAGCGTTCACCACCCCCCCCGTGTTTCTTACCCCCAAACACCCCCTCTTGGATGCTTCCTTTTGTGGTACCATTTTTCCCCCTTTCTTTTTTTCTGTTCCCACAACCCCCCCCCTTCTCTATCCCTCATCTCGTGGTTCGTTCACATTTGTGTTCCACCTTGATTCATCTCACCCTTCTTTTTTATGTTCTTCAACTTTCCCCCCCCTTTCATTCAACCCTTTTTCTTGAAGTACAAATACCAAATCAGTCTGTTTTTCATTTTTATCATAGTCCCCTTGCCAGTCGTATAATTTCCGTCAAATCCACCCCCACGACCTTCAACTCCGCCGGACATTGTAATGCCTTAATGCGGCCCTTCCTGGCCGTTTTTAGTGATGTTGGCCCGCAATAACCCAAGTAGTTGGTTCTCTCCCCTGTTCTTGCTTTCTTCTTTGACTTTTTTGTAGCGTCTCGTTTTTCTCTCGTTTTTTTCCTCATACCGTGGTGCCCTGGACCCATCCCCCCCCCTTCCCCCCTTAACTCCCCACCCCCAACGCTTCCCAACCAATTTCCCTCTTTCGTCAAGGGTTCCAGCTTCCCGTTTGAAATACTACTTTGTCATGGGGAGTTCAATTCTGTATTTTCTCGCCGTTTCACAACTACTGGAGTTTAGCTTTTTCTTATTCTTCTTTCCTGTATCTTTTTTTCCCAAACTTTTTTTGCTTTCCTCGCAGCATCTTCATGCCCACTTTCTGTCCCCAACAAAACTCCTTCCTGCTCTAACTCGTGCTTTTTCTTACTGTACAGAGACCTCTCTTTCTCCGTCGGGCGCAAGACCACTCTTCCCCCCTCTTTTTTCTTGCAGGACTTTTGCACGTTGATGCCGCCTTCCTGTCATCCGTCTTTCCAAGTCCGGGGTTCATTGCTGGTTGCCCAGGTGCGTCCTTTTCTTTTCCTTACAAAATTCAGGCCCCTTTTCTCCCTTTGAGTTCGACAATTATTTTTCCGCGTGGTACCTCCCCATGCGCAAGACTACTCAACACCTCTTCTTTTATTCGTTTTTCTCCTGTTTTGGCCCTCTCTTGTCTCGCTAAATTTCTTCTCGACCCCACACTAATTCCAGTCTTAGGCTGATGGTCAAACAAGCCCTCTGGGGTTGTGATTTTTCCTTTTTTTTTTCTTCTCAAATCCTTTCGCAAACCTTTCCCACCTGTCTTCTGCGTGCTTCTTTTTCTGAACTCAGGATAATTCCCTGTGTGTACCGGGGATCGACGTCACCAGCTTTTATTTTTTCCACATATGTCCAATTGTTTTGGATCTTCTTTTTTTTTTCCCTTTCTCTTTTCCCACCACGTACACCTTTTATGCGGCTTGACTGCTTTCTGAAATCATCTTCACTTGAAATAGTCTACCTTTTTCCCCCATCTTCCCTTTCTCTGAACCCGTACTTTGTGAGTCTCATTCTCGGTTCCCCCCTACCCCCCCGCGATATCTCTTGTATTTCACCTTCCCTCTTAACTGATCATTATTTTCGTCAGTGCTGTGTCTCTTGCCAACCCCTCTATTCTTTAAGTGTTGATCGGCCCTAACTTTTCTCTTACTTTTTTTTTTCTTCCAAGTCCCCTAAATAGTTCTTAGTCGCAAGTATTATTGTGGCTACCTCTCGCCTTTTTCTTTGTTTTTTGATTAGTTGATTTTTTGTTCCCTTTCCCAAGAACTTTTGACATCGTTGTTTTTTTCCCACGTTTTACCCCCCCCCCCTTCTTCCCTTGCAGCGTCCTCAGAATTTATTTACTTTCTTTCCCCAATAATGGAACCGACAAGTGGTTTTCTCCCCTTCAAATCCCTTTGAAACCGAATTTATTTCTGTATCTTTGTGTCGAGTCTCAGTGCCACACCGCACTAAGGTTAACACCCTTCATTTCAGGTCGGTTGCATTTTCTCCCCCCCTGTAATACCTTTAACACCACTTCTTCTTTCCTCGACTTTATGCATATTGGCTACTTTTTGGTCCCCTCCACAATCTCCCTTAACCCCCCCCACGTGACTCTTTTTTTTTTTTCCCCTCAAATATTTTTGAATTCCCCCAATCGTCGCCATTTTTTGTTCTTTTTCTTATAAACCTTTTCCATATCTGCCGAGTGAACTCTAGGTTCCCTGTTGTTCGGTTTTCCCCCATCATTTATTTTTTTCATCCGATAGACCCTCGCTCCCCCCCCTCCTTTTCCCCCAAGCGTTTATTTATCTAATAACTTTTTTTTTTCAACCCACCTCCAACTCTCTTTGGTTTTTCTACAATCCTTCTAACTAGGTCTTTTTTTCTCCCTTTTAGTTTGCCATGGGAAGCCGTTTTTAACACACTGTGAGAGGCGCCTGTGACACCTTCCCCCCCGATTCTTCCCCCAGTCTGCTCTTGTAATATCCCCCGGTACGACCACCCCTTTCTACTCTTCATTTTGGTCAAAACCTGAGCCCTCCCATGCCTGGTCTTCATCTTGCAGCCTTTTTACTATTTCTTCAGAAGCCGTTAATTTTCAGATTTTTGGGACCTTCCGTCTTGCTTTCCTACTCTTAATTTCTCCCCGGACCCTCTCTTTTTTTTTTTTTCATCAGTGAGGGCCCTGTAGTGGACAATTTTTTTGTCGCCTAAGCATTCTTGTTTAGGCTTACCTTTCGTTTCATCCCCGTTTATTCTTCCTTACCATTCGGGCCATTTCCCTAATTCCCGCGCTCCCTTGACTTCTAACCTATCTGCAACCGTTCCTCCCAACTTTCCTCTTTTGATCCTCGGACCATTTTTTGTTTCTCTCCTTTCCGGGTCCCCCATTCCTACAGGTTTTTTTTTCTTTTTTCAAAAATGGCTTCTCAGTCCCCCCTGTACAATCACGCCTTTTTTCATGATTTCCTTTTCCTGGGGGGATCACTTGTGCATGATGACTGGCTTATCCCCAGCTTTCGCTGTTGGATCTCCCCGGCTTTTCGGAAAATTTCTTTCTGTTCCTATCCCTCTTAAGACCCCCCCTTGCGCAAACATTGTCTTCCCCCCCCTTCGAAAACGTTTTCCCCAGACGGTCCCTTTCTTTTCGTTTTTTTCTTCCTTTGACGCTGTCGTTCCCTTCCCCCCTGTTCCCCTGGTGCCGAGGACCTTGCTTTTTTTCCTCCCTTTTCAGAGTTCGTGTTTTCACTTCTTCCCGTCCATTTTCCGTTACACAGTGGACATGTCCCCTTTTGCGTATCCCCGTTTGGCGTTTTCACCACCTCGTACGTTTTTTGATCATACCATTGTCGTCACAAGCCTGTTCTTGGATATAAGTTTTTCCATTTGGCTTCCGTTTGAATTCTCCTGACTGTTCTTTTAGTTGGCTGTTTCTCGGTTGAAGACACAGTTATTTTTTGTTTTTCTCTTTTTTGGTCATCCTGACAAAACCCCCTCCTACCCTGTCACTTTTCTTCCGATCTTTTTCCCTACCACCATTCCGTTTGTTTTTTTTTTATTTTTTTTATCGGAGAAACCCGCATCATCCGGTTCCTTCTCGTTTCCGTTTTCTTTTCCCCCTTAAACCCCCTCTTGCCCCTTTTTGTACCTGACTTCCGTCCTACTTCACACGTTTGTCCTGATACTTCAAAGGATCCCACTTTCTTCTTTGCCTGGCTTTCCCCGCACCTTATGTATCCCCAACCCCTTTGTTTTCCCCCATCCTCCACCAATCTACAGCAACTTTTTTGCTGTCTGTCTTGTAACGTACCTTGTTCGCCCTTTTTTGTCCTCAAGCTTTTTTGCCCCCCCACCGAAATATGGTTTGCTATTATCCAATTTTTCCTCGTGCCTGCGTTTCCTTTTTTTCCTTTTTAAAATTTCCCTTGCAAGTAGTTATGTTCCCTTTCGGGGCGTTCCGAATTTTTCTATTATTTCTTCCGGGGGATTTTTTTGTATTACTCTATCTTTTTCGATCTTCTTGCCTTTTCCCTTTTCCCGTATATCGAAGCGTTCGAGTCCCAAATGTTCCCTTCCCTGAGTATCTTTCCATTTTCCTGAGGGCTTGTTTAAACCTTAATCGATTCTTCCGCCTTTCTTTTTCTCTTTGCGGGTCTAACGACCCCGAATCCCTCACCATCGCCCTCTCTTGGAGATGTTTAGGACCCTTTTCGAGGGTTAGACTCCTTTTCTCTCTTTCCTTACCTTGATTTGTCCCGCCGTTCTTCGTACCTTTTTTACTTCTGAATGCATGCCATAGTCCTATCCCCCACTTTATTTTGACTCCCTTTTCTTTTTCAGGTTTATCCTAAGGTTTTCAATTCGCTCTGCAGGGATGAGCATTTATAGAGGTTAATCAAGTCTATGGTTTCCCCCCTCTTTTAATTTTTTTTTTTATCCCACCAAAACTTCTGGTCCATCAGGTAATGTTCGGCTTGTCCCGTCACCTTCCTTCCTCCGATACCTCCCCGGTGTTTATCTATGTTTCCTTTTATCTTTCCCCCATGTTTCGCCCGTGACTTTGTCCCCCATTTTTTTCCTTTCCCACTTTTCTGGGGGTCCTCCCACTTCCTGAAACCCCCCCCCTTTCCTTATGAATCTTTTTCACCAACTTTCCGTTTTTTTGTTTTCTCCCCCATTGAGTTGACTTTTTGCAACTTTTTTGTTTTAGTCCCCTAGCGAAAACCAGTTCATTCGGACCCCCCTCTCTCTCCGTTTACCCATAGTACCCCAGGCGTGAACCCTTTCTCCTGCGTCCTCACCCTTTCGTACTCTTAAACCCCTTTGCGACGCTTGGGTTACTTGCAGTTTGTGATCGACCCCCCTTTTACTCTACCTTTGTTCAGGTTGTTTCTTTCCGTTTTTTTGTAATATTCAGCATCTCTCTTAGGTTGGTAAGTTATTAAATTTATTCCCCCTGTTCCTCCCGTATCCCTTTTTAACCCTGAGTTGTGTGATTTGCAATTTTCCCCAGAGTCACTCCCTTCCGTTCTAATTCGCAAACTGCTTGTCCGTTTGTGACTTGGAGATCCTCTGCTTTTTTTTTTTTTGTAACGCATGAAGCTTTTTTTTTTTTTCCCCTCCGCCCCTGCACTCCAGCTTTTTTTCTATGATCATTTTTTCCCCCCACTATGTTACGAGCGTTGTGCTGTCGTCCACTCCCCGTGTTGCCACTGGTTTTTTTCTTATAGGGTTGGCCCACCCTTTCGCCTCTTACTTTGCGTTCTTGAATTACGTTCCATAATTTATTGCCCCCTTTTTTCCACTGAACCCGTGCAGATTCCCCTATCCCGAAGTTTACGACCTAAATTCTTCCTGGTGTTCCTGTGACTGCGGGTACCACTGCCCGCTATTCTTATTCTCCCTTGTCCATTTTCGGCGTGTGTTTACCTGCACAGTCTTTTTTCCCTCCCCCTAACTGGTTTTCCCCCTTGGTCCCTCTCCTTCAGGACGGTCTGTCTTTCTTACGCCGCTCAGTCCCACTGTTGCTTTTCAACTTACGTTTTGACAACCGGGATTTCCTCCCCCCGTCTTTTCCCACCAAACACCACCTTGCTGCGTTGTTTTTTTTTCTTTCCCCACGGACCCGCCTTTTTTTTCCCTTGCCCACACAGTTGCGTTTTTTGGCTTTTTTGTTTTTTTGGCTCCACAAGGCCTCCCTCTAATGCCACATTTTGTTTCTTAGCTTCCCTGACACCAAAAACTTGTCCCTTGTTTTTGTTTGTTAGGTAGTATTTGTCCCGTCTTGCTTTTCAAGTTTTGCCCCCGCAGACCCCTTTTTTTTTCTCCTCGCCTGGTTCGTCCTTTTTCGTGGCTTCCCACCGCGGGACCATCCTTGTTAAGTTCTTGAAGGTTTGATCTTTTCTGTCTTTTTTTTTTCCAGAGTACCCTGACTTACGTGCCGGAATTTCGTCTCTTTTTTTTGTCTTCAGTATAGCGTTTCCCTTGTTCTTCTTTCCATCTTCATCCAAAGTTATTGCGTCACGTTTGTCCCAATAGCTCTTTCTTTTTTTCCGATCCTTTACCCCAGAAAGCTTCGAAGGCGTTTTTTTCCGCCTGTGCAAGGAAGTTCCGGCGACCGGTTTTTCCCCCAGTCGAAGATCAAATTTGGCTTTCTCCTTCTTCCTTCCTCCCATTTCTCCCCTTTCTTTCCCGCGGTTTTTTTGCGTCGCTACTTCCCCTCTTGATGTGCTCCCACAATTTGCCCATCAGGTTGATTTACCCTGCTGAAGGCATATGTTTGCTACTTGTGTTGGCTTCATTTTCTTTCTCCTTATCCCAACTTTTTTGGACGAGATTTTAGGTCCGATCTCTCACCAATCCCTCAAAACTATTGTGCAAGCCGGGCGTTTTTTGTCTCAGTTTTTTTTTGGCGAACCCCCGTTCAGTTTGTATATTTTTTTTAATGCCGGTCTCGTTCGATCCTTTTTCCTTATCTTTTCTTATCAGTCCAACTGAAATTGGGACTTTTGAGTCCCTTCCTCTTGTCTTCGCAGCTTTGAATTCCTCCCTTCGTCCACAATCTTCTTTTTATAATTCACGGGTTGGCCAAAACACACATGACCCCATCTTTGATTGCTTTCCTCTCTTTGAGGTTTCCCTGGTCCTCCCCTTTTTCCCCCTCTCCTCCAGATTAGCCCCCGCCTTTTTTTTGTCTACGTTGTTTTGAACGTAACTCTGTAAATGAATCCCCTTTCCTGACTTAACCTCTCTTTTCTGTTAACGTTTGTCCAATGACATCTATAAGTTTCTCCCTCCTCCGTGTGTTGTTGCCTCGTCTTCTTCTTTGTTGACCACCAACGTTTAACTCTAAGGGGCCAAGTTCACGCGGGCATGCACTAGTTTTTTTCTCGGTCGCCCACCCAACTGATCCACCCCACACTCTTCTTTTTTGGAAATTGTTGCCCAAAGATGACTTTTTCCCCCCCTTCTCTACCTCACCCTTTTGGATCCAGGCCCTTTTGCCACCCTTCCTCCACATAAATCTGACGTTCGTTTTCTGCTTTGGTTTTACTTCAACGCCGCTCATTGAGAAACCTCTTTTCCTTTCGTGTTTGAATTGTCCCCCCCCCTCAGTTAGTATCCAGACCCTTTTCAGTTGCAAACTCCACCGGATTTTCTCACAAAAAGCTTTCCTTCATGTTAAGACTAGCACTTTCTGGTCCAAGTTTGTGATGGCTTCTGCATTCCCCCGGTTTCGTGCTATTTTCTTTTTTTTTTTTTCATTTGATTTTGTTTGGATCTCCTTTTGACCTTTTCCTTTTTGTAGAGAACTTTGCTGGAACTCAAACAAACCTTCCCCCCATTGGACCTCCCCCCCCCCCCAAACACAAAACCGCTTACCCTTTATTGAAAAACCCAAACGCCCCCTTCGATTTTTCCAACTTTCCCTATTTACACTTTTTCGTTCGTTCCCGGTGGTATTTTATTTCATTTCTGCCCCTTATTTCCCCCTAATTGGAACCTCTTTTCTTTAGCTTCCGGGTTAGTTTTGACCACGTTTGTATGCATGGCCCTAGGCAGTGAACTATTTACCTGTCCACCACCAGGGATAGCTCCTTCTCCCCCTTTTTTATATGGTTGAGCCGGACCCAGCTTCTTTAGCCCCGTGTTCGTCTTTCAATTTGCCCCTATCCGACCTTAACGTACATTAAGTTCTTTTTCCCCACAAAATTGTGAGCTCCCATCCTTCTTAACACAGTTTTCTCTTTTTTCGGTTTGTGGGTCCAGGGCTTACAGGCCTTTTTTCCCCTTTTGCCCCCTTTTCAAATTCCCTTCTTCCAACCCTTGAAGACAAAGGTCCCTTTCGCCCCCTCTGTTTTGTTCCCATACCGACCCCCCAATTCCTCCAACCCCGTCGCCTTTTATCTATTTCTCTGCTTGTGCCTGTTGGCCTGTTTCCCCTGCCTTTTATCGATACTTTTCTGCTCTTGACTTTACAATAATCCTCCTGATGGAGAGCAAACATCTCGTTGTCCCGTGTTTTTTCCCTTTCGATTTTATCCCTCGATAACAAAGATCCAAGTCTTAGCGGGTGCCTCATTTTGTTTCGGTGAAGCCCCCCTTCCCTCTACTTCCCAAGTTGTTTCCCCCATTGGAAGCGCCCCAGTTGGACTTTGTATCCCCCTGACGTCACTTTTGTTTGGTAGATCTTGGCTTTTCCCCTTTCACCTTTGGTAACACCCTTTTCCTTTTTTTCATTGGAATGGTATTTCTCCTTCCGTACCACCTCGTGTCAGTGAAACGGTGGTCCCTTAGCTTCTTATTCACCGGTTGTGCGTGGTCCAACCTGTGGCCTGTTGTTCCGGTGGCAACTTCCGAGTGTATTTTTAAGCTCCCTGTCCTATAGATGCCTTTCCCCCACACAGTGAAATCCCAACCCCTGATTTATTCCCGGTCAGTTTTGGACGGTATCGGGCCCCCCAATTTGTGACTGTTGTCTCTGCATTACTGTTGATTTGACAACTCCCCCGCAGCCGTCGTCTAGGCCCTTTCTTGGGCAGCCAAGTGTACTCTTTTGCCGTTTGTCTCTTGATCCCTCCGCACTGATTTTTCCTCTGGTTTCCAAATCTTTTCCCTCACCCCCCCCATTTGTGATGCCCGCGTGTGCCATTTCCCCCAAATTTCTTGACAATCTGGCCCCAAACCTTTTTCCGGTCCCACGGAACACCTTCATTCTTCCCTTGTCAGGTTTAACTCATTTTTCCCTCGCACCAGTTTTCCACATGACGTTTTTTTCTTTTGTGTTTTTCTTTAAACCCTCCCACTTTCAGGGACCATCTTTTTTGTTTTGCTTTTTCCAACCTTTTTTCCCCCTTCTTACCCCGTATTGTCCCCTCCGGAGCTGGCAATTTCCGGGTCCCCGTAACAATCTCCCCACCCTTCCCCCCAACTGAACACGGTCGTATTTCCCCTCATGTCAAGTACCCCCAAACCCCAAACCATCGTCGTATTTTTTGTTTTTTTTGCCTCCCTTTTCCCATTGAGTCCTCCGAGAACCAGCTACGTCTTTTCTTTTTTTCCCTTGATTGTGTGTTGTCCAAAACCTCAACAGGCGTTCTGGTTTTTTTCCGACCGATAGAGTAAACGTTTTTTTTTTCGCTCTGTCCAACCACAGTTTTAGTGCTTCCTCCTATTGTGGTGTGTCTTTTTCCACCTTTTTTTTTTTTCCTAATGCTTAAGAGGTTACCAGTCCTTTTTCAGGTTCCTCTTGTCTACATGAGGGCGTCATGGTGTTGACAAACAACCGCAAATTTTTTTCTCTCCTGCCCACCCCCTGCCTTTTTTTTCCACACTCGCTCCCACCCCCTCAGTGCTTCTCCGTTGTTTTAAAATGTGTTTCCTGGTACTCCCAATTACCTTTCTTTCATTTTCCACAGAGTTTACTATTTTTCTCTCTTTTGTGTTTCATAGCTAGGTTGACCTTTCATGGCCCTTTTGCGCTACTTTCCCTTTAAATTTCTACTGACTCCCCTTTTCTAGTCATTTCTCAAGTCCTTTTTTTCTCCATTTACCAGACTATTTTTTGAGCTTCCCCGGTTTTGCTTTTTACTTTTAATCCTTTCCCGGCTTTTCCCCAATCCTAAGTCCCTCCTTTCATTTTTTAATCTAAACCCCCGTATCAGTGCAACCCCCAAAAAATTGTTACGAAAACAGATCCTTCTTTCCCCCAGGAAGTTGACCGGGAGTGCGACTTTTTTTTTTTCTTATTTTTTCGTTATTTCCTTTCCCGCCTTCCTTTCTGTTTTTTTTTTTTCTTAAGATATCGTTAGTATTTATCCAGCATCTGATTTTGTCAGATCTTCGTTTTTTCCCCTGGGGTTTTTGCCTTGAGAGCCGTTTGTCCCCCTTTTGGTGCTTCTCCTCGTTAAGTTGAAGGGTTTTTTCCCTGTTTAGTCTTTCCCCTGGAACTCCTCTTTCCCGCCCCCCTTTCCACAGCCCAACTTTCCGCTCCCACACAGCTTCACAATTGTACTTTCGACGGAACCTCTTTTTTCCGGGGTTTCCTTGTCAAGAGGCTTCAATTTCCCCTTGTTGCCTGTCTTTCGGTCCGGACACAACCATTTTCGTTGTTCTCTTCTATCTCTTTTTTTTCCCCTTTTTCAGCGTGTTGCCCAACCCCTTCCTTGCGGGCCCTTACGTACAAACAGTTCACCCAGCACCTTTTATACCTTTGCGTTTGGCTTTACCTTTTTCTACTTTTGTGATCCTACTTTGCTGCAAGTGCTCTCATCGCTATTTTTTTCAATGGTCTCCCTTTGAATTAGAGCAACTGTCTTTCCTGGTATTCTGTTGGTAAGTTCAAAACAAAAACGTGATATTATCTTGGGTCATGTTTTTCCTCCTTCTTGGGAAAATTCCCCTTCGCCCCAAATCTGTTCTAGCTTGGTCTAATCTTCTCCTCCTCCCTTGTGTTGGTTTTTGTCGCGATCTGTTCTTCCTACACAACGCATACTCTTTCCAATTACCGGTGTCTTTCTCTTTTCCGGCGTCAAGAAGCTCACCCCCACACTTTCCCACTCCGTCCTTTTTTTTTTTTCTTTCATTTCCTACCGCTCTCCCTCAAGTTTGCTATTCAACAATTGAGAACAACAACCCTTTCCTGTTCCTGTCTTTGTGGGGACAATTACATTCTTTTTCCCCCCCCATTTCAATAGGATACCATCCTCACAACACATTCCTGGCTTTGTTGTTCTTTTACAGTAATGGAGACACTTATACTTTTGGTGCTGAAGTGACGAGCTATATCCCCCCCTCTTTTTTTTTTTCTGTTAAAAATGGTGCTTGACGTCTCCTCTTTCACACAAGTTCAAGCAATATGTGCACGTCGTTTTTCCAGTTTCTCTTTCTTTTGTCTCCCAATGTCCTTTCTTCCCCCAGAGAGATTTCCCGTATTCCTTTCCTTCTGTACTTTCTGAACCGTCGAGGTAACAGATGCTTTCCCAACGCTGGGCGCACCATTTGTCTTTTGATCTCCGCGGTTTGTCTTTTACAATAATCCGACTCCCGCCCTTTTTTTCAAGCAGTTCCTTTTTTTGTAAGACAATAACGAACCTCCCGCCCTTTATTTTCTCCCCAACCTGGTCTCTTTTCACTTTCTCATCGTTTGTTCGATCCCCTTTTTTCTCCTTTTTGTTTCCGGTCTTTTTCCCGCTTTCTCCCAATACTTTCTTGGCTTTTTTCCACGTCCCAGTTCTTTCCCCTATTCTTCCCAAACGGTTTATCACGGCTCTCTATTTCAGACAGTTTAACAGTTCTACTTTTAATGTCGCCGCATGGATTTTCATATCCTAGATTTTTTTTCCTTTTCCTTTATGACTTCCTATTAACGAACATCTTCGGTACTTCTTTTTAGCAGGGAAGTTCCTGGTGCTTGCTTCTTTACAGTATTTTTCCCCCCAAACGATCGACCCTTTTTTCGATTTCTATCTTTGTTTTTTTTCCCACAATGATGTAGCATTTCCTTTTTCCACCAATGCTAACTCAGTTTTTTCCCACTGCGTTGACTCCCATCTTTTCATTCCCTTCTAGCAATTTTTTAACACCTCTCTTGTCGTATGATTCCAACCCAATTTTTTTTTCAGTTGGTTAACCCCAATTGTTTTTCTACTAGGCGAACAGGTTGGCGGCTTTCCAAAACTTCAATTTCCCTTTCCTTTTATTCACATGGGCGGTGACATACTGTCCCCTGCCTTTCTCCTGCCTTTCCCCCCGTTGACAAATGACGACCTCTTTTGTATTCCCTATCAGGTGATCTTCACAACCTTTTATCACTGCTGGTCATTTCCCCGGTGGCGCCTATTTTCGATTTTCAGGTAAGGAGAGTTTTGGTCCTTGCTCCTTTTCAAAGGGTAGACCCCTCACCCCCCGACCACTTACTCCCCTTCGTTCCCCCCTTATTTTTTTTTGCGGTGTTAACACAAAGTAGGACCACAACTCCCACCCACTTCCCTCTTTTCGTCTTCCTCGAACTGACTTTACCGGCCCTTTGGGCCTCCTCCGGAATACTCTTTCTAAGATTTGCCCTGGCAACTCTCTCTTGGCCCTTCCCGTGTCTTTCTCCTGAACTCTTGGTCCACCTCTTTTCCTGGTTTGGCTTCTTCCCCCTACGTGTTGCACACTTTTTTTTCTCGTTTTTTTTTACTTGCGATATCTTACGTATGTTTCCTTTCCTTTTCTCCGTTATTCTACACTCCTTATGGCCGATTCCCATGACCGCCCCTCTTTTTGTTGAACAGCTATGCATCCGAATCAACCTCTCAGGTTCTCCCCCTCGTCGTTCGGGTACCCATTCCCAACTGATTTTTAAGTTTTTGACGGTATCAACCCTTTCGTTGCACCTCACCTGTCTTTTTTTCTTTTCTCCACGGCCTGAGTTTTTCCTTCCTGTTTTCCGTCTTTATTTCGGAACCCCGCTATTTAAACCCTCCCAAACTTTCCCTTTGGTGAACAGGCTTCCTTCCTTCAATTCTCAAAAAAACTTCAGCCTCTTCCGCTTACCGATCACCTTTCCCCCCCGTTTGTTTTTTTTTTTAAAAGTGTATCTTGTATTCTCTCCCCGCTCCCGCTCAAGGGACATTTGAGTCTGTGGGTGTTTTCTCTTAAGCTCTCACCGGACAACCTTGCCCCCGTCTATGGTTTTTTTCTCTTTTTGAAGTCGTATTTTACAGTTATAGTCTTTCCCGATTATTCTTCCCATGTTTCCCTTCCACGACTGAGAGAGATAAGGTCCCATTTTTGGGTGTTTCCTTGTTTGCCCTTTGATTCCATTACATAATTGTTATCTCGTATTAAGGTCATGATTTTTCTTTGAACTTCCGTGCGCCCTTTTGTACCGAACATTCTAACTTTTATTGTTTTTGCTGACTTCGCTGACGGCCCCTTTTGCCTTCTGCATTTCTGGTCTCTAATGATGTTTTTTCGTGTGCATCCCGCGTTTTCTCCCCCATCCTACCAGGAGCAAGTCAAATCTTAGTCGTGCTCTTGGTACCCCCTGTCTTCCCCGGATCTTCCTGGCTAGGCCAAGTTGCACTCCCCCCTTGTTCCACCTGCTACCGTGCTTACTCCGAACTTCTTCTCAGGTCTTGTGCGCGCGGCTCGTCTTTTTTCCACATAGATGTGAACATCCAAGCCATTTGCCTTTTTCCCCCCATTCTTGAATCTGCTTGCATCTCTGCGTTTGTGTTGGTCGTTTTCCGTTGGTGTCTTTTTATGCCCAGCCATTTCTGTCTCCACACTCCTGCTTCCTGCCGATCTCTCACAAATCCACTTCCACTAGTCAACCTGCCGGTTTCCCCCTTAGGCGGCCAGGCTCACACTTTCCCCCTGTCTTGGCGATAAGTACCATCCCGCGCGACGTTTCGTGTTGAGTTGACTTTTCTTCCTGTCTTATCGAAACTGCTTGGGACCTATTGTCGACCCTCCCCTGCCTGAGCTTTCGTTCCCCCCTTAGGCTCAGTTTGTCCTTGACGCCAGTTCCCCTCACCTCTATTTCTTTATATTAACGGGTTTGTTTTTTTCAATACAAGGACGCACCACCCTTCAGTTTTCATCTGGAGGTTTGGCTCCCCATGTGTCGAACGTCCCTTTCCAAAGATCCTCTCTCTGAAAAAGCCTTGGTTTTTTGACTGTTGTTTGGTAAAGCCTCAACGTCTCTTGACGTTTCCCCCTATTTGACCGCTGGTTCCGTTTTTTCAAAATCCCCTTTTCCTACTGACCCCTTCCCCCGTTTTTTTTTTTTTATGGCTTTTGCGGACAACAAACAAACTAAACCGCTTAAATTTTCACTACCTTTCTGGGTGGTAACACGACCCCAGAGTTTTTCTTCTCGGGTTTTTTGTAGGTCCCCCCAAACCTTCCAACCAACCCCCTTCTGTGCGCTTTGACCCCCTCTTTTGCGACCTCTTCAAACCTCCTCTTATTCCTTCAAAATGTTTTGCCTATTCCTGGGTTTTACCCCGACTTACATAAATACGATTTGTTTCCGCTTTCGGCCTTGCCAAATTTGTCTCCGGTTCCTCGAAACCCCCTCACTTCTTGGCCCTTTGGTTTGTCCAAATGAATTTCGATACCTTTTCCTCAAATCGTCCCTTTTTTCCAAGATTACCAAAACCTCTGTAATTAGTAAGCCGGTTTTAGGCCCCCCTACATTTGTCAGTTTTTTTTTTTTCCTTTGACCGCCTCACCCGTTATTGGATATCCACCGGCTGTTTTTAGGCATTTGTTGTGTCACGGATATCGGTGGATTCTAGGTCAACCTTGACTTCATTTTTTGACCCCCCACTTTCTTGCCCCAATCGACAAAAACAACCCGTTCTTTAATAAAATGTTCCTTAGTGGGTTTCTTCCAGGCACATTTTTTCCATCACTAGTACTGGATTTTCCCTTTCTTTTGGCGGTTTTTTTCTGCTTTTTATTCTCCGACCGCTGACCACATCTTTGCGCCTCTTAGTATTGTATCAAGTTTTTCCAAAAACACGGTCTCTTTAATTGCATTTTGGGACCTCGTACCCTATCTTCCTTTCCCCACCGATGTGTTCCTACCCCACGCGAGATATACTTCTGGTTTTATCCTTGATTCCTATTCCGTCTTTCAGCCACGTTCTTTCTTTCAAGAACCTGACACCGAACTATTCGATAACTCCTTTTTTTGTTCCAAAATTTTGTTCGATTCGGCGTACATCCTCCCTCTACCCACTCGCCGGGGGTTAAAATTTTTTGACCCTTTTCCTGCCGTGGATGTTACACCCTTTTTCCCCCTTTCCTTTACGGAACCTTTTCATTCCCTCACTTTTTGACTGTTGACCAAAGTCTTTTAGCGTTTCCATAAATAGCGGACACCCCCCTTTGGTCTTTCTTATCTAAACCCCAGTTTTGGTCTTCGATTCCTCTATCGGTGGTGCAGCCTTGCCGATTACTTTTTCTTTCTTTTTTTCCCTTCAAATATCCTTAACGATCTAGGTTTTTGCCACCCGCTACTTGTTGCAATTTTCCCGTGATTGTTGCCACATTTGGTCAATGTAATGAGGGCGGGCTTTTGTCTGCTGACACGACAGCACTTTTTTTGTTTTTTTTTTCTGCCGCGTGAGATCTTATTTCCCGTTTTTCAAATTGTTTTTGGATCTCTTTTCCATCCCCTCTTTTTCAACACCCCGTTTTGGGATGGGGCTTTTGCTTTGATTTCGCGTTGACCGAAAAGTGTTGTTTGCCAAAATCGTTCACTTGTTGCCCCCCCCCAATTTCCTCTTATTACAATTGCTACCCCCCCCCCCGTTTTTTTCACTTGCCTTCGGTTCCAAGGAGCGTTTTTTTATGAACAGCTTTTCCGATCATCTTTTTTTTTTTTTCTTGTACCACGGCTTTCCCCCTCCCTTGTTGAAATAAAACATTGTCATTGTCATTCCTTTTCCTTTTGCTTCTTTTTCCGGACTCTTGCAACCCTGTTCAGTTGTTTGCTCGTGCATAATTATTTTCCTTCCTTTGCTTACTCTTTCCGATGTTATCTCTTGGCATTTCAGGGGTGGTTTGCCCAGTGGCCCCTCTCCATCATGGTGCTCAGTTGTTCCGCGGTGCAGCACTTCTCGGCCCTTTTCCTATCAGATCATTACCACAACCTTTTGTCGTCGTCGGCCCTGGCGACGTTCCCCTTTTTTCAGTCACCAATAATTTTTTTGAACCAAGTCTTCCCCCCGTCAGGTTAAACCCCTCTGTTCGATATACTCGTCGCTGTAGTGGTCCTTGATCATTACCGCAACTCCGGCGTAACCCTGGCTACGTGTGGTTCTTTTACACCTTCATCCTTCCAATTCCATCTGATTGCATCCGCGTGACGACCCAAATCTCCCTGCTTCCCAAACCTATACTTTTTACTTTCTCTGTCACCTATCTATGCACCTCACCAATTTTTGAAGTTGGGTATTTCGTATGGTCCTTTTTGCAACGTTGATAGTCTTCTTCAGTCTTTTTGGTGACTACGGATTTACTAATTGTTTTTTTTGAACCTCAATAGCATTGGATCCACTGCCGACCCCCCCAGTCCATGTTCTCACTCGGTTTTTTTTCACATCGTAGGCTCCAGTACCCAACATTTCTTTCCTAAGTGGATTTTGGATCACAAGTCCACTTCTTGTGTGAAAAGTCAATTGCGATATGCCTGTCCATTTTCAATAGTTTTTCTTTTTCCATTCTACTCCCCTGTAGAAGTTTCGATTTTTGGTACAAAATGATGTTTTTTTGCCAACTAATATCGCCCACACGCACTTTTTTTTAGTCCCCTTCCAGAACGTTCAGTCTCCCCCCTTTTTCCCCACCACAGTTATAGCTTTCCTCGTTTTTTCTCATTGAAAACGTTTCGCGTCCGATTTCCCTTCCTCCTTGGTTTGTCAGTTTCTTCTATTTCCTCCTACTTGCTTATCTGCTAGGACCTTCCTTTCTCCCACTGCTACTGTCACCCCCCCACTTCGAACTTGTGTCTCCACTGTTTTCTGATTCAGAGCCCTGTTTAAGGACAATTTATCTCTTCCTTGGGCTGCAGGGTTTTTTACGCTTTTCTGTTCCTGTTGTTACTAATTCAACCCCCTTGCTTTTGCCCCATACATTTAAGTCCCTCTTGATTTCCACCCCGTTCTTTTTGGGATCTAAAACGAGCGATTTTTCCAAATCCCGCTTGTTCCAGTTCCGAGGGATCAAGGGTTCCCTTTTTATTGCATTTCTGATGTTACTTAACCGCATTCGACCTTTTCTTTTGGACTGTTCTGTGTTGCAGATCGAATTCCCGGTTCAACCTCTCCCCCTTCTTTTGAAGATCTGGGTACAAGTGTTGGGTTTTTTTTTTCCTTTCTCGGTCGTGTGCTTTCTCCCTCTTCGCTTTCATCGGACATGGGGTGATCCCCGCGGTTTTTCCCGATTTCCTGGAACATCTTTCTCGGCCCTACCCCTCCCTCCCGAAAGCCCATGGCTCCAACACTCCTTCCTTTTCAAAATTGCGGCTTTTTTTTTTCTTGCCCTCTTGTTGATGGACTCTCTTAAGTTTTTTGCCCTATCCATTTTCCGCAGGGGCTGTGCTTTACCCCTCTTTGCTCTAGCTTCCATAGTTCGTGTTCAAAATGGCTAATTTGGCGGCTTTTCTTAACCCAAAAGACCAGGCAACTCTCTTCTCACACTGTTGGCGGGCTGTTATCCCCATCTAAGTTTTTTGTGTCTCTTAAGGTCGCAGCCCCTTTTTATGACTCGTCCCTTATCCTTTGGAATAGCGGACAACTGTTTTCTTTTTTTCTTCCCTTCTGAAGAACCAAAAGGCCTGCTTTGTTTTTTTTTTATTCTTTTCCAGTCCAACCCAAGCCCCGGGATGATAGTTGTTGTTTTTTTTCCCCCCCCAGGTTTTTTTTTTTTTTGAGAGTTTCTCACAAACGATACATCCTTTTTCTCTCGGACCCGTGCCGAGCAAACACCAGGCATACACAATCGTTTTTTCTTTTTTTTAGTAAATTAATCACCGCTCTACTAAGAAAATTCCCTCATCTTCTACCACTTCCACTCTCTTCCCTGAAAGTTTGCTTGCTTTTACCATTATGCCCCAAACCCAGTTTTTCATAAAAGAGCCATCCCGTTTGGTTAGTGTTACGATAAATGGTTTTCCACTTAATTTCAGCAACTATTGAAGATTCTATATCCCCCACTGTCTTTTTTTTGTGAGGAAACCCTGGGACTGGCACGCCTACCTGTCAAATCTAGTACAGGCTGTTTCTTTATTTTGTGCAATTGTGCTTCTTGTCTTCTCGGTTTTCATTCCCCCCGCGGATCCATTTCCTTCTTGTACTTGCGACCCTCGCCTCTTTTTTCACCTTCACCCCTGTTTCTTTCCCTTTTTCCCCTCGGCGTTTTTTTGCTTGCTGTAACTACACTCGCTCTTCCCTAACTTTTCCCCAGCGGCGAATTGCTTTTCGTCCCTTTTTCCCCCCCTCCCTCCAATTTTCCTGACTCCTTTAGCTTTCTGCCTGTTGAGGACGGTTATTCCCTCATTGGACCTTTTACTCTTTCTTTGTCCGCCGTTTTACCTACCCTTCTTTTGTCATTAACTTGAGGTAAGTCTTTATTTTATCTTCTTTTCCCCTGTGCTGAAAAATCCAGAACTGGTTCATTTCTAATCTTTCCCTTGAGTTCGCGAGATTTTTCCTCTTCCTCCCGTGAGGTTCAATAGGGGTGCTACTTTCTTTTACACTTTTCTTTCAATACGTTTCCCAAGTTTTCTCTCAGTAAAGGTAATGGAGCTTGTCTTTCCCCTTTTCCCAAGAGAGGGGCTATCCGTTTTTTTTTTCCTTGCTTCCTTTTCATGTGTGGTGCCACTGCTTCTCCCGATTTGCTTGTCAAACCTTTTTTTTTCCACAAGCCGGCGACACTCATGCTTTTCTCTTTTTCTCTTTTCTTACCCCACCCTCTAGTTTTTGTTTGATCACACATATGCATGCCTCCTTTAAGTGCGTCTTTCCCCTAGGCGGCCAACAAACGTTGGTTCTTTTTTTCCAACCTCTCTCCTGTTTTCCACCTTTTCTGTTCAATTTTGACTCCCTTAGTTTCTGTCGCTCGGGGGGTTTGAACACTTTTTCTCCACCCTGAGACGATTTTTGGGTATTTATCTTCCTTCTTCACCTCTGATTTACTTTCCCCTGAGCTTTTCTTTCCGGTCAGTACCCCTTGAGTATCAGGTCTGTTTTCTTTTTCCGTTGACTAAGTTTCGACCCGTTCCAAACCCTCCATCTTCTTTTTTTTTTTCCCCCCTGAGTTTTGGTTTGTCCCACCTGATCTCCCCCAAACTCCCTCTCCCCTTGTTACTTGAGGTGTACACTGACTTGAGCATCTTTTGGCTCATTCTTTTTGAATAAATTTACCCATTTGGAAAATTTCTTTCTTTCCCTTCGCCGTGTTGGGTAATTTTGTCTTTTTCAAAACACCTCTTTGTCTTTGCTTCATGGCTTCGCCACTCCCCTTTGCTGACTCTTTTTATTGAAAAACTACGACTTGGAGACCCTAGTGTGTCCTGCCTTGAATTTCACTCCCTTTGACCCTACCCTTTACCCCTCTTCCAATGACCTAACGAGATGCACACACGATTAACTTCTTGATTTTTCCTTTCATGATTCCTGTTTAGTTTGTTTTTAGCGGGTCTTCGACTTCTATTCGTGTGACTCTTTTTCCCCCTGTCCCGCTTGTTCACACTCAAATTTTCTTTCGCCTCTTATGTCTCCCTCATTTCTGAGTACTTTTCTTCCGGTGCTTCTTTCCTGACGCTGATCAGTTTCCGGCCTTCTTCTTTCAAACTTACTTTCCCCCCACGTCTAATTTTATTTCCTTCCCAAACAAACCATTTTCTTTGGTGCATCCCCTGCCGCCACGGATTTCCCCTGCCACACATTTTCATTCCCCTTTGTAAAAGTCTCTGTCGTTCTTCTCCACCGATTCTTTCCTGCCCAGAGGGCGGTTTGTTGCTACTCTTTCTCTTCCCCTGACCAAATTGCCCCGAGCTGTTTGCTTCTTCTTTCTCTCTTTCAGAGGTCGTCGATATCCGATTCTTTCTCATTACATTTCCCTCCTTTTTACCAGATCTACTCTCCGGCACTTTGGGGATTTTTTCTCTTTTTATTCCAACACGCGCCCTCTTTTTTTTTTCCCTTTCCCTTCTCCTTTCTTATTTTTTTCCCCCTTTTCATCTTTTTCAGTTCCTTGTGCCCCCTCTTGTCGCCGTGGCGATTGTAAGCGTCTTTTTGTGTTTGTCCTTTTGAACTTTTTTGATTTTTTTTCCTTCTTCCCTCGCCCGTTTTCCCTGCCGTTCATTTTTCTTTTGATCAATCTTCGGCTGTTCCCTTGTATTCCCAGATCTCCTGAGTCCCTACTTCTGTAGCGCCGTTTTGTTACCTTTCCTGTCGCCCTTCTAGCCCCTTCCCGACCTACACCGTTTTGGTCAACACTTATACTTCTTTTTCCTTTTTCTGCCATCCCTTTCCCCCCACAGTGCTTTTCTTTTTTTCTGTTGATCTCCAATCCCCCTTTTGAAACAATGGTTACTCGTGATTTCCCATGCTGAATCTTTTGACTTGCCAGTTTTCTTTTTCTTTTTCTTTGGGCTTCATTTTTCTCGGTTATCCCTTCTGATCCAAAATTTTTTGCGATTGCTCTCTCTTTTCTTCCAACCAAGCCAACCTCTCCCCACCAACCTTCTTCCGCCAGCCTTTTTTCCTGACCCCCCCTCCTGGGTATGTCCCCCGCTTTAACCCACCCTTCCAAATTTTCTTTTCTATCAACGGCTTACCTCCTTTTTCAACTCTGGTTTGGGATAGTTTTGTGAGTTTTGTGCGGTTCTAAGAACCCACTGAACTTTTTTTCCTCTGGATACATGGCCGACCCTTTTTTTTTTTCTTTTTCTGTTTCTAGGATTGCCCATCCAGCTCCCTCCAACCTTTAGTATTCTGTCTCCTCCCCCCGTTGGACATCACCCTTTTGATCCAGCTATGAGTATTATGAGGGCTCTTTGTATCAATTCTTGCCCCCCATACTTTCCCTGAACGCATCTACCGAACTCCCTTGTTTTTTTTTTTTTTTTCCTTAAGCTGGGTTTTGGCCCTCTCCAAGCTTGACTATTTTTTTTTTTTTCTTTACCATATCTTTCAAGCTTCCCCTTTTTTTGTCACCCCCAAGATCTCGACTTTTTCCCTCGATTGTTGTCTTTCCCTGTTGTGGAGCAGAGACCTTTTTTCCCCCAAAACGTTTTCAGCTCTTCCCTATATGGGTTCACTTCTCCTAGTCACCTTTTATTCCTTTGGTTTGGCCCCAAAAACGTCTCCCCCCAACCCTGTCGTTCCTATTTTTCGGTGTTTTCTTTTTTGACAAAGGCTTTGTCGCCATCCGCTTAAACCCTTCCCTTCATTCATGCTGATGGTATTCCTTGGGTTCAACAGTTCTCCCCCCCTCACCCTTGCCTGTGTTTAGTTTGCCGCCTTTTCGGCACCAATTTCTAGCTTTTTTGAATTGAAACTCCGTTTCTGTCATTTCTCGTTTCCCCCAACCATTCGTCGATATAAGAACACGTTCCCATAAACAATCTTCCACAAAGAGACCGGCCCTTCCTTCCCTTTACCCTTAGCCAGTTTTGGTCCCTCTTACTTCTGTTAGTTGAAGAACTTCCCCAGGTAGTTGGTCATGTCGTGCTTTTTTTTTTTTGGGTGGCCTCAGGTGGGGGCCCTTTTTTTTGAGAGTGATCCTTTCTCCCTTTCCCCCCTTTTTGACTCAGAAGAACCTCCAAATGTTTTCTGGAATATCCCACACCTTTCCCCCGTGCAAAAACACCTTCTTTTCAAACAAAAGTCCCCAAGGGTCCGTCGGTATTGAAATATCCTGCTTTCAACTTTTAACCTCTTCCTTTTCTACAATCTTGAGTTTTATCTTTCTCCCCGCGAGCAGTAAGCCCTTTTTTCCTTTCAAGATTCTTAGTCCTCTCTTTTTCTGTTTTTACCACTTTTTGATTCCCAATTGGGTTATGCTCCCCTTCCTGTTGCCCGCTTTAAACCACCCGGCATTTCTTCTTTTTCTTTTTTTTCTTTATGGTTTTTTCTTTTTACCCCTCCTGATCCCCTGTCACCGTGAGCACCCTCCAGCATTTTTTTGAGGAACTATTCGACGCCACCGTCCCCTTCCTCTTTTTCCCCCCTGTGATTTCGCCCCGACTCCGGCTCCAAGGTCGCCTGCTCATGCTTTGGGGCCCCACTGGGTTTTTCCTCTTTGTCAAAAAAAAGGCTTCATCCCTCTCCTCCTGCCCCCTCCCTTTGAGACAAGGCTGTTCGCGGTATCCCAGTGGGCAGGGGGACTAACTTCAAACTTTGGCCTTATCTTTCTTTTTCTGTTTGGGGGTCCAGCTGGCTCTCTTCACTAGGATTTTTTCCCCTTCCCTCCCTCATAATCGAGCGCAACAGATTTTTTTTTTAGGGTTGTTTTAATTTTTTTCTTTTTTGTTTTTGATTCCCAAGCGCTCCTCGCCACCCCTCCATGCGAGCGGGATTCTTGTTATTGCAATTACCCTCTCCCTTTTAAAGTCTAATGTTTGGCCTCTTGCTTCCTTTCCAACTGCGAGTATTACCCAGTTGGGTCTTCCAATTGTTTTCGATTTTTGATATCATATCTTTTTTTTCAAACCGTCCCTTTTCGTTCTGACTCTTTTTTGGGATTGAGTCAGGCCAAACCCGTCCATGGAAAAAAGGTTTTTAACTCTGGCTTTGCGTCATTACCAATGAGAAACATTAATTGTGTTCCCCAGCGAGTGCATGTTGATCTAACGTCTAGTCTAGTGCATTGTTCCCCGGCTTCTTCCTTTTTGTGACACATTAAAAATGATTCATATTAAGGTTTCTCTCGTCCCTCTTTGTCAAGCTCTTTTTCTAGGTAGTTCTTCTGCTCCTTCCCTTATTTCTATGTTGACATCAAGACCTCCATGTTTTTGTTTTTTCAAAGTCTTTTCTTCTTGGGCAGGTGGTGCTTTATCAGGCACTTTGCTAGTTTGGCTTTTATCTTCAGCCAATTTTTGACACCATAGGTTTCCACGCTCCTTCTTTTTGATCTTTTCAGATATTTCCACCCAATCTGCTTCCCACCGAAGTTGCCCCATCTTACTTTCTTTTTCCCTCCGCAACGGAATGCTTCCCCACCTTCCCCCTTTCCCCTTTTGTTCTGTACTCGAAGTTCGTGGCTGTGGCATTTTGGTTCTGCCGATAAGTTTTTCCCACAGACACTCCTTGTCCCCCGTCAACCGGTTCGGTTTGGCGTTTTCTTCAACCCCTTTTTCTACCCACTCTTACGGAAGACTCCTGTCTCTTGAGCCCCGTTTCTTTTCCAACATGCTTCATTACAAAGTCTTTTTTTCCCTTACAGTGTCCGCTAAAAATACTTTTGATTCCCCCCCAACATCGTCGCTTTTTTTTTTTTTCAGTCGAACCTTGTGAAATTTATTCTTGGCGAACGAACTGAAAGTCCTGACGTGAAGACCTGGTCAATTTTTGTTGCCATTTATCAACTAAGGTTGATTCCTAATTTCCTCCGAGGATACAATTCTACACACCCAATATGTC
>Ga0179591_1338204_pt1 | contig 23137 bp, 23 predicted proteins | sample CZOMad2_1_08_16f_FD_182891 | JGI IMG/M metagenome (GOLD analysis project Ga0179591, IMG submission 182891) | Vadose zone soil fungal communities from Angelo Coast Range Reserve, California, USA - CZOMad2_1_08_16fungal (PacBio error correction) | ecosystem: Environmental > Terrestrial > Soil >... | reverse complement strand
TTATGGTGGCCTGCTGTTGCCACTGAGAGTTTTTCCTAGAAGACCCAACCGTTCTTCAGTTATGCCACACCTTCTCGCGAAACTTGTGAACGGAGGGGGATGGCCCCACCTTGATTATGCCAGATCATTAATCGTTTACATGGGGTTTTTTTTTTTGTTCTTTTTTTCTTTTTTCTTTTTTTTTTTTTGTTTTCCGAGAACGTGTGGTTCGTGCATTCATAGAAAGGCCTGTTGCTGCTGGTGCAGATAACCTCGAAACCGCCGACTGACTCTTTTTCTCCTTTTCCACTTTGAATTTAACTGCAGACAATGCGGCCCCCCACCCTTTGTCATATTAACCGTTTCTTCTCAAGGGGCTCTTTCCCTTTTTAATGTTATTTCCTCGAGGGCTCAACTTTCCCCCGGACGACATCCCTCCTTTTTTTTTCCCGTTGTTTGTTGTGAGAGATCCCTTCTTTTATCCCTCTTTTTTCCCCCCCCAAAGAGCGCCTCTTAAATCCACGCTCACCCCCCCAATAATACACTTCAGCACGGTTTCTTAATATCTAACTGGAACTGCCTCCCTGTGCCCCTTTCCCAGGGGCCCCCCTTTTTTTTCCAAGCTTATTACCTGTCTCCTCGCCCACCGCGCATCGACAAGCGTTTGATATGGAATTTGGACTCTATACCCATTCTTCTCCCCCAAATAAGGAGCGTCAAGAATATTCTCTAATTAACGATTGCCATGATATGGATAGATTAGAAGAAAAGGATGTGGTGCCCCCCTTCTCAGACCGGCCGCACTACTATCTCCTTAATCCGAATGAAATACCGGTGGCTCACGAAGCACCACGGATTCCCTCCCCGATCGGGTCCACCCCCACCTCACTCCAAAGTTCTGGCTCGGTCGCGGCCGCGTCTCTCCTTTTTTACACCCAACCAGTATCGCACCAGTTTCTCCTTTCCTCGCTTGGCAGGGCGTCCCTTGATAGTTTTCTCTCTAGCGGCCTCCAAGTGTTTCCCTTCCCTTTTTTAATCAGCATAACCTGACAGCCGACCCTTTCCTACGAGATAAAGTCGAGCGCCTTTTCTAACCCTGCCCTCATTTTAGTGTCGGCTCCCGTCGACGAGGGCTCTTTCCCTCTCTATAAATCTCATCCCCCATTGGTTCGTGCCGTTTTCTACTCCGCTCCTGGAAGACGGATTTCCTCGCGCCAGAACCCCGAAAGCTGTGGTCAAGTGTAAGAATGCCCCATAAGGTAGGATTTTCTTCCCTTGGGTGTGCCAGGGGTCCCCCCCCCCCCCCTTTTTCGATATTCATTATGTATTCCCCCCGTGGATTTCAGCGGGAAGGTCTCAGTTGGTTGAATGATATTGTCGTCGTGCATGAACCCCGGAAACCTTTCCCTCCTTTAGGTCCGTTGCAGTCTGTTTTCTTGAGAAACTCCTCTCCTTTGTCGTGCAACTTTTTTTCTGACAGACATCTCCCCTGGCGCCTGAAAACCTCTTTTCTCTTTCTCCGGTCAATTGAACGTCATTTTTAAGGAGTTCAATTTTCAGAGGAGAATTCCCGCCTGGTTTCGGATCGATCCCTTCCCATCCATAGCATAGTGTTCTTTTTCCCCCCCCCTTGCCGTTGGCTAATTATTCCAGGAAAAGAAGCTTGTTCTTATTCCTTTGTAAAGGCTTTCACCCCAACTGTATCCCCTTTCCTCAATGAAAAGCTTATTGAAATCCTTTACCCCAGTCCTCTTGATTCAGGTGAATTGCATGAAGATGGTTTTCATCGGCTAGTCTGTAATGTTCTTTTCCTGAGATCTGCAAAGCCTTTCCCGATCGGTATTTTTCGATCCACCTAGCGTTTCCTTTTTCCGCAAACAGAGCTCTGAGCCTACCCCCTCTATCGAGGAAAGAGTTGACCCACAATGTGGCTGACCGTGCCCTCTTAAATCTCCTTCCTTTCCGTTTTTTGGGGGGACTTTGTGCTCCTGTGGGTCATGGGTTTTCACACTTGATTCTTTGGGAGCCTCCCCCCTATCGGGCACTTGTTCCTTTTCTGCAACCAATAGAAAATTCACCTCTTTGTCCGCCTTCCGCCGATTCCCCTCGCCTTTGTGCCGAGCTTCACGCCCTCCACCCCCCCGATAGTTAAGGACAGAACCGCAAGACCGCTTTTACGCGTGATTTACGGAGGGAAGTCATCTTTGTCCAGAAGTCTTTTAACGACGTGTAGCCGAGCATCTTTCCCTCCACTCACCCTTGAAACAACGGTAACTCCATTGGACGTTGGAAGATCGGTTCTCAATATTCCTCCCTTCCTTGCTCAGCTAACTTTGTTTCCTTGTCACAGCCGAGGTGGCCCAGCCCATGACGACCTGACCCCGAGCTGCCGGATATGTATCCTTTTTCTCGCCAGTTTCCCGTCTTCTCTTCGGATTCTGCCGCACCCCAGTAAAAGCTTCGACAGACAGTCGAGCCGGTTGAATGCTGGAGACTTGCCCATTCCCCTTCTCCCGTGGTCTACAATACCGTCCTCTCGCTGCATGCCGATGTACCCCACAGACAGACACCCGCCCCTCGCATTCTCCTCGCAAGTTATCTCCCATCGATTGAGACTAAATAATATTGTAAGGATTTCCCCCAGAAAGGGACACGCCGCTTTTCAGGTTTTGCTTTTTGACCCCCTGCTTTTCCTCAGTATCGGCGGCCCCTTCCCTCCTTCTTAAACTAGCCATGGCTTTTATTAGACTATGCACCGTGCCTGGAGATTCTTTCCACCGGAGTCTGCCCACCCGCCGCGTATTTTTTTCTAGTCCTTGACAGTTTGCCCCCGAAACGAGCACCAGCAACCTAGTGGACTACTCTTTTGCCACTACATCTCTCCCCGAACTGTTTCCGACGCATTATGAAGTAGTCGTGACAAGAACAAGTAGGGAATAACATTCGAGGTGTCCCCCTGGTTTTTCCTTCCCCCTAATCCAGTTTGTGAACCGACATGTGACAGATTTTTCCCCAGTTTTCAGGGAATAGTTTCAGCCGCCTCGCGGGACCCTTCCTTCAGTTGTAAATCCACTTAAACCCGTTACAGTGCGTCCGCCTTTCTCCTTGACACGCGTCTGGATACCGCGCTTAGTTCTTCCCCTCCCGTTCTGGACAGGCATTATTGGATTTACCCCTACGCAGCTAACTCAGCTCTCAAGATGATTTCTCTAGTCATGATATTGTTTTTACAAGACTTTCTCCCTTTCCTTGTGTATCCCCAGCGCAACGAGCCTCTAAAGGAAGTCCAATGGAGGCCTTTTCCGTCCAAGCCTCTTTTTCTTACTTTACGAACGATTTTTCTCCCTTTTGTCTCCACCAGACGGTGCCGCTCGCTTCTTTGCTCTGCGTGCGATATCCACGGGCATGGGCTTCCGCAGTGTCATGGACGCGCCATATCTCTTTTCCGGCAATAAGAGTTCTTCGTTGATCGACCATTGTTTCGATGAGTCGGAGGCTCGGGCTCCCCTCCTTCCCCTCTCTTCACCAAGGGTCAGCGGCTTTCTCCCCCTTCACGTCTCTGTGACGATACTTTGTAGGACTAAGCCTGAAGACTGTCTCCTCCGGAGCGGCGAGAGATTCTTCTTCTTTTTGTGGGTGAGTGCAGTAGCCTCCCCCGCGAGCTGTCGCAGAAAACTTGAAGCCGCACCGCCTACGTCTGGCCAAGCAGTTAAGGTAGTTTTTTTTTCTTTTTTCCCAAATATGAAGAATGAAAAGTATTCCCACCAAGTAGATTTAACCACCCGCTTCATCCCTGGCGAAAGCGATCCCCTCTTTCCCCCCCCTGCCCCGTCTCTGATTCTTAACAGGTCCATACTGAGTAGATCGAACTGTGACTTGTCAGATCGTCTTTTTTTGGCAATCCGGCGTCTCGACGAGCCGACCCCCCATCTTTTTCCCCCTCCTCTTTGTTGTTGTGTTGGGATTATTTAGGCTAGCGGGAGACGAGTGACGACAAGACGATTTTTGTACCCGTAATCGATGATGTGACCTTTTTCCTTGTCCCCGCGTTCGGGTGAGAGGTCTCTCTTCATCCAAGGATTGAAGTCTCACTTTTTTTTCTGACCCTTTTCCTTCAGGCAGCTGGGTACCAGTAGGTTTTCATGCTCGGCAGGCGTCTCAGCTGGGTATGTTCCTGACCTTACGCACGACGGCTCCGTCTCACCCAGTCCCCCATAGTCATCGTCGTCATTCCCGCTCCGCACAATACGGCTTTCCTCTCGTGCCCCGGAGTCTACTAAAATCTAGTTCGGTACAGCTTTTTGGAACGAAATTGATTCGCCTCCCCAACCTATGTGCCCGGTCGAGCTTTTAAGACGATTTTTTCATCCGAACGCAGATAATCCCCTTCGCAACCGGCATCTCTCACCGTGAAGTAATCGTGACTCTTTGCATAGACAGAGGACGTCTCGCCCAGGAACCGTGTTGACGCGTCACTCGCACGCTCCCCCCCCGCGCTTTAGTCGGCTTTTTTTGTCCAGCCCACCTCCAGGTCTGAAACCCTTTGCGGACGTCGATCTCCATTTTGTGAAGCGGTAATGCTGTGTCTCCTTTCGAATTATTCCCTTTTCCGTTCGTCGGGCCACCCCCCCCCTTTCTGACTCATCTCTATCATAGGTGCGCCCCAGTGTATTGGAGTCTTAAACCCCTCCTCTTGGCATGCGCGTTTAGACCCTCGACCTTCCTTTTGGATACGGCTCTTATGCGTCGCCCCATTCCCTGTAAGTTCTACCGTACAAGGAATGGAACCCAGCGTGCTTTTTTTTTAGGATTTAAAACCTAGGCTTTCCCCACTTTAATGCAAACCCCCCAACAAAGATAGGTTTCAGAAGTTACTTCCCCGTCGCGTGTATCCCTTCGTTCCCTCGCTCGAGCGAAACCCCTTTCCCTTCTTTTCTCGATTATTGACGGACACAATTTCTGTTTGCGGGGCCGGTCCCTTTGGCCTGGTCACCATCCCTTCCTCTACCCCCGGTTTGCATAGCATGGCCGCTTTCGAGTCGACAGTCAGCTTAGCTGATGACGCCTTTCCTGATTAGATTTTTTCAATGAACCCGGTGGAGGAAATTCTCACCAACATCCGTTACAACTTATTTCTTTTTCGGGCTTTAGGGACGGCTCTCCCTTTGTTCGGATACGTAGGCGTGTCTAGAATATGAAGTGAGCGAGGTTTTTTCTTCCCTACACTTCCGAGGTTTTTTTCAATATATCCCATCCAGAGTGTCAAGCTGTTGGCTCAGGCTCAGGATTCATGATTTAGGCGGATACGATTCTCTTCTTCTGTCCTGGGAACCCCTTCCTCTCTCGAGGCCCATAACCCTCACCAAGACGGTGTATGTTAACGGACCCCCTGACACCTGTTGCACCTCTGTCCTAAGGGGTACGAGTTTTCTCCCCCCAGTGAGTCGTTGTGCCTCGGGCCCCCCTTCAACGTCCCAGGCGGTACCACCTCTTGGGGCTGGGCTGCCCTCCCAACTTCCCATAAACACTGGTGCCGCTTTGCTACAGGGGGCAGCTCAAGCCCCCCGATCGGATGTTCCCAATCTGCGCGGCTCTCTCGCTCGTCGATCGTTTTTCTTCCGTTTGGTAAGCGCCGGACGGAGCTTGCCCCACCTATAGGTTGGTATCCCGAGGATCGTCCCCTTTTTATCTGGGTTATGGTCATGATTGTACCCAGGCCACTCTCCCCTCCGATTCCTCCCACTCTTCATCCTCGGTCAATAATGACCCCCCCCCCGCCCACTTACCTCACTTCAATGAAGGTTGCCGATTTTCTAAACTTGGGCCAGCTTCCCTCCCATCTTGGTTTTCCATGATAGAAATCATCTTTGCTTCCTTTTATGTTATTCTTACAGCTGATTTTTCGTCAGCACTGTAGTCTCCGCCACGACCCCTTTCCGCTTTGGCCCTGGCTCGACCCAGACCTCTCGGACACTTTCCTCCCCCATCTCCCTCGGGAATGACCGCCCAAAGGCCCAAAGAATGGCAACCTTCACTCCACCGCTTTTTCCTCTGGTCGCGCTTTTTTTCCTCCCCATGTAAGACGGGTAGCCCAGAGCCAACCACCCAGCGGTGCACAACGCTGTACCCGCGCCCAACCCGGGGTTCCTCCCCCCCTTTCGATGATGAAGGAGCTCTTCTTTCCGACTTCTCTTGAGATTTCCCCCCTGCCCTTTTACGGTTCAACTGGACTCTCGAGGTGTCCCATCCGACCCTTTGTCTTTTTTTTATGATGGGTCTCCACGTTCCTTACGTCAGCGTTGCGCTAAACGAATCACCTGCCTACCTGAAAAAAGTCGTGCGATTGCTTTGCCCGGCTACTCCCCTACATCGTTCCATTCCGGCCCGTTTTTTTTCCTTCCCAAACTTGCTCGCTCTACACTGTGTTCCGCACGGATGTGTCCACCCCCTCTACCCTTTTCAAAGACTGGCCCCTGCTGGCATTCTTTTGAAGTTTTTCTTTGGTGGTCCCCCTCAAGACGTCCTTCCTTTTTGAAAGAGATTGGACTGCCGCGCCACGGGTTATTTTCTTCATATAGGTTTTATGGTGACGTCTTCACGTCTTCTCTAGCGTCAGAAGGACCTTGAAGGCTGGGAATCCCCCTCTCATATGAGGGAGATGTAGAAGATGGTTTTTTTGACCTTCTTGATGACCATCGAAGCATTGCGAAGTTCCTCGGCACCCTCACCCTTAGGCTTATGGACCAGTTTTGGACTGTGTGGAGTCCCAACTCTCTGGTTTTTCCCGGTCGCCGCGACAGCCAAATGCTTTTTTTTTTGTTTTTTGCCTATTTTATGTGGAGTTTCCTCCTGTCCATGGTGGAGGCGGTGCCTCCCGGATGCTGAGAGAGGAGATCCTCTCGAAGCCAACCCGGGAGTCTTCCGTTAAGAAAGACAAGTAAGGGGCCGGAGAGGGGGGGGTGGTTGGGGTTTTTTGCCCACCAATGTGATTTGCCCCCCCTCCTTTGCCTCGCGTAGGACCGTGGTTTTGCCCGATGCATGGTGCGCCACCGTGCGACCGCACATCATTTCGCGTTTTCCTTCACCTGCGCCCGGAAGCAGTTCTCTATTAATACCAAATCACCTGAGTTGTTTACCTATGCGGTCCTTTTTTTTTATGGCTCCCGCGAGTGCGACTAGACTTCCCTTTTCTTTTTCCTCATCTTTTTTGAGATCTCTCTTCAGACCGTGTCACTCGGGTTAGCCATAAAATTGACCCCTCAGAAACACTCTCCCCCCTTTACAGCGGTATGCCTTTCTCCCATTTTTTCTGAATTGTTTTCTGCGGTGCCAGGCCAGCGCGCACATCTTTGACTCTGCGTTGCCCCTCCCCCCCACGTCCCCGGTTTCTACGGTCCTTTTTACACACGCAGCTGCAAGTCGTGCGCTGCAGCTCCTTTTTTGCCCCGCGCTCCACTGATCTGGGCTTCTTGCGAACCGGGCACGGATGAGATTTTTTACATACCCTCTCCCTTGTTTTTTTTTCCGGCCCGCATCTTTTTTTCCCGTGGCATCACTCCCCTCCCACCATTCCCCCGGATTAAACGAAACGTTTTTCTAACCACCTACCCTCAGAGGCTCCGGGACGCGTCTGACGTTGGACCAACCCTTTTCGTTTCCACGTCCCACATTCTCCGAGTACGGTTGTGCCTACGGATAGTCTTATCGATCTTTTCTTTTTTTCATAAACATGCCAGCCGACCCTCCTTCTACTTTCGATAAAGTCGTTAGCTGTGGGTACATGTATCCTTTTTAGTGTAATTTGTTTCATCCCCTGCGGCTCTGACTCATAATACTTCCCGCACCCATTTTTACTGTGCGCGGGTCCGCCGACAGTATTGGACAGGGCGAATCGGCCCTTTTTTCCTCCTCGTGTTTCCGAATTGAACCTGCCAGAATTTATTGAGTTTTGACGTAGTTTCCCAGTGGCCCCCCGCAGTTGCTTTTACACCCCCTGTCTTAATGGGGTACATTTTTCCGGTAAGCGGTTGTAAGTTCTTTGACCATCTTGGTCTCTCGCGACCCCCCCCCTTTCCACCCTGGTGACTTTTTTCCTAGGTTGAAGTAGTTTTTGCTCGAACGAAACGATTTGCCTGGTTTTGCCTTGGCCCGCCCCTCCCCCTTTTGTTTGAATGTCCACGTTTGGCTTGCTTTTCCCTTTGGAAAACGTAAACCGTGGCCGGTGCCTTGCCTATCGCGATAGAACGCGCGATTGTCGGCGTAGGAATTCTGACGTCCATCGAAAACTTCTTTGCAGGCCGGGCTTTTTTAGCAGCTCCCCCGGTGTCCCCGCAGCGCAGTGAGGCTTGGCCTACCACGGGGCTAATCGGCCCCGTCGCACTAGTTTAAAGACAGTTTTTGAGTGACCCCCGTTGAATTGCTCGTGAGGGGACATGTTCCTGTCCCCTCTCATCCGGTTCGTATCAGTCCTAGGCAGGTCTGTGGTCGAAACATGCGTGGTGGGGGGGGGGTGGTGTGGGTTTTTTACCGGGCGTTCGGGGTGCGATCACAAGAGGCCGTCTTTCTACCACCAAGACTGAGCTGAATCCCCCCAGGTCAGCCGAAAAGAGGCCCCGAAAACACACGGGGCTGAGGAATTCCCAGCATTGTTTGACAAAATAGTACAGCGTCTTGGTTAGTACGCGTGTCATTTTTTTGTTGTGTGTGGTAATGTCTGGTTTCCCCATGGATGGGGCTCGTATGCCCCCTCTTTTTTTTTCTTTCGGTGCAGATCCATCCCACAACGTCGTTAACCCTGTCGATCAGGATAACTCCTCTCTTTCGTGGCGCCGCTGATCTTACCCTGCCCCCCCTTCTCACCAAACCTCGACGGGTGGCGCCAGGACCGGATGAAATCTTCCGCAGCGGGTTTCGTGACACTTCATTCTTTTTGGTCCGCCGTGTTGATTGCCTTTAATTTCGGGCACTCCATTACCCCGAGTTTGTACCGCTAGTTTCCCTCCCTTCTTTCTCCCACTCCGTACACGCATCAGATTGTTGATTTGCCAGAATCGATTTCAGATTTTTTTTCCCTCCCTAATTCCCCTTCTTAGCTGCCTGGAGTGTATTAAATCGATTGTAGCTGAACCGTCCCGCGCCGAGTATTTCTTCCACTCAGGACCCCTTCCTTAGACATATTGAGCACACAGCTTGACACTCTTGGAGAGATAAGAAGGCTCTTTTTCTCTTACCGCCTCAGGACGTCGTATTTTCCTTAGCACGACCTACGCCACTAGATACCCGCAAAAAGTTTAGCCGTTCTGCCGCGAATTCTCTCCGGTACACGGCAGGACCTGGGCGCAATAGAATCCCTTGGGGCTTTTTGCCCCAGAGGGAATTGATTGCTCAGCTTCGTGCCCCGTCCCCCCCGATGAATCCCTTCCTTACCCCCGGCTGCTTCGAACATCTTTTCCCGTCAATTGCCACCTGGTGTCCGTTGCGACGACGTTTTCCCCTTTTCCCCCCCCTGGCCCCGTAACGTTGACACCCATAGCCTAGTTTTCACCATAATCCCCGACCCCCTTCCATGGGTGGCGACGGCTGCTGTCCTTCCTGTACGACCCCGTAGAATCTTTCCCCCCTCCTCCGCGCACTTTTTTTGTTCAAATGGAAATTCTCGCACCGTGCCCGAGAGAGATATAACTGACTTTTTCCTCGGTTTTCCTCCCCTTCCCGCTTGAGGTCTCCTTACTCACTTTGTAACGTTCATCACCGGACAGGTTTGCCCTCCTCTGCGCGCTCCTCCTCTAACTCTTTTTCCCTCTTTTTTCATGCCCCGGAGATTTTATTCCGCCGACATCTATGACCGCGCGCGATGATATATTCATGTTCGTTGTTTTCCCTCGCCGCCGTGCTTTGTATCATCCCCCCCCTTTTTTCATTCCCGTAAGCCAAGGAGAGCTAATGGAAACGGAATTTTACGCTGCGACATCATGGACTCTGTCCAATTTTTTTCCCCCCCTGATTTTAGAATGGCCCCCCGTCTGTTTTTGGCCCCCTCGCTCCTCGGGGATTTCCAATAGGCACGACCTTTTGCTTTTCTTGCCGTTTCTCTGACGCTTCCTTCTAGTCAGGCAATCCCTTTTCGTTGCTGCTTGCCGGTGCGCGCTGAGCCCTGAGGCGTCCTACTGAGAGTTCCACCCTGTCTAAACGAGATGCCTTGCAATCATGGTTGGGACAGCCCGCTTTTCGACTTTTCTCCCTGTTTGTCCGGATCGCGGCCAGTAAGCTTATGTGATCGTATGGCGTTCCATGCGGGTTTCATTGAACGAATCCGGATCGAGTGCTTCATCATCGCCCCTCTTTGCCCTATCTTATGCATGTCATTTACACAGTGGTGTGCAACGGCTTTCCGAGACTTTTTTTCCGGACCATTTCGGTCGTAGTTCCCCCCCCATCTGCTGGCAAAATGGGTACTCCCTTCCCCCCCCCTGTCGACGATTTAAATCCGTCACCTCGTACCTGCCCGCCGTTCTCTATCTTCTTCATCCAATTCGTTCTATCGTGGGTCGCTAGGTGCCCTCCGTCAGATTCCCGATACTAATCTCCTCCTTTCCTATATCCTGTTGTGTGTTTTTAGTGACGCGAGCCCTCTAGTACGGATTTGTTCCTGCGCTTCCTCCCCAAATATCCGACCCTTTGTTTAATGAGCTCCTACTGGTCTTCGTAAGAGGTGGATAGATTGCGAGAGAGGGCTGAACTCGGTTTCCCCCTTTTTTACTTTGTTATCATTTCTCTGGCGTTCTGGTTGACCGACTTCTTCGTTTCAGTTCGCCTTCTTTTCTCCGCCCCCCCCCTGGGTTCCATTGCAGCTAGCCTCTCTCCCTGACTGAGAGGATAAAACTCCGCCCACCATCTTATCCAACTCCTTCCCCCGCCCTCTAGCCGTCTTTTCGGCCTTCCCGTCTCTCCCTTCAACCGAATATGGGCTCCCTTAGGTAGGCCGATCCCTTTTCACAACATCAGAGTCGTCCTTTTCCATCGAGGTGCCTCAGGACGGTTAGAAGCCCCCCCCCCCCCCCCCCCTTGTTTCCCCCCCGGCAGATAGACCCCGACTTACTCTTGATTGCGTCCCATTTTCACTATGGTCTAGTCGTCAGTCCCTTTTTCTCTGAACGCAAACTGCGCGACTGGAACTCGCCCGCGAGTCACGACGTCGGCAGCACCCGGCGGTTCTTCCTTCGAAAACTCTTCATTTTTGAAAACCCTTTCTTGAGACGTGGATTCTCCCCATATGGGTACGGCAGTCTCACTTTTCTTCAGCTGTACCTTCCCCCCCCTTTTTCCCCTTTTTAACGCAAGCTTTGACGGTGCGTCGGGAGCTCCCCCCAAATTCTTAATCAGATCTTCTGTGCGCGTATCGACATTCCGTTTGGAGTCTCAAAATTCCTACGTTGCCTCGGTGCTGCAGGAAAAGTTGCTGTATCTCTTGCTACGGTCGCCCTCGTCGCACCCCCCCCTTTCTTTAAGGTTTGATCCAAAAGTACTTTTCGGCTTCCCGCGAGTCGCACTCCGGCGGACACGGTGCCCGGCCTTTGTCATATCTAACGGGCAAATTTTCCCTTCTTTTTTTTCAGTATGGACCAGTAGGTGTTGAATTAATAGGTTTCTTTTTAAGAGGCGTGTCCTCAGCCTTTCCAAACTTTTATTATCGTGATACTCTTTTCCCCCTGAAAAACTAGTTTTATTGGTTCCTTTGCGAGGCATGACATGGGCCCGTTTTCATGGTAGCCCCCCCTCGCCGCGCGTGCCCTCGGGCCTATAACTGGCACAGATGTTCCCTCTTCGAAGAAGAAGCTTGAGCGAGCGGGCCGCAGCGAAGCTGTCTCCTGTACACTTGGCCCCGGCTCTATGTCCTTTCTTTAACCCTAGTCCCCGTTTGAATTTTATCGACTCCTTCGAGGAATGCAAACTGTTTCGCTGCGACAGTCGGAGTGATTCCCCCTTTTCTCCTCCGGTTCGGAGGAGTCTGTTATCGTACGACCTGCCGTTCTGTGGCCTATCCCCCCCAATACGGGTCACGCTTTGGTCCTCCGTGCTCCGAAGCTTTGAGGTTTTTCCTTTTACATCCCGCCCGCGCGGCAGGAAGGTCCTTTGGAGAAATTAGAGGCATCCCTCCCCCACTCAGCTCCCCTCATGATTAGTCTAATCTGCACATAGATTACCAGGTTCCTCACAAGCTATTGAATGTTTTTTCCCCCTTCTTTCGAAAGGGAATTTTGGATCTTTCCGACCCCGATCTCAAAGTCAATGGCTGTCCAAATCGGGTGGATTCTTCAGTGCTGCCTCCCCCCATTTTTGAATCAACTTAACGCCGACTTCTTCAACGCTGACGCACCGATTTTTCCCGGACCTCCGTTCCCTTCGTGCGCTCTCCGGCTCGTCTATGGGCTGGGAACGGCGCCTTCCTGCGTCGCCTATCCTTCGGTATCCCTCCTTTTCTTAAAATCTTAATTGTTTGTCATGATTTGTCCTCCTTATCGGTGCCCGCCGATGGTCACCCCCCCCCCTTCCCACCCAAACAACGAAACAAAAGGACCTTAACTGACCACTTACGTCTTCGATTTGATCAAAGAGCAGCGTTCAAATGTTTTTCTTCATGGCCTTTTTGGTGTTTTTTTTTCCGTGATTGGCGTGATTTTTGAGTCTTTTAACGTTTTTCTCGTCCCAGACCGAGAGGAAATTGGCTTCGAAATCCCGTCGGACTTGACCTGACATTTATACCTCCGCGATGACGGTCTTCCTAGTCCATTGAACTCAATCATTCCCTCAGACGGTCAAAACCGGCTTTGCCCGCGTTCGCGCCTATCTCTTTCCGCTGGGAAGTGTATCCAAGCTCCACATTACCCCCCCCCACCGCGGTTTTCCACGATATGCTCAACCATGGCCAACCGGTGGTCCTTGTGTTGTCCCCCCCCAGATGACTTCTAGGCTCCTCCCGACAATCTTTGAAGTTCTCTTCCGACTTCCTCCTTCCCTACGGTTTCACTCTTTGCGCCAAATCTCTAATCAGAACTGTTCTCCTTGCCTTTTTTTGCTTCTCCCCCTTTCCCACACGACGGCATTTTATTTCGCAACCTGACTTCCCGTCCTCACTGAAAGCGATGTTGGTTCTGATGGGACGGACGACTCTCCTCCCTTAGAATTTTCCCCCCTCCAAACTTTGGTCAGACTCCTGACCCTTAAGCTTCTACCTTGTTTCAGCAAGGATTTTTCCCACCAGGTCCGACCCGATCCACTCTCCTGCTTTCTTCTTAACGTGGGCGGATTTGTAGGTTCAACCACGGGCTGATTCCGTCTTCATAATGATCTTTCCCCGGCCCGCGCACTTTTTTTCCCCCTGGTGTTCCTTTGTATTCTTCTCCTTATTTTTTTCTCTGACTTTTTTGTACAGAGCTTTTTTAACTAAACTGATCATTGGAAGTCCACGAGATCGCCGGCTGCTCGTGCCTCTGGCCCTTCTTTCCCAGGTTACCTGACCCTCCCTCCCCTCGCCCAACAAGTGAGAAGCTACGGATAGAAAATACCATCCACGGCCCTTACGCTTATCCAATTATCAGTTTATCTTCCTTTTTTTTTTTTCCCCTTTCCCACATATGGACGCGGAGAAGCGACCGAGCTACTACCCAATTTTGAGGGATTTTTTTTCTTTCCTCTTCGTTTCTGTTGAATGGTTTCCGGAGGTTCTCCCCGTGTTTTTTTTTCCCTTTAGCTATGTCTGCGTCGAATCCCAAAAGGGCTCTTGGAAAAATCTCCCTTTTCCGAGAGACAGGTCAAGTTCCTCCTTTTATCGACAAGTACCTCGTCCTTCTTTTGCCGCGTGTGTCATAGCCTCCACCCACTGACTGTGCTCTTTCGGTGAGATCGGTTAGTCACCTCCCCCTCCCTCCAATTCGAATAGGAGCGCTGTTCCCCTTTCCTCCCCCAATTCTCCATGTTTCCTCGTCTATGGGGCCTTTTCATTTCCAGCGTCCCCTACCGCGTTCGATCAGAAATCTCTTCTTCCTCTCGGTTTTGTTCTCGAGTCTCTGCTTCCACCTAGGACTCCATAAACTGGCGTTTTCAAAAAATCCAACCTTGAGCGAAGTATTAAATTCCTCCTTTTCGTTTTTTTCCCGTTGACTCAGTGCGAGCCATCGGTACAAATTAGCTTTCTGAAGCGTTCCCTCGATGGCGGATCTTTCTTCCTCCCCTCTCCCAGGAGTTCCAAGCCTTATGCGCCTGCAGCATATTTGAGAACCCCCCTCTCTACCTTGCCCTTGGGCTCTCTGAACGTTTGACCCCCCGCTCAAGACCGTGTTTTTCTTAGGCGACACATCCGATCGCAACTTCTGGTTTTCCCACGCCGCACCCTTTTCACCGGATTAACTTTCCAACGAGAGGGATTGATCTCACCACCCCTAAATTGCTGCTCCCCTTTCTCGCCGCAGAGCTTTTTTTCTTCCCAAATGAGAACCATTACTGGATACCTTCGTCTCCTCTTAAGGGAGGTGTGTTTATATCCGGCAGCGGAGAAACCTTTTTCTCTTTTTTTCCTAGTTAACCAGAGGGCCCTCCTCCCCTGCGGATAAGATGCCTCAGTGAGTAGATTTCGTGTTCCCATCAATAATTTATTTTTTAAGGATCAAGCTGGCAATCCCAGCGTTCCTTCCATCGACGAATCAACCTCCCCCCTCCCAACTTGGGACTTCGAGGGCATTCGCGCTCCTATTTAACGTTTTATGAAGCGCGCCAGTCCTCCCCCTCCCGGCTCGACTTGTCCTCCTTTCCCTGAATTCAGGCGTGATCTTTTTAGGCTGGTGACAGTGCAGGACTTTTTTTTCTCTATCTTCGTTATGACCCCCCTTTTTTGGTAAGCGGTCTTCGTCCTAGTCGGGAACTGATCTGGCGTCTTCTCCTTCATCAGACCCAAAGTCCGGTTACTTCATGTAGTTGCTGCTTTGGTTTGCGAGAAATAAACGCACCGAGAAGTAGTGAGCCTTTGGCGGCCCCAATGGATCGTTGAGGATTTCCCCCCCCCTCTTCTATTTTTCTCATATATGCCCGTAAGGGGGCTGGCAGTCCCTCTAGACCTTCCCCCGATTCGGATCTCTCCTAATTCCATACGACCCTTATTTTGGGCAGGCCCCCCGTTTGGTTTCTGATTCTGAGACGTGTTCACCGCTCGATGAGTGACTTGGCTACCCGGGCCTGTCCAACATGGCGTAACATACGCGTGAAAACTTTTTTAGTGACGTGTGGCCTCTTTTGAGGTCCCGTCGCGTTCAAGGCTATTTAGCTTTGACAATTCATGTCCCCCTTTAAGTGTTTTTCCCACTCACCATGGCCCTGCGCCCTTGGGTGGCGACCACTATATGTTCAAACCCGTCTTTAATAAGTTAGTAGCCTCGATTGCCAGCCATGCGAAACACCCAAGGGGTGACCGATGCCATTCTTTAGAACCTTTCTTTTTTTTAATTTCGTTTGGGGGTCATTCTTTTGTTTTTCCCATGATGACTCTCGGTGGGGGCACCGATTATCCCTTTTGCCCGGAGGTACCCAAACTTTATGACAAAACTCCTATTCCTAAGCTCATTCTTCCCATCACGATATGCAGGTGTTCGCGCTTTAAGGGCTTCCCCAGCCCCCCCCCATCCCAGAGAGTATCAGCAAGACGATTTAAGTGGCGTCTGCTGGGCTATTTTCAATCATCGATGATTTGTTCTCTTCCGAACTTTCTACTTTGTCGTGAAGAGACTCTTGACTGAATCCCAGTCCCCCCCGACGGAGTTCACCGTGGCTTTTTTCCGATGTGCTACCCTATTTCCCCCCAGGAATGCCCCTGTCACCGCCCCTTCCCCACGAAGATTGCCCAAGGTATACGGGGCCGAGACCATCTCCCCTTAGAGCTGCCTTTTAATTTAGGACTTTAGGTAGCCCTCCGTCCCGTCCTGGCTGAATGCTGATGTCCGCCTAAACCATCGGTCCTTAGCCTTCTGACCATTTTCCACTCGTCTGCGATGGAGATTGCCCATACCGCACATAGTCCGTCGAGCCGCGTTTCTTAACGACAGACAACTCCTCCCCTTTCCCGTTCCCCGTTTAGCTCTTCCCCTTCCTTGAGGAGGTCCAGGACCATATCCTTGAGTCTTTTTTGAATGGCGACCCCTATCTCCCCTTTTTTATCTCCCCCTCTTAGTCACTGGTCCCTCCTTGGATTCCAGTTCAATTCATCACGCCCTCGATCTAGAATAGCGCCGTCTTTCCCCCACAGGACCCATACTGTCCAGCTTCGAGGGTTTGCGACCAGGGGCCCGTGGAACAGGTCCCCCTAGACCCGTGACCACCTACCTCTTTTTCGGAAACCTTATCACTCGGAAATGTTTTCGACGGGTTCCTTTTCCTCCTTAGCTTCCTCCCCCTAGGGAAAACGGATCCCACGTCAGGCCTTTGGTCAAATGGAAATCCCCTGCAAACAAAAGGGTCCGAGCTGTTGCAGCTTCCCCCCTTTTTTCAGTGCCTCTCAGCATCCCCATACGCGAGTGGTTCCCTTCCTACGTGTTCCATTTTTATCATGCCCCCATTTCGTTAGTAATGCGTCGACCGACTTTTCACAGGGTCCCCTAGCGTTCGATTTCCCTTATTTTTTCCAGAGTTCCTTGGAGTATTTGATTTACGCCCTCCGGACTGTGAAACGTAGCGAAAAGATTATAAGTCAGAAGAGGTTAAAGCAGCCGACCTTCTCCGTTCTTCTTACCCCTTAAGGACTTAAGTAAAGGATAGCAGGAACATTTCGTCATCGTTCCAATATGGCGTCCTCAAAATTTTGTCCGTGGCAACTGGATTTTTAGCATGTACCAGAACTTTGATGGACTTGCGTTTTTTTCCGGGATTCCCCGCTGCGCATCCTTTTCCTTCACCCCCCCCTGGTGCCCGGAGGCTCACCCGTTTCCCTGATCTATATCTTCCACCACAGCTTTCCTTCGTGATGATTGACGGTCCGATCGATGAGTTCTCACGGCTTCTGAGTAACCTCGGCGTTCCCTTCCCCTCCTCTGCCCCATTGTGATGGTTCCCTTCGGCAAGACGTATTTGACCCCGGCCATGCGTTTTGTATCCGACGACGTTCCGATATTGACGGCGGAATGCGGCTGGATGACCTGCATTAATTATGATCTGTTTTTGCTGGGGTTGAGCCGTCAGCGAAGCGCGTGAGACTGTACGCCCGACCATTGGCTGCTGACTCCTCCCTTGTTGCCCTGCTTTCTTCACCCAATCCCTTCCATCGGCAACTTATCCCAGAGGAAGTTACCGCCACTCCATTTCCCCTACCTCCCGGCTTCCCCTCTATGACCTCTTCGCTGGGTTTTCCCCGAACTACCATGAGTTTCATCTCTTCTAGGTGAAGGACGGGGTTGTTTTGACTCTTCTTCTTCCTCTCCTTTTAATGAGCCTTTCCCACATTCCTTTAGCTCTTTCCTTTAGCTCAGTGTTGTTGTTGATTCGGCTCGCGAGGAAGATAGCGCGCGGGTGGCGAAAACGACGCGCGTCCCATCACCGTAATTTCTCCTGGGTTTTCCCTTTCTCCTCTTTTAGGACGGTCTTCGAGGTGATCGAGGTCGCTCGCCGACAGATTGCAAGCGGTTTCCCTTTACTTGTTTTTTTTCATTCTCCCTTTCCCCAGTCTGTTCTCTGTGGTTCCGCCTTTTTAAGAGGTCCTTAACCCTGCCGGCCAGGCGTGCGCCCTCACGGGTCTGCGTGGATAGTCGCGCGTAGGCTGACTGAGCGGTTCCCACACCTCTCTCCCTTATTTTCATTCCCCCCCGCCGCAAAGACCATAGCGAGAAAAATGCCGGCGTCGAAAGACAAGATAGTCGGTCACCTCTCTTTTTTCTTTACTATCCCCTCTCTTCAATCCCCCCCAATGATTTCCCCCCTTTCATGACGCGGGTGACGCCTCGTGCCGCGAATAATGCCCGCTTTATCGAGCGCAAAAGTTTACTCATTCCTAAGTCTTCTTTTTGGCACAGAGACCTTCTGTTCGCGTCATTTCAACTGGGGCGAGCCTGCACGTTCCTGTTCCCTACGGAATATACCTCGAGATCCCGAAAGCGTGACAGGCACCTCCGGTAGTTCGAAAAAAAACTAAGGCTTTAGTCCCATGGGATTGAGACCGGATTCCATTGAGGGGACGTTTCTGGTACAATCGCCGTCATTCCCCCTCCATTTCCTGACGTATTTCGGAGTCCCCCGGCCTTTTTCTTTCAGAGGAGGAGTGGTTCAAACAACCCATGAATTATGGACTCTATCATCTTTAGACTCTTTTCCCCAAGTGTGTCGGTACATTCCCATCCTCCTTTAAGTTCTCCCTTCCTCTACCTAAATCTCTGTCTTACGGAGGCGACTAATTGATTAGCCCTTCTTTGCTGTTCTAAAAGGCCCCCTCTCTTTCCCCCAACCCACTGCGTCGCCGCATCGATGACAAGCTGACCATTACTATCTGCCCCTTTGCAGTTTGACTTTCTCGAAGAGAATTTCACACCCCCCCCCCATTCGTGTTAATCGTTATTAAATAATGGTTCCTCGAGTTGTGCCGAAGCCGTCCCCCCCCCCTTTCCTTCCTTGATGATTTACGCAACAGGCATGGGTCCTGTTTTCTCGGGGCCCCCCGTTTCAATTTATCACCCCCTCTCGCTTGCCTTGACCCTCATCCGTTGCATCCTCTGCCCCCCAGTGTGTGGAAGCGCCTTTGGCGCGTGATTTACTGCCTCGTGCAGGCGACGGCACTCGGGGCAAGATCCCCCCCTGATCCTTGAAGGTCACCCCTACCTTTTTTTCCAAGGCAGTGTCTCCTCCGGCGCGGGCATCGCTCTAACTTTTACGGACTTTACTCCTGGAGCTTTTCCGGTCCCCCCCCTGGGAAGAAGAGGTCCGTCGGCGGAGTTCGAAATTGTGTGTTCAAATATTCCTTTTTTTTCTTTTTCTTGGAATCTTTTTTTATGTCATACTTGCTGTCGCTTCAGATTTTGGTGCAGGCGTCCCTGACAGATCGCGGCGCGGACTTCCGCTTTTTCCCCTAGGCCTAAAGGACCCTCCCTCCATCCATTTTTCCCTTCTCTTTTGTCCTTCCCCCCAATGGGTCAATCTTTGAGAGCAGAAGGTTGCGGCGGAGCCAGGGCAGTCTTTGCTCAGGCGACCGATCTTCCGTTCCAGCCGTTCCACTTTTTCTTTCTTTTCCGCCGCATTCACTCAACCATGAGCTCAACGTACGTCTTCTCAGCCTCTTCGTTGCCGTTCTCCTACCCTCCCACTGTCAAGCTAGCCGGTGTCGCTCTCGCTCGTCTTAGTTTTGGTGAGGCGGGACTTGCAAGTCGGTCCCCTCATATCCATTTCTATAACTCAGTGATTAGGGAAGTATCGGGTCCGCAGTGTATATTTGGCCCTAAGTTGCCCCCTCTAACATCTGCCCCTCCGAGCGCCCCTAATCCTGGCAAAATCCTTACAAACCACACCCAACCATGTCACACTGCCTGAACTTGTGACGTTTTTTCCCCCCTCCTGGGTCAAGCTTTTCAGCCCTTTGGGGTTCCGCATGGCTGTCCTTCTGCTGCACGACTTGGATGCGCATGTGTTTTTCCGTCAATCGTGTTTTTTTTTCCTCACTACCTTTGCGTCCCTTTTCTTTCCCCTACCCCGAAAGGCGCTTAGCATTTCTCACTACGCCGATGACCGCAGGCCCCGGGCCCGCCGGCCCCCCCCCCCCCCCCAAACTGCCCTCCGGCGGGGCAAGACCAAGTTGGCGATGTCCCTGGGCCGCTCGTTTTTTTACTGCCCTGTTTAAGCACAAAAGCACGAATGACCGAGACCCCTTGCAGTTTTTTGCCTTTCTTCCCCCAACAGCTTACCCGGGGGACCGCCCAGATTATGGACTGAATAAGGCTCTCTGACAAAGCTGTCCATTTCTCTCGCTCTGACTGCCAATACCCCCCCCTTTTTTTCCCAATTACCTCGGCGGCCAAACATCTAAGAGGGTGTCATTCAATTTTTGGCCTTAGTGGAGGATGTGTTGCATTGGCGCCCCCTTTCCGCCTTTCTTCCCTCCCCCAACACCGATCACGGCCGACCTTAAACATTACATGCCTTCTTGGTTCTGAATTTTTTCCTCCCTTTTTCCCCGTCGCCTACGCGGCCTCAGGCAGACAGCACCTGGTGTAAGAATCGACCTTCCCAACAAGGTTTTCCCCCGAACTTCTTCACCACTTCCCTCCATATCCCAGAGAACACGCTTTCATTCTTCAGAGAACAATTTTCCTAGGGCCCCGGCTTTTCGCATCCCCCCTTTCTGCGCGGAAAGGCGCACGTCACCAGGTTTACTATTATGATCCTTACTTTCTATTTCCTCAGTCGGTACGGTGTTCCCTTACTAGGAACGAAGTGCTGTCATGGGACGACAATTCTACTCTGAGATACAGCTCTTTCGGCTGTCCCCTGTTCTCTGATTCCCTTCCCGCCAAACCCATACTCCTCCTTCCCTTTCCAACCGAGAGTAAAATACATCCGCTCCGGCCTTTCCTCCGGACTTCGCCTCAGCTCAATTTTATCAAGTTTTTTTAAGTCCCCACCCTTCCCTTATCTTTCCGATCCCTCTTCTTCCTCAATTGAGGAGGGTTTACAGCCCGCTTTCGTGCCTTCCCTTTAATGTTATCGTGAAAAGTCTGATCTGCGGATTCTCCTTATCAAGCACATGGATCGTTCTGTCACCATCTCCGTTTCGCTGATCTCCCATCTAAGCCCCGGATTCGCGGTACCAGCCCCCCCACATTGCTGCGCTTACTGATTTTTCCCGTTTTACTACTTTCAGGTCCCTAGAAAGTTGGATGATCCGGTGCGATACCCTGTGTGAACGCCAGAGCAATTAGGGCACTCTTTCCTCTGCCTTTTCTTCATAGTACCCTCGGAATCGCCTACCCCTTGTCTCAAATTTTATTTTTTTTTGTTTTTAAGAATGCTGACTTTTATGGCTCCGCGCTGTGCTCCCCCCGGTAGAACCTTATATAACTCCTTCCCCTCCCTCTTTTGTTTTATCGAGTCTATCACGTTTGCAATCGCTTGTCCTCCCGGGCCTCAGCAGACCCACTTTTCTCCCTTTGCCGTCCCCTTTTCTCCGGCCGCCTTTTGCTGGGTGAAAGCGCGCATCGGTAGTCTTTTTCTTCCCTCCGGGTTATCTCCACGATAGTCCCCCCCTTCCCCCCCAGTGCTATTTTTATGACGCGATTTCCCCAAAGGCGATGCACACAGCATTTTTCTGCCTCCTCCTTTGTAAGAGTTCCATGACCTGGTCCCTCTTATTTGCAACCCCCTGGAGGCATCGTGACATACCCCGAACTGGGTTTTGGCTTCCCGCTTACCTAGACCCTCGGTGCAACCCCCGAAAAATACCCTTCCCCACGACCCTCGAGGGTCTCCCAACAACCCACCCTCCCCAAAATGGCGTCTTCTGTTAGCTGACTAATCTCATGTTGGGACGCACCACTGAGCCAACTCAACTGGACTACTTCCTCTCCTCTTACGTTGAAGTACCGTGATGGGTTCTGATTTAGTTTTTCTTTTTTAGGATTCCGCCCCTAAACGGGCCGCCGAGAGGATATACCGTAGTATTTCTTTTGGCGTAAGACCTCTTTCGTTTCCCGGTTTGTTCCTGCCGGCTAAATGACTCTCTCCTACCTTTTTAACCAGTACCCCTTTTTGACGTTCTTTCCGTTCCTCCCTGCCTCGGCGCGCCAGCGCCAAACCGAGTGGTTACGACTTTCCTACGGCGGAAGTTTCTCCCCCCCTTCCTTTTTTTCACATGAAGTTTTCGGGCCCTTTTTAGATCTGTCAGGGTCGAGGATTTAAAAAGTGGGCTTTAATTTTTCGGCCTTACCTTTCTCCCAAGATAGTCGTAGAAATGCAAAAAAGAGGAATTTTCCTTTTTTTTTCACTCCGCCCATTCATCTTTTTTTTTTTCGTATCCCCAAGAACTATCGTAGTAGTGTGATTTCTGCTAAAATATCCTTGGCTTACCCCTGTTTTGGAAGGAAAGGATACTGGGAGAGAAACTACCCGGGAGGGCATCTTGCCACAGAAACTGCGACGATCGGTCGAATTCTTTTCTGCAGTCCTCCTTTGGGACTGCGGGTTGGCCGCTTTTTAGAGATATTGGCACCGCGGTGCGACGTTGTCTAACTGGCTTTACCTTCAGCTAGGCGACCTCTCCAACAGCCGTTTTTGCTTGGACAGACGGGATGATTATGGGTCTTTGACTCTTTCAATGGAGATTCATCTAGTGTCAATGTACGGACTTTTTTTTCCTCAGGGTCTGGCGCCACGCCCAGCCCATCTGGGAATAACTTTTTGCAGCATTTCATGACGAAAACCACCCCTGGCCCCCGTTTTTCAGCGGCAGTAGTAAACCCACCCCCTGTAATGGAGCTGCCCCCCCCCCCCCTTTAAATCTCTTGTCAATCGTCCTTGGGGTTGTGTGGTCATGAGTTTGCTCCAGGCTTTTTGTGCGCATCTCGGGATTAGGTTTCCTGCCCCAATCAGAAAACGATTCCTTGTACGACCCATCCCTTGCCTATACACCTCTCATGAGTGGGCTCCCCTCTCTTCTACCAGAACACGTAGACATCGGAGCTCCTCCCGCGGCTGCGGCTTTCCGTGTCTTTTCGTCCAGATCCCCTCAGGCGGCTTTGGCGAATACATTTCCCCAGTTTTTCCCCCTCCATTAGTGGCATGCATCCCCACCAACCTTCGTTGACCCCATTGCAGATCTGTCGCCCGAGGCCATGTATGGATAACCTGTCCCTCGCTATCCTTTTCTTTTGACCAAGGTAATTGTTGCCGAGGAACATGACAGATTGATTTCTTCGTCCTCTCAGGTTTCTCCGCTTTCCCCTTTACGGAGAGAAAGACTCTTTTTCGGTCTCCCCCTTTACCACCAGGCAGACTCGGCCCTCCGTATGAGGCCAAACATTTCCCACTTCCCGGTTTCTTCTGAGAATTTTATTTTTCCGTGTTCGTACTCTGACCCCCGCCTGCCAATCATCTCTCCCGCCAGACACGTTCAGATACGTACTCCGCTCCACCCGTATAGACGGGC